>Ga0116217_10000768_pt1 | contig 32176 bp, 19 predicted proteins | sample Sb_taG_6_FD_89697 | JGI IMG/M metagenome (GOLD analysis project Ga0116217, IMG submission 89697) | Peat soil microbial communities from Weissenstadt, Germany - Sb_50d_4_PS metaG | ecosystem: Environmental > Terrestrial > Soil > Wetlands > Peat | place: Germany: Weissenstadt | collected 2010-09-21 | reverse complement strand
GGCCGAGCGGCTGACGCTGCAGCAGCGCTACCAGAGCGCCGAAACTGACCTGACACAGTGGCGCGTGCGCGGCGAACGCTACCGCGAGAGCCTGCAGAGCCTCGAAGGGCGTCGTGAGCTCTACGACACGGTCATCGCTGAACGCGAGGCGCGCATTGCGACGCTGGAGCGCGATGCGGCCGAGCGCGAGCGCTTGGTCGGCGCGCGCGAAGAGGATCTGCGCATCGCGGTGCGCGGGCAGGAGGAGCGGGTACGGGAACTCGATGCGCAGCGCACGCGCGCCGATGCCGCCGCGGCCACCGCCCGCGACCGTATCGCCGCACTCGAGGCCGAGAGCCGCGTGCAGCAGGATACATACCGCGAATTGCGGGCGCAGACACTGCAGTGCGAGCAGGAGTTGAATTCGACGCTGCGCCAGGCACAGCAGCGCAATGCCGAGCTCGAGACTGCGCGTACCGCGTCCGATGCGGCACTCGCGAGCGCGCGCGAGCGCATCGCGGCGCTGGAGGGCGCAAGCCGCGAGCAGAGCGAGAGTCTCGCTACGCTGCGCGCGCAGACGCAGCTGCGCGAACAGGAAAGCAGCGCGGCGCTGCGCCAGGAACAGCAGCGCGCAGCCGAGCTGGAAACGGCGCGGGCCGAGGCCGCGACGGCCGCCGCCGCCGCCCGCGAGCGCATCGTCAGCCTCGAAGCGGACAACGAGAAGCAGGCTGACAGCCTGCACGAGCTGCGCGTGCAGCTCGGAGCCGTGCGCGATTCGCTGGCGCAGCGTAATGCAATGATCGAGCGTGTCGAGGCCGAGGCCGCCAGCAGCGTGGCGATGCTCGGCAACATTCAGCACAACCTCGAGCATCTCGGCAACGAAGAGCAGGCTCACCTGCTGACGCGCACCGACAAGGATACCGGCATCGTGCATCTGCTCGGACGCCGTACCACCATCGGTCGCACGCCCGACAACGACGTGCACATCGATGCGGAGTTCATCAGCCGCCATCACGCCGTGGCATTGCGCTCTGGCGCCAACACCGTCATCGAGGACCTCAACAGCACCAACGGCACCTACGTGAACGGCCAGCGCGTCAACCGTCGAACGCTCAAGGACGGTGACCTCGTGACTTTGGGCAAGACCGAGTTTCGCTACAGCATCAACAAGGCGGCAAGTCTCAACAAGCCGCCTGCCTGAAGGCAGCTGCGCGCGCGGCGGAATATCGCTTAAGCTTGACGCCTCCGCTTGCTGTGCCGATGAGCCGATGAGCGACGATTATCTGCAGCGCATACTCAAGGCGCGCGTCTACGACGTCGCGATCGAATCACCGCTCGAGGCGGCGCCGCGCCTGTCGCAGCGTCTGCGCAATCGCGTGCTGTTCAAACGCGAAGATCTGCAGCCGGTGTTTTCCTTCAAGCTGCGCGGTGCCTACAACAAGATCGCGCAGCTCTCGCCCGGGGTCGCGGCACGCGGGGTCATCTGCGCCTCGGCCGGCAATCACGCTCAGGGGGTAGCCCTGGCGGCGCGCCATCGAGGCATTCCTGCCGTGGTGGTGATGCCGCGCACGACGCCCGCGATCAAGCTGCAAGCCGTCTGCGAGCTCGGTGCCGAAATCGTGCTGCACGGCGATATCTATGATGCCGCCTATGAGCACGCGCTCGCGATCACCCGCGAACGCCATCTGGTGTTCGTGCACCCCTTTGATGACGTCGATGTGATCGCCGGGCAAGGTACGATCGGCATGGAGATCGTGCGTCAGACCGGCGGCGAGCTCGATGCCGTGTTCGTGCCGGTGGGCGGCGGCGGCCTGATCGCCGGCGTCGGCGCCTTCATCAAGCAGCTCTATCCGCACGTCAAGATCATCGGTGTGGAACCGGAGGATTCCGCGGCCATGTATGAATCCTTGCGCGCGGGCAAGCGGGTCACGCTGGAGCGCGTCGGCCTGTTCGCCGACGGCGTCGCGGTGCGCCGCGTCGGCGAGCAGAGCTTCGCGCTGGCGCAGCGTTACGTCGATGAAATCGTGCTGGTCAGTACTGACGAGATTTGCGCCGCGATCCAGGATATTTTCGAGGACACGCGCTCCATATCCGAGCCCGCCGGCGCGCTGGCCGTCGCCGGCATCAAGCAGCATCTGGCCCGCAGCGACTGGCGCGATCAGCGTCTGGTCGCGATCAACAGCGGCGCGAATCTGAATTTCGATCGTCTGCGCCATGTGGCCGAGCGCGCCGATATCGGTGCGGAGCGCGAGGCGCTGCTGGCGGTGGAGATTCCCGAGCAGCCGGGCAGTTTTCTGCAGTTTTGTGAGGCGGTCGGCCAGCGCAGCATCACCGAGTTCAACTATCGCGGCCAGGGCAGCGATCGAGCGCGGATCTTTGTCGGCTTCGGGCTGAGCGGCGGGCACGATGAGCGTCTGGCGGTGATCGCGCAGCTGCGCGCTGCCGGCTATGCGGTCACCGACATGAGCGGCAATGAAATTGCCAAGCTGCACATTCGCTACATGATCGGCGGCCACGCGCCACCGGGCAGCGAACACAGTCACGACGAGCTGCTGTACCGCTTCGAATTCCCCGAGCGCCCCGGGGCCCTGCTGCGCTTTCTGCAGGCGATCGGCACGAGCTGGAACATCAGTCTGTTTCATTACCGCAATCACGGCTCCGATTACGGCCGCGTACTGGCCGGCATCGAAGTACCGAAGGCCGAGCGCGCGGAATTTCTGCGGCATCTGAACGAGCTGCACTATCACTACTCCTACGAGAGCGCGAACCCCGCCTATCGCATGTTCCTCGGCGCCTGATGACTGGCGCACGCCCCCGGCAGTCGCATCCAAGGACGTGGGTCGGCCGCTGCATGGGTTTGTGCCGCTCGCTGCGGCCAGGGGACCATTTACGCTCATACTGTATGGATGTACAGTTGCTGTATGAGCGACGCCAGCCCTCTACGCAGCCCTTACAGCGGCCGCGGCGCATTGAGCAATCCGCAGCCGCGATTTCTGCGGCGCGGCAGCGCCGCGCTGGACGACGGCTGGTATCAGCAGGAAGTGGCAGCGTCGATCGCGACGCAGGTACGGCCCGAGCCGGTGCGCTCGATCATTACCCGCAACGACTCGCCCGACATTCCGTTCGAGCAGTCGATCAATCCCTATCGCGGCTGCGAGCACGGCTGCATCTATTGCCTGACAGGCGACACACCCATTCTGATGGCGGACGGTACGTCGCGGCCGCTCGCGCAGGTCCGCACCGGGGATAGCCTTTACGGCACGCGCCGCGAAGGCGGCTACCGTCGATACGTCAAGACGCGGGTCCTAGCCCACTGGAGCGTCATCAAGCCTGCGTACCGACTCACGCTGCGGGATGGCACGGTGCTGGTGGCCGGGGCGGATCACCGCTTTCTGACGCAACGCGGCTGGAAGTACCTGACCGGGACGCCATGCGGGGCTGACCGCAAGCCCCATCTGACCACCGGCAACAAGCTCATGGGCACGGGTGCTTTTGCCACGCCGCCCGAACACAACCAGGACTATCGAGGCGGCTACCTCTGCGGACTCATCCGGGGCGACGGGCTACTGGGGGAGTATTCATATTCGCGAGCAGGTCGAGTTCGGGACGGTCAGTACCCATTCCGACTGGACATCTGTGATACGCAGGCGCTAGAGCGCGCCAGGGAGTGGCTGCGGCGCGCGAGCATCGAGACCGAGCGCTTCGAAGTCTGCGCTGGCTCGGCGAACCGCAGGCCGATGCAGGCGATCGGTACGCACGCACGCGTGCAGGTGCAGCGGGTTCGCGAGCTGATTGCTTGGCCGGCCTTTGCCTCGCGATCCTGGTGCGCCGGATTTCTGGCCGGGATCCATGATGCCGAGGGCAGCTATAGCGACGGAATTCTGCGCATATCGAATACAGACTCCGAAATAATCCGCAGGATCGGCGAATCGCTGCGAAAATTCGCTTTCAAGTTCGTGATCGAGCACGTGCCGCGGGAAACGAGCAGGCCGATCGAGGTCGTGCGTGTACTGGGCGGGCTCAAGGAACACCTGCGGTTCTTCCACGGCGTCGATCCCGCGATTTCTCGTAAGCGCGACATCTCGGGGCAAGCGGTCCAGAGCGCAGCCCGGCTGGAAGTGGATTCGATCGAGCCTCTGGGGCGCGCGCTGCGCCTCTATGACATCTCAACCGGAACGGAGGATTTCATCGCCAATGGCGTGGTCAGTCACAACTGCTACGCTCGTCCCTCGCACGCCTATCTGGATCTCTCGCCCGGCATCGATTTCGAGACCAAGATTTTCTACAAGGCCGATGCGGCGCGGCGGCTTGAGCAGCAGCTCGGCAGCCGCTCCTACGTAGTCAAGCCGATCACCATCGGCGCCAACACCGATCCGTATCAGCCCGTCGAGCGCGAGCTGCGCGTGACACGGGGGCTGCTGGAAGTGCTCGAACGTACACGCCATCCGGTGAGCCTGATCACCAAGGGCACGATGATTCTGCGCGATCTGGATCTGCTATCGAGCTTGAGTCGCGACGCCTTGGTGAACGTCTTCATCAGCGTGACCACGCTCGATGTCGAGCTCAAGCGCTCGCTCGAGCCGCGGGCCGCCTCGCCCTCAGCGCGCCTGCGCGCGGTGCGTGAGCTCGCCGCGGCCGGCGTACCGACCGGGGTGTTCGTCGCACCCATCATTCCGGCGGTCAATGACTGCGAGCTCGAGCGCATCGTGGCAGCGGCGGCCGATGCGGGCGCCCACCAAGCCGGCTATGTTCTGTTGCGGCTGCCGCACGAGCTCAAAGAGCTATTCCGCCAGTGGCTACAGCAACACCTGCCGGAGCGCGCTGAGCACGTGATGTCGTTGATCCGAGGTGCGCGCGATGGCTTGGAAAACGACCCACGCTTCGGCAGCCGCATGCGCGGCAGTGGGCCTTGGGCGCAGCTGCTGCGGGATCGTTTTGTCCTGGCCTGCAAGCGCCACGGGCTCGCCTGTGGCCGCATGCGCGAATTGTCGTGCGCGCATTTCACCCCGCCCGGCCGGGGCGCACAGCTGAACCTGGAACTGTGAGCGCCGCAGACTGCGCCGTGCGCAGCAGGTCGCGTCAGGCGCTGCTAGGATTCGCGCCATGGCTCAGGAGACAGGGAAAACCGCTTTGGTGGCGGGCGGCAGCGGACTGGTGGGAGCACGGCTGCTGCCCTTGTTGCTCGAAACAAGCGATTACGTGCGGGTGCACGCGCTCTCGAGGCGCCCCCTGCCGCTCGATCACCCACGGCTGGCCAACCGCGTGCTGCGCTTCGATCAGAGCCTGCAGGCGCAAACCAAGGGACTGCAGTGCCAGGACGCCTTCTGCTGTCTCGGCACGACCATTCGCGACGCCGGCAGTCAGCAGGCATTCCGCGCCGTCGACCACGATCTGGTGCTGGAATTCGCGCGTCTGGCGCTCACGGCGGGCGCCGAGCGCCTGGTGCTCATCTCGGCGATTGGCGCCAGTGCCACGTCGCGCAATTTCTACCTGCGCGTCAAGGGAGAGACCGAACAGGCGCTCGCGGCGCTGCGCATACGCGCGCTGGACATCATGGCTCCCTCGGTGCTGCTCGGCACGCGCCGCACGCTGCGGCCGCTCGAGTGGCTGGTGCAAGGGGCGCTATGGACCATCAATCCGCTGCTGCTCGCCGGCTCAGCGCGCTATCGCGCCATTTCGGCCGATACCGTCGCCGCCGCCATGCTGGGCGCGGCACGCAGCGGCAGGCGCGGTGTGAATCGCTATAGTTACAACGATATGCGCGCTCTGGCCGCAAGCACTCGGCGCCAATCGGCGCGACTGTGACGTAGTCGACATTCCCGCCGCGAGCTTTTGATCGAATCTTGGCGTACGCACTCCAACGCTATGGCGTGCTGGCGTTAAATCCGAGGCAGAACGAGGAGGCGTAAAGCCACGGCCGTGCCGTGCACGGCAAGGAAATATGCAAGCAGGCGCAGTTTCTTTCGTATCGATGCGGCGACGCATCGTTCTGGTGGTCACGCTGGTCGTTCTGGCTGCGCTCACGGCAGCCAGCTGGATCGCTGTGCTCGTGATCGCCACCGATCGAGATGCCGATCTCGCCGATCGCGTCGGCGGGCTGGCGCCGGCATTCGCGCGCCAGCTGCTCTCCAGGCTCGAAATGGCCAATGCGCTCGTGCAGTATCTGGCGGCTGCCGATGCGGGCGACGAGGACTCGGCGCTACGGCAGCGCGTGCTGGCGAGCGACACTTTTGGCGGCGTGTTCTTTGTGCCCTGGCAGTCGACATTCAACGACGCCGACGCCGACGCCGAGCCCGACGCCGACGCCACCGACAGCGAAGCCATCGCTGAGGCCAACCTGCCGAACTTCGGAGCGTCCGATCGCCTCACGCTCAGCGGCGGACAGAGCCTGCTGAAAGTGGTGCCCGCGGCCAACGGCGGCATGACGATCTTTCTGGCGCACATGGTCAACAGCGGCGGCATCCGGCAGATCGCCGTATTCGAGTTGGCGCGCAACTGGTTCTGGCAAGGCGCGCAAGGCGCGCCTGGGCAGAGTGCCATCGCGGTGGTCGATACGGCGGGCAGAATCATCTATCGTGGCGGCGAGCTGCCGCTGGATGAATTCCGTAAGTTCTCGCTGACCACGATCGATGAGCACGACCCGCTGCACCCGGTGCAGCGCGACTGGCTGCAGGGCGGGGAGAGCTGGCGCGGCGCGGTCGTCAGGCTGGATTTCACCAGCGCGGCCCATCTGCGGGCGATGCCCTGGAATGTCGTCTGTTACGTGCGCTTGACGGATGCACGGCCGATGCTGAACTCATTCCTGCTGCTGGTTCTACCGATGCTGCTGTTGGCAGCCGCGAGCGCCGGGCTGGCCAGTTACTTCCTCGGGCGGCGCTGGGAACCCGTGCTCACTCGCCTGCATGGGGCCCTGGGTGCCTTGCAGGAAGGCAGGTTCCAGCGCGTGGATACCGAGGGCGCGATCGATACGCCGCGCGCCGTGGCTCAAGCCTTCAATCTCGCGCTCGGCGCGGTCGAGCAGCGCGTCGGCGCGCAGGCACGGCTGGCGCAGATCGATCGGCTGCTGCTCGAGAGCATGGAACTCGAGCAGGCGCTCGACGCGATGCTGCCACGAGTCTGCGCCGTCACCGGCACCCACGTGGCCGCCGTACTGCTGATCGATCGCGATGCGCCGGGATTCGCGCGCGTGTTCGTCGGCGGTGCCGACGGCGGCGACTATCCGGTCAGCCGCATTACAGTCGATCCGGAGGTAGTCGCGAGCCTGGCGCACGCGACCGACGCCGTCCACGTGAGCGAGCCTGATGCCGAGCGTTTCGGCTTCCTGGCGCCGTTGCACGCACTCGACGCCCAGCATTTTACGCTCTGGCCGATCGTCGTCGGGGAGCAGGTCGCTGCTATCCTGTCGGTCGGCTCGCGCAACCATGCGCAACTGCCGGCGCAGCAGGCGGCGTACGGCGCACAGTGCGCCGATCGGCTGCGCATCGCGCTGTCGAATCGTGCGCGCGATGAGCAGCTGTATCGCCAGGCCCATTTCGACTCGCTGACCACGCTGCCTAATCGGCTGTTGTTCCGTGACCGCCTGTCGCAGGAACTGGCCAGCACTGCAGCCGGCTCGCAGCGCGGCGCGGTGCTATACGTGGACCTCGATCACTTCAAGAAGGTGAACGACTCGGTCGGACACATCGCCGGCGATCAGTTGCTGACCATCGTGGCGCAGCGCCTGCGCTCGTGCGTCAAGGACGGCGATACCGTGGCGCGGCTCGGCGGGGATGAATTCAGCGTGATCCTGCGCAGTCTGGCTTCGGTCGACACTGCCAGTGAGATCGCGCAACGCATCATAGACACCGTGCAGCGGCCCGTGAGCATCGCCGGTCGCGATCATTTCGTGCGTGCGAGCATCGGCATCACGCTGTTTCCCGACGATGGCAACAGCATCGAGGAGCTCATGCGCAACGCCGATCTGGCGATGTATCGGGCCAAGGACGGCGGCCGCTCCCGCGCCGTGTTCTTCGACCGCATGATGGCGTGCGCGCCGGTGCCGCTTGCCAAGAGCGGCCTGTTTCGGGCGCTGCGGCGGCGTGAGTTCTCGCTCTACTACCAGCCGCAGTATGCGTTGCGCAGCGGTGAATTGGTGGGGCTGGAGGGATTCCTGCGCTGGCAGAATCCGCGCGATGGCATGCGCCTGCCGAAGGATTTCGTCCCAGCGGCAGAGGAGAGCGGCCTGATCGTCGACATCGGTGCCTGGGCGCTCGAGAGCGCCTGCCAGCAGCTCGCCCTCTGGCGCGACATGGGCATCGCGCCGCCGCGGCTGGCGCTGAACGTCTCAGTGCAGCAGCTGCGCGTGCCGGATTTTGCCAGCCTCGTCGGCAGCACGCTGCAGCGATACACGTTGCCGCCGCCGCTGCTCGAGTTGGAAATCTGCGAGTCGGTATTTGCCGAAGAGGAGGCGCGGCTGTCGCTGCGTCAGCTCGCGGCACTCGGTGTGCGCCTGGCGCTGGATGATTTCGGCAGCGGCTATTCCTCGCTCAACTACCTGCGGCAGTATCCGGTGCACGCGATCAAGATCGATCGCCAGTTCATGCAGGAAGTGCCCGAGAGTCTGCAGGCGGCCACGCTCGCCGCCACCATCATTCACATGGCGCATGCGCTCGACAAGCAGGTGATCGCCGAAGGTGTCGAGACGCTCGATCAACTGGATTTTCTGCGCGAGCGCGGCTGCGACATCGCGCAGGGCTACGTGCTCGCCCGGCCCGCAACGGTCGCGGAAGTGAGCGAACTGCTCGCGGCACGGCAGCCGGCGGAGCCCTGGCTGCAGAGCGCCGCGAGCTGACAGCGAAATCATTTGACAGAATCGTTACGCTGCACTGCACTTCGTGTGCCAGTGTGACGCCGCTCCGGAACTTTGAGCTTGACGCGCCGTCTTAAACTGGCACACTGCCTCGCGTGACTTAAAAGCAAACCTGTTGCAAAACAGGGACGCAAAGCCACCGGTCCCGGACTTGCGAAGGGATAGCGGGGTTGCCACAGGAGTAAAGACCGCGCGCACCCTCGTGCACGTGCTCGTTCCGGTGTCATCCTCGGCGCATGTCTGCGGACACCGCAGTTCCGATCGATTGACAGGGGAACAGCGCATGCAGCCGGCCATCACAGCCACGACAGCAAACGACTCGACCGCGAGCGGCGCCACCGTGCCGCCGCACACTTTGCACAACCAGTTCGTCATCAATCTTTGCGCCTCGACCACGCCGGTGGCGCTCACGCCGCCTGATCACGCCGGGCTCAAGCGCTTTACATTCTTCGTCTCGCGTCGGCGCGAGGAAGGCCGCGAGCGCTTTCGGCTGCACATGGGCTATTTCGAGACGCAGGAAGAGGCCGAGCGACTGCTCGACATCGTGCGCGAGATCTATCCGGGCGCTTGGGCGGGACTTGCGCCCGGCCAGCGACTGCGCGCGCAGGCACAAGCGGAAGCGCTGGCCCAGGCACAGGCTCAGGCGCAATCGGAGCTGGCCGCGGCCGTCGAGTCGGCGCCAGTGGCAGCGAGCGCGCCCACAAATCAAATCGCAGCGACAGCGCTGCCGGCGCCGCTCGCAGCGCCGTGCGCTGACGCAGCGCCTCGCGAGGAGCCGGCGCTGACGCTGCTTCCCGATGAGGGCCGCCGGATTTCCGAGCAGCCTGACGCCGCGCCGCAACACGGGTCTGCGCCGGCGCACGGACAGGCTGCGCACGAAAACGAGGCCGCGACCAATGCGCTGCGCAATGTACGTGCGGCGATCGCTTCGCTTGACGATTCCACGACCATCGCGCCGACACTCTCGCCGCTGCCGGAGCTCAAGCCCGTCAACCCTGCCTCTGCAGCCCACGAGGCCGTGAGCGTGCTGAGCGCTTCTGCCGCGCTCAAAGTACTCGAGGGCCGGATCGATACGGCCTCGGCATCGACCGTGAGTCAGCCGCGATTGCCGCTGCCCGCCAGTCAGTCCGCGCCGGGGCAGACTGCCGCAGCCAACGCCTCGGCCACTGCGCGGCCGCGCGATGAGAAGACCGCCTATGCCGTGCAGCTGCTGTGGTCGGTGCAGCCGATCGACATCGCGCAGATACCCCAGCTCGCGATCTTCAGCGCCTATACGCTCTATGGCGCCGAGGGCAATCGCGATGGGCGCCGCTGGTACGGCGTGCGACTCGGCTTTTTCACCGATGCGGTCTCGGCAAAGCAGGTGGCGCACTACGTGCGCTCGGATTTCTCCACGGTTTCGGTAGTGCCGGTCACGGTGCGCGAGCGTGAGCGCGCCAAGCTGGCAGTCGCACGACCCGATGCAACGCCCCTCGCAGCGGCGAGCACGGCCGCCGCGGCGCCGTCCGCGGCCCCGGTAGGCGAGACTAAGACTGGCCAGGCCGCCTTCCAGTTCATCGAGGACAAGCAGCCGGCGCCGACCGTCCGCGGCGGCACCCACGGCGATGCGCCCGGCGTACGTGCCTCGCGCGGTGCGCCGGGTAAGCGAGCCAAGCTGCGCACTGGCAAACAGGTCAATGCCCGTTCGAAGAGCAAGCCCATGACGCTCGAGGAAACCCTCGAGATCCTCGGCGCCGGTCACCTTCAGATGGACGACGGCCGCCGCGCCTTGATCAACGACGACACTGCGCGCGCGCCTGCGCGCGAGGCGGGCAAGGAAAAGTCGTCACGCTTTGGACGGCTGCTCGAGCGACTCTCCGAGCGACTCGGCAGCTGAGCGTCCCGCATTCAGGAGCGCGGACGTTCGAGCTGTCCGGGCACGGTGTGACTGCGGTCGTAGGACTGGATGTCCGGCGCATCGATATTCTCGGCTTTCCAGACCATCGCGCGATGGATGCGGTGCCAGCCGCTCGGATGGTCGAAGAAAATGAATTCCTCGACGGCGTTCGGTTGCAGCTTGCGATACTCGGACAGGTGTAATGCCGCCTGCGCAAAGCCATCGGGCTGGCGGGCAGCATTGAGTCCGAAGGCGTCCGCCTGCGCCTCCATGCTGCGCGTGAGGCTGTTCTGCACCGGCGTCAGCAGCAAGCCGAAAACGGTGAACAACGCAATCAGCAGCGGCAGACCGGCCTCATCGCTGCAATCGCTGATGCCCCAGCGCGGCCCGAAGCGCGATCGCATGCGGTTGTAGACCCAAGCCACCAGCGCAAAACCGATGAAAGTCAGCAGCGCCAGGTAGAGCAGGCCCTCGTACAGGTGGTTCATTACGTAGTGACCCATCTCGTGGCCGAGGACGGCCTCGATTTCCTCGGGCGAACCGCGGCGCATGAGATTGTCGTTGAGGCTGATCTGGGCCGTACCGAGCAAACCGCTCACATGCGCGCTCATCTTCAAGGTTTGCTTGGACGCATCGAACTCATACACCTGGGTCGCGGGAATGGCGTTGGCGCGTGCGAGCGACAGCAGCCGCTGCTTGAGCGGGCTGTCGGGCAAGGCATAGAAGTGGTTGAATACCGGCTCGAGATAGCTCGGGCTGATGGTCGCCCCGAACACCTCGAACACGACCAGCACGCCTGCGCCCCAGATCCACCAGCGACGAGGCGCTCGGCGCATGACGGCATAGACGGCCACGATCGCTGCGGTGCCAAACAGCAGCAGGATCAGCATCGCCTTGAGCTGATCGCTCAACCAACCGGCCAGGCTCTGATTGGACAGGCCGTAGTGGTGCTCGCGGAAGTAGCCTTCGTAGGCCGCCCACGGCAGCATCGCGAGCGCCGCGACCACGATGTACTCCAGCGCGTACAGCGCGCTCTGCAAGGCGCGCGCGCGTACGCAGCGCTGCGCGATCAGGCGCATGCGCAGCGACAGCCTCGTGGCCAGCAGCAGCCACGCCAGCAGCGATGCGATGACGCAGTCCCAGAGTACGAGCCAGTAGCCGCCTTCGAAGTAGGCGTCGGATCGTGCCCGGGCTTGAGGCGAAAGCGTCGCCATGTAGGCCGTCGTGGCTGCGTCGGCTTCGAAGTGTGTGCGCGGCGCGGCGGCCGGCGCGCTCGCACCGGTCGGTGCCTGCGCATCGGCCATGGCGGCGGCGAGCAGACATAACAGCGCCAGCGCCAGCGCGATCGGTGCAAGGCGCCTCATGGGTTACTGAGCGCGAGCAGCGTGGCCACCGTGGCGAGGGCTGATGGCATCGGGTCCTCCGCGCAAGTCGATGCGGCCCTGAGGGCCTCGTCGTCAAACGATCAGATCACCCGCGAGAACAGCCAGTACAGCGAACCGGCCAGCACGATCGCCGCGGGCAGCGTCAGGACCCAGGCCAGCAGCAAGTTGCGCACGGTCGACATCTGCAGGCCCGATCCGTTGGCCGCCATGGTACCGGCAACCCCGGAAGACAGCACATGGGTCGTCGAGACCGGCAGGCCGAAGCTGTCGGCGGCACCAATCGTAAGCATCGCGACCACCTTGGCGCAGGCCCCCTGCGCATAGGTCAGGTGGGTCTTGCCAATCTTTTCACCGACCGTAACGACGATGCGCTTCCAGCCCACCATCGTGCCGAGGCCGAGAGCGATCGCGACGGCTACCTTCACCCACAGCGGAATGAATTTGGTCGCGGCATCGATTTCCGACTTGAACGTCTTGAGATTCTTGGCCGCCACGGCATCGAGCGAGGCTTGCTTGTCCGTTAGCAACAGTCGAATGGTTTCCGAGGCGAGGTACATGTCGTTGCGCACGTTCGGTACCGCCACGGCCGGCATCTGCGCCCGAAATTGAACAGGCCAGACCACAGTACGGCCACGTGTGGTGACAGGGAATGGGGCAGCGCCGGCCACCGGCGCGGTGCAGGCGTCAAAGTGCCGCGCCGGCGTTAAAGGTGTCGCAATTCTCGAGGCGCCCACTCTCGAAGCCGCGTCGGAACCAGCGTACCCGCTGCGCGGAAGTCCCATGGGTGAAGCTGTCGGGCACCACCGTGCCCTGCATGCGCTTCTGCAGCGTGTCATCGCCGACTGCCGAGGCGGCCTGCAGTCCCTGCTGCAGATCCCCGGGCTCGAGGATCTTGCGGGCCTGGTTGGCCTCATCGGCCCAGACCCCGGCGTAGCAATCCGCCTGCAGCTCGACTTCGACCGAGACATGATTGGCCCCGATCTGGCCGGTGCGCTGTTCAGCGCGCTCGGCGGCGCCTGAAATGCCGCGCAGGTTCTGCACGTGATGGCCCACTTCGTGAGCGATCACATAGGCGCGCGCAAAATCCCCCGGCGCGCCGAACTGATTCGACAGCTGCTGGAAAAAGGTCAGATCCAGATAAACCTTCTGATCGCCCGGGCAGTAAAAGGGGCCGGCAGCGGCATGGGCCAGTCCGCAGGCGGATGCGATCGAACCGCTGAAGAGCACCAGCTTCGGGGCCGTGTAGGTCTGGCCGCGCTGCTGGAAGTAGGCCGTCCAGACCTCTTCCGTCTCCCTGAGTACCTCACGCACGAACAGCACCTGCTTATCGGACGATGGCTCGGTCACGGCCGAGTTGGCCGGTGCTGATGGACTGGCATCGGGCGCGCCATTGAGCAGGCTCAGCAGGGTCTGCGGATTGACACCGAGGAAATAGCCGACAACCAGCACCACCAGTGTTCCGCCGATGCCCAGATGCAGGCCGTAGCCACCAGAGCTCGATCCGCGTCGGTCTTCAACGTTATCGCTGAGGCGGCTGTCATCGAGTTTCACGGCGCTACTCCTTGCGGCCAGGGCAGTCCATCATACCGGGCGCGCGCTCGGGGGTACCATATCGCCCCGCGCAGGAGGGGCGATGGACCGGCGTGCGCAGTCGGACGATCTGGCTTCAGAGCTCATCGAGCGCGTGCTGAGCCCTTCGACAACGTGCGCAAGCTCATTCACCTGCGTCGGCAGGATAGCGCGCCCCTGCCTGGCGATACGGCGCCGGATTTCTTCGAGGCCTGGCTGCGCTACGGCACCGGCGGCACCTGCTGGGCCGGTAACGGCGCCCTTCAGTCGCTGCTGCTCGATGAAACCGCGGCGAGTGCCATCGAGCATCCGCGCAGAGCTTCCACGAGGCGCATGCAGGCACGCGGGCCTGGAGTCCGTTCAACTATGCTCTGTACGCGCGATCAAGTCGCGGCGATGCCGTGTTCGGTACCGCATTCGGTCAGCGAGTGGAGGTGGCTGGCGACGGCAGCGTGCGGCGCTCGGCGCTGCCGCCGCCACCATCGCGGCCGCGGTGAATCACAGCGGGCGCGCATGGCGCGCGCCTCAGCTCTTCTTGCCGAACAATTGCTCCAGTTCCCGCCGTGCCCGTTCCGCCGCGCTGGTATCGGGTGCGACGTAGGCGCCGGGACGTGGGGCGAAGAAATCACAGAAGTTCGCGCGCGTCTTGTCGCTGACTTCTTCGGCGGTGGGTTCGCGGCAATATTTGGCCACGCTGGTGTCGTAATCGGCGCACATGCGGCAGACATGCAATTCGGCGCGGCAGCGCGGACACTCATCGCGACGTGACAGCGGCAGAGTCAGTAGCGCCAGATCGGCGCCGCATTTCCAGCAGACCAGGTTGTGTGCCATGGGTGAAGCGCTCAAGGGGCCGTACGTTTGGCGAGGAATCGCGCCAGCGCTTTGCCAGTATGCGAGCCGGCGCGGCGCGCGACAATGGCCGCCGGCGGCCCGGTCGCGACGATGCGCCCTCCGGCATCGCCGGCCTCGGGGCCCATGTCGATGATCCAGTCGGCTTCCGCCATGACGTCGAGATTGTGCTCGATCACCACCACCGAATGTCCGGCATCGACCAGTCGGTGCAGCACCGCAACGAGCTTTTCGACATCGGCCATGTGTAGCCCGACCGTGGGTTCATCGAGCACATACAGCGTGTGGCCGGGACGCGCGCGCGCTGATTCGGTCAGTCGGGCAAGCTCGGTGACCAGCTTGATGCGCTGCGCCTCGCCGCCCGAGAGCGTCGGGCTCGGCTGCCCGAGGGTCAGATAGCCCAGACCGACGTCCGCGAGCAGCGCCAGGGGCCGGCGGATGCGCGGATGCGCGCTGAAGAACTGCGCGGCATCCTCGACATTCATCGCCAGCAGCTCGCCGACCGAGCGGCCGCGCCACTGGATCTCGAGCGTCTCGCGGTCGAAGCGGCTGCCGCCGCAGCGATCGCACAGCACCTTCACATCGGGCAGGAAATTCATCTCGATGGTCCGCTGACCCGCGCCATCGCATTGCGGGCAACGGCCGCCGCTGGTGTTGAAAGAGAATCTGCTGGCATCGTAACCGCGCACGCGCGCCTCGCTGGTGCCGGCGAACACCCGACGGATATCGTCCCAGAATCCGACATAGGTGGCTGGACAGGAGCGTGGCGTACGGCCGATCGGGGTCTGATCGACTTCGAGCACGCGCCCGATCTGCTCGACGCCGCGCAGGGCGCGAGCGCCGATCAGTGCCGAGCGGGAGCGGACATTGATCAGCGCCCGCAAGTTCGCGTACAGCACGTCGCACGCCAGCGAGGACTTGCCCGAGCCGGATACCCCGGTGACGACCACGAATCTGCCGAGAGGAATGCGTACGTCGAGGTTGCGCAGATTATGCAAATGCGCCGAATCGATCTCGATCGCGGCGCTGCGCTCGGTCGTGACACGGCGCGGCATCTTCGGATGCAGCAGCGGTCGGGACAGGTAGCGGCCGGTGACCGACTCGGGCTGCGCCTGAAGTTGCTGTGCTGTGCCGGATGCCACGACGCGTCCGCCACGTATGCCCGCGCCCGGACCCAGATCGATGATGTGATCGGCGCGCCTGATCGTGTCCTCATCGTGTTCGACCACGACCAGCGTATTGCCGGCCGCAGCCAGAGTCGCGAGCGTATCGAGCAGCACGGCGTTGTCGCGCGGGTGCAGGCCGATCGTGGGCTCATCGAGCACGTAGCACACGCCCTTGAGATTCGAGCCGAGCTGCGCGGCCAGCCGGATGCGCTGTGCCTCTCCGCCCGAGAGGCTCGGCGCGGCGCGATCGAGCGCGATGTAACCCAAGCCGACGCGCTCGAGAAACCTCAGACGCGTGTGAATCTCTGCCAGGGCATCGCGCGCGATGGCCGCTGCGCGCGCCGGTAGCCGCAGGCCGGCGAACAACGCCCGCAAGGCCTTCACGGGCAATGCCGTGAGCTCGGCGATCGAGCGATCGCGAAAGCGCAGATGCAAGGCCGTGGAATTGAGGCGAGCGCCGTGGCAGCTCGCACACGCCGCTGCAGTCTCATCGTCCTCGGCGCTGCGCTCGAGCCACTGCGATTCCTCGCCGGTCTGCTGCGCCTCGAACTGCGCCACGCGCATGCCGGTGCCGAAGCACTCGGGACACCAACCCTGGCTCGAGTTGAAGGACAGCAGCCGCGGATCGGGCTCAGCAAAGCCGCGCCCGCAGTCCGGACAGGCGCGCCGGGTGCTGAAGATTTGCGCCGCGCCGTGCGGCGGCAGCACATGCACCACGCCCTTACCGTGATCGAGCCCCTGCTCGACCGCCGCACGCAACGTGCTCTCCTCGCGCGCCGTGCACCGCGCTGCAGCGATGGGTAGCTCGATGTCGTGTTCGACGAAGCGCTTGAGGCTCGGGAATGGATCGGTGGCGACCCAGGCTCCATCCACGCGCAGACGCTGCGCGCCGTGCGCGGCGGCCCAGCGCGCGAGCTCGCGATAGTGACCCTTGCGATGCGCGATCAACGGCGCGAGCACCTGCACGCTTTGGCCGCGGAAACTGCGCAGCACGCCGGCCACGATCGCCTCCACGCTCTGCGGCGCGATGGCGACCTCGCAGTCGGGGCAGTATTGCGTGCCGAGTCGCACGTAGATCAGACGCAGAAAGTGGTAGATCTCGGTAAGCGTCGCGACCGTGCTCTTGAGGCCGCCGCGGCTGGCGCGCTGCTCGATCGCCACCGTGGGCGGAATCCCATAGATGGCATCGAGGTCGGGCCGCGCGGCCGGCTGCACGAACTGACGCGCGTAGGCATTGAGCGACTCCAGGTAGCGGCGCTGACCTTCGTTGAACAGGATGTCGAAGGCCAGGGTCGATTTGCCCGAACCCGACACGCCCGTGACGACCGTAAAGCGCTCGCGCGGCACCTCCACATCCACGTCCTTGAGGTTGTGCTCGCGCGCACCGCGTACCACGATCTGGCCGCGATCGGCGAGGCTCGGGGCGGCGTCCGCAGTGGCGTAGGTAGCGCGCGCCGATGGTTCAGCCACGGCCGCCGCGCTGGCGGCGCCGGCCAACGCCTGGGCGTACTCGAGCAGCGCCCGGCCGGTGTGCGAGCCGCTGCGCTGCGAGCGAGCCTGCTGCATGAGCGATTCGGGTGTGCCTGCAATCGTGAGCTCGCCGCCGTGCTCGCCGCCCTCAGGGCCGAGATCGATGATCCAATCGGCCGCGCGAATCACATCCAGATTGTGCTCGATCACGAGCAGCGAGTGGCCGCTCTTGAGCAGCAGGCCGAAGGCACGCACCAGGCGCGCGATGTCCTCGAAATGCAGGCCCGTGGTGGGCTCATCGAAGATGAGCAGTTTGCCGCCGCCGTGCGCCGCCGGAGCCTCGGCTCGCTTGGCGCGCGCGCGCGGCGCCGCGCCGAGTGCGGCCTCGGCGAGATGGCCCGCTAGCTTGAGCCGTTGCGCTTCGCCGCCGCTCAGGGTCGGTACCGGCTGACCCAGGCGCACGTAGTCGAGCCCGACGTCCACGAGCGGCTGCAGGCGCGCGCACACGGCCGGCGCATCGGCGAAGAACTTGAGCGCCTCGGTCGCGGTCATGGCAAGCACTTCGGCGATGTTGGCCCGCTGCCCCGAGGCTGCGCTCACACGAATCTGCAGCGTCTCGGGGCGGTAGCGACGGCCGTCACATTCGCCGCAGCGCAGGTACACATCCGACAGAAATTGCATCTCGATGTGCTCGAAGCCATTGCCGCCGCACGCCGGGCAGCGGCCGGTGCCGGTGTTAAAGCTGAAGGTACCGGCCGTGTAGCGGCGCAGCCGCGATTCCGGGTCGGCCGCAAAGCGCGCGCGTATCTCATCGAAGGCGCCCACGTAGCTGGCCGGATTCGAGCGCGTGGTGCCGCCGATCGGCGTCTGATCGATGAGCACTGCGGCTTCGATGAGCTCGGCCCCCTCGAGCCGTGTGAATGTGCCGGGCGCATCGCTCGGCTTGCCATGGGCCTTCTGCAGCGCCGGGTACAGCACGTGCTGCACCAGCGTCGATTTGCCCGAGCCCGAAACGCCGGTTACGCACACCAGGCGATGCAGCGGAATCTGGATATCGATGTGCCTGAGGTTGTGTTCGGCCGCGCCATACAGCGCCAGGTACTGCGCTGCATCGGCCGGCACGCTGCCGCTGGCTTCGCTGGCGCGCAAGGGCGGCAGCCTGCGGCGGCCTGCGAGCCACGCCCCCGTGGCAGAGTCCGGATGCGCCATGACTTCGCCCGGCGTGCCGTAACAGACGATGCGGCCGCCGTGCTCGCCGGCGCCCGGACCCAAATCGAGGATACGATCGGCTGCGAGCATGATCTGTGGATCGTGCTCGACCACCAGCAGCGTGTTGCCCGCATCGCGCAGTCGCTTCATGACCGTGATCACGCGCTGCATGTCGCGCGCGTGCAGCCCGATCGAGGGCTCATCGAGCACGAACAGCGTGTTGACCAGTGAGGTGCCGAGCGCGGTGGTGAGATTGATGCGCTGGACTTCGCCGCCCGATAGCGTGCGCGACTGGCGATCGAGCGTCAGATAGCCGAGGCCGACATCGCACAGGAACTTGAGCCGCGTGCGCAGCTCCCTGAGCAGCAGATCCGCCGCCTGATCGAGCGGCGGCGGCAGAACCAGCTGATCGAAGAATGCGCGGGCGCGCTCGATCGGCAGCTGCATGAGCGCGTCGATGGGCAGACCAGGAGCCACGAGCGAGGGCAGCTCGAGCTGCCCGGGTGCGGCGCTCGAGCCCAAGCGCCACAGTAGCGCATCGGGTTTGAGGCGCGCCCCCTGGCAGCCCGGACAGAGCGTGTAACTGCGGTACTTCGACAGCAGCACGCGGATGTGCATCTTATAGGCGCGCGTCTCGAGCCAGTCGAAGAAGCGCTTCGCGCCGTACCAGACTTTTTTGCTCCACGGCCCTTCCCCTTCGATGACCCACTGGCGCTGCGCGTTCGAGAGCTCGCGCCAGGGAATGTCGATGGGGATGTCGCGCTTTTTTGCGAATCGCAGCAGATCGTCCTGACATTCCTTGTACGAGGGCGTCTGCCAGGGCCGCACCGCGCCGCCGGCCAGCGATTTGCCGGCATCGGGCACCACGAGGCCATAGTCGATGCCGATGACGCGGCCGAAGCCGCGACAGGTGCTACAGGCGCCGACCGGGGAGTTGAACGAAAACAGCCCCTGGGACGCATCCTGATAGTGCAGATCGCACTCGGCGCAGTGCAGGTCGCTCGAGTAGCGCAGCACCCGCTGCTCGCCCCCGGCGGCGTCCAGAGCGTACACACTTAACCGGCCGTGGCCCGAGCGCAGCGCCGCCTCCAGTGCCTCGATGAGCCGGCTGCGATCGCCGGATTCGAGCCGCAACCGGTCCTGAATCACGGTCAGCAATTGGCGCTCTTCGCGATGGATGCGCACGTAGCCGAGCTTTTCGAGCTCGGCGCGCAGCTGCGTGAGTGTCATCTTCGGCGGCAGCGGTACGGGAAAGCAGATCAGCAGCAGCGCCTGCTCGAGTCCCGCGAGCGCCGCGCCGAGCGCATCGGCGATGCTCTGCGCATGGTCGCGTTGCACCGCTCGGCCGCAACGGCGGCAGTAGAGGCGCGCGGCGCGCGCATACAGCAGCTTCAAATGATCATTGAGCTCGCTCATCGTGCCCACGGTCGAGCGTGAGGTGCGCACCGGGTTGATCTGATCGATGGCGATGGCCGGCGGAATGTGCTCGATACGATCGACCTGGGGCTTGTCCATGCGATCGAGAAACTGGCGCGCATAGGGCTAGAAAGTCTCGACATAACGCCGCTGCCCCTCGGCATACAGCGTGTCGAAGACCAGCGAGGACTTGCCCGAGCCGGACACGCCGGTGACCACCACCAGCTCGTTGAGCGGCAGGTCGAGGTCGAGATTGCGGAGGTTGTTTTGACGCGCGCCGCGCACGACGATCGCGTCATGCGCGCTGCGGCTCATGATCGGTGAGATTTTAAGTGATTTCGCCGCCGCCGGCAGGCGGTTGACAGCACCTCTATAATGGGGAGCCATGCTGTCGAACCCTGATCTAAACCCCCGCCCCGCGGCGCCGTTTCTACCGATGTCGCGCGCCGAAATGCACGCGCTCGGCTGGCAGCAGTGCGATGTCATCATCGTGACCGGCGATGCCTACGTGGATCATCCGAGCTTCGGCATGGCCATCGTGGGCCGGGTGCTCGAGGCGCAGGGGTTGCGCGTGGGCATCATCGCCCAGCCGGATTGGCGCAGCGCCGAGCCGTTGCGCGCATTGGGGCCACCGCGGCTGTTCTTCGGCATCACCGCCGGCAATATGGACTCGATGGTCAACCGCTACACCGCCGACAAGCGCGTGCGCAGCGACGACGCCTATACCCCCGGCGGCCAGGGCGGGCAACGGCCGGATCGATCCGTGATCGTCTATGCGCAACGCGCGCGCGAGGCCTACCGTTCGGTGCCGATCGTGATCGGCGGCATCGAAGCTTCGCTGCGCCGCATCGCTCATTTTGACTATTGGTCTGAGAAGGTACGGCGCTCGATCCTGCTCGACGCCAAGGCCGACCTGCTGGTGTTTGGCAATGGCGAGCGGCAGATCTGCGAGATTGCCCGGCGTCTGCGTGCCGGTGAGCCGATTGAGTCGCTGCGTGACATTCGTGGCACGGCATTCGCGCACGGCAGGCCTCAAGGCGATTGGATCGAGATCGATTCGACGCACCTGGATGCGCCCGGACCATTGAATGCACCGGCCGATCCGTACGCGGCGATGACCACTCACGGCGAGCCCGCGCCGGCCGCAACGCCTGGTTCGGCTGCGGTGCCGGGGGCGGCCGCGGCGCCGGCCGAGCGGGTGGTACGCTTCGTGCGCCGCGTGCGCAATGCCGATCGCGAGCGCAGCGTGATCCGCCTGCCCGACTATGAGCAGGTGGCGCACGATCCGGTGCTCTACGCGCACGCCTCGCGCATCCTGCACCTCGAGTCCAATCCGGGCAACGCACGCGCGCTCGTGCAGCGCCACGGAGTCCAGCAGGTCTGGCTCAATCCGCCGCCGCTGCCGCTGCGCACCGAAGAGATGGATTGGATCTACGGGCTCCCTTATCAGCGCCGTCCCCATCCGCTGTACGGCGATGCCGCAATTCCCGCCCACAAGATGATTCGTTTTTCGGTGTCGATACAGCGCGGCTGCTTTGGCGGCTGCAGCTTCTGCTCCATTACCGAGCACGAAGGCCGCATCATCCAGAGCCGCTCGGAACAATCGGTGCTGGCGGAAATCGAGCAGATTCGCGACCGCGTGCCGGGATTCACCGGTGTGATCTCCGACCTCGGCGGACCGACCGCAAACATGTATCGTCTGGCCTGCCGCAGCCGCGAGATCGAGAGCGCCTGCCGCCGCCCGTCGTGCGTTTATCCGGCGATCTGTCCCAATCTCGATACCGACCATGCGCCGCTGATCGAGCTCTACAGAAAGGCGCGTGCACTGCCCGGCATCAAGAAAGTGCTGATCGCCTCAGGCGTGCGCTATGACCTCGCGATCGAATCGCCCGAGTACGTGCGCGAGCTCGCGCAGCATCACGTCGGCGGTTATCTGAAGATCGCGCCCGAACATCTGCGCGAGGGACCGCTGTCGAAGATGATGAAGCCGGGCCTTGCGACCTATGATCGCTTTAAGGAGCTGTTCGATCGATATTCGAAGGAGGCAGGCAAGCAGCAGTATCTGATCCCGTATTTCATCGCGGCTCATCCGGGCACCAGCGATGAAGACATGCTCGAACTCGCGCTCTGGCTCAAGCGCAATGGCTTGCGCGCCGATCAGGTCCAGGCGTTCCTGCCCTCGCCGATGGCGAGCGCGACCGCGATGTACCACAGTGGCAAGAACCCTCTCAAACGCGTCACGCGCACGAGCGAGGAGGTTAGAATTCCCAAGGGCTTGCGTGTACGCCGGCTCCACAAGGCCTTTCTGCGCTACCACGATCCGAACAACTGGCCGCTGCTGCGCGAGGCGCTGCGCCGCATGGGTCGCAGCGATCTGATCGGTAACGGCCGCCAGCAGCTGCTGCCGGCCTATCAGCCTGCGGGAACGGGCGAGCGGCGTGAGGGACGGTGCACGCCGTTTCGCACTCAGCACACCGGACTGCCGCGCGCCCCGGCTCGCGGCAGAGCTGCGCGCGGCCAGCATTGAAGCCGATGAACTCGGCGTCGCGCCGCTTCTGTATGCTCGCAGCGCTGCTGCTCGCGCTGGCCACCGTGATCGGCGCCGTAGGCGCGCACGCACTCAAACCGAGCCTGTCGGCCGATCGGTTCGAGGTGCTGCAGACCGCCGTGCACTATCAGTTCTTTCACGCGCTGGGGCTGTTGGGCCTGGGACTGTTGTCCGAGCGCGTGCCGCGAGCGTTGCTGCATTGGGCCGGTTGGCTGGTATTCGCCGGAGTCGTGCTGTTTTCGGGCAGCCTGTATCTACTCGTCGCCGGCGCGCCGCGCCTGTTCGGTGTGCTGACGCCGATCGGCGGACTCGCGCTCATCGCCGGCTGGAGCGCCGCTGCACTGGCATTGGCCCCGGGGCGCGAGCCTTGAGCGTGCGCTAGGCCGATGGATAGTGCGCAAACCGGCCAGGATCTGCGGGAGCTGTGGCGGCGCTGGCTGCTGCCCGGCCTCACGCTGCTGATCTTCGTGCTGGTGGGCTTCGGCCTGCGGCGCGAGCTCGCTGAATTCCACTTCTCGCACGTGCTCGCCTCGCTGCGCTCGATTCCGCGCAGCGCCTTGCTCGGCGCGGCGCTGTGCACCGCGGCGAGCTATGGACTGCTCGGCTTCTACGATGTGCTGGCCTTGCGCTACCTCGGCAAAGCCGTCTCCTACGGCCGCACGCTGTTCACGAGCTTCATCGCCTATGCCTTCGGCCACAACTTCGGCATCGCCGCTCTGACCGGCGGCGCGGTGCGCTATCGACTGTATTCCTCCACCGGCCTGAGTGCGGCCGATGTCGCCACGGTGTCGGCCTTTTGCGGCGTCACTACGGCGATCGGTCTGGGCGTGCTCGCCGGCGTGTCCTTCATCGTCGCGCCGGATCAGGGCGCGCACGCGGTGCACATGAATCACACCATCGTCTTCACGCTCGGTGTGGTGCTGCTTTTCCTCGTCGGTCTGTACGCGGCCTGGTCGCTGTTTGGTCCATCGCAGGTGGAAGTGCTCGGCTGGGCATTGCGCGCGCCGGCGCCATCGATCGCACTGCCGCAGATCGCGCTGGCGGTCGTGGATCTGGCGATCTCGGCGATGGTGCTGTGGCTGGTGCTGCCGGCAGAAGCGCCGGTCAGTTTGCTGGCCTTTGCCGGCGCCTATGCGACCGCAATGACCGCCGCGGTGGTCAGTCATGTCCCCGGTGGGCTCGGCGTGTTCGAATCGCTGCTGGTGCTGGCGCTGCCCGAGGTGCCGGCCGATCAACTGGTCGGCTCGCTGCTGGCCTGGCGTGCGGTGTACTACCTGCTGCCGCTGCTGTTTGCCGCGGTGCTGTTCGCCGGACAGGAGCTGCGGGCGCAGCGCTCGACCCTGGCGCGCATCGAGCAGCTCGCGGCGGCCTACATCTCCCCGATCGTGCCGCAGGTCACCGGCGCACTGGTATTCATCGCGGGTTTCTCGCTGCTGGTCACGGGAGCCACGCCCTCGATCGATCGGCGTCTCACGGTGCTGCGCGACGTGCTGCCGCTGGCGGTGCTCGAGGCATCGCACCTGGCTTCGAGCGTCATCGGTCTGGCGTTGCTGATCTTGGCGAGGGCTCTGTTTCGCCGCCTTGCGGCCGCCTACCAGATCACGGTCTGGCTGCTCGTGGCGGGCATGGTCGCCGCGTTGCTGCGCGGACTGGAGTTCGAGCAGGCGCTGATACTGGGGTTGGTGCTCGCGGTGCTCTGGCTCGGGCGCCGCGCCTTCTATCGGCCCGCCGAGATCATGGCGCAGCGTTTCACTCCGGCCTGGATCGTGAGCCTGGCGATCATGATCTCGACGGCGCTATGGATCGGATTCTTTGCTTACCGGCGCGTCGAGTATTCGCATGCGTTGTGGTGGACGTTTGCATTTGAAGCCGATGCGCCGCGCATGCTGCGCGCCTCGCTGGTTGTGGTGCTGCTGGCGGCGGCGTTTCTGACAGCGAATCTGCTACGGCCCGCACGCCCCGAACCGGGGGTCGCCTCGAGCGAGGATCTCTGCCGCGCGCGCAAGATCATCGGCGGCTGCTCGCAGGCGCTGGCGAACGCGGCACTCAGCGGTGACAAGCGACTGCTGTTCAGCGCCGCGGGCGATGCTTTCCTGATGTATCAGATCAATGGCCGCAGCTGGGTAGTGCTCGGCGATCCGGTGGGCGAGCGCGCGGGCCAGGAAGAGCTGGTGTGGCGCTTTCGCGAGCTCTCGGATCACCACGGCGGCTGGACCGTGTTCTATCAGATCAGTGCCGAGCAACTGCCGCTCTACATCGATCTTGGGCTCGCGGTGATGAAACTCGGCGAAGAAGCGCGCGTACGGCTCACGGATTTCTCGCTCGAGGGCAGTGCGCGCGCGGAGCTGCGCACGCAGCGACGGCGCGCCGAGCGCGACGGCGCGAGCTTTCAAGTGCTGAGCCCGGAGCAATTGCCATCGCTGCTGCCCAAGCTGCGTGCGATCTCGGATAGCTGGCTCGAGGAAAAGGCGGTGGCGGAAAAGTGCTTCTCCGTCGGCGCGTTCGACGAATCCTATATCTGTCAATTTCCGATCGCGGTGGTCATTTGTGCCAGTGAGCCGGTGGCCTTTGCGAGCCTCTGGGTGTCTGGCAACGGCGAGGAAATCGCAGTGGATCTGATGCGCTTTGGCGCAGATGCGCCGCGCGGCGCGATGGATTTTCTGTTCGTGGAGCTCATGCTCTGGGGCCGTGCCCAGGGGCACGGCTGGCTCAATCTCGGCATGGCCCCGCTCGCCGGTCTGGAGCGTCACCCGCTCGCGCCCGCCTGGCACCGTGTCGGTAATTTCGTGTTCCGCTACGGCGAGCATTTTTACAATTTCGATGGACTGCGGCGCTACAAGGCGAAGTTCAATCCCACCTGGGAGTCGAAATATCTGGCCTCTCCGGGTGGTTTGGCGCTGCCGCGCGTGCTGCTCGACATTTCGGTACTGATCTCCGGCGGGGTGAAGGAGCTGTTTGCCAAGTGACCAGCAGCGAAGCGCTGCGCGAGCATCCGCTAGCGCTCGCCGTTGGCGCTGCGCTCTCGCGCCATCACGATGTGGTGCTGCAGGCGCCGACAGGGGCGGGCAAGAGCACGCTCGTGCCGCTGGCACTGCTCGCGCAGGACTGGCTCGCTGAGCGCAAGATTCTGATGCTCGAGCCGCGACGGCTGGCCGCGCGCGCGGTCGCGGCGCGCATGGCCGCATTGCTCGATCAGAGCGTCGGCCAGACCGTGGGCTATCGCATGCGGCTCGATACGCGAGTCTCGCGCGCGACGCGCATCGAGGTCGTGACCGAGGGAGTCCTGACGCGGCTGTTGCAGGAAGATCCAGCGCTCGAGGGGGTGGGCTGCGTGATCTTCGATGAGTTTCACGAGCGCAGCCTGCAGGCCGACCTCGGCCTCGCGCTGTATCTGGACGCACGCCGAGAGCTCAGGCTGAGCAGCCGGCTCATGATCATGTCGGCCACGCTCGAGGGGGAACGCGTCGTGCAGTGGCTGCGCGACGCGGCGCTCGTGCAGCTGCCGGGACGTAGCTTTGCGGTGGCGGTGCATTACCTTGGCCGCGGCGCTCCGCTGCTGCCGAGCGGCGGCGCGCAGGCAGCCAGCGAGGCGCAGCTGCTCGTGCAGGCCACCGTGCGCGCAGTGCGGCGTGCGCTCGAGGACACCACCGGCGATGTGCTGGCATTTCTGCCGGGCGTTGGGGAAATCCGCCGCGTGGCATCGGCACTGACGCCGCCGGCGCTGCCAGCGGAGGTCCAGGTTTTGCCGCTCTTTGGGCAGATGAGCGGCGCGGCCCAGGATGCGATACTCGCGCCGGGCGCGCCAGGCCAGCGCAAGGTGGTGCTCGCGACCAACGTTGCCGAAACCAGTCTGACGATTCCAGGCGTCACCGCGGTGGTCGACTCCGGCCTGGTGCGCCGCTCGCACTTCGATCCGGTCACGGGCATGAGCCGCCTCACGCTCGAGCGCATCTCGCGCTCGGCGAGCGAGCAGCGCCGCGGTCGCGCCGGGCGCGTTGCCCCCGGAGAGTGCTACCGGTTGTGGAGCGAGGGGGCGCAGTCGGCCCTGCCGGCGCAGACCGCACCCGAGATTCTCGAGACCGATCTGGCATCGCTGGCGCTCGAGCTGGCGCGATGGGGCGTGAGCGATGCGAGCGCGCTCGACTGGCTCGATGCCCCACCGGCCCCGATGCTGCAGCAGGCGAGAGACTTGCTCACGCGCCTGGGCGCACTCGACGGTGCAGCGCGCCTCACCGTTCTCGGTCGCCAGATGTCCCGCGTGCCGGTACATCCGCGGCTGGCAGCCATGCTGCTCGCTGCGCGCGAGCTCGGTGCCGTGCCGGTGGCTGCACAGCTCGCGGCGCTGCTCTCCGAGCGGGATCTGTTGCGGTCCGAGGCGGCCTCGAGCGATCCGGATTTGAGTGCCCGGCTGGAGCTGCTGCGCGGCTCGGTGCGGCATGCGTCGGTGAACCGCGCCGCGATCGAGCGCGTGCAGCGCACTGCGCATGCACTGATCGACGCCGTGCAGCGCCTGCCGGCGCACACGGTGACCCGCGAGCCGGCGGCCGGCGCCCCGGTAACGGCTGCGAGCGGCGCTGCGGCGATTGGCGCGCTGCTGGCCTTTGCGTTTCCAGACCGCATCGGGCAGCGTCGTGAAGGTGCGAGCGGACGCTATCTGCTGAGCAGCGGTCGAGGCGCGGCGTTCGCCCATCCATGCTCGCTCGCACGTGCGCCCTTCATCGTCGCGGCTGCGCTCGATGATCGCGAGCGCGAGGCGCGCATCGATCTGGCGGCCGAGCTACCGCGCGAGGCGCTCGAGCGGCTGTTCGCAGGGCGCATCGCGACACAGGAGTCCTTCGGCTGGGACGCGCGCGAGGGCGCCGTGCTGCGGCGGCGCGTGCGACGGCTCGACGCGCTGCTGCTCGAGGAACAGACTCGACCGGCGAGCGATGGCGTGCAAACCGTCGCGGCAATGCTCGAGGGCCTGCGCGAGCTCGGCCTGGCCGCGCTGCCGTGGAGCCGGGAGGCGCGCATGCTGCAGGCGCGCATGGAGTTCGTGCGCAAGCTATCCCGACCGGATCTGCCCGACTGGCCGGCGAGCGACGATACGGCGCTGCTCGAGAGCCTGGAGCAATGGCTGCCCGCCTGGCTCGCAGGCATCTCGCGCCGGGAGCACTTGAGCCGCCTGCCGCTATCGCAGGCACTGCGCGAGCGGCTGCTGCCCGCGCAGCGCCGCGCGCTCGAGACACTGGCACCGGCCGAGCTCGTGACGCCCTCGGGTTCGTCCATCGGCATTGATTATCTCGACGACAACGCGCCCTGCGTGGCCGTGCGGTTGCAGGCAGTATTCGGTCTGGAGGCCACGCCGCGCATTGGCGGCGGTGTCATACCCGTGACTTTCAAGCTGCTCTCACCGGCGCAGCGGCCGGTGCAAATCACGCGCGATCTCGCGGGCTTCTGGCGCAGCAGCTATGCCGCGGTGCGTAAGGACATGCGCGGCCAGTATCCCAAGCATGCGTGGCCCGAGAATCCGCTCGAGGCGACCCCGACGCGGGGCGCCGCGCGTCGCGGCTCGAAGCGAGGCGCGCCCTAGGCCGCCTCTGCCTTGAGCACGGTCTGAACGGTGGGGCGGGATTTGACGCGCTCGTAGAAGGCTTTGAGATTCAGGTACTCCCCGAGCTCGATCTGCACGTACTCGAGCCAGCTCAAAACCGTGAACAGGTAGGCGTCAGCGACCGTAAAGTGCTCGCCGACCAGGTACTGGCGGTTGGCGAGGGCCCGTTCGACGAACTGCAGGCGGCTCCTGAATGCCTCGAGCTGCGGGCCGTGCATGGCTTCGGGTGTCTGCGGCCTGAATAACGGGCCCACCGTCGCGTGCAGCTCGGTGCCGATGTAGGCCAGCCATTCGCGCACGCGATAGTTCTCGAGCGTGCCGGGCGCAGCAATTAATTGCCGGGTCGGTTGCAGCTCGCCGAGGTAGGCCAGCAACGCCGTGACCTCCGTGAGCACCTCGCCATTGGTGAGCTTCAGGGCGGGCACGTAACCCTTGGGGTTGATGGCGTTGAAGTCCACGCCATCGCTGGTTTTTTTGTCGCGCAGATCGACACGTACCGCCTGATACTGCAGGCCGGACTCCTGGAGGGCAATGTGGGAGGCGAGCGAGCAGGCGCCCGGGGAGTAGTACAACAGCATTGAAGACTCCGGTGTTGTCAGCCGCCAAGGGTGATGAACGTTGCCGGCATTTTATCCTGTCCTTGACGCAGCCGCGGCGGTTGTGGAGGCTGTGTTCATGTATCGACGACTCGTCTGCCTGGGCCTGCTGCTCGCTCTGGGCAGCTGTCACAAAGCGCAGCCTCTACAGGCGACCCATGCTAGCCACGCCAATGAGCCGCCCGACATCGCCTGGTTCGACGGCAGCCTGGACGGCGCGTTCATCGTTGCCAAGCGCGAAAACCGCCCGGTGCTGATCTATTGGGGCGCGGAATGGTGCCCGTTCTGCCACACGTTGAAATCCACGGTGTTCTCACGGGCGGATTTCATCGCCAAGAGCAAGTTGTTTCTGCCGGTTTACCTGGACGGCGATGATGAGGGCGCGCAGAAATGGGGCGAGAGCTTCCATATCCAGGGCTATCCGACGCTGATCGTGTTGGACCCGGATCGGCACGAGATCATCCGCCTCGGTGCCGGCCGTGACGTGGCGCAGTACGCCGCCGCGCTCGATGTGGCGCTGGAGAGCATCCAGCCGGTCGATGCCCTGCTGCAGGCCACCGCCGCCGGCAAGGCGCTCAGCATCGAGGAATGCCGCCGTCTGGCCTACAACGCCTGGGAGCTCGACACGCTCGAGACCGCGAGCTTCGCCAGCCAGGCGGGCGCGCTCAAAGCCGCCGCGGCCAACTGCCCCGCGGAGGCGCAGCTCGAGCACGCCAACCTGACCATTTACGCGGCCTACTACGCATCGAATGCTGAAAGCGAGGCACTCGATGCGCCCAAGGCTCGAGCCTCCCCAATGCTCGCAGGGCTGGTGGATCAGGTGGCCGAGGTGCTCTCGCAGCCTGCGCTCGCGGTCAGCAGCGCCGAAGCGCTCGCGATTCTGGATGACAGTTTCTTCAAGGCGGTGCGCCTGCATGGGGGACCGCTGCCGGCGTCGGTGCGTGATCACTACGTTGCCACGATGGTCGCGGCAGCGAACGACAAGCGATATGTGCTGGCCGATCAGCTCGGCTTCATCGATGCGCAGCTGCGCTCGCTCAAGGATCTCGGTGCGCCGAAGGCACCGTTGCCGCAGCAGGCCGTGGCAGGCGCGCACCAGCGCATCGATGCCGCTCTCGCGTCCGAGCAGAATCCCTTCGTACGCTCAGGGCTCGTGAACGCCTCGCTCGACATTCTGGAAGACATCGGCGATTACCCGGATGCGTACACCATCGCGCATGCCGAGATCGCGCGCGCCAGCGCGCCGTACTACTACAAGGCCGATCTGGCCGCGATCGCCGAGAAGCTCGGACGCAAGGACGAAGCACTGACCCTGCTCGATGAGGCCTATCGCGAGTCGCAGGGCGCGGCGACGCGCTTTCAGTGGGGACAGCTCTACGTCAGCGGATTGTTGCGCATGGCGCCCAAGGACAGCCAGCGCATCGAAGATGCCGGCAGCGCGGTGCTCGGCGAGCTCGACGGTCCTGACCGCATCTACCGGCGCGCACGCGTGCGGCTCGAGCGGCTCGACCAGGAGCTGCGTGCCTGGAACGATGAGGCCAAGGGCGCGCACGCTGATGTGCTCAAGGGGCTGCGCACACGCATGCAGCAGATCTGCGTCAAGATTCCGGCAACGGACGACGCACGCCGCAGCTGCGATGACTTCCTGAAGACTGCGGCATGAGACGCCGAAGCGATCCGATGAGCAAACTTGCCTTGATCACCGGCGCCAACAAGGGCATCGGGCGCGAGACCGCACGGCAACTCGGCAAGCTCGGCATCGAAGTGCTGATCGGCGCGCGCGGCCGCAGGGCCGGTGTACCAGCGTTGCACTCGCGACCCTGAGCGAGGACGGGCCCAGCGGCAGCTTCGTACATCTGGGCAAATCCCTGCCATGGTAACGGCGGGACATCGGCGCAGTGGCGGCAGTGCCGGCAGCGCTGCCGGCGCCGCGGCCGCCGATCGCGCCTCGGGTCGATGAGTTAAACTTCGCCCCGCTGTCGACGGGCCTGTAGCACAGCGGTTAGTGCAGGGGACTCATAATCCCTTGGTCGTAGGTTCGAATCCTACCGGGCCCATGAGTCTTATCAATGACTTCCGCGCTCGGCGCCTGCGCCAAATCCTCTCGCGCAACCAAAACGCAACCGTTCTCTTTCGCGAGGAACGCTTCGAGCTGCGAGCCGAGGCCCGACTCGCTGCGCTTTTGGAACCAATGGCTATAAATGCCGAGCGTCACCGCGACGTTCGCGTGGCCGAGCTGGCGGGAAACGGATGCGATATCGCAGCCAGCCGCGATCATCAGGCTCGCCGCGCCGTGGCGCAGATCATGCACCTTCACGCGACGCAACTTTGCCCGGCGCAGGGCGGCATAGAACACGCGGGCGCGGAAGTTGAATTGATCCATCGCGCCGCCGTCGCGATTCGGGAAGCACAGATCGAGTTCGCCCTTCGGGCATCGCAGCTTCCACGTGCGCAGCTCCGAGATCGCAAAGCCAGGTAATTCCACGAAGCGCGTGCCGGCCTTGGTCTTGGGCTCGCGCAACTCCCCGCTCTGCCCGCACAGCTGCCGCCGCACGAGGATGCGGCGGCGATCGAGTTCGACATCGGTCCATTGAAGCCCGAGCAGCTCGCCGAGGCGAAGCCCGCCAAAGGCCAGCACGCCCAACGCTGCGCGCCAGTCCGGATCCGCCGCCTCGAGCAGTGCCGTGATCTCCGGCGGCGTGAGTACGGCTTCAGCGAGCGGGCGATCGAGCAGGCTCTGGACCTTGAGCTTCTTGACGTACGTAGCGACGTTCTGGCTCACGTACCCGCGTGACTGCGCGAACTTCAGCAACGTGCGCAGCGCGCCGATTGCTTTGTTCACGCTGCGGGTGCCTGCGCGCTCCACTGCCTCTGCGCGCTCGCGCAGCTCGGCGAGCTTGCGGTCATGCTTTTGCGTGCCCTTCTCTCTGAGACCTTGTAACTGTCCTGCGCGAGTACTGCCGCGGCGAAGGCTTCGGCGGCTACTTCACCGTCGTGTCTGTCCATGCCGTACCGTAGTCACGATTCGTCACTTCGGTTGGAAAGCTTCCATAGCGGCAAGAGCGGTGACCGCGAGTCCGTCGTCTTTCGCGGTCGCCGCGATTTGAGTCGCAGCAAATAGAGCCAAGAGCGACGCGGTGTTCAACCCCTCGACGACGGCGTCGGCACTGTAATTGGGTCCTATCGTTCCGTCGCGAAACCGGCGCGACATCTGATGCATGCCGGTGTGGGTATAGCTGTTCATCTGGTTCCACCAATCTTTTTTCAGCTTCAAGAGCGCCCCTATGTCACTGCCGACAGCTCTCTCAAATTCTCTGATGAGCGTCTCGAACGTGTAGCCATCGGGAAGGGCATCCCTATATCTAAACTGCCCTAACTGATCGTCGGTCGCGCACTGCGCGAACCAGCACCCACGGATCAGCGCTTCGAATAGAACCCGAAGTAGCGCAAGGATCGTCCCGTAGCGCTCCCAATAAGCCAGCCGCACGATGCTGTCATAGTGTTCCAGCGCCGCGTCCCAGCACGCATAGGCCATTTGCTCGCGACCTTCTCCGGGAAGCGCAATATGCGAAAAGTTGTCGTTTATCCAATGGGCGACGTCCACGGATTGTTGGAGCGCTGCTCGGAGCGCGTCCTCGCCTCGGGGAACTCTCTCCGAGCGTGCATCCATGC
>Ga0116217_10000765_pt1 | contig 32228 bp, 29 predicted proteins | sample Sb_taG_6_FD_89697 | JGI IMG/M metagenome (GOLD analysis project Ga0116217, IMG submission 89697) | Peat soil microbial communities from Weissenstadt, Germany - Sb_50d_4_PS metaG | ecosystem: Environmental > Terrestrial > Soil > Wetlands > Peat | place: Germany: Weissenstadt | collected 2010-09-21 | reverse complement strand
TTCCTAAGAGTTCGATTGCGATGACCTGTTCATTTCCGCCTTTCCACAGCAGTTCGCCGAATCCGCCTCGCGCCAACACTGCGTTAGGCAGTGCCCAGGCGCCGGCTGCCGCGAAAGCCATGTCGTATATGAACCTGAACAGGTCAATCACGTTGCTCTTCCCGGCCATGTTCGCTCCCACTAGCACGTTGCGCGGACCGAGGTTTAGCGTTACGTCCTTCAAGGACTTGAAGTTCTTGGCCCTAATCTGTGTCAGCATTTTTCGTCACGTTTTCTTAACCATCCCGGAATCGTGTGTCGAATCCGGAGGGGGGCGGGACAAATCGTCCAACCTGCATTCTACAGTGTTCGTTCACAGCACGGACCAATAACGCGGGCTTTGGCTATTCAGGCCGCCCTGCTCGATGATTTCCTCGTAGGCGCGCTCGGCGTCCACGTTCCACTCCCAGGTGTCCTCGAAGGCCATGATCTGGGAGCTGGAGCGGGTGCCGTCCTTTTCAGCGAAGAGCACGTTGTAGTCCTGGCGGCTGTTGAACGGCGGATCGAGGTAGATGAGGTCTACCGATACGTCCTTGATGTGCTGGCGCAGGACTTCGAGATTGTCGCCGTAATAGAGTTGGTTTTTCTCCACTGCGGGAAGCTTGTAGCGCGGACTGGGCGGTTAGGTAATTGCTGGTCTGTGTGCGTAGTGGAGATTTTGTAGCGCTGCACGCTGCCAGGAGTGCCCCGCACCACGCCAGCGACTTTTGACGATTGGGAGAAATAGCAGATAATCAATAATAGTGTTTTTCCATCGTTGGGTTAGCGTTTTGAAAATTCTGTTTTTGATTTTGGCAGCGTTGTCCGGTGGAGTTTTTGTGCCGGGGGCTGCCGCCGTTGTGCAGTCTGCCACGCCATCTTCGCCGCCTCCCTCGGCGCAGACTTCGACTTCGTCTTCGACTCAACCGGCGGCTCAGTCTTCGGGGGCTCCCTCGGCGACGTCGTCCACGCAGTCTTCGGGACAGTCCGCAGCGCCGTCCACGACGCACTCCCCATCCAAATCTTCTGCTTCGTCCTCGACCCATAAAAGCACGACCACAAGAAAGAAGAGCGCCGGAACGACGGCTGCGAGCACGAGGCGCAAGCACCCGTCTCCACGGTTGCAGCGGATGCATGAGGCGTTTGTGGCTTCGGCCAGTTTGAAGCCGATGGCGCGGCAACTGCTTCAGGATCGTTCTCCGGCGGCTTATGCTGGTGTAGATGCGTATGCCCGGCGTCACGCGAAAGAAGATGCTGGTGCTTTGGCCTGGCTGGTGATCGGCTACGCGCACACTCTGGATAAAGGGTACGCCCAGGCGATTGACCCGCTGAATCGGGCCAAGCCACGGGCCGGAGATCTGGGCGACTACGTCAATTTTTATCTGGGAACGTCCTACTATCAAACCGGTCGGCTGGCGGAGGCGGTGGCTACGCTGGGAGCGTTTGATAAGGCGTATCCGGAATCGTTGTTGATTCGCGACGTGCATGTGGTTTACGCCAACGCGCTGGTGGCGGATGGGCGGGCGCAGGACGCGATGGAGTTGCTGGAGAAAGACCGGGAACCGGTTCGGGCGGATCTTGAATTCGCCTTAGGGCGGGCGTACGAAGCGGCGGGGCAGCCGGAGAAGGCGTTGACCATATTTCGCAATCTGTACTTCACCATGCCGCTCAGTTGGGAAGGGAGCCAGGTCGACGGTGATTTGAGAAAGTTGGCGGGAACTCCGGGGACGCAGCCGCCAAGTTTTGCGGAGCGAAGATCGCGCACCGACTTGCTGGCCAAAGGCAGACAGTACAACCAGGCGGCCAATGAATATCACGATCTGTTGAATGACGCGGGCCCGGAGAATCGCATCGTGATCGAGATGGCGATGGCGGAGGCCTTGCGCCACGCGGGACGAGCGAAGGAAGCCAAGAAAGTTTTGGAGTCGATGCCGGAGACGACTCCGGAGATGAATGCCGAGCGCCTGTTCAACCTGGGAGAGATTGCGCACAGCGCGAATGACGATGATGCTTTTTTTCGAATCCTGCAGCAGTTGAGGGAGACTGCGCCGACCAGCACGTGGCTGGAGCAGTCGCTGCTTTCGGCAGGAAACATTTACTTGCTGAGGCATGACTACGACCGGGCGATTGATTCTTTCCGCGAGCTGCAGAAGCGATTTCCCGATGGTGGGCGCGCTTCGTATGCGCTGTGGAAAGCGACTTGGCTGAGCCTGCGGCAAGGCAGGCGGGAGGATGCGGAGAAAGGATTCGATGAGCAGATTGAGTTGTATCCGACCTCAGGCGAAGTGCCGGCGGCGCTTTACTGGCGGGGCCGGTTGGCGGAGGAAGATGGCGAAGGTCCGAAGGCGCGGGCGTATTACCAGAAAGTCTCGGAGCGGTTTCGAAACTACTACTACGGCGAGCAGGCGCGGCAGCGGCTGAAGAAGATGAAAGTGGAAAGCGATCCGGTGCATTATGCGCTGCTGGATCGGGTCCCGCCGATCGACGCCAGCACGAAGATCACAGCCGATGCGGTTCCGACCGACACTCTGCGAGTGCAGAAGGCGCAACTTCTGGCCAATGGTGCACTGCTGGATCTGGCGGTGAAGGAGCTGCGCGCGGCGGCGGAAGAGACGAAAGGGAACTGGCTGGCGCCGGAGACGGCGCATCTTTATGCGGATGCAGGGCGATATGACATCGCGATTGAGACTTTGAAAAAGGCGGTGCCCGGTTACTTTGCGGTGGATATTCCGAGCTTGCCCCGGCCGTATTGGGAGGCGTTGTTTCCCAAGCCGTACTGGATCGACCTGAAAAAGTTCTCATCGGATAACGCTCTGGATCCCTACATGGTGGCGGCGCTGATCAGGCAGGAGTCGGAGTTTAATCCGAGCGCGGTGTCGCGAGCAAACGCGGTGGGTCTGATGCAGCTGCTACCCAAGGTTGGCAAGTCGGTTGCGAAGCAAGAAAAGATGAAGCACTTTTCGAACAACGAATTGTTCACGCCGGGAGTGAACATGCAGTTGGGTACGCGTTACTTCCGCAGCATGGTCGATAAGTTCGGTTCGTTCGAGTACGCGCTGGCGGCTTACAACGCAGGCGCGGAGCGGGTGCGGGAGTGGCAGGGGCAGGGGACATATCGCGATGCCCAAGAATTTGTGGAGTCGATTCCGTTTACCGAGACGCGTGAGTACGTGCAGGCCATCTTGCGGAATGCGAATGTTTACCGGCAGCTGTATGGCGAGCCGTGAGGTCAAAATCTTGAACCACGAAGGTTCACAAAGGAAGTTGAGGGTTCGCTTCTACGTGGAGGTTTCGTGGGCTGGGGTCTTGGCGAAGAGGATTTCGATGACCAGCAGGCCGGCTCCGACGACGATCGCGCTATCGGCTACGTTGAAGGCGGGCCATTGATATTGGCCGATGTAGAAGAGCAGGAAGTCGACCACGCGACCGTTGAGCAGGCGGTCCCAGAGATTTCCCAGGGCTCCGCCGAGAATCAGGGCCAGGCCGATCCCGGTGGTGGTAATAGAATGGCTGTTCCGCCACAGCAACGCCGAGACGACGATCAGCGCAACAATAGAAAACAACACCAGCATCGCGATTTTCCATTGAGCGGGCGAATCGGCGAAAAGGCCGAAGGCGGCGCCGCGATTCTCCACATGGGTGATGCGGAAGAAACCGGGAATGATCTGTTTGCCATCGTGCAGCGGGATATTCTGCGCGACCGCCCACTTGGTGGCGCGGTCGAGCAACACCACCAGAAAGGCGATCAGGAAGTGGAAGCGGCGCATTAGGTGGGGATGAGTCATTAGGGTTGGCGAGCTTCCACGGCGCGGACCTGGCAAGCGCGTCGCACGGGACCTCCCAAAATCGCCTCCTTGGCAAGGTCGATTTGGAGCTGGCTGGAGGTGGATTCGAGGTCGAGCGGCACTCGGTTCATTTACTCCCAAATGGTTGATTTTTTTCATTATAGGGAGCGCCGGGACTAACGTCCATGGGGCGGCCGGGACCTTCGTGGAGGGAGCCCCGAAAGCACTGTGGAAAAGAGAGTGAAAAAGTGTACAATTTTGTTAGAAGACGATTTGCTGCGCTTGCGCATCTAATGTGAGAAGTGTACCAACTCTGTCGTCTTGAGGACGAATAGCGCGCCGTCGCATCAGTTAATAACACCGGGCAAGCAACTTGCTGCGGCGAGGGTTCATCGAGCATAGAAGTGCGTGGTAATTTTTGGGGGGTCGGGCCCACTCGGGTCAAATATGGCAACTGACGACATTCAGCCTACGCCGAGAGGCGAACCCGAACTGAACCTGCTGCTCTCCAAGGATGTCTTGGACGAGCCTTTGTGGAAGTCCCTGATTGAGAATATCCAGGAACTGTTCTTTCCCAAGAAACAGGCACCGCTGGTGCTTACGTCCAAGCCGATTCCGGTCAAGGACATCTGGGGATTCTACGATTACAAGAAAAATGGCGCGCTTTTCTCGTCCGTAGTTCATGTCATCGCGATAATACTGATCATTGGCGGAACCATACTGGGGCGACGGGTGGTGCAGCAGATCACGAAACCTGCCGAGGTTGTGACGCTGATCGCGCCCGACGATATTCCTCCTCTGCCGCCTTCCAAGACGCAAGCGGGTGGTGGTGGTGGCGGCGGAGACCGCGACATATTGCAGGCATCGAAGGGCAGGCTGCCCAAGCAATCGATGCAGCAGATCACGCCTCCGATGGTGGTAGTGCGAAACGATCATCCGAAATTGGCAGTTGAACCTACCATAGTGATTCCGCCGGAAGTTCATCTGGCGTCGAACAACCTGCCGAACTTGGGCGATCCCATGTCGCACATACCTGGGCCGCCGTCGAACGGCACGGGTTCGGGCAGCGGTATTGGCTCGGGCAATGGTGGCGGTGTAGGTTCAGGTGAAGGACCTGGGTATGGACCGGGCCACGGCGGTGGGACTGGTGGCGGAGCATTCAAAGTGGGTGGCGGCGTGTCCGCGCCTAAGGCGATTTACGCACCTGATCCCGAGTATTCCGAGGAAGCACGCAAGGCAAAATATCAGGGGACATGCGTTCTGTGGTTAGTGGTAGGGCCAGACGGACGGGCGCGCGACATCCGAGTGGCTAGAACGCTGGGTCTGGGGCTGGACGAGAAGGCCATGGAAGCGGTGAAGACCTGGAAGTTCGAACCGGCGATGAAGGATGGCAAGCCGGTGGCAGTCCAGATTAACGTGGAAGTGACTTTCCGGTTGTACTGATTCGAACTTCGTTTGTGACGAGCGGCCGCGAGGAATCGTGGCCGTTTTGTTTTGTTGGGAACTTCGCCTGGAGACTACGCAGGGTTTAGTCGAAGGACAGCGAGGTGAAGCATGGCGCGTTTCGTGAATCCGAGGCGCTCGTACACTTGGATGGCGCGAGTGTTCTCTGGGAGGACGTGCAGGATGGGCTGTTCGCCACGGTTGAAGATGCGGTCGATCAGTGTGGCGATCAGAACACTGGCGTAGCCGTGACCGAGATGGTCGGGATGGGTGCATACCGCGCTGATCTCGGTGTAGCCGGGAAGCTTGAGTCGCTCGCCCGCCATGGCCGCTAATGTTCCCGCGATGCGGATGCCAAAATAATCTCCCATCTCGTGGGTTCGCGAACCGAAGGGGCCGGGATTGGTCAGCTTGGTCAAAGCCAGCATTTCGGGCACATGGGCTTGGGTTAGCGGAATCACTGCCGGGTTGGAGTGAACGGCCGTGGGGCTGCGGCGTTCGCAGAGCATCTGGAGCAACGGGGTGGTCCACGGAGCGGGCGGGTCGGGTGGCTGCTCTAGAAAAAGCCCAACTCGTTCGTCGGGGTGAAGCAGAGCGGCGAGGGAGTTGTAGCTGTCTGGCGCCGGCTCGCAAAAACCTGCCAGTACGCTTACTTGGTGAGGAAACTTCCGCGCTCCGTTGTGAGCTTCCGCGAAGTGCGCATGAGTGCTGATCAGCGCTTGCCAGATCGGATTGTCGAGTGTGTGCATATGGCTCATCAAGCTGGCCAGGCAAATTCTCCGCCTGGCGCGACGGACGTTGTGCCTTGATGCCTGTCCTGCCGAGCTTTGCTCGGCTCCCCGGACGGGGGCGTCCGGGGCTACGTGGTCATCGCAAGTCAGATTATTTTGATCGAGTATTGCCGTCCATCCGAGTCTTGCTTTCAAACTCGAAAGCTGTGAGATGGAAGTCCAACGGAATTAGATTCGAGGATTACTCGGCGAGATCCACGTGTTGCACATCATCAACCGGAAGTCCGAGGAATTGTGCGCCGAGACGACGAAACTTTTCTGCTGAGTCGGTGGCGAAACAGGTCAGCCGAGGCAACTTGCGGCGCTCCGGTTGAGGCGCGGAGGGCAACGGAATGCGGCGCAGCAGCCTGCCAACCGCATCCGCTGTGGCATCGGCGGAGTCGACGATTTTGACGTGCTTGGGTGCCACCTTGCATAACACCGGTTGGATGAGCGGATAGTGAGTGCAGCCGAGCAGGAGCACATCGGCCGATTTGAATTCGTCAGCGAAAGCTTCTTTGAGGTAAATGCGGGCCACCTCTTCGGTCACAGGATGGTCGATCCATCCCTCCTCCACAAGCGGCACCAGTAATGGGCAGGCCTTTTCTCTTGCTTGCACTCCTCGAGCTTCCAAGGCTTTCAAATAGGCATGGCTGCTGACGGTAGCTTCCGTGCCGATGACAACGACTTTTTTGTTTTCACTCTCACTCGCGGCGCGCTCTGTCCCAGGTTCGATGACGCCTACAACCGGAACACTTGCCGCTTGAGTGATCTTGTCCAGCGCCAAAGCGGTGGCCGTGTTACAAGCGATTACCAGGGCTTGTGTGCCACGCTGCTCGAGATAGTGCGCTGCGCCGACAGCGTATCTGGCCACAGTCTCGGCGGACTTCGACCCGTAAGGTAGTCGGGCAGTGTCGCCAAAGTAGAGATAGTCGGCGTCGGGGATCAGTCTAAGCAAAGCTTTGAGGACCGTCAGGCCGCCAAAGCCGGAGTCGAAAACGCCGATGCAGGTTCTGCGCGCGATCATGAAAAGATCAGGCGTGCCTTTCGGATTTTGCGAAAGAAGAGCCGGCGAAATCACCGCTCCTGCCGCAGCATGGCCCCGGCGGAATGAGCGCGCCGTGAGGGCAGGTGCGAGGGTGGCCCAGGAAGGCGCAGATCTTGTCGGTGGCTTCGGGGGACAGAATGTGTTCGAACTTGCAGGCCTGTTCTTCGATTTCGGTTTCGCTGTCCATGGCGAGGCTGTCGGTGAACAATCGCTCGGCTAGGCGATGGCGGCGGATGATATCGGCGGCGCGCTGGCGGCCGCGGGGTGTGAGTTCGACAATCATGCTGCCGTCGCCGGTTGAGACTCCATTTGGCTTCAGAGCATCGTGGCAGGGATTGATGAACGGCTTGTGGTCGTGGGCTTCGGGCGGATGCGGCCTTGCCGTGACCAAGCCGAGGTCGATCATTTTTTCGACAGCGATGCTTACCGGCAAAGCTCCGTGCACTTCCATGCGCCCGACTTCTGCGATTTCGCCCTGTTCGGCAAGCGCCCAGAGCTCTTCCAGAACTTCATCGAACTGCTCTTCATCGGCCATGGCGAAGACTTCCTGAGCGGCGATCTTGCCGTGGTGCAATTCAATGCGGCGGTCGGCTAGGCGGGCGACGACGGGATCGTGCGTCACCATAACAATGGTGCGTCCCTGCTGGTGCAGTTCGCGCAGCAGGCGCAGAACAATTTCCTCGTTCACGGCATCGAGGTTTCCCGTAGGCTCGTCGGCAAGCACAATCTTGGGATCGTTGATCAAGGCGCGTGCGATGCAGACTCGCTGCTGTTCGCCGCCGGAAAGCTGGGAGGGGACATGGTGGGCGCGCTGCTTTAATCCCACTCTCTCCAGGGCTTCGAGCGCTTCTTCCTCGTCCGTCATGCTGTGGAAGTATTGGGCCAGCATGACGTTTTCAAGGGCTGTGAGATAGGGAATCAGATGGAACTGCTGAAATACAAAACCAATTTTCTCGGCTCGTACACGATTCAGTTCGCCCGGGGAAATGCGGGCCACGTCTTCGCCGTCGAGCCAAATCTCGCCGGAAGACGGACGATCCAGGCAGCCGATCAGGTTGACCAGCGTTGATTTGCCGGAACCGGATGGGCCCATGATCGCGATCCACTCACCGGGATCGACGTTGAGGGAGAAATCGTCGAGGGCGCGGATGACGCCGCCATTGGCCTCAGCTTTGGCGGGGTACAGGCGGCTGACATGGTTCAGCTTGATCATCTCACTCCCCTCTCAAGATCATAGCGGGTTGCACCCGCCGCAACAGAAAAATCGGCAGCACGGCGGAAACTAAGGCTACAACAATGCTTCCCACGAAGACTACAGGCAAGACATTGAAGCGCGGGACCACCGGCGCATGAAAGTTCACCCGGCCAATCCACGCGGCAACTCCTACCCCGATGCCGAATCCGAGGACGGCTCCCACGGCTCCCAAAGCGGCGGCTTCGGCGGCGAAGAATCCGCCAATCAGTCCTTCGGAAGCGCCCAGAGCCTTCATGATGGCAAAGTCGCGGCGCCGGTCAAAGACCCATCCGATCAACGTAGAGAGGACGCACAGAGCCGCGGTCGCGACAATGAGAACAGCGGCCGCGGCCAGCGTGGCGCGGGTTTTTCCGAGCACGCGGGCTTCACCTTCCATGATTTGACGGATGGGGTGGACCTCTGCCGCCGGTAAGGCATGCGACAGGTTTTGAATCAATGCGTTCACTTCTTCCGGTGAACCGGAGGACGCAATTTCTAACGTCGATGGTTGAACGCCAGTCCAGTTTTCGAAATCTTTCATCGACAGATAGATGCGGCTGTCTTCCGATGCGCCGGTGCGCAGGGTTCCGGCAGGGTTGAGGTGAGTCGTGCGTCCCTGGAAACTGAGATCGAAAGGCTTGCCTTGCGGGCTGACTACGGCGGCTGCGCGCGTTCCAACCAGCGCATCCAGCGAGGCGTTGGGCCACGCAGTTACCGACCACCAGCTATTCAGCTTGCGAACTTGATCGAGATTGGTCCCGGAGACGACAACTGATTGACCGTCGGAAGTACGGGCAACAACGTAGGCGAAGGGCACAGCTAGACCGTGTCCGGCAAGCGCGGAGTCGACCTTATCGAGAGCGTCGGCGGGAAGCGCCTGGCCATCTTTCCCAACCACCACGATGTTCGCACCATAGTTGCGGAACTCTTTGCGCAGCTTGGCTTGCACGTCCACGTAAAGATTGAGCATGGCAGTGGCTACGGCGGCAGCGACGACCATGGCGAGGAGGGCAGAGGCAGCGCGTCCACGACGGAGCACGGCTGCACGCATGAGCATGCGCAGAAACATCGAGGTGTGAGGCTTTGCGGCGCGACGGCTGGCCAAAGCAGAGTTGCGAGTTGAACTCACGCTTCACCTCGCAGCGCATAGACGGGATCAAACTTGACGGCGCGGCGAATCGCCATTGCGCTGCCGGCGAAAGTCACGATCACGGCGATAGCGAGGATCACGGGGAAGAGAACCGGCTCAATGGCGATTTGCGAATCGAAAATGGATCGGCCGATTTGTCGGGCCAGCAAGGCTCCGCCGGCAAAACCTACGACACCGCCGATCAGGGCCAGCAGTAGGGCTTCCGCGAAGAACAGGGCCGCTACGGAAACATTGCCTGCGCCCAGAGCCTTCATCAAACCTACTTCGGTGCGCCGCTCAAAAATGGCTGTGGCCATCGCGGCGGAGACGGCGAGTGCGGAGGCGAACAGCGCTGCCAGTGTCACCAACAGCATGAGGCCCTTGATCCGGGAGAGAACCGTGCCTTCATTCTGCGCGATCTGGCGAATCTGTTCGGCGTGGGAGTGCGGAATGGCTTCTTGTAACTGATACGCGATCGAGGCTACGTAGGGTGAGCAATACCAGCGGTCGAACATTTCCGGATTCATCGATTTGGGATCGCGGCGCGCCAGTGCATCCTCAGGCTTGGTGAGCGCGCTTACATAGAGGCGGCGCACGGCGCCAGGCTTGCCGAGAATTTGTTGGGCTAGCGCGAGTGGAGCTACGATCTGATTGTCTTCCGCTCCGCCCGTAGAAAGAATTCCGACGATGCGATGTGGTTGACCGGAGATTTCGATTTCGTCTCCCGGCTTGTGGCCGAGTTTTGCCGCCAGGCTTTCACCTAGCAACACGTCGGAGGAGCTGTCGTCGGGCCACGCGCCCTGCACCTTCCACCAGGGATGCGTGACGCGCACTCCGGTTACGAAATCCTCTTTGCCGAAAGTGAGTTGCTTCGAAAAGTATGCTCCGAGCAAGGTTAGATTTGTCGCATCAGCCTCGGTCAGACGAACGCTCACCGGCAGCATGGGAGCGAACCCCACGATATTGTGACGCCAGAATGTGCCCCTGATCTTGGGCAGGTCGGCTTCATTGAGATAGGCGCCGTCGCTGGGTGGCTTGAGATCTACGCCGCCGATTTGAACATCCAGAGTATCTTCCTGCGGAGTCACAACCAGGTTCGCCCCATAGGCGCGCAGTTCGCGGCTGATCTTGTCGCCAATGTCGGTCGCCACACTGATCATGGCGGTGGCGACGCCTACGCCTAAGGTGATCGCTACGCCGGCCAGCAGCTTGCGGCGTTTTTGCCGGCGGAAGGATTCGTAGACCAGGCGTCCGAACATGGCTATTGCTGGAACATGCGGCTTTTTGCCGCGATGTCCGCTTCCTGGATGATGACCGCGTCGGAGGTGACCTGCGCTTTCAGGGGCACGGGATTGCATCCACCAGGCATTCCGACTGACTGCGGATTGATGGGCGCTGCGCAGTTCTTGCAAACCACTCCGTTCGGTCCTTTGTAGAAGCCCACCGCGCCGCAGATTTCGCAGGCATCAAGAACGGTGGCAATCTTGCCGTCCGGTTTCTGATAGAGCCAGAAACGCACCGTGGTGCCGCTTTCCTGAGCGGAGAAGCGATGGAGGTCACCGTCCTGGACTTGGGTGAGCGGAATGCTGACTTGACCGTTCACAAAAGTGACTTCCGTCGCCGGCGACAGCGCGCTCACGCTCTTGGTGTAGATGAACTCTGCTGTCACGAGGACGATGAATACAAACGAACTGGCATAGACGGAAGCCATCCAGAGGCGTTCACGGCGAGCACTCCAAAGCTCTTTTCGTCTTTCCGCCGCGGACGCGGGTGCCGGTCCGGGCTGGCGCCGCTTGACCTCGAACAGCACCATCAGCGCGGCCAGAGCGAGAATTGTGATGAAAAAGAACAGATCGTTGCGCACGATCGGACCGATAATCGCCATCTCCGTTTTTGACGAAGGGAGGACGCCGTTTTCGGAAAGCTCGTGCAGACCGGAAATCACCAATTGCGCTGCGACAAAGAACAAAATGACCGTGGTGACACGGAAGAATTTTTGCAGATTGATGCGGACGCTGCCTTTGACGAACATTACCCCGAATACAACCGCCGCAACTACGCCTAAAAACGTGCCCATGAAGCTGAGCAGCTCAGTCGAGTTCAAAGACACTGCGGAGAGAATCAGGACCGTTTCCACGCCCTCCCGCAACACCATCAGGAATACGAATGCAAAAAGCCCGAACCAGGCGTTCTTTCCTGCGAGCAACCCAACTTTGCCTTCGATCTCGCCCTTAAGCTTGCGGCCTGTCTTCATCATGAAAATAATCATGGTGACGACGAAGAAGGCGGCGGCCAGCATGACCCAGCCTTCAAAAATGTCCTGGTTCCAGCGAGTACGGGAAAGCAGAGCCGCGACTCCCAGGCTGCCCACGAAGGCGGAGATCAGGGCCGCGTAAACGGATTTGCGCAGCTCTGGCCGATTGATTTTTGAGAGATAAGCCAGGGTAATGCCGACGATCAGGGCGGCTTCGACGCCTTCTCGCAAGGTTACGATGAATGCTTCCAACATCTAAAATTCAGCCTTTTCCAAGAGTTGTGATATTGAAAATGAATTTCAATTTCATTATCTAGGATAGTCGTTCGCCTTCCATGGCGTCAACGCGCGGAATCACTGGCGGTTGTGATCTAAATCACGCGTGCTTGATCTGATGCGGCCGCTGCTAGCGGAGAATCATGTAATCGTGTGCCACTCGCTCCCAACGTCGTCATTCCGAGCGTAGCGAGGAATCTGCAGTCGCTTCGGGTCGCAAAAATGCAGATTCCTCGCTACGCTCGGAATGACAGGCAGGGCTTGGGTTGAGAAGCCCTAAATCGATCAGAGGTGCTTGAGAAAGGCCTTCGCCTGGTTCAAATGAGGGAAGAGCTTTTCTTCTGCCTGGAAGTCCGACGAATGCACGCAGCGTCGGCTCCCGCGCAGTTTCACGGGATGTTTCAGGTGCAACATTTCGTGGTAAACGATGTATTCCACAGCGTAGGACGGAACCCGCGGGTGATCGAAGACGCGGCTCACGACGATGGCATTGTGGGCGGGATCGTAATGGCCCAGCCGGTTCCTAGCATGATCGCGGCTCCAGGTCATTTGAGGCCGAGCCAGCAAACCATAGAAAAATCGCCGGTTCAGCTCTTCAAAGATAGTCTCGAGGTTGTAAGTCCGGCCCTGCGCACTCTCGATTCGCTTGCGGCCGCGCATCTGACGCACGACGTGAGCCTTCCTGGTGATGTCTTGACCAGAAATATAGCGCCGATACCGGGTCGCGAATCCTCGCTCGATGGGTTTGCGGTACATCTTGGCCAACAAAATGTGAGCGATCGCCCTTAGCACCTCTTCCGGCGCTCCTTCCAGCAAGTCCGAGAGGCGAACGAACAACTTTCCCTCCCGCAAGCGGATGGTGTTGTTGATGCTTACGAAGGCAAAGAACTCAACCGCGAGGTCCGGCATGGGCGCCCGTGGACGCAGTTCCACATAGCTATCCTGAAATATTTGAAGAAGCCTTTCTCTCACGTTGCGGTTAGATTAGCACGCGCCAAATCTTAAAACGCAGAGAGCGCGGAGGAATCGCAGAGGGCCCTACAGGGAGCAGCGGCGACTTTCACTTTTTCTTGTGCTTGGCTGCTTCTTCTTGTTCGTTTAGCAACTGCCGGTGGTCCTGCACGCCGCCGTCGACGGCATCCAGGACATTGGTCAGCAGGAAGTCATATTGCTTACTTTCGTCCTTGTTGGCATCCACGGAGCTTTTCAAGGCGCGCAGCTTGGCCTGGAACTCGGTATCGGCTTCGATGACCGCTTTCAAAGGCTTTCGCAGATCCGCCTTCCGCTCCACAAAGGTATCGATGTTGTCGTTCAATTCATCGTAGACATCCAGAAAGTTCTGCAGGCGATCGCGGGTTTGCTGGGCGCGGTCGGTGACTTTCGGGTCGGCGCGCATCTGTTCCAGCGAAGTCAGCCGAGTGCGCGCAAACACGATGTACAGCTTGAGGCGTTCCGCCGGGTCCTGGGCGGCGTCGCGCAACTGGTCCTCTTCGAGAGGATTAAGCGGGTCCCGGCGTCGCTGTGCCCAGGCGGTCGAGAGCAGCAACATCGCGAACGCCAACCGCGCGAGCCTGCCTGAGGTCGAAATCATTTGCCTTTGCCAAACATGTGCGATAGAAGATCGGTGCGCAAACTTTCGAGGCGATCGGCAGCTTCTTGCACGGGGGCCTGATCGTCAAAGTTCAGGCTGCGCTTGATGTCTCGCAGCTTGGCTGCCATTTTTCTGAAGTCGATCTCTGTATTCTTGAGTTTCTTGCCAGACTGAATTGCCGCGTCGTGGGCTTTTTCCGAATAGGTAACCACATCTTTCACGGCGGCTTGAGCTTCGTCTACTTTGCCCGCTGTGTATAGGTCGTCAGCGGCTTTGAGTTGGCGCTCGGCGATTTCCGTGCACAGAGCGGGCCGATCCTCGACCTTGGCCGCTTCTTCCCGTGCAATCAGTTCCTCCAGAGTTTCGGTCTTGGCGGATGCCAGGAGTGAAGCCGCCAGGAGAACCGCAACCATTCTGATCCGCAGACGCATAGCGTTTATTTTTTTGGCTCAATCGCAATCAGCCGATGACGAGCTTGCCACTCCTGGTCAGGATACGCTCCGTTCGCGACTTCAAGAAACCGATGATAGTTCTGCGCAGCCATTTTATAGTCGCGCAAGTGATCATAAGCGCTGGCGCGAAGAAAATAACTGACGGGAATCTCGGGTAGAAACTTTGCACGTGCGTCCGCTGCCTTGATGGCGAGTTCATAATTCTTGTTCTCAACCGCCGCTACCGCTAAATCGCCGTAGGCCTCGCCGAAGTCGGGTTTGAGCTTGACGGCAAACAGAAATTCCTGTTGCGCCTCCGCGTACTTTAGCTGTTTCAAAAGGGCTACGCCGAGGTAGTGATGCAATTGCGCGTCATTTGGATGGGCAGCCACCAGCGCGCGGTAGAAAGCCTCCGCCTGATCGTATTTCTTGCTCTGGAGGTAAAGATCACCGAGATCGTTCTGCACAGCAGAATTCCCGGGATCCAGCTTCAATGCGGCTTGCAGTTCGGCGATTGCGTCGTCATTCTTTCCGCTAATAAGCAGGATGCGTCCGAGTTGCATCCGGGCAGACGCATCCTCCGGATGCATCGCAATGAGCTTGCGCAAAATTGGATCGGCATCCGCATACCGCTGTCCCCGCATGTAGATATTGGCCATGCCCGTCAGAGCATCGCTGGAATTGGGATCGATGGCCAGGACCTGCTTGTATTGTTGCTCCGCGTCAGCAAAGCGATTCTCCTTCTCCAGCAACAACCCAGCCGAAAGATATGGCTCAGTATTCTTGGGATCGAGGACAGCAGCCTGCTTATAGGCTTCGACGGCCTCGTCGGGTTTGCCGTTTTCAAGCACATGAGCCAAAGATAACCATGCCCGCGCATGGCCTTCATCCACATTGGCCGTCGGTTTGAGAGTGGTCGCAGCACGAAGGAATTGCTCGGCATCCGGTTGGCCGGTCTTGGCCAGCATGAGTCCGAGATTGAGATTGGACTCAAAGACGTCTGGCTTGGCAGCCACAGATTTACGATAGGCAGCAATGGACTCCTGAGTGTTTCCCAGCCGGTTGTACACAAATCCCAAGTCGAACCAGGCTTGAAAGTTGTTCGGATCCGCTGCCACCAGTTTCTTGAGTAACGGTTCAGCCGACGCGTCGTCACCCTTTTCGATTGCGCTCTCGGCTTGGGTAAGCTCAGGGGGGAAAGACGAATCCTGCTCGGCCACCTTGTGATGGCGTATGGTCTGGCCGGTACTCTGGGCGAGGAGGGTTCCGTCGAGGAAGAACGCCAGAACGAGCAACGCAGTCCAGATTGGCTTATTTGCCCCCATTCCGCGACGATCCATTCCCCGATGACCCATTTCCGTTCAATATACCTGCCAGAAATTTTCCTGTGTACGACTTCGGCAAATTAGCAATCGCCTCGGGCGGACCCGAACCAACAACATACCCGCCTCGCTCGCCGCCTTCGGGACCGAGATCGATCACCCAATCCGCGGTCTTGATGACCTCGAGGTTATGCTCGATCACCAGAATTGAACCTCCTGCGTCGATTAGACGGCGGAAGGCCGAGAGTAGTTTGCTGATATCGTCAAAATGCAGCCCGGTGGTCGGCTCATCAAAAATATACAGGACGTGCGGTCTGCGGCGAGGACGGTCGTCCGAGGTTCTCGGCCGGCTGGCTTCTCGCGCGGCAGGCTGCAGGTGCGCGGCCAATTTCATCCGCTGCGCCTCACCGCCCGACAGCGTCGTGGCTGACTGTCCCAAGCGTAAATAGCCGAGACCTACTTCCTCCAGGACACGCAGTTTCTCCACAATCTTGGGTGCTCCGGCAAAGAACTGCAGCGCTTCCTTCACCGTGAGATTCAAGGCTTCGTGGATGTTCTTGCCACGATAGCGAACTTCCAGCACTTGCGGTTTGTAGCGCGCGCCTTTGCACTCCTCGCAGATAAGTTCTACGTCGGCCAGAAATTGCATTTCTACGGTCACGGTCCCGTCGCCTTGGCAGGTCTCGCAGCGTCCACCAGGAATGTTGAAGGAAAAATGTCCGGCTGTGAATCCGCGCTTCTTGGCCTCGGGCAGGGAAGCAAACAGATCGCGGATGCCATCGAAGGCCTTGATATAAGTAACCGGGTTCGACCGCGGCGTGCGTCCGATCGGAGATTGATCAACCAGCACGACCTCGTCGATGAACTCGGCACCTTCCACGCGATCCCAGGAGGGCGCAGCGCTGGTGCCCCCGCTGGGCTGCTTCTTCGCTTCTGACAATGCCCGATACAGCACATCGTGCAGCAGCGTGGATTTCCCCGAACCGGAAACTCCGGTAATCGCCACCAGCATCCGCAGCGGGATCTCCAGGTCGATCCCCTTCAAGTTGTGGGCGCGGGCGCCGAAGACCTTAATTTGTTGCGGACCGGGCTTGCGACGAACGCTTGGTATCTGGATCTGCAGCTCTTCGGATAGATAACGTCCCGTAAGCGAACCCGGCATCTTCTGGATCTGCTCATAAGTCCCGGCCGCGATCACTTTGCCCCCGTTTTCTCCTGCGCCAGGTCCGAGGTCGAGAATCGTGTCTGAAGCTTGCATGACATCGCGATCGTGTTCGACCACCAGAATCGTGTTGCCCAGGTCGCGCAGATTGTGCAGGATCTTGATCAGTCGGTGCGTGTCCCGGCTGTGCAGTCCGATCGATGGCTCGTCGAGCACATATAGCGTTCCTACCAGCCGCGAGCCCAGCGATGTTGCCAGTTGGATGCGCTGCGCTTCGCCGCCCGATAGCGTGGACGCGAGCCGGTCGAGGGTCAGGTACTCCAGTCCCACTTCATTCAAGAAACGCAGGCGTTCGCGGATCTCTTGCAGCAACCTCTCGGCGATGCCCGCTTCCTGGTCCGTCAGTTCTACCGCTTCAAAGAACTTCGACGCGTCTTCGATCGTCATGCAGCACACGTCGCGAATATTCTTGCCATTGATCTTCACCTGCCGCGCCTCCATACGCAGGCGTGCTCCGTTGCAGGTGGAGCAGACGGAATATCCGCGGTAGCGGCTCAGGAAGACGCGGACGTGAAGCTTGTATTTCTTTCGCTCCAAGTAATTGAAGAAACCCCGCACTCCGAGGAAGCGTCCCTCGCCCGCAATGATCAATTCCTGGTGCTCGCGATCCAGTTCGCTCCAGGGCACATCTATGGGGATGCCGGTTTCGCGGGCGAAGCGCTTGAGGTCGCCAAGCAGCGAGCGGTGCTTGGGCTTGGTCCAGGGCTCGATCGCGCCTTGATTCAGGGTCAGCGATTTGTCAGGAATCACTAGGTCCAGATCGAAGTCGATGGTGTTTCCGAATCCCTGGCACCGCGGGCAGGCGCCGTATGGGTTGTTGAAGGAGAACAATCGCGGCTCCGGCTCCTCGTAGCGAATATTGCAAACCTTGCATTCAAAACGCTGGGAGAAACGCAGCTGTTCAGAAGCCTGTCCTTCGCGAGGAGCGGTCTCGAAGATGACTTCACCCGACTCGCGATAACCGATCTCAATCGCATCCACGATTCGGGCCCGGGACTCCGACGATACCATTAGCCGATCCACCAATACAAAAACGGGCTCCGCAAAATTAATATTCAGCAACGACTCAGGGGTGGAAAACTCAAAGATTTGTCCATCCTGATAGAGGCGATTGAACCCGCGGGTGCGCAGATCAAGCAGACGACTCTTGAGTTGATCCGATACGAGTTTCTTCGCGTCAGTCTTTGGCTTCTTCTTGCCCTTGCGCTTAGCCGCGGCGGGAGGTGCGTTCGCAGGGCTCGGCGCTTGTGGCGTATTAGTCTGCAGCGGAAACAATACGCTGAGCCGTGTCCCCTCGCCCAGGCTCAGGACTGCGCTCGCTACTTCGTCGACAGTATCTTTCTTAACCTGGTTGCCACATTGCAGGCAGTAAGTCCGGCCCACCCGGGCGAAGAGCAGGCGTAGATAGTCGTAGATCTCGGTTGCAGTGCCAACCGTGGAGCGAGGATTTCGTGTAGCGTTTTTCTGCCGGATGGCTACTGCCGGGGCGATTCCGTCGATGATGTCTGCGTCTGGCTTCTCAATCCGCTCCAGAAACTGGCGGGCGTAGGCGGAAAGCGATTCAACATACCGGCGCTGGCCCTCGGCATAAATCGTGTCGAAGGCAAGCGACGATTTGCCCGACCCCGACACCCCGGTGACTACCGTCAAGGAGTTGTGCGGGATCTCAAAGTCTATGTTCTTGAGGTTGTGAACCCGGGCGCCGCGAACAACGATGGTTTCAGTGGACATCAGTTATGGTATCTGCAAAGCGCCGCACCCACCCCGTGGCCTCGAATTTCCACACCGCTGGGTCTCCTTGGAAGCCTCGGAAGGGGTATGGAACTCTCTATTATAAAGCAGGCTCAGCTGAAGCAGGAGAGTAACCGATTTTGCGATGATTTTCGCGCGTCAAATGGAGTAATATCGTAGGCTTTCGGCTGTGGTCGCAGATTCGCGGAGGCATAGCTACATCGAGCCATGATATCGTCCCTAACCACTACCCTCGCACGCATGACTTCACGTAGTTGGTCGGGGCCGGGTCTCGTCGGCCTGCAATCGGTGCTGCTCTTCGTGTTCCAGTTTTCCGATCAGCCATCTAGCAAGAAAGATAATGTCTATAACATCCTGTGGGTGTTGGTTTTTGGGTTCGCAACCCTGAATATTCTTGGTCTGGTCGCAAGGCGCTTCGAGCCACGCCGCGGCAATCTGAATTTCGGCGAGATGCTGGCGATCACAGTAACGGTCGTTTCGGTGGTTCTCCTGGGTTGGGAAATGCTCTCGCTGTTCCACATCTTTCCCATCAAGATCCAACCCCATTGAGTTTCTAGATCAAGAAGCGCGCATTTGCGCTATGATTTCCTGTATGGCAGAGAACTCCCCGGCTTTCGATATAACCTGCCCCTGCTGCAGCGCGGTGCTGAAGGTCGATCCAACGGCTAAAGGGGTTATCGCCCATACCGCCGCCGTCAAGCCCAAGATGTTCAATGATTTCGAGGCAGCTGCCAAGGCCATGAAAGAACAGGACAGCCGTCGCGAGTCCATCTTCCGTCAATCGGTGGAAGCGCAAAAGCACGCCGGAGATCTTCTGGAAAAGAAGTTCCAGGAAGCGGTCAAAAAGGCCAAGGAATCTCCCGACACTGGCAAACCCATCCGCGATTTTGATCTCGACTAACAATCTTCGGGAACCAAACGCTTCGACTTCCGTGCAGAGATTTTCATCGATTGTAAAGTTTTATAAATTTTCACTGGATGAGATTTTTGTGTGCGCGCTGCCGCACAATCGAGCGTAAGATTACGCTCGATGTCCGACCTTCCCCTGCTGCTCGGCCATCGCGGCGCCCGTTCGTCTACCCCGGTTCCAGAGAACACCCTTGCGTCTTTCGATCTCGCCCTTGAACATGGCTGCGACGGCTTTGAATTCGATGTGCGCCTGACCGGCTGCGGGCGCGCCGTAGTTTGTCACGACCCCAAGGTTGACGGCATCAGCGTCGCTCAAGCATCTGCTGATCGACTCGTTGCTCTCCCCATCCTCGAGGATGTCCTGCGGCGCTACAGTCAGCGGGCTTTCCTCGATATTGAACTCAAAGTTGCAGGCCTGGAGTCGAAGGTGCTGAACTTATTGCGTGAGCACAGGATGGAAGAAGACTATGTAGTCTCTTCTTTCCTGCCCGAAGTGGTGATGGAACTGAAGACCCGCAGCGCGAAAGTTCAAGCTGGGATCATCTGCGACAAGCTTGGACAACTTGCGTGCTGGCGAGAACCCAACACCGAGTATGTCATTCCTCATCATTCGCTAGTCACGCTTAACTTGGTGAAGGACGTGCACGCTGCAGGCAAGAAATTGCTCACCTGGACGGTGAATGATCGAAAGACAATGCTGCGCCTCGCTGATTGGAAGGTTGACGGTATCATTTCCGACGATACGAAATTGCTGGCGCAGACCTTCGCGTCATAGCTTGACGCGCGCCAAGCTTTTATGAAAACGCGAACCTAGGCTTTGATTTCTCGGGTGACCTCTGCCTGGGGGGCCTTGTGCAAAAAAGCATCGCGTTCTCTCTCGAACTGTTCCAACTCCACGGTTGTGCGCTCCTCACCCCATCCCATAACTGCGCCAATGCGCGTTGCCGCCTCCTGACTGCAAGACTGTGACCAGCACGCGCCCAGAGCCACCGGTACACGACGAAGCAGCACATCCGCGAGCGTAACGGCGCATTCGTTGCTGAATGCGTCCCACGCCTCCGCCACAATGTGGCTGGTATGCGGGCACAATGGAGTGCGCATTTCCGCACCGGTGCCAGCCTTACGGGCGACGGTCAAGGCTCGTTTTCCGTACCATTCCACAATGCTACGCGCGGCGTCGGGACTGATTCCGCCTGCCGCCGCGACTTCAACCACCCAATGCTCCAGAGTTGGGTCAAATCCGTCTCCGGAAGCCATCGCAAGCGTGGGAGGGATGACTTTCACACCAATCTTCGCCGCACATTCACGCGCCAGGCTGCCTGCCGTGGTTAGCTTTCCTCCAATTACCGAAATCATCTGCGCGGCGCCATCCGGGGTGTGATCGTGGAGATAGTGTTTGCGGCTCACCGCCGATGGACTTTTCTTCAGTGAGAAGGGAAGCGGCCGGACTCCAGCGAATGCATAGTGTATGTCGCCGTGCGAAAGTCGTACCTGCGGAAACAAGTGGAAGAAAGAGCGCAGCAGGTAGTCAATCTCGTCCGCGGACGGTTGCACCTGGCTGGGATCGTTACTGTCCGCAACTTCGGTCGTTCCGACCAGCACCTGTTCGTTCCACGGGATCACAAAGATCGGACGACCATCCACCGCTTCGGTGTAAACCGCAGCTTGCGGTGCACCCGCGAATTTCGATAACACGATGTGCGATCCGCGCACTCCACCAACCATGGGGTGCTTAGTCTGAATGTTTGAACTCCGACAGATGCCATCCGCCCACGGGCCGGTCGCGTTGATGATCCAGGTGGCGTCAACGGTTTCTTCTTTTCCGGTAAGCCGATCTCTCAGCAATACTCCGGTGGCGCGTCCGTTGTGAATTCTCACCGCCAACACCTCGGTGTGATTGCGCGCCACAGCGCCGGCTTCGATCGCCTCCACCAGCCATTCCGCAACCAGGCGTTCGGGAAACTCGCACTGCGCGTCGTCAAAACTGAAAACAGAGAAGTGCTTTCCTGCGTCCAGCAAACGCTCAAGTTTGTCTTGCTCGGTGCGGCTTCCATCCACTCCACGGGCGGCGTGTCCCATTCTCCGATAGAGCCATAATCCGGTGCGTACTGCGAGAGCGCTGCGGCGGCTCTCTTCACCTAACGCCAGCAGGAACTGCAGGGGATGCACCAAATGGGGATAGCGCTGCAGCAACCACTCCCGCTCCCTCAAAGACTCCCGCACCTGTCCTAGGTCGCCGTGCTCGAGGTAACGCAAGCCTCCATGAATGATGCGGGTCGAACGGCTGGTCGTGCCCGCGGCGAAATCGTGTTGATCCACTAGAAGCGTGCGCCGTCCGGGGCGAGCACATTCACGAGCGATGGCCACTCCGTTGATTCCTCCGCCAATCACAATCACGTGGAAACGCTCGTTCTCGAGAGATGGTCGCAAGTTCATGCGGGGGTTTAGATGCGTACCCATAGGCCAGGCAGGGAGGATAGACGGATATTGGTTTCTAGTCTCCCCCCATGCATCCCAAATAGAAAGATAACGTTAGTTTCGGTTTGCGGGGAATGACACCTTTAGCTCCTTGTGTCAGCTCCTTGTGTCCCAGGACGAGGGCGTCCGGGGCTACGTGATTGATGCTCTTCGTGATATCCGTCATTGCTCCGGCACACACGCCTCATTTACAGTGATGGTCCCATGCCAACTACTGGAGAGCGTTTCGAACGGGCGGTTTCCATCATGGCCCGCCTGCGGGGTCCCGGCGGATGCCCATGGGACCGCGAGCAGACCTTCGACTCCATCAAGCCCTACACGCTCGAAGAAACCTACGAAGTGCTCGAAGCGATTGACAATCGCGATTGGGACGAATTGACTGGCGAGCTTGGTGACCTTCTGCTGCAGGTACTGTTTTACGCGCAAATGGCAAAAGAGCAGAACACGTTTTCCATTGATGAAGTGATCGATCGGCTTTCTGCCAAGCTGGTCGATCGCCATCCCCATGTTTTTGGAGACGTGAAGGCTGAAACCTCGTCAGACGTGGTGCGCAACTGGGAAGCGCTCAAAGCCGAAGAAAAGAAAAAGCGCCTGGAGGCCGGCGGCGGAAAGTCCGCGAAGAATGACAGCAAGCCGGAGTCCATTCTCGCCGGAGTCTCAGCCGCGATGCCGGCGTTGCTGGAGGCTCACAAGCTCAGTTCGCGTGCATCGCACGTGGGCTTCGATTGGCCGAACATTCAAGGACTGTTCGAAAAGCTCCAAGAAGAAACGGAAGAGCTAAAGGAGCAGCTCAAGGACTTCCCCGCACCCGGCCCCCAGCCTCAGGGACGGGGCGTTGCCGGAGCCGGTCGCCCGCAGATCAGCGAAGACCTGCGCCAGCGGCTGGAAGGCGAGGTGGGCGATCTTTTCTTTGTGTTGGTAAACATTGCCCGTTACCTTTCGCTTGATCCCGAGTCGGCGCTGAAGAAAACCAATCACAAATTTAAGCGTCGTTTTCAGTGGATGGAGGATCAGTTGCGAACCTCGGGACGCACTCCCCAGCAAGCTTCGATGGAAGAACTCGAATCGTTATGGCAACAGGCCAAGCAACAGGAGCAGGATGCCAGGTGAGGGCAGATTCGATCGATATTCGCAAATGCCACCAGCTTGACGAAATGCGAGCCTGCGTTCGACTGCAGCAGGAGGTCTGGAATTTTTCCGATGCCGACCTGGTTCCGCTGCGCATGTTTGTCGTGGCAGAGAAAATCGGAGGGCAGGTGATTGCCGCGTTCGATGGCAACGAAATAGTGGGATTTGCCCTTTCAATACCGGGTGTCCGGGGCGGTCGGTCCTACCTGCATTCGCATATGCTGGCAGTGCGGAAGCAGTATCAGAATGCCGGTCTGGGCCGCCGGATTAAACTTTTCCAGCGTGACGACGCTCTTGCCCGCGGTATCGAACTGATCGAGTGGACCTTTGACCCGCTGGAAATCAAGAACGCGTATCTCAATATCGAGAAGCTCGGTGCCGTTGCCCGCCGGTATAGCGTGAACCAGTACGGAATTACCTCTTCGCCGTTGCAGGGCGGACTGCCCACCGATCGCTTGGTGGCCGAGTGGTGGCTGAAGTCCAAGCGGGTCGAAACCTTGCTGCAAACAGGAAGGAATCCGCACATCGAAAGCCTGGCCACGATTTCCGTTCCGGCTCAGATTTACAAATGGAAAGCGTCCGCCGCAACCCGAACCCAGGCAAAAGAAGTGCAAGACCACAATCGGGAACAATTCGAAAAAGCATTTGCCGATAGATTGGCAGTGCTAGGCTATGAGCGTGACCCACAGGGAAGCGGCAAGTTTCTGCTCGGTCGCTGGGAGGAGAAGTGGATGTACCTCGCAACCTAGGATGGTCTCATGAGTGATTTGTCCGTTCTGATGACAAGCCTCGGGGCTAAAGAGGTTGCTGAAGAAGTCCGAAGTAGAGACGTTGCAAGCAACGTCTCTAGCTGCCGGCAAATCTGATGAATGAAGTTTGACATTAATGAAAATTGAAGCTATCACCCTCCGTGAAATTCAAATGCCGCTTGTCCACTTTTTCGAGACAAGCTTTAAGCGCACTTTCAGCCGCAGAATCCTTCTGCTGACCGTCCACTGCGACGGCATCAATGCCTGGGGAGAGTGCGTAGCCGGCGAAGATCCGTTCTACAGCAGCGAGTGGACGGAGAGCGCGTGGCCCACGATCAAAAGTTACCTAGCCCCGGCAGTGTTGGGCCGGACGCTTTCGTCCGCACAGGAGGCTGTGCCCCTCATGGCGAGGGTGCGGGGCCATGAGATGGCTAAGGCCGCCCTCGAGAACGCGCTGTGGGACGCCGAGGCTCAAGAGAAGCAAATGCCTCTATGGAAGCTGCTCGGCGGTACACTGCGGGAAGTTTCCTGTGGCGTTTCCATTGGTATTCAGGACTCGATTGAGCAACTGCTCGAGAAAATTCAAACCGAACTGGCCGCGGGATATCGGCGCATCAAGATAAAGGTCAAGCCTGGTTGGGATGTGAAAGTACTTGAGCGCGTCCGCTCGCGCTGGCCCGAAATTGTCCTCAGTTGTGACGCGAACTCGGCTTACACTCTGGACGAACTCGAACACCTCCGCGAATTCGACCAGTTCAATCTCCTGATGATCGAGCAGCCGTTGTGGCATGACGATATCTATTATCACTCTCGCCTCCAGCAACAGCTGCGTACGGCGATTTGTCTGGACGAGTCCATCCACCACGCGCGCGATGCAGCCAAGGCTCTGGATCTAAGCGCATGCCGCATCATCAACATCAAGGTTGGACGAGTGGGGGGATTCACCGAGGCCAAGAAGGTTCACGATGTTTGCGCATCCCGAAACATCCCAGTGTGGTGCGGGGGCATGCTCGAGTCGGGGGTGGGGCGCGCTCACAACATCGCTCTTTCCACCCTGCACAACTTTCGCCTGCCGGGAGATGTTTCTGCCTCGAAACGATACTGGAAGGAAGACGTCATCGAACCTGAAGTAGAGGTCACGCCACAAGGTACAATTCCGATCCGCGATGAACCCGGCACCGGTTATAGGGTGCGTGAGGATTTGGTCGAAAAACTCACTGTCCGCAAAGAAACAATTCGCGCGGGGAAATAAAGACTTGCAACCATACGCGACAGGTCGAGCCGATCCGCGCTGCTACTTTGGCTGTTGGCGGTTCTCCGCTAGTTCCGCCTCCTGCTTCTTGAGCAGTTCTACTCCCTGGACGAAATTCAGATTCGAAGGCGCTGGCCGAAAATCGCTAAAGACTTCATCCGACCTGATATTGAGGCTCTTGAACAGAAGCTCTTTGCCGGTAAAGCTCAGGCTCATTTGGGTGACTTCCCAGTCCCCCTGAATTACTTCTGCCTGCTCCACCAGAAAGTGCCCGCCTCGGTCCAGGTGGCCCAGGATACCCCAACCGAAACTCACCTCCTTGCTCAAGATTCCATCGATCCTTGCGATGCGATGCTGGTCCACGTCGATCAGCAGGTAGCCCTGCATTCCGGTAAGCACCTGCTCCACGTGGCTGGGTGGGCTGTATCTGGGATTAGCGCGGAACTTAAGGCGGACCAATTGGTCGCCAGCTCTCCCGATTGTCTGGTTCCCAACCGTAGTCCCATCGGGTTCGTAGAGGAATGCATCGGGTAGCGCCTTCATGATTCGCGTTATACGCTCCTCGTCTTCTTTCTCGGACTTCTGTTTCTTTTTGAGCGCCACGGGATTGCCGGCTAACTCGGACAAGCGAGCTTCTTCGGCGTGGCGCTGCTCGGCCGTCAGGGGCTTATCGTTGATGGCAATCAACATTCCTGCCATGCCTTCGCGGGTTTCGACAATCAGCTTAGTCTGCGATCCACGAGGCGTTTCCTTGCGATCCAAAAACATCGCTCGCGCGTCGCTATTGCCGGGCGCGATCTCCCGCTGAACCGTGCGTCGCACCAGTTCAAGGAGGGATTCAGAGGGTTGGTCTGCAGAGGATGCACGGACCGCATTGACCCCTGCCAGCAAAGCAATTGTGATCGCCAGCTTCGTGTTGAAGTGAATCCGCTTCATGCACGCCCTGTCTTAACTTAGACGTTAGCTGGCTTACAGCCGTTGTATAAGTTGTTCCCGGCGGGTGCAAGTCGGAAAGCGAAAACCCTGTCATTTGACAGGGCCTTCACGAGAAAACTAACCGAGCATTGCGTAGTGATATGAGCTATTTCCCTGTGTACGTGCGTGGCGAGCCGACTCCCGCACAAAGGTCCCAGCCCACCTTGCAGTGCGAATCCCCCTGGGTGATGTCGTAGAAATCGGCCTTGTACTCTTTCTTGATTGTGTACTCTTTGTAAATCACGGTGAGTTCGTCATGGGTCGACTGCATTTTGCCGCCAGCGGCATTCACGATTCCGGCAAAAGTCGGTGAGGACCAACTGGTGCCGCCAACCGCACCCCACTGGCCCTCTAAGTAGATGGCGGCGCAACAAAAGTCAGAAGCAACATCGGGGTATCCACGCTTGCTTCGGACGATGTTCTTGATGACGTCCTGGTAGCTGGGTCTGGGCTCATAGGGGCTGATGTCGCCTCCCCCGCCGCCGTACTGCTCATTGATGAAATCCCCATTAGAAGGATTGCGGTTGAATACCGTGCCTCCGACCGATACGACATTCGGAGACGCTGTCGGATACAAGGTCACGCCGATGCCCGAATCACCGCTCGAGGCAAAGTAGACAACTCCAGGCTCAGTGAAAAGTTTGTCGTAGCGTAAATCGGTGAAGGCCTCGGGGTCGCCCCAACTCATGCTGATCACGCCACCACCGTTCTTGGCCACCAACTTACTCGCCACCGTCACCGCATACCAGTAGGGATCGGTGTTGCAAGTGCCGGACATGCACAGCTTAGATTCCACCAGGAAGAGCTTGGCTTTGGGCGCCATGGCATGAGCCCACTCGATATCCAGTGCTTCTTCCACTAACCACTCGCTATAAACCGGCGGCTGGTGGCCGTCGGCATAGACGACCGTGAAGTCGGCGTCAGGTATGCCAAATTGCTTCGAGAACGCATGCAGATCCTGCTTGGCAGTCGGGTAGTGTCCGGCATCGATAATAGCAATGGCTCCCCAGCCGCCGGTTGGAACGTTTGTGCTGGTTGCAACTGGACAGCCCTTGGGCCCCTTTACCAATTCGTACACGCAGGCCAAAGAACCCGGCGTCTCCGTTCCCGGAGGAGGCCCACCAGTGGTATTCGGGACTTCTGGAATGGCGAGAAAGTAGTTTGTGTGTATGCGGCCAGGATGCGGAATGCTGGACTCAGGAACAACAATGCTAAATCCATTGATTTTTGGTTCGTCAGCTGCGTGAACGGGACCGGTCAAGAGACATGCGCCAAGCGATAGCGCAGCCCCAGTAATCAGGGAAACTACGATGGAATGTTTCATGCACCACTCTTTCTCTAAACCGGGGGCTTCGGTTCTTAAATTTGTAGAACGACCGGAATTGTACACTGGCTTTGGCCGCCAGATAAGGGGAATCGCAGGATCTTCAACGGAAATGCGGCATGCACTCTGCAAACTTTTTCACTAAATCTCACGCCTTGTCCCCCAGAATCGACCAAATAGTTTAGAATCCGTTATTCCTGCTTTCGCCAGCGGCCGTGCGTTCAAAAGGAGAACCCTAGGTATGGACCTGCCAAAGACCGGAGAGTTCGCACACATCGGTAAATCTGTAGTGATCAAGGGAGAGCTTTCCGGCAGTGAGGATTTGTATATCGACGGAACGGTCGAAGGCACGATTCAACTGCATGGGAACAATCTGGTCATTGGACCGAACGGCCACGTGCATGCCGATGTCAACACAAAAGTTGTGGTGATCCATGGCAAGCTGGAAGGTAATATACGAGCCAGCGAGCGGGTGGAGTTGCGGAAGTCCGCCGTCATCGTAGGTGATATTGTCACCCAGCGAATCGCGATGGAGGACGGCGCTTACGTCAAAGGCAAAGTGGAAATCCAGAGGGAAGCCGCCAAGCCGAGCCCACCGCCCGCAACCAAGCCCGAGCTGCAGGTCGAGGCGAAGAGCGCTGCGGCGGGGAGTACTCCAGTAACCAAGCAATAGAATTTTTCGCCGGTTCAACTGCGCGGGCCGCGATATATTTAGATTGCGGAACTCTGTTGAACCGGACGCCGGGAATTTGCCATGGCATCCGTTACGCACAGCTTCATGAAACTTTTTCGTGGTCCATCCACCGTCCCCGGTCAGGGGGTCAGACCTGTGTCTACGACGCAGCGGCTAACACGCCGCTCCAGCGGACTGGGCGCAGTTTCGCGCACGCTGCAATCCGAAGAACCCATCTGCGTTCTGGATATCGGTTCCACGTCTGCTGCCAATATCCGTTATCTGACCCAACGCGGACACAAGATCTACAGCGAAGATTTGCTCGAGGCCTCGACCGATCCAGCCCTGATCACGAAGGACGAACAGGGGCAGACGATTCTGGATAGCAGGCGTTTTCTTGCCGACAACCTCGTCTACCCGGCGGCCCAGTTCGACATCGTGCTGTGCTGGAATTTGGCCGACTATATGCCGGAAAGCCTGGTCAAGCCCGTGGTCGCCCGCCTCTGGTCGACGATTAAACCCGGCGGTATGCTGCTCGCCTTCTTTCATACTCGTGAAGCCGGACCGGATGCGCCTTGCTACCGCTACCACATCGTGGACAACGACATTCTGGAGATGCAGCATGTCGAAGCGCGCAGAGATTTGCGCCGAGGTCCTACGGGCGTGCTTCATACGTCGATCGAGAAGAGTTTCCGCTTGCAGCGGGTCTTTAACAATCGTCACGTGGAAAATCTGTTCCGCGACTTTGGTTCGATCAAGTTTTTCCTGACCCGCGACAACATCCGCGAAGTGCTGGTCGTCAGGTAAAATGCAGGACCGGTCTCACCGGTCCTGGCGGAGTGAAGCTATGCGGCCTACCTGGTCCTTCTCACCAAATATCGTGTGATCGCGGGCATCTTTTCGAGTAAGCGGAAAATTGGGATCCGAACGCTTTGCGGCAAACTCAGCACCCGGCGGATTCTCGAAGCGGTGCGGAACACGGGTGTGAGCCGTCTCTCGTACGCCGAACGATAATCGCGCGCAGCTTGCCGCAGCGATATTCTTCCAGCGAAGAACGGAATCAGACACTCAGCCGCCAGCGCGCCGCTCCGCAGGGCGAGAGAAACACCGTCCCCGACGAAGGGATCCACAAAACCCGCGGCATCGCCAGTCATCAGAATCCCGTCTCGCTCTGGTTGCGGTTCGCGAAACACGAGGGGCGATGTGGTCACTGGCTCGCTAAGCGGCCTCCATCCGCGACTCCGTTTCTGCAATCCGGAGTGGCATTCGAATACTTCCGGCAACGTGTTGGCCACATCGGTCCGCACCATGGCGCAGACGTTGACCCTTCCGGTTTGTTCGTCCCCGCCCATGAGGTTCACCGGTTGCACTCCGCAATAACCGCCCTCCAAAAAATAGAGGTCCACGGAAGCCAGCGGGGGAGACTCGGCGAAATGCCCTTTGAGCCCAAGCCATTTCACCCGCGTTTTTGTCGTGTCGGTTCCTGTCAGGTTCAGGTTTGACCAACGGCCCGAGGCATTGATCAGCGCGCGACCTTCAAATTCTCCCACCGAGGTTGTGACCAGAAACGGATCGGTGCCGGAGATACTCTGTACGACAACCTGCTGCCGGCCGTCAACTTCGCTTCTTTCTGCTGAATCCCAAAGAGCGGCGTCGAGGTCTAAGCGCGAGATGCTGGCGGCGGACGGAGCGACCTGGGTCTCAATCATGCTACCGTCGAGAAAAAGACGCGCTCGAGCAATTCGAAAAGCATCGGCGACCAGCCCCGCGTGTTGCGGAGCGAGCAGGTCGGAGAGAAGCTCGAGGGATTCGGCGGACACGAATTCGCCGCAAACCTTGTGACGGGGAAACTGCCCGCGCTCGAGCAACAGCACGCGAGCACCATGGCGAGCGCAAGTGATGGCCGCGGAACTTCCCGCTGGCCTGCCGCCGACCACAATCAAGTCATACATCGTTCTGTCTTTTCCACGCGATTGCACCCATACGAAACACGGGACGGCGTTCAATCTCCACCCTCGCGGCCGTGGTCTGCCCCAGCATCTGATTCATTTCCTTAACGGTGTATGCGCGACGCACCGAAGCGGGTGCATCATGGCGGTTGAAGCGACTTCGATAAAGTGCCAGGCTTGCATAAACCAGGGCGAGGTGAATTGGATCGCGGACCACGTCGTTGATGATCACCGCGGTACGGCCCACGCGCAGGCCCTCGTTGACAAACTGCACCAGTTCCCGCGGTTCCAGGTGGTGAGCAAAGAGGCATGAACTCACTAAGTCAAAGCTTCCGTCCGCGAAAGGAAGCGCCAGCGCATCTCCGGCCACCGCCAAGCTTCCGTTTCCAGAGCCGTTTTTCAGATGCGAGTGGGCGCGGTCAAGCAGCGTGACTTGAAGCTGGACTCCCAACTTCCCCATCCGTGCACTAGCAGCACGAGGCACGTATCCCGTGCCCGCCGCCACTTCTAACAGCGAGAGCGATCGGGCCCCATGTTTCCGCGCCACCTGCGCGATCATCGACTGGGTCGTGGCAATCCCACCGAACCACCGATTGATTTGGCGGATGTCGGAGAGCGCAGCGGCAATCTCGGCAGGTGTGCCGGAATCGGTGTCGAGCAATTCGGGAATGACCACGCGCTTCATGTTGTCAGAATTCAAAAAGGCTAGTGTGTTCAATTTTCAATTGAAAATCTGAACTACACTTCCGCCAACTCTTCTTCGAGCAATTGCTTGTTATAGAGGTCGGTATAGTAACCATCTTTGGCCACCAGTTCGTCGTGGGTACCCAACTCCACGATTCTTCCGGCGTGGAGGACGGCGATGCGGTCGGCGTTGCGCACAGTGGAAACCCGGTGGGAAATGAAAATCGTGGTACGGCCCTGCATAATCTCGCGCAGGTGATTGAGAATCTTGTCTTCCGTATGGGTGTCGACGCTCGAGAGTGCATCGTCCAGAATCAAAATGCGTGGGTTGCGAATGATGGCTCGCGCAATTGCAGTGCGCTGCTTCTGGCCACCCGACAGCGTAATACCGCGCTCACCCACCAGCGTCCGATATTGCTCGGGAAAACTCTCGATCTCCTCGCCAATGCTGGCCGCCAGGGCCGCCGCGCGGACATCTTCGTCCGTGGCGTCCTCTTTTCCGAAGGCGATATTCTCGCGCACCGTTTCGCTGAACAGAAAGGTTTCCTGCGGTACAAAACCGAGATTGCGGCGTAGGGCTGCGATCGGATAATCGCGGATGGGAATGCCGTCGATGAGCACAGTTCCCGGTTCAGCGTCGTAAATACGAGGGATCAAGCTAACCAGAGTGGTCTTGCCCGAACCCGTAGGGCCCACAATCGCCAGGCTGCTCCCAGCCGGAACGCGGAGATTGATGTCATGCAGAACCGGAGTAGAACCGTAGGAAAACTTCAAGTGCCGGAACTCGATCTCACCCCGTATTTGTGTAGGCGCGAGCGTCTCGCTCGTGCTGCTTTTGACTTGGATTTCCTCACCATCCTCAATCTCCGGTTTCTCCACCAGAATCTCGTTGATGCGTCCCATCGAAGCCGTCCCACGCTGGAAAATATTGATGACCCAACCTAGAGCAATGATGGGCCAGGTAAGCTGCACCATGTAGGTGTTGAAGGCAACAAAACCGCCCACGGTGATGCGGCCCGTAATCACCTCGCGGCCGCCCAGCCACAGCACCAGTACAATGGCGAGTCCCAACATGGTTTCGAGCGTCGGCCAGAGCATGCCCATCAAACGAACCAGCTTCAAGCTGCGCTTAATGTATTCCTGATTCGCCGTTTCGAACGCGGCAATCTCGGCCTCCTCTTGCACGTAGGCGCGAATCACGCGCGCTCCGGAGAAATTCTCCTGAGCTCGAGCCGAGATATCAGAAAACATAGCCTGAATTCTCTCGAAGCGTTCGTGAATCTTGCGGCCAAAATACTGGATGGTGATGCTGACGATAGGCAGGGGCAGAAAGGCGTAGAGAGTCAATCGAGGACTGATGGAGAGCATGAAGGTGAGGGCGCCGGCGGTAAACACGATCGTATTCGCCGAATACATGATCGCCGGCCCCAACAGCATGCGAACGGCATTCAGGTCGTTGGTGGCGCGAGCCATAATGTCACCAGTTCGCGTCCGCTGGTAGTAGGAGTAAGAAAGACCTTCGAGGTGCCGGAAGAGGTCATTGCGCAAATCGAATTCGATTTCGCGAGAAACGCCGATCACGATCCAACGGGTCAGAAACTGGAAGGTTCCCTTGATAGCAGCTACTGCCAGCAACAGCAAGGCATATGTGACCAGTTTATGTCGAGTGATGCCGAGATGGAGGTCATCCACCGCCCGCCGAATTATCAGTGGAAAAAGAATCCAGATGCCATTGGTCAGGAAGACACAAACCGTTCCCACCACATAGCTGCGGCGGTACTTCTTAAAGTAGGGAATCAGGGGACGCAGACTTTTCGGCAGCATCGGCTCTT
>Ga0116217_10000762_pt1 | contig 32292 bp, 26 predicted proteins | sample Sb_taG_6_FD_89697 | JGI IMG/M metagenome (GOLD analysis project Ga0116217, IMG submission 89697) | Peat soil microbial communities from Weissenstadt, Germany - Sb_50d_4_PS metaG | ecosystem: Environmental > Terrestrial > Soil > Wetlands > Peat | place: Germany: Weissenstadt | collected 2010-09-21 | reverse complement strand
TGCGCACCGTCCTTGGCCACCAGCGCGTCCGCCAACGGGTGGGCGACGGCCTGATAGGTGCCGATCGGGACGCCGAAGGCCTCGCGCTGGCGCGCGTAGGCCGCGCCGATCTCGATCGCCTCGCCGGCCAGGCCGACCAGCGCCGCGGCACGGAGGATCCGCACCTCGTCCATCGCGGCGGAGAACCACCGGCCGGCCTCACCTCCGTCTGTCAGGACCTCGACCTCTGCGGCGTTGCTCCAGCGGGCGAGCGGCAGGCCGCCCATGTTCGAGGTGGGGCGCACGTCGGGTGGACGGTGCACCGCGACGATCGGATCGGCATCCAGCGCCACGACGACGTCGGCAATGGCGCCGTCGGCCAGGAACTGGCTCGCCACAGGACCGGGGCGAGTTGCAAGGGACACGATGCGGGTGCCGTCCAGCGCATCGCTGAGCAGCTGTGCCGCGCCGCAGGCGGTCAGCAGCCGAGCGGCCGCCGCCGGCTCGGCGACGGGGACGGGGGCAAGGCGACGACCGGCCTCTTCGGCGATCAGCGCCAGCTCGAGGACGCCCCCGCCGCCGCCGCCGGCGTCCTCGGGGACGCCCACGCCCAGGGCACCGGTGGCGATCATGTGGGCCCAGAGGCCGGGGTCGTGGCCCAATGGTTCGGCGGCACGAACCCGGGCCGGGTCCGCCTCCTTGGCGAAGAGGGTGGCGAACGTGCGCCGGACGAACTCCTGTTCCTCGGTAAGGGCGAGGTTCACGTGAAGGATCCCCTCTTCCGGGCCGCTCGTTTCCTTGACGCGTGCAGGGTGCGAGAATAAGCTTCTCCGTTGACAAAAGTCAAGACTGCGGCATTTACGATGTCCCGTGATTGCACGGATCTGGTCCGGTCTCGAGTGGGGGTCCCGTGGCGCACGGCAGCATCGACTTCGATCCGTTCTCCGACACCTTCTTCGACGACCCTTATGCGGCCTACGCCCGCCTGCGCGACGAGGCCCCGGTCTACCGCAACGAGACGTACGGCTTTTACGCGCTGTCACGCCACGCAGACGTGGTCGCGGCCCACGGCGATCCGGTTCGGTTCGTCAGCTCGTACGGCGTGACGCTCGAGCTGCTCCTCAAGAAGCGGCCCATGGACACGAACATGATGATCGTGATGGACCCGCCGGAGCACACCCGCCTGCGCAAGCTGGTCAGTCAGGCCTTCAGCCGCAATGCGATCGGAAGTCTCGAACCGCTCGTCGCCGAGGTCGTTGCGGGCTACCTCGACGCCCTCAGTGGGCGGAACGAATTCGACCTGGTGGCGGAGTTCGCGGCGCTCTTCCCGGTCGAGGTCATTTCGACGATCCTCGGCGTGCCCGAGGGCGAGCGCCAGCAGGTGCGCCTGTGGGTCGACACGTTCCTGCACCGTGAGGAGGGGAACCCCAACACGACCCAGGAAGGGATGGAGGCCTCCCTCAACATGGCTGGGTACTTCCTCGACCTGGCCCGCCTCAAGCGCCGCGAGCACGACGGCCTCCTCATCAGCAAGCTCACCGAGGCCGTCCTGCGCGATGACGAGGGGAGGGAGCACCACCTGAGCGACGAGGACGTCGCCGCGTTCTCGGTCCTCATCGCCGGGGCCGGGAGTGAGACCGTGACCAAGCTCATCGGGAGTGGCGTCGTCCTCTTCGACCAGCACCCCGAGCAGTGGGAACTCGTGCAGGCGGACAAGGCCGCCATCCCGCACGCGGTCGAGGAGGTGCTGCGGATGCACCCACCCTCGCAGTACCAGGGCCGGTTCGCCACGGACGAGGTGGAGTTCGACGGGGGCACGATCCCCGCCAATTCCCCCGTGATCCTGCTGACCGGCGCGGCGACGCGCGACCCCCGGGCCTACGAACGACCCGACACCTTCGACATCGGACGGGGCGGGCGCACGACACTGGCGTTCGGCTACGGCGTGCACGGCTGCCTCGGCGCCTGGCTGGCCCGGCTCGAGTCCAATCTGGCCTTCGAGGGCATCCGCGCCCGCTGGCCCCACTTCGCGGTGCAGCACGACGGGTTGCGACGGGTCAACATGGCGAATGTCGCCGGTTACTCCAACGTGCCCGTGGTCGTTCCGTAGCCGGCGGGACCGATGACGTCAATGACTGATCCTCTTCGCCGCTACGGCTTGCCCCCCGAGCTGCGGGACCTGCCCGCGTCCGTGCCCGAGGCGTTGCAGGGGCGCGCCCTGAGAGGAGGCGACCCCTTCGTGATCGGCATCGACTTCCGGCTGAGCTTCGCCGAGGCGGACGCCCGGAGCGCGGAGGTGGCCGGCCGCCTTCTGGCCGCCGGCATCGGGAAGGGGACACGGGTCGGACTGCTCGCTCCGAACGGGCCGTGGTGGGCGGTGACCTGGCTCGCCCTGGCGCGCATCGGTGCCCTGAGCGTTCCGCTCTCCACCTTCGCTCCGGGGGCGGAGCTGGCCCGCACGGTCCGCCAGACCGACGTCCACGCGGTGCTGATGGCCCCACGTTTCGTCGGCGAGAGCATGGCCATCCGCCTCGAGTCGGGCCTGGCCGGCCTGGGGGACAGTCATGGCGAGTTGCAGCTCGAAGACGCGCCGTTCCTGCGCTGGGTCCACGTCGATGGCGACCAGCCGCCGCGGTGGTCCCGCACCCTCCCGGCCCCGCTGGCGGGCAGTGTGGTCAGCGCGGCCGAGTCGGAGGTCTTTCCCGCCGATGCCCTTGCCATCATCAATACGTCGGGCGCGACGGCGGCCCCGAAGTCCGTGCTGCACACGCACGGGTCGCTGGTCCGCCACGCGGCTCTCCTGGCCCGGCGGCGCGGGATGACCAACGAGGACCGCATCTACTCGCCCATGCCCTTCTTCTGGGTCGGCGGTCTCACGATGGTGTTGCTCGCCGCCTTGGCCTCCGGGGCGGCGTGCGTCGTGCAGGAGCGCTTCGAGCCGGGGGAGGCGCTCGACCTGATTGAGCGGGAGCGGGTGACGCAGGTCTCGTGCTGGCCCAACGCATCGCGCCAGTTGGCCGACCACCCGACCTTCGCCCGGCGCGACCTTCGCGCGGTACGGGGCGGCACGCTGGTCGAGGCCCTCCCCCCCGAGTACCGCCCGCCGGCAGGCGACCGGGCGCCGAACGTGCTCGGCATGACCGAGACCGGTGGCCCGCATACGGGCCCCGACGACGCCTACGCCGTGCTGCCCGAACCGTTGCGCGGGACATTCGGCCGGCCCCTGCCCGGGATGGAGCACATCGTGGTCGACGTCGACACCGGTCAGGGAGTGCCTGCCGGCCAGGAGGGCGAGCTGCTGCTGCGCGGCGCCTTCCTCATGGATGGGTTCTACAAGGGGGAGCGTCACGAGACCTTCACCCCGGACGGGTGGTACGCCACGGGTGACCTGGGCTGGTTCGGGTCGGACGGCCACCTGCGCTTCACGGGCCGCCGGACGGCCATGATCAAGACGGGCGGGTCCAACGTGGCACCCGCCGAGGTCGAGATGGCGCTGGTCCAGTTGCCGGCCGTGCGCGACGCCTTCGTGTTCGGCATCCCGGCCGGGGAGCGCGGCGAGGACGTGGCTGCCGTCGTGGTGCCCGAGAACCCGGGCACCATCGAACTTCCCGCACTCACGGCCTCACTCCGGGAGGCGCTCTCGAGCTACAAGGTCCCCAGGCACATCCTCATCGTGGAGGCGGCCGAAGTCCCGACGCTGCCGACGGGGAAGGCCGACCTGGCAGCACTGCGGGACCTCTTCAACGGACGGTGAGGGCCTACAGGCCCATTCCGAAGCCGCCGTCGACTGCGATCACCGCGCCGGTCACGTAGGCCGCGTCGTCGTGTAGGAGGGAGGCGACGACATGCGCCAACTCTTCGGGACGGCCGAACCTTCCGACCGGGACGCTCCGCTCGACGGCTGCTGCATCGGTCAACGTCAGCTCGCTCAGGAGGTCGGTGGAGAACCCGCCGGGGATCACGCAATTGACGGTGATGCCTGCCCGGGCGACCGAGCGGGCGAGCGAACGCGTCAAGCCGACGAGCCCCGCCTTGGCGGCCGCATAGTCGATCTGGAACGGGCTTCCCATGACGGCCGTCACGGATCCGACGTTGACGATCCGGCCGAAGCGCGCCTGGCGCATGGGGACGATGGCGGCCTGGGACAGGTAGAAGGCTCCGGAGAGGTTGCTGCGCAGGGTGTCGTCCCAGTCCGCGTCGCTGAGATCCGCCAACCTGTGCTCGTGCAACGCCCCGGCGTTGTTGACGAGGTAGTCGACCCGCCCGTGGGCCGTCAGGACGTCAGCGATGAGCCCGCGACACGAGTCCGGGTCACCCACGTCGACGCGGTGCGCGCTTAGGGCGCCGGCGGACCCTCGCGCAGCCACGAAGCGCTGCGCAGCTGCGTCGTCCCGGCGGTAGGCGGCGGCCACGGTCGTCCCATCGGTGGCGAGCCGGGCGGAGATGGCGGCGCCGAGGCCGCGCGTGCCCCCGGTGACCACGGCGACGCGTGCGCCGGCGTCAGCCATCCCCGGCACCGGCAGGCCGTTCGGAGCGCTCCCGGACCCATGCGCGCAGCTCCGGGGTGTCGAAGCTCCGGGACTCTGCGTCGAGGGCGAAGTCGAAGCCGTCCCGAGCGGCGGTCTCGACGTGGCGATTGAGCGCGCGCTTCGTGGAGCGGATGGAGTGGGCGGACAGACCGGCCAAGCGCTCGGCCAGCGCCATCGCCTCCGCCACGACCACGTCGCGGTCCACCACCCGGTGGACCAGGCCCAGGCGGTAGGCCTCCCGGGCCGGCATGCGATCCCCGGTGAGCAGATAGGACCGCGCCGCCGGGACACCGGCCAGCATGGGCCAGAGGATCGCGCTCCCGTCGCCGGGGACCAGGCCGATACTCACCCTCGGCTCGGCCAGGTAGGCCTCTTCGGCCATGAGCACGATGTCGCACAGCAGGGCCAGGGTGGCCCCGGCGCCGACCGCTGGGCCGTTGACCGCCGCGATCACGGGGACGTCGAGGGCGAGCAGGGACCAGAAGAGAGACCGGCTCCGGTCGAGGGTCGCCCGGCGCAGGTCGGCGTTCTCCTGCATCCGCTGAATGAGGCCGAAGTCGCCGCCGGCGCTGAAGGCGTCACCGGTGCCGGTGAGGACGAGGGCGCGCACCCCGGGATCGGCGGCGACCGTGCGCACCGCGGACAGCATCGCCTGGTGCAGGGCACCATCGAGGGCGTTGCGGCCCGCCGGTCGATTGAGGGTGAGCACCCGGACCGGGGATCCCTCGCTGCGAAGGACGGGCTCCTCGGTGGCGCCCGACGCATTCACAGCTGTACCAACCGGGGCGCCTCGCCCCGCTCGATCAGTTGCCGACCCACTTCGGGTGCCAGCTGGGTGGCGCTGCCGAGCATGCGCTCGAGCACGAGGGCGCGCTTCATGACGCGATGGAAGGGGTGCTCGGCGGTAAAGCCGATCCCGGCCAGGAGCTGTTGGGTGTGCGCCGCGGTGACCGTGACTGCCCTGCCGGTCACCACTTTGGCGGTCGACGCGGCGAGGAGCAGGTCGTCACTCTCCCAGGCGGTGACGGTGCTGCATTCGGCGGCCGTCGTGGCGACGTGGGCCTCGACCAGCTTGTGACGCACGGCCTGGAAGGTGCCGACCAGTCGACCGAACTGCGCCCGTTCCGAGACGTGCGACCGCGCCTGCTCGATCATGACGAACAGGGCGGCCACCATCTGCCGGCACAGCGCCAGCCGTCCTCGAACTTGTGCGGCCTCCCACCAGGCGTCCGCCCCATCGGCCTCGGCGAGCACCGTCACCCGGTCCGTGGCTCCCGACACCGCAGCGGCGCCGAGGCCGGGGTCGAGGCCACGGCTCCGCTCGACCTGAAGGTACGCGGGCTCCACAGCGACAACGAGACTCTCGCCTCTGGGGGACCGAACGGCGACAACGAAGACCGAGGCGTCGTCGCGCGGCCCGAGGAGGACGCCACCGATCGTTGCTCCGCCGTCGCGCAACGTACCGGGAAGTGCGCTGTTCGGTCGGGGCAGGACGACAGTGGCCGGTCCCGTGATGCCCAAGGCCTCCACATCGGCGGCCATGACATCGTGCAGCGCCGCCGACCACGTCCCGGTTCGTCCCTGCACGCTGAACAGAGCCGAGATCGCCGCCTCCGGATCCGCGGCGAGCACGTCGCGCCACCCGAACGAGTCCAACGCCGCGGTGAGGTTCCCCTCCCGTTCTGATTCGGCGAGGCCGAGCAGTGTCTCGTCGAGCAGCGTCAGCTCGTCGGCGTCCATCAGGGCACCTGGGGCAGGTTCAACAGGCGCGACGCCACGATGTCCCGCTGGATCTCACTGGTGCCACCGTAAATCGTTGCCGCACGCGAGTACGCCCATTCCTTGCGATAGCGATCGGCCAAGGGTGAGTCCTCGAGCTCGATGACGCCGGGAAGCACGTGGCGGGCCGCATCAAAGACCGCCTGGTCGGCGGCGGCGATGAGGATCTTGTCGATGGAGGAATCGGCTGCGCGCAGGTCACCTGCAGCGACCTGTCGCTGCGTGGCTTGTGAGCGCGCCCGCAGCGCGGAGACTTCGGCGAAGGCCAGTCCGATCAGGCGCTGCGCCGCCACATCGGAGGCATCGGCGATGTCCGCGATCTCTCCGAGGTGGTGGAGGAGCCAACTGGCCCGCTGCCAGAAGATCGGTCCGCGCTCACAGGCGAGGATGTGCTGCGCCACCTGCCAGCCCCGTCCTTGTGCCCCCAGCAAGCGGTCGCCCGGGACGCGCACCTGGTCGAAGAAGGTCTCACAGAACTCGTCGACACCGGCCATCGTGTCGAGCGGGCGCACGCTGACGCCGGGGCTGTCCACGTCCACGAAGAACGCGCTGATCCCGCGTGAGCCCGTGCCGGGCCCCTCACTGCGTGCCAGCACCACGCACCGGGAGGCGTGGTGGGCCCAGCTCGTCCAGAGCTTCTGCCCCTGGAGCACCCACTCGTCACCGTCGCGGACGGCGGTCGTTAGCAGTGACCCGAGGTCACTTCCGGCCTCGGGCTCGGAGAATCCCTGGCACCATGTCTCCTCGCCCTGGAGCAGGGGCGGCACCACTTCGGCCGCCAGCGAGGCATCGGCGTATTCGATGACCGCCGGGCCCAGGACCTCCGTCATGGAGTATGCGGCGCTGTGCACCAGTCCGCGCCCCGTGAGCTCCTCGCCCAGGACGGCGCGGAGCAGCGGGGTTCCCCCGAAGCCCCCCACCTGGGTGGGCCAGCCCCAGCGCATCCAGCCCTGATCGAAGAGCAATCGTTGCACCTGACGCTGATGGGACAGGAGCTGCTCGGTGCTCCCGTGATCGCGGTAGGGCGGCTCCAGCTCCACCCGGTGACCATCGATCCACGTCACCAGCGCGTCGCGGAACTCAGCCGTCGAGGCCGTTCCGAAGTCCCGGAGCTCTTCGATGCGCCCGCTCATTGCCCACCCCCTCGCTCCGATACGGGACCTGGTGATCGTGCCGGACCCGGCTGGCTCCAGTGGATGTGCATACTATTGTATTGAAAGGATCATCTCATTCTCGCACTGGGGGAGCCATGGACCGCGGACAACTCAGGGGCAGCATCTTCGACGCCGACAACCACCTGTACGAGCCGAAGGAGGCGCTGACCCAGTTCCTGCCCGAGGAGTACCGGGGCGCGGTGAAGTACGTGGAGGTCGACGGGCGTACCAAGATCGCCGTCCGGGGTCAGATCAGCGACTACATCCCCAACCCGACCTTCGATCGTGTCGCCGCGCCGGGCGCCCAAGAGGACTACTTCCGTCACGGGAACCCCGAGGGCAAATCGCACCGGGAGGTGATGGGAGCCTCGATCGAGTGTCGTCCCGCCTTCCGAGAGCCGGGACCAAGGCTCCAGCTGATGGACGAGCAGGGTCTCGATCGGACGCTCATGTTCCCCACCCTGGCCAGCCTCGTCGAGGAGCGCTTCCGCGACGACCCGGAAGCGACGCATGCCGTGATCCACGCCGTGAACCGGTGGCTGGACGAGGTGTGGTCGTTCAACTACGAGGATCGCATCTACACGACCCCCATCATCACCCTGCCCATCGTGGAGCTGGCCATCAAGGAATTGGAGTGGGCCCTCGAACGCGGGGCGCGGGCCGTTCTCGTGCGTCCCGCTCCCGTTCCCGGGTTCAAGGGTCCCCGCTCGTTCGGACTCCCCGAATTCGATCCTTTCTGGGAGCTGGCACAGAGCGAGAAGGTCCTCATCACCATGCATGCTTCCGACAGTGGCTACAGCCGCCAGGTCGGCGAGTGGGAGGGAGTCAGCGAGTACACCCCGTTCCAGGTGGCGCCGTTGCGCTCCTACTGGAACCTGGCCCATCAGCCCATGGCGGACGCCGTCGCGGCCCTGGCGTGCCACGGGGCGCTGACCCGCTTTCCCGGACTGCGGATCATGTCGGTGGAGAACGGCAGCGACTGGGTCCCGGGCCTTTTCTCCCAGTTGGCGAACGTCTACAAGAAGATGCCCCAGCTGTTCGCCGAGGAACCGGTCGCGGCGATCCATCGCAACCTCTTCATCAGCCCGTTTTGGGAGGACGACATTCAGAACCTCGGGAAGCACATCCCCCCCGACCACATCGTCTTCGGATCCGATTACCCCCACCCGGAGGGACTCGCCGACCCGGTGTCCTATGTCGACCATCTCACCGGTTTGAGCGATCAGGAAGTCAGTGAGTTCATGGGGGGTACGCTGACTGCGCTGATCGATTAGGTGCCCGGCGCGCCGACCGGGCCGGATCAGCCCGGCTGGGCCAGATGGCGCCCGTTCCCCATGAGGCCGCCGTCGATCCGGATGTCACACCCGGAGATGAAGGACGCCTCGTCGGAGCAGAGAAAGGCCACCAGTGCGGCGACGTCCTCGGGGCTCCCCGGCAGAGGGGTATGGCCTGCCCGCTTGACCGGCGTGGCGGCGATCATGAGGGCGATCAACTCGTCACCCTCCATCTCCAACCGCCCCATGCCCGTGTCGATCAGGCCCGGGGCGATCGACACGGTCCGTCCGCCGCGCTCCGCCCACGCTCCCGACAGCCGCTCGCACGCCCGCATCACCCCCCTCTTGGCCAGCACGTACCCGGTCGCTCCGTCGAGCGGTTGGGCGAGGGCCGCCTCCACCACGTCGAGGAAATCGGGTCGGAGGGGGTCGTCCAGCAAGGGCTCCACCTCCGGCGCGACGTCGGCGTAGCCGGCGATCGATCCGATGCAGACGGCGGCGCTGCCCGGCAGTGCCAGCGGCAGGAGCGCGGCGAGGACCCGTGCCGTGCCGACGAGGTCCACCTCGAGCACCCTGCGGCCCTCGGCCATTTTGGGGGAGACACCAGCCGTGTGCACCAGCGCGCGCAAGCCCCCTAGCTGCTCCACCAGGCCCGCCAAGCGGGTCACGTCGTTCGCCGCCGTCACGTCGCACTCGATGCTCCGCGCCTGCTGTCCGGTCATGGCGAGCGACTGCCGCGCCTCCTCGAGTTGCGGCGCGCGGAGGTCGGCGAGGACGAGGTCACCGGCGCCGGCCATGGAGCGCGCCACCGCTATTCCCATACCGCCGGCGGCTCCCGTGATGACGACGGCACCCGTCCGTGTGGTCATGTCCCTCCCTCGAACGCCGGCGACGTCGTGGCCGAGCTTCTCACCGGTTGCGTCCCCGAGCTCTTCAGGTGAAATCCGAACCGCCGTCGACATTGAGGTGCGCGCCCGTCATGTAGGTGTTCGCCGCCGAGGCGCAGAAGGCCACCACCTCGGCGACTTCGGCCGGTTCGGCGACTCGTCCGAGGTCAACCGCGCAGCCGAATCGTTCTGCCATGACGCGGTGGGCGTCGTAGGGGTCGTCGGGATCTCCCTGCGCCGCCTCTACCGCGGCACGGATCGGGGCGGTGAGGACCGGGCCCGGCGCGACGGCGTTCACCAGGATCCCGTCGGCGGCCAGGCTCCCGGCCAGGTTCTTCGTGATGCTGGTCAGCGCCGCCTTGGCCGCGGTGTACCCGATCAGGCCGGTGTTCTGGTGTTGCACGGAGATCGCGGTGATGTTGACGATGCGGCCCCATTGCGCCTGTCGCAACAGCGGCAGTGCGTGGCGGATGCAGCGGACGGCACTGAGCACGCCCTCATCGAACGTTCGCAACCATGCGTCATCGGACAAATCCTCGAACCGCCCCGCCCCGGATGGCCCGACAGCATTGATCAGCGCGTGCACCTCTCCCCACGTCGCCTCGATGTCCCGGAATGCTGCAGCGACCTCGTCGTCCTTCGTCACGTCGGCGCCGAGGGCCAGCACCTCGCCGGCCCCTGCCGCCTCGACTGCCTTCCTGGCCCCGTGGAGCCTGTCCCGATTGCGACCCAGGATGGCGATCCGGCCACCGCCACCGGCGAGCCGCTCCGCCACCGCCAGGCCTATGCCGGCCGAGCCGCCGCTGATCACGCTCACCGCCCCTGGAGTCATTCCCTTTTCTTTCAGTAAAACGATCTCCTACTATACCGACATTCATCTTCTCCAAGGGGTGGGGCATGGGAGCACGATCAGGGCCTGTGCCGACGTCAGGGCACATACCGACGTCAGTCGGCGACGTGCTGGAGCGGGCGCTCGCCCACGATGCCGCCCACGAGGCCCTGGTCTGCGCCGACGCCCGGCTGACGTACGGGGAACTCGATCGCGCGGTGGAACGCGTGGCGGGCGCGCTGGCGTCCCTCGGGGTCACGAAGGACGACGTGGTCGCCGTCAGCCTCCCCAACACGAGCGACGTCGTCGTCACGTTTCACGCGGTCATGCGACTGGGCGCGATCTGGTTGGGCGTCAATCGCAATCTGGCGCCTCCCGAAAAGCACTTCATCCTCCACGACGCCGGGACCCGACTTCTGCTGGCCTCTCCCGACGTTGGGGCCGCGCTCGGCCCCGATGCCCACGGCCGCCCGACGCCGGCGATTGTCGAGGTCGGAGAGGACGCCGCAGCGTGGCGGGACATCGTCGACGGCAGTCCGGCGAGCTACCGGCGGCCGAGACGGCGGCCCACGGACCCGGCGGGCATCGCCTACACCAGTGGCACGACCGGCCGGCCGAAGGGAGTCGTGCACTCGCATCGGAACCTGCTCCTTCCCGGGGCGATGCTGGTAGCGGCCAGGAACTTCGGTCCCGGTCTGCGGAAGGGAGACTGCGCCGCACTCACCATCCTCAACCTGCAGGTCACGAGCACTCTCCTCGTCGCCCAGGCCGGTGGCACACAGGTCGTGATGGACCGCGTCGATCCGGCCGGGGTCGCAGCCTGGATCAAGCGCGAAGCAGTGAACTCGTGGTTCAGTGTGCCGACGATCCTGCAGGGCTTGGCCGGGTCAGCCGAGGTAGCTGTCGATGAGCTGGCCTCGCTGACGGAGGTCTGGACCGGCGGCACGTACCTTCCCGAGCCCGTGCGGGAGGCGTTCGAGGCGCGCTTCGGGTGTCCGGTGTCGGCGACATACGGGCTGACCGAGGCGCCGACCGTGGTCACCATCGAGGACGGTCATCGCGTGCGAGCGCCCGGGTCGAGCGGCACGCCGCTCCCGCACCTCGTGGTCGAGATCCGCGACGGGGAGAAGGTGCTCCCAGCGGGGGAGACGGGCGAGATCACGGTCCGCGCCAGAGAGGACGGGCCGTGGGCAGATTCGTATCAACCCATGCTCGGCTACTTGGGACATCCAGAGGCGACGGCCGAGGCCGTCCGTGACGGCGTGCTGTACACGGGTGATGTCGGGTACCTCGATGCCGAGGGACGATTGTTCGTGCGAGACCGGCGCAACGCCCTCATCCTCCGGGGCGGGGCCAACGTGTACCCGGCCGAGGTCGAGCGAGTCCTGCTCCAGGCCCCGGGCGTGCGGGGCGCCTCCGTGGTGGGCGTCCCTGACGAACGGCTCGGGCAGCGGGTGGTGGCAGCCGTGGAGGCCGAAGAAGGGTTAACGCTCGACGTTGGCGACCTGTCGACCTACTGCTCGTCGCAACTAGCGCGGTACAAGGTGCCCGAACTCTGGAAGGTCGGTCCGTTGCCCCGCAACGCCATGGGGAAGGTCGTGCGTACGGAGGTTGAGGAGTGGTTCGCCGAGCCCACCGGGCCACTCGGACCCTGAGCGACGCAGTCGCGGCTCAGTCGACCCTGACGCCGATGCCCGACGAGCAGAACGTCCACAGATCGGCCGCCGTCACCCCGTCCCCTCCCTCACCGCCGAGGATTCGAGCGTGGATGGTGGCCAGCACGGTGTGATGAAGGAGATGCGCCGCCGCCTCCGTGCCCAGGGAGGTGTGCAGGCGGCCGGACTCCTTGGCGTCCCGAATGAGCTCGACCACGAGGTCGATCTGCGGTTTGAAGGCTCGCTCCAGATCTTCCGGCCGGGTCTCGAGAAGACGGTTGCTGTAGGTCGTGAGTGCGCGTGACGCGGGCCCTGGATTCGAGGTGAGATCGTAGATCCCTTCGATGTAGGCCTCGACGCGGGCGATGGGGTCGGACACCGCCTCGCAGCGGGCTCGCATGCGCGGGACGACCTCGGTCGCCAGGATCGTCTCGTGGACGGCGACCAGGAGGTCGTCCTTGCTGGCAAAGAAATTATAGAAGGTTCGGATCGACATCCGGGAGCGGTCGACGACGTCCTGCACCGTGAAGTCGACGTTGCCGCGCTCAGCCATGAGTTCCATGGCCGCTCCGACGAAGCGGTCGGTGCGCTCCTGTGCCCTGGCCCGCGGACCCTGCAGGGACCGCTCGATGCTTGCCCGCTTCCACTCGGGCATGGCATCGTCGTCGACCTCCTCGGCCGCCACCACCTTCGTCACCTTGCCGCTTGCCATGTCACCTGCAACCTCCGGATGAGCCAGGCCGAGATTTCCGCCAAGCGTGATATTCGTTCAGCGGATATCTCATTTTCCCAGCCTACTGCCTCCATCTGCCGAATTCGTCCATGTCCCGTGCCCGCGTTCAGACGTCGGCCGCGGGGGCGCGCTTGATCTGACGGTCGAGAAAATCGCCGATGGCGGCGACGACGTCCGAGCTGTGATCCTTGTGCACTGCGTGCCGGCCGCCCTGAATGACGACCAGCTCGGTCAGGCCGTGCGCATCTCGCATGACCTCCGCCTGCCGGATTCGACGGGCATCGTCGTCGCTGCCCACCACGAGGAGCACCGGGCAGCCCATCCGGCCGATTGCTCCCAAGTCGGCCTTCGGCCGTACGGCGGCCCGATCGCACAACTCCAACATGATCTCGAGCCAATGGTCATCGCCGTGTCGCTCGGCATGGAGGGCCCTCAGCCTGTCAGGCCATCCCGACTGCAGTTGTGCTCGCGTCGGCACGCTCGACTTCGGGTCACCGAGTCCCGGGCTGAGAAGGATCAGGCTGGCCGCCGTACCCGGATACGTCAGTTCCAGATCGAGCGCCGCCTCGGCGCCGAAGGAGAACGCCAGCACATGCGGCGGCCCCAGACGTTCGTGGGCGATGAGCTCCAGGAGGTCTTCATTGACCGCCTCGATGCTCATCTCCCCGGCCCGGTAGTCCGAATTCCCGTGACCGCGCAGGTCGGGGATGACGAACCGGTAGCGACCCTCCAATGCCCCGGCCAACTTCGACCACTCGTAGGCCCCGGTTCCAGTGGCGCCGTGCACACAGAGCACCGGGGGGCCTGCCCCCGTGATCTCGTAGTGCAGCGCCAGTCCGTTGCGCCAAAAGGTCGACATCAGAGGGCGCTCTCAGCCAAGGGGGAGTGCGCGGGTCATGTCGATCGGGCCTTCATCGCAGCCAGGTCGGCCATGACCGACGTCCTTCCACCAGTGTGAGCGATCGCCCGGGCGTGACCGAGATGATGGATGTCGAAGTTCGTGGCGATCGTCTGAGAGAACCCCATGGCATCCACTGCGCTGTTGACGGCCCGCTTGGCGAGCCGGACAGCCCACGGATCCATCGCGGCGATTTCGGCCGCGAGGCTCAGCGCGCGTTCGTGCAGCGTGTCAAGTGGCACGACCTCGTTGACCATGCCGCACTCGCGAGCCTGCTCCGCAGAAAGCGAGGAAGCGGTGAAGAGGATCTGCTTGGCTCGCCGGGGACCGAATTCCCAGGGGTGGGCGAAGAACTCCACTCCAGGCATGCCCATCAGGCCGACCGGGTCGGAGAACTGCGCGTTGTCGGCTGCGATGATCAGGTCGCAGGGCCAGCAGAGCATGAGGCCGGCGGCGATGCACTTCCCCTGGACGGCCGCGATCGACGGTTTCACCAGATCGCGCCATCTCCGGGCGTAATGGAGGTAACCGCGCTCCTCCCAGTCGAAGTAGGTGTCGACGGTGAGCACACCGTCCACCCGTTGCGGGCCGAGGGAGGGGTCTCCGCCCCCCTGCATGTCGTGACCCGCCGAGAAGTGCTTTCCCTCGCTGCGGAGGACGACGACACGGATGTCACGATCGTGGTCCGAGGCCGTCCATGCCGCATCCAGCTCGGCCAGCATCTGAGGGTTCTGCGCATTGGCCGCCTGCGGGCGATCGATGGTGATCACGGCCACACCCGCCTCAGCCGTGTAACGGACGAATTCGGCGTCCACGCCAACCTCCCGAGGATCAGGCCGGCTGTTCTCGTCCCAGGTCCTGCAAACGAATGAACCAACGGAAACGCGGGCCTGTCGGCCCTCACCGCTGACCACTGACGTAGAACAGCTATGGCTACAGAGAACAGTTTGACTTCACTATGGCTAGAAGCATACTTTACCTGACGAAGTCAGGCTCCGGCGAGGAGTACCCACGTGGCCCCTCCAGGGCAATCAACTGGCAGTTTCGCCGTGGTACCGAAGTGGGGGACGTCCAGAGCAATGGACGAGCGACGAAATAGGGGGCAGTGACCCGTGAAGTTCAGGAATCGACGTAGTTGGACCATTCCCGGGCTCAAGTCGCCGCTAACTCTCCTCGCCACGTCGGCTGTCACGATGGGCCTGTTTCTCCAGATCGGAGCCGCCACACCGGCGGGCGCGCAATCGGCTGGCTCGGGTGCAGGGGCGACCTGCACCAATGGGACGGGTTCGGGCTCCCCTGGCGTCACCTCGACGTCGGTCAACGTCGCCTCCCTGGGCACTCTTTCGGGTTCGCTGGCCGCTGACTTTGCCGCCATGGTTCCAGGAGTACGCGCGTACCTCGAAGCGCTCAACGCGGCGGGAGGGATCAACGGGCGGAAGATCAATCTCACCTACACGCTCGATGACACCGGGAATCCGAGCCAGTTCAGCGCTCTCGCCCATGACCTGACCGATCAGGATCATGCGTTTGCGGCGGTGGGTGTGTCGAGCCCCTTCTTCTCTCCGAATTACCTTGTTGAGAACTGCGTACCCACCTACGGGTACAACGTCACGGGCAACTGGGAGGGTCCGCCCAATCTCTTCGCCCCCGACGGATCAACGCTCTTCCTTCCCCAGGTCGCAACTCAACTGGCCTTTCTGATGAAGAAATACAAGCTGCACTCGTTCGCGACGATCGCGTATGGAGTCGCAGCATCGTCCAATACCTGTTCCACGGTGAACCAGTACATGAAGCTCGGTGGATATACACAGGCCTACTCGGACCTCAGCGTGCAGGTGGGGGGGAATGTCGCTCCTGACGTCCAGCGCATGAAGAGCGCCGGCGCCCAGATGATCATGAGTTGCATGGACGTCAATGGCAACATCAGCCTGGCGAGAAGCGTGCAGCAGTACGGCCTGAAGGTGAAGCAGTTGTGGGAGAACGGAAGCGATCAGGACGTCATCAACCAATACTCCACACTTCTGCAAGGAGTCATCTTCGAAATCGGCCATGTCCCCTTTACTGCATCGACCTCCTTCTACCCGGGTCTCAAGCAGTACCTGCAGGCAATGAACAAGTACGCGCCGAAGTACACCTACGACGAACTGGCCGCGCAGGGTTACTCGGCAGCAGCGCTGTTTGCTCAAGGCGTGAAAATGGCGGGGTCGAAGCTCACCCAGGCGAATGTGGTGAAGCAGGACAACCTCATCACGGCCTTCAACGCGAACGGCTTCTACGCAGTGACGAATTGGACCATTGCGCACACGTCTGCGCCCGGACCGTTCTGCGGTGCCTACATTCAGGTGCAGGGCAAGCGGCTGGTGCCCATATTCGCTAATGGGAAGCAGGTGTTCCATTGCTTCGCGGTCAAGGCCAATGCGCCACCTAACCCGACCCCAGTCGCCCTGACGCCCGGCACTCCGGGCACCTAGGGTTCGGTACGCACCCCGGCAGCTGCTGAGGACGAATGGAGCAGTTCTTCAGCTTCGCCATCCCAGGGATTCCCTACGGATGCACCTACGCTCTCTTTGCCGTTGGTCTCGTGCTGACCTATCAGGCGACCGGCGTGTTCAATTTCGGCTTTGGCGCCCAGGCGTTCGCCTCGGCGTTCGTCTTCATGCTGCTGGTGCAGGACGCTGGGTGGCCCGTTTGGCTGGCCTTCGTCCTGTCCGTGTTTGTCATGGCGCCGGCGCTTGGGCTGGTCTTCAACAAGTTCCTGTTCAGCCGGATAGCGACGACCAATTCCACGGCAAAGACCGTGACCGGCATCGCCATCCTCGTGGGACTACCGGCTCTTTTGTATGTCGTATTCGGAAACGTGACGCTGCTGAACGCGCCGTCAGTACTGTTCAACCAGAACACGGTCTATGTGACCATATCCGGGTACCCGGTCAACGGCCAGGATCTGACGGTGGTCACGGTCACCGCCGTGGTCCTGCTTGCCCTGACCGCACTGCTGCGGTGGAGTCCTCTTGGCCTTCAGATGCGCGCCGCCGTGGAGAGCAAGAGGCTGGTTCAACTTGGCGGCGTCAATGGCGACAGGGCCGTTGCCATCGCATGGGCCGTCTCCAGCTGGCTGGCTGGGCTCGCCGGGGTCTTACTTGCTCCGTATTTCGCCGTCGTGCAGTCTCAGGATTTCGTGACGCTGATGGTGGCGGCGATCGCCGCCGCTGCGCTTGCTGCATTGCGTTCGCTCCCACTCGCCGCCCTGTTCGCGGTACTGCTTGGCGTCATCTCCCTCGTCCTTCAGGGCTACCTGCCGACCCAGAGCTTGTTGTACTCGGCCGCGCTTCCGGCACTTCCCTTCGTCGTGCTCATTGCCGCGCTCCTCTTCGTTCCCGGATTGCGGGAGATTGACAAGCGAGGCGACCCCATGGCGTCGGTCGATCCGCCGGCCCCACCACCCGCCGTGTCTCTTCGCGATGGGTCAACGCATCGGCGGATCACGGTCGCGTGGTACGTCCTGCTCGCTGTGTTCGTCGTGTCGATGCTGACCTGGATGCCCAAGAACTGGGAGGACGTCTTCAACTCCGGTCTGGCCTTCGCCACCATCTTCCTGTCAATCACGCTCATCACTGGTATGGGCGGACAGCTCTCCCTGGCCCAGGCCACGCTGGCCGGAGTTGGAGCCTTTACGGCTGCACAACTCGCCCTTCACCTCGGACTCAACATGGTCCTGGGCATGCTGGTTGGTGCGGCAGTGGCGGCTGTGACCGCAACGGTTCTCGCGCTCCTGTCCCTCCGTCTCAAGGGCCTCGGCTTGGCGCTGATGACCCTCGCCGCCGCCCTCTTCTTCGATTCGAGCGTGTTTCCGATCCATGGTCTGACGGGCGGGCAGGCCGGCATCAATCTGGAGCAGTCCTGGGTCTCTCCGCTGACTCTCTTTTCGGCCAGCGGGCACCAGTTCTTCATTCTCGCTTTCGTGGTGGTCGTGGCAGCCGTCGTCGTCGTGAAGCTCTTGCAAAAGGGGACGGTGGGTCAGTACTTGACCGCCATGCGAGGCAGCGAGCCGGCGGCATCGAGCCTCGGGATCAACCTGACCTGGCAGCGCGTAAGCATCTTCGCCGTATCCGGTGCAATTGCCGGCGTGGGGGGCACGCTGCTGACCTTGAACACTCAAACGGCCAATCCCGACCAGTTCAACTACCAGCTCTCCCTCGTCTTCGTGGTAATCGTCGTCACTGCGGGCGTGTCCCGAGTCGAGGGCGCCATCCAGGGTGCCATGGGATTCGTGGTCATTGAACAGCTGCTCACATACGCTCCGCCACGCTTCCAAGGGGTCACGATCGTCCTGTTCGGCGCCGGCGCGTTGACGTACGCCGCTCATCCCGAGGGAATCGTCGAGTACGCCAAGACGAGGACCGCACGTCTCCGGGGAGCTGGCGTTGTCCCCGCTCCGGAGAAGGCGCACAGCGAACCACCGAGTGGGGGGGTCTCAACTGCGTTGCCCATGACAGAGACGGCAAGTCGTGGCGTCCTCCTCAGCGGTGGAGACGATTATGGCTGAGCCGGTTGACGGGGAAACCTCCGACCAGGTCGTCATGAGTCACAGAGCCCAGGGTTCCGTGGCCCCGCTCCTGTCGGTTAGGGCGATCTCGAAGTCCTTCGGTGGGCTGATCGCCATCGATGAGGTCTCGCTCACCGTCCAGCAAGGGGAAAGCGTGGGCTTGGTGGGACCGAACGGCGCCGGCAAGACGACGCTGTTCAACTGCGTCTCGGGGCACAGTCGGCCCGATGACGGCTCCGTCGCGTTCCTCTCCACGAGACTCGATGGTTTGCCGGCATACCGACGAGCCCGACTGGGCATCGGGAGGACGTTTCAGCGAGTCGAGATGTTCTCGGAGCTGACCGTTCGCGGGCACCTGCTGGTTGCAGAACGCGCCCGCCAGGGGAGCGGCCGCATGTGGAAGGACCTTTGCAATCGTGGGGGTGCGACCGCAGAGGAGTTGACGCAGGTCGAAGAGGTGCTCGACCTAGTGGGCCTGCGCGAAATCGGGGACACTCCGGTGTCTGCTCTCGGCCTCGGTACATGTCGGCTCGTCGAATTGGCTCGGGCACTCGTGGGCCACCCCAAACTCCTCATGGTGGACGAGCCATCCTCGGGGCTGGACGTCCACGAAACCAAGGATCTCTCTCAGATTTTGCGCAGACTGCAGACTGAACGGGGCATGGCAGTCCTGTTGGTCGAGCACGACCTCGGCATGGTGGCCGACGTCGTGGACCGGGTGGTGGTGATGAATCTCGGGCGCGTGATCGCATCAGGTCCATTTGACGAGGTGATGACGGAGCCGGAGGTCCGCCGGGCGTACCTCGGTGAAGGATCCAGGTCCGTTTCGACCGGCTTGCTCACATGACGACACAAAGCTTCGTCGCACCGGCGCTGCAGTTCGAGAGGGTGGATGCCGCCTACGGCGTGTATCGCGCCCTCTTCGGTGTCAGCTTCGCGGTGGCACCTGGCACGGTGAAGGCGCTGCTCGGCTCCAACGGGGCCGGGAAGTCCACTCTCTCGAGGGTGGCGACTGGCTTGGTCCCGACGACGGCGGGCACCGTGTCCATCGGGGGAGTGGACGTGACCGGCAGGGAAGCCTTTCAGATCGCACGGATGGGTGCGGCGCACGTCCCGGAAGGACGAGGGATCTTCTCAGATCTCTCAGTCGAGGAGAACCTGACGCTGCTCTTCCGCCAACGCGCCGGAAGGAAGTGCGTTGGTGAGTGTCTCATGCGCGCCTACGACGCCTTCCCGATTCTCAAGGATCGCCGTAAGCAACGAGCGGGCCAGCTCTCCGGAGGGCAACAGCGATTGTTGTCACTCGCCAACGTGCTGGTGGTCCCACCCGCTCTCCTCATTGCGGACGAGCTGTCTCTCGGACTGGCACCGATCGTGGTGGATGCGGTCTACGACGGACTCAGGGAGATCCACCGCAGCGGCTGCGCGTTGGTCGTCGTCGAGCAGCAGATTGATCGCGTTCTTGACATCGCCACCGAGGCATTGGTGCTCGAACACGGGGCGGTCGTATACGACGGTCCGGTTGCGGGAGCGTTACGAGCGGTCGAGGAGGTGCTCGCGGCACGTGGTGAGTCGAGGCAGCTGAGCCCTGTCGCAAGCCGTCCGCAAAATGGAAACGCGCCCGTTGCGGACCGCCCGGAGCCGAAGGATCGCCCCAACGAAGGGAGGAGTTCATGAAATTCGCGGCAGAGTTGCTCGATCCGGAGTTCGCCGCCCTCCTGTCCGAGTTCCCCGAATTTGTTTTCGACGCCGACACACTGTCGGTGTCGAGGGAGATGATGCCCGGTCCTGTCCCGCCGCCCGACGACGTCGAGCGCAGCGACCATACCGTCGACGATGGGCCAGTCGAGGTGACGATCTCTCGACCCACGGGAGTGTCGGGTCCGGCCCCTTGTGTGGTGTGGATGCACGGCGGCGGAACCATCATCGGCAACCGCCACCTGGACAACGCGACATTGGAACGGTGGTGCAGGTCGTTCGGCCTTTGCTCGGTCTCGGTGGAATACCGACTTGCGCCCGAGCATCCCTTCCCGATCCCGCTGGAGGATTGCTACGAGGCGCTGAACTGGACGGCTTCGCATGCGGACGAGCTCGGCATCGACCGCACCCGGATTGGCGTCGGCGGCAAGAGCGCGGGGGCCCTCTTGGCGGCCTCTCTAGCCCTGCTGGCCCGTGAGAGAGGAGGCCCCCTCATCCAGTGCCAGATCCTCGACTGCCCGATGCTCGATGACCGTCAGCGCACCCTGTCGAGCCAGATCGAGGGCGTGCCCATCTGGAGCCGGGAATCGAATGCATTCGGCTGGCGCTGCTATCTGGGAGGGCTCTACGGGACGGACGATGTGCCGGCGCTCGCCGCCCCGGCGCGGGTTACCGATCTGGCAGGGCTGCCGCCGGCTTTCGTGGCAGTCGGCGCGCTGGACGGCCTGCGGGACGAGGACATTGAGTACGCCACCCGGCTCAACCAGTGCAATGTCCCCACGGAGCTTCACGTCTATCCGGGCGTCCCTCACGGTACGGCGATGTTTCCCGGGCTCTCGGTGAATCAGAACATGATTCGAGATATCGATGGATTCGTCCGCCGCGCATTGGTTGAGCGAGCCCACTGAGATGGCCTACCTTGACTTCGACCCCTTTACACCTGGCCCGCACGACCAAAGGCCGTCTGTCTATACCGAGCTGCGGGAACGGGCGCCGATTTTCCACACCGACTCGGACCTCTGGGTCATTTCGAGATTCGATGACGTGAAGGCGGTGAATGCGAGCCCGGATCTCTTTTCATCGCGGCCCAACCCGTATGAGGGAAAGAGTTCAGATACCCAGAGGGACTTGAGCCCAGAAGAACTCGATCGCCTGCTTGCGGTGGCCTCTGAACTGCCTGTCGACTTGGGCGAGTTGGCCGGAACCCGAGCGATTGCTGGAGCCGACCCTCCCGAGCACACCAGGATGCGAAGGATCGTCAGCAGGGGCTTCACTCCGCCCCGCATCGCAGAGATGGCGACGGCGATCGATGAGATCGTCGACGGGTGCCTCGATGGAATACCCGCCGGCGGACCGTTCGATGTCGTCGAGCGGTTGGCGGTACCGCTTCCCGTCGAGATGATCTGTCATATCTTGGGTTTCGACCGCGGACACTATGGCGACGTAAAGCGATGGTCGGACGCTTTTGCCGTCGCTGCGGTCGGTGACCTCGGTCGGTCCCCCGAGGGCCAGCTCATGATGCTGAGCACACTCAAGGAGTTCAGTACGTTCTTCGTGCCACTGGTCGAGTCCAGGCGAAAAGACCCACAGAACGATCTCGTCAGCACGATGGTTCGCGCCATCGATGACGACTCGCTCACCACGATCGAGACGATGACGATGGCCGTGACGATCATGGTGGCGGGAAACGAGACGTCAACCAATCTGATCGGCAACACGACTGTCGAGCTGCTCTCCCACCCCGATCAGTTGGATGTCCTCACGAAGGACCCATCCCTTCTGCCCAACGCCATCGAAGAAGCCAATCGATTAACCGCTCCAATCCAGTTCACGTTTCGAGAGGCCAGGCAGGACACGGAGATTGCCGGTACGAGCATTCCAAAAGGCGCAATCGTCGTCCTGCACCTTGCGGCGGCCAACCGGGACCCGAGGCAGTTCGACGATCCGGACGCCTTTCGGATCGACCGCCCTCTCGGCAAGAACCTCTCCTTCGGGCACGGGATCCACTTTTGCTTGGGCGCCCACCTTGCCGGTCTGGAGGTGCGTACCGCCATCGGAAAGCTCCTTCCGTACCTTCAGAGCTCCAAATTGCGGGACCACCCGCTGCAGCCGAATCCGAGTGTGCTCCTCAATGGTTGGCGGAGGGTCGAGTTGACGTGGAGCTGACGGTCTCCACGTCGACCGCCCGCTTCGAGCGGAATTCGTAACCTGCGTTCCAAGACCCTGAACAGGGAGAACGGGATGGCTCGGGATCGAGTGGACACAGCTGGCGGCTCGCTCAAGGTGGCGACACGGGTTCGAATCCCGTTGGGGCCGCAAGAAATTGCGATTGACCCCGTTGGGTAGACCACGCTTATGCGAATGCGCCTGGGCTCTTCTGGAGTGTAGGGCTTCGCATTCAGGGAGTTGAGCGAGCCGTGGCGTCGGGCGGGGCTGTAGAAGGCCTCGATGTAGTCCGCCATGGTCGGCCCGCTCGAGGTGATGCTCTCGGGGCGCACCGACGGGTTCTCATGGTCAGTGGGCAATCGCGACGAACGATCCGTCCGGCTCGCCCCGGGCAACCGCCAAGGTCACCCGATCTGGTGGAGCACGATATGCCGACCACTTTCGACCGCGGGGCGGTGCGAAGTGGTGGTTGACATCGACGCTGCCACCTCGGTGCTCCGGGCGCGGTGACGTCGGTCAGCTTGGGCCGATCCGACTGTTGTATGTCTGAATTGCGGTATTGGCCTCGTTCTCGGCGAAGGAGGCGGCGGCCTGCGGCGACATGCTATTGGCTACCATCTGCTCGATCCCGTCTGCAACGGCGTTTCGCACGCCCTGGTAGTCGCCGATGAGCGAACCGATGTTGGCGTTGCTCAGTTTTCCCGACGTCAGCTGGGCATAGCCGACCTCGTAGTTCGGGTCGCTCGCCCACTTGCTCATGAGAACGGGGAGCTTGGTTGCCGACATTCGGATCGGCACGTACCCGCTCTCGGCCGCCAGTGATGCTTGCTCCTGAGGGGTGTCCAGGTACTGGATGACTTTCCATGCGGCTGCCCGTTGGGCCAGCGAGGCGTGTGCCGTGATCCACAATGAACCGTCACCTACAGGCACGCCACCACCGGTTGTGAGAGCCGGTAGCGGCGCGGTGCGGATCTTCACGCCGGGGTACTGACCCGATGCGAGCACCGCCTCAGCTGGTCCGATCACCCCGGATGCCTCAAAGGTCATCGCGGCGTGGCCAGTGGCGATGGCAATGAGGTGGTCGATGTTGTTGGGGTCCGAGCCAGTGGCCACCGCCAAGTGGGAAGTCAACATCTGCTTCCACCAGCGCCACACCTTCAGAGCCGTCGGACTGGTCAAGTCGGCCCGGGTGGCCCGGGCGATACGCCCGTTGCCGTTGTTGACGTACTCGCCCCCACTCTTGGCAAGGAGGAATTCGAAGACGTATGGCTTGCCGGGCAGGGCGACGCCGTGGGTCGCTGCTCCCGAGGCGACGATCTTCTTGGAATCGGCGGTGACCTGCGCGAAGGTCTGGGGCGGATCGTCCGGATTCAGGCCTGCCTTCTCGAAAGCCACAGGGTTGTAGTACATGATCACATTCGAGACCGACCACGGCATCGACTGTTGCACGCCGTGGTAGCGGTAGAAGGCCAACGCCCGGGGCAAGTAGTCGTTCAGCGAGTAGTGCGATGCCGCGATGCAATCCTGCACCGGCACGGTCGACTGGCTGTCGACCAGCTGCTGAACCGTCGTGTCCTCGAACTGAACCACGTCGGGCAGATCGCCACTCGAGAGCCCGGCCTTGTACTTGACGAACTCGGACGGATAATCAGGTTGTTGGACCAGCGTAACGTGGACCTTGGACTGAGCGCTGTTGAACTGCCCGACTGCGTTCTCGAGCCAGGTGTTGTTGGTCTGGGTCATGGTGTGCCACATGGTGATCTGGACCGGTGTGCGTGCTCGAGAGAGGGCCGAAAGGCCACAGGCCGAGGGGACTACTTTCGTTGCGGACGGTGCCCCGGCCGCCCCGGCCGCCTCCGGCCCACCTGGGTATCCCGCCGAAATGGACGCGGCGATGAAGAGAGCGGGGAGGACGGACGCCAACGCGGTGCGCAGCCGGCGACCCTTCTGTTGCCTGCTCATCCGCAATACCTTGGTACCGGTCTGGTTCTTCATGACGATGCTCCTTGCTCGTTCATCCCTTCACGGCTCCAGCGGTTAGACCTCGCACGAGCTGCTTCTCGAAGAGGATGAGCAGCACGAACAACGGAATGGCTGCCAGCACAGTTCCCGCGAAGATGACGTTGAAGTTGTTCAACTGACTGTTGGCCAGGAACTTGAGGCCGATCTGCACTGTACGCAGCCGATCGTTCTTGGTGACGATCAACGGCCACAGGTACTGCCCGAAGGCCGAGAAGAAGGCGAAGATGCCGAGGGCGGCGAGCGACGGACGGGCGACGGGGAGCACGACCCGCCGGAGGAACTGCCAGTGTCCTGCAGCATCGAGCTTGGCCGCATCCCGCAGGTCGCGCGGCAACCCGAGGAAGGCCTGTCGGAGGAGGAAGGCTCCGAAGCCAGTGGCCAAGAACGGCACGGTGAGCCCGAGATACGTGTTGTACCAGCCGAGGCTGACCACGGTGGAGAGGTTGGTGAGAAAGGTCACCTCCAGCGGGACCATCATGGTGGCGAGGAAGAGCACGAACAGTGTCCGCCTGAAGGGGAACTCGAGAAACGCGAATGCGTAGGCGGCAGCGATGGACGTAGCCAGCTCGCCCGCCACGATGACCGTGGTCACGATGAAGCTGTTGAGGAGATACCGGCCGAGGTGGCCCTGGGTCCATGCCGTGGAGTAGCTCGACCATTGCGGATGGAGCGGAAAGAGGATGGGTGGCTTCGCCACCACCTGGTCAGGTTTGAGAAGCGAATCGACCACCGTGATGTAGATCGGGAAGAGCACGATCACGGCGAGGACTATCAGGAGAAGGTAACGACCTACCAGTGCGACCCGTCGCCGATAGTGCGGGCTGCCCCGCCTGCTTGCGACCAAGAGTCCGATGCCCGCCACGATCACAGCTAACGCGATCCACAGGAAGGTGCGGAAGCCAGGGGCCAGCGTCCCCAACGTCGCCACGACTCCGGCCTCAGCGTTCATAGGTGACCCTCCGCTCGAGCAGCCAGATCTGGACCAGCGTGAACACCAGGGTGATGAGGAACAGCGCAATCGTCATCACCGCGGCACGACCATCGTTGTCCTGGTTGAAGACCTGGTCGTAAATCGCGTACACCAGCACATTGGTGTGCTGCAGCGGGCCACCGGCGGTCAGGATGTCGATCTGCCCGAAGGCTTCGAGGGACAAGATGGTGCCGACGACGATGGCGAAGAACAGCGTTGGCGACAGCATGGGCAAGATCACGTGGCGCATCCGAGCCCATACCCGCGCTCCGTCCATCCTTGACGCCTCAAGAAGGTCGTCGGGTACTGCCTGCAGTCCGGCCGACATGATGATGAACGACAGTCCGAGGTTCTGCCAGATGGTCACGGCGGAAACGGCCAGGAGCGCCCACCGGGGATCGTCCAGCACCGAGAGCTGGCCCTGGGTGCCGAACCAGTAGCTGAACAGTCCGACCTGGGGGTTGAGCAATGTGAAGAAGATGACCGACGCGACCGCCACAGAAGTCGCCACGGTGGAGGAGAAGACGGTTCTGAAGAAGCGGATGCCCGCAAGTTGTTGGTGGGCCAGCACGGCCAGCAGAAGCCCGAGGATCAAGCCGGTGGGAACCGTGTAGAGGACGAAGAGAAGTGTCACCCCGAGGCTGTTCAAGAAGTCATGGGAGCTCAGGACCTGTTGAATTTGCGAGAAGCCGACGTAGTGCTTCGGCTCGCCCGGGAACGGCGGTGTGAGGAAGAAGGACAGGTAGATCTGGCGGATGAGCGGGTAGAAGACGAACACTCCGAAGATCACGAGCGAGGGCAACAACAGACCGAATGCGAGCATCAACTCCATCATCCGCCGGCGCCGGCGCGAGCGGGGTGCCGGCGCTTTCCGGCCTGCTCCGATCGATTCATCGGGGAGCCGGTCAGGGCGTTCGAAGGGGTGGGTGACGCTCATGTGGCGATTCCGTGACCCGTCGCGGCATCGAACAGATGGAGGCGAAGCGGGTCGGCACTGAGGTGAACGATCTCCCCCTCCTGCGGGACGACGGCCTCGGCGGGGAGGCGGATGATCACCTGCTGGCCGTCATCGAGCCGACAGACGACGTGATACTCGTAGCCGAGCGCCTCGACCACGGCGACTGACGCGCTGATCGGTCCGTCCGGGTCGAGGGCCACGTGCTCGGGCCGGAGACCCGCCACCACGGCGGTGACACCGCTGCGGCGCACGGCGTCCTGCTGGCCCGGTGTGAGGGGAATGGAGCCGCTGGCCGTTTCGATCACCACATCGCCGTTCTGGCTGCATGGCGAGCCGGTGACGGTGTTCATCGGCGGGTTACCGATGAAGCCCGCCACGAACAGGTTGGCCGGGTGGTCATAGATCTCGGTGGGGCGAGCCACCTGCTGGATCACACCCCTGTCCATCACCGCGACCCGATGGCCCATTGTCATGCCCTCGACCTGGTCGTGGGTCACGTAGATGACCGTCGTCGCCAGTCGCCGCTGCAGCTCGATGAGCTCGGTGCGAGTCTGGGTGCGCAGCTTGGCATCGAGGTTCGAGAGTGGCTCGTCCATCAAGAACGCCTCCGGGCGGCGGACGATCGCCCGTGCCAGCGCAACGCGCTGGCGCTGGCCACCGGACATCTGGGCTGGCCGGCGGTCGAGCACCTCGGTCAGCTCAAGGGCGTCTGCGACCTCGCGGACCCTGCGTTCTCGCTCATCCTTCGGGGTGCCCCGGTTCTTGAGCGGGAATTCGATGTTCCGCCGCGCCGTCATCTGCGGGTACAGCGCGTAACTCTGAAAGACCATCGCCACGTCGCGCTCTTGGGGCTCAATGTCGTTGACGACGCGCTGGCCGATCTCAATGGTCCCCTCGGTTGGTGTGTCCAGCCCGGCTATCAGGCGGAGCACGGTCGACTTGCCGCATCCGGACGGCCCCAGCAGGACGAGGAACTCCTGGTCCTCGACCTCGAGGCTGACGTCGCGTACCGCCTGGACGTCGCCGAAAAGCTTCGTGACCTCCCTCAACGCTACTTGGGCCATTTGGCAACAATGGCGGTCGGATCGGCTGGGCTGTAGGGCCGAAGGTCATACCGCCGAGTGAGGAATGCCCCCCAGTCAGAAAGCCCTGCACTCGGGGAAAGCGCTGGATACGGCGCATGGACGACCGGAGCCGCACTCTCAAGGTGGCGGCACCGTTCGAGGCCCGCTGGGCTGCAAAAGGCTCGATCGTGTTCGAAGTTTCGCAGGGGTTGCGGAAGCGGGGCCGAACCAGTCGGTGGAGGGTGCGTATCGCTCGGCTACCCAACGAGTGCAGACGTTCCACCGAAAAGGTCGTTGGTCCCTACCACCCGACCGTGAGCACGTGCCACCGTCATGGCGTGAGTTCGCTCAGAAGCCCTCTGAGTTGCCCGGCATCATGGAGAACCCAGATGGTGCACGCAACAAGAGTGCGATCCATCTTCGCTCGACTGGGACTGGTTGCGTTGGCCGCTGCCCTGATCCTGACGGCCTGCACGAGCGGCGCATCGGCCACGACGAGCGGTTCGCCCAAAGGTGGTGATCCACTGGCCGCCTCCGAGTGTGGCCTTGCCGCATTCGGCAAAGCGCACAAGCCGGTCACCATCAACTTCTGGCATGCCTTCGTCAGCAGCAACAACACCTGGCTCGTTTCGACGATCAACCAGTTCAACAGCTCACAGCACGACGTCCATGTGAACCTCTTGCAGTTCCCCTCTTATCAGGACCTCTTCACCAAGTACCGCGCAGGTCTTAGTACCGGCGACCTCCCCGACCTCGGCGAGTTCGAAGAGACCACGGTCCAACAGCTCGTGGACAGCCAGTCGACTATTCCAGTCCAGGACTGCATCGATGCGTCGCACTATTCCCTGACCGATTACGTAAAGAGGGCGCTCAGCTACTACTCCTACCGCGGAGTTCAAGAGTCGATGCCATGGGCAGTGTCCAACGTCGTCCTCTTCTACAACGTCGATGACTTCAGCAAGGCAGGCCTGAATCCCGCGAAACCACCGACCACGCTCGAACGGGTCCAACAGGACGCGCAGAAGATCGTTGCCTCCGGCGCCGCGAAGCACGGCGTGGCGTTGCCGGAGCAGCCCTACGATCTCGAACATCTGCTGGCCAAGAGCGGCGGCGAGTTGGTCAACAACGGCAACGGCCGCTCGGCCCGAACCACACGGGCCAATCTGGCGAGTCCGATCGCCCTCAAGATCTGGACCTGGTGGGATCACATGGTCACATCCGGCCTCGCCATCAATACGGGTTCTAATCCGAATGGCATCGATCACCTGCTCGCACTCGGTACTGGAGAGGCGGCGATGACCTTCGAAGCGTCGAGTGCGATTGGCCCTATCGAGACGGTGCTGAACTCAGGTCAATACAAGGGGGTTTCGGTGGATGCCGCGCCGCTTCCGGGACTTACGACCGGCGGCGGCGTACCGGTGGGTGACGGCTCCCTTTGGATCTCGGCGAAGTCCCCGCCCGCGAAACGGGCCGCTGCCTGGAAGCTGATCCAGTTTCTCGACTCTCCCGCCGAGCAGGCCTCGATGGCGGCCGCATGTGGCTACGCCCCGGTGCGCGTCTCGGCCACCACGATTCCAGTCCTTGCTGCAAAATGGAGCGCAGATCCGAGCTTCCGGGTCGCCTACCAGCAGCTCACGTCGGGTGCCGTGAACAATGCCAACCTGGGGTCGTTGATCGGGGACTACCAGGGTGTGAGGAATGCAATTACCGATGGCTTCATCCAGATGCTGAGCAGCCATCTCTCCCCACTGGCGGCCGCGCAATACGCCGAGCAAGAGGCGAACACGGCTATCGACAACTACAACCAACGGGCGGGCGCGGGGTAGTCGGGTACCGATGCGACGAGTCAGATGGAAATGCGCTGCGATGTTCGATCCCTTTGTGCTCTAGCTTGCACGTGATGGCCGACGCTGATGGTGACCAGCCAGACGTCCAACTGCTCGATTCCTTCTGGACTCCCCGCCAGGCTCAACTTCGCGACCACACCCTGCCGGTCCTGTTCGATCGGCTCGATGCCCATGGGGTTCTTGACAACTTCCGCCGTAAGTCGGGGCGATCTGCAGCCGAGCGCCGGGGACTCTGGTTCTCTGATTCGGATCTCTACAAGTGGATGGAAGCCGCCGCGTGGGCTGGGCGGCTCGATCTGCTGGACCCCGTCGTTGAGGTGGTAACGGCTGCGGCCCACCCCGACGGCTACCTCAACACCTTCTATGACAGCGGGGCGGGATCCCCGAGTCGCTACCAGGACCTCGACAACAGCCACGAGTGGTACTGCGGTGGTCACCTCATTGAGGCCTCTCTGGCGCATCGTCACGCCGGCGGGTCGGACGCGTTGCTCGAGACTGCGACGCGGTGGGCGGATCATCTCTGCATGTCGTTCGGACCTCACGGGGACACCCGAGTCGATGGGCATCCGCAAGTCGAGCTGGCCTTGGTCCGGCTCGCCCGTCACACGGGCGAGGAGAGGTATCTGGCCCAGGCGGAATGGATCATTGAGACCCAGCTGGCCAACGCCGGCCTTTCCGTCAGCGACGTCCAATTGGCCGGTCATGCGGTGAAGGCACTGTATCTGGCGTCGGCAATTGCCGAGGTGGCGCTCGCGAGTGGTGCGAGTCGCTATGCCGACGCGGCGCGCCGGCTTTTCGCCTCCATGGTCGAGGAGCACACGTATCCAACAGGAGCGGTTGGCGGCCGATGGTTGGATGAGTCCATCGGAAAGCCTTACGAACTACCCGACGCCATGGCCTACGCGGAGAGTTGCGCCGCTGTAGCGGCGACCCAGTTCTGTCGCCGAATCTGGAAGCTGACCGGCGATCCCCGTAGCCTCGAACAGGCTGAGCTGCTTCTCTTCAATGCGGTTCCGTGCGGAACGGGAGTTGACGGCGAGTCGTGGTTCTATTCTCAACCTCACGCAGTCGCCGGAGTGGCGCCGGAGTCCAACCCGTGGCTGCTGCCTTTCGAGTACCAGCAATCCATGCTCGTGCAATGGTTCCCGGCTCACCGACACCGCTGGTTTGACGTCACCTGTTGTCCGACCAATCTCGCCCGTATGTTCGCCACGGTCGACCAACACGTCGCGAGTCTGGACGCTGATGGCAATTTGCTCATCCACCTCCCCATCAGTGCCAGGATTGTCGGAGGTGGTTGGGATGTGGAAGTCGGATCCGATTATCCGGCCGGTGGCATCGTCCGCGTCATCACCGGCTCCGCCCCCCATGGTCGAAGAGCGCTCGTGCGCATTCCCATCTGGGCGGGCGGCACAGGGCACGTGTCGGTTCCGCCCGACGGAGGCCTGCACATCCCCGTGCGTCCGCAGTGGTGGGAGACCGATCCGAGGGTTGAGGGGGCCAGCAATTCAGTCTTCCTCCGTTATGGACCGGTCGTGCATTGCGTCGAGGGGCGGGACCATCCCGGATTGAATCTCCATGAGTTACGCGTGGACCCGACCCAACCGCCCTCGACCGCGTTCTCAATCCAGCGCTCGGGTTCAAGCGCCGACCTGCACCACCTAGTCGATCTGGAACAAGACACGCCCATTGATCCATCCTGCCCGGTCGTGACGACTCCGTACCACGGATGGGCAAATCGCGGGCCTACCTCGATGCGAATGCGATTTGTCCGCAGTTCGCCTCAGGCATCCGCTGGTAGTCGACGCTCGGGTCCAAGTGAGGTGACGTAGCGGCGAGCTGTCGAGAGCGAGTATCGGCACGTCGAGGCTGGCCACGAGGGTTGAGGATCAAATCAGGTTTGATCGATCCCTGAATCCCAACTAGCCAGTAGTGGTCAAGGGATCAGAGCCAGTCGAAGGGGGCCCACATGAAGGATCAGCGTGGAATGGAGGGGGTCGAGGTACTCACCCACACGCCCGAGGAGCTCCTCACTCACTACTACAACGCCATGAGGGGTCACCCCGTCGCTGCACTGGAGATGGACGAGTATTCCGTGCGAAAAATTGTCGTGCGTGCCCGATTCGAGCACGATCACACTCGCCCAGGAGGGATGGTCTCCGGCCCGAACTTGTTTACGTTGGCCGACGCAATGGCATATTTCGTCACCATGTCCCGCTCGCCGAGGGGCTCCCAGGCATATACCGCCTCCATATCGATGGAATTTCTGATGCCTGCGCCGGTCGGCGTCTTGTTCGTGGAGGGCAGGCTTCTGAGGTTCGGAAGGAGATCGTCTGTGGTTGACACGCTGATCCGGCGCGCCGAGCGGGAAGAGCCTGTGGCCCATGCGGTAGTGACCTACGCGCCGGTATTTCCGGACCACGGTCAGATATCAACATAGGTAGTTCGAGCGTCGGATGGACGCCCGGCAGCGACAACAGGGGCGTGCGGAGCTGGCATCGCCTCGCAATGGCGGGTCGAGTTGGAGTCGGTCGTCTCGAAACCGGAACCCCGGAGCGTGCGGACGGTTTCTTTCCCGCCACCTCCGAGCGGCCAGGCTCCCAGTACCGGTGCGAAGAGTCACTCCGCACCATCTCCGGCAGTCGACCGCCCATAATGAGGCTCGGCGCCGTGTCTCGACTCGGAGAATAATGGCGTGGTGCCTGAGGCCCCACCGCTTCCCGCGGCCAACATCCCAACGATGGCGCTTGCGAGCGCCGAGAGATTTGGACCCCTCACGGCGCTGATCGATGGGGAGCGGCGGTGGACGTACGCCGAGTTCGGCGAGGCCGTTCGAGGGGCGATCGCGGCTGCGATCGCCCTGGGCATCGAGAAGGGTGACCGAGTCGGCCTCTGGGGCCCCAACACGTCGGAGTGGATCTTCGCCGCCCTCGGCATCCTCGGCGCCGGTGGCATCCTGGTCCCCCTCAACACCCGGTGGAGCGGCGAGGAGATCGGCTATGCCCTCCAAAAGGCGGACGCCTCGGCGCTCTTCGTGGCTCAGGGATTCCTCGGCCTCGATCAGATCGGCTCGCTGCGGTCCGCGGACCCGGCGCTGCGGACGACCGAAATTGTCGTGACCCTCGAAGGCGAGGTCGCCGGCGGGCGCACGTTCGACGAGTTCCTCGCCTTGGGGGCAGCCACCTCTCGTGAGCAGGTCGAGGCATCGATCGCCGGGCTCAGCCCCGAGGACCCGAGTGACATCATGTTCACCTCGGGGACGACCGGGCGCCCCAAGGGTGTCGTCTTGCGCCACGGAACGTCT
>Ga0116217_10000755_pt1 | contig 32465 bp, 40 predicted proteins | sample Sb_taG_6_FD_89697 | JGI IMG/M metagenome (GOLD analysis project Ga0116217, IMG submission 89697) | Peat soil microbial communities from Weissenstadt, Germany - Sb_50d_4_PS metaG | ecosystem: Environmental > Terrestrial > Soil > Wetlands > Peat | place: Germany: Weissenstadt | collected 2010-09-21 | reverse complement strand
CTTGAACGTGACCCCGGTGCGGCCCTGGGCGGCGGCGCCGCGGCGCGCGTCCACGAGGATCGCGTCGAGCGCGGCCTGCGCGTCCTTCTCGCGCAGGAACCCCGGCGCCGGCCGGCCGGTTGCGTGCCAGTCCTTGCCGAGCCGCTTCTCGTGCTGGCCGCTCGCGTCGCGCCACTTGGCGTACCAGACGCCTCCGCGCTTGCCGGCGCGCAGGCGGACGTGGCCGGAGATGGGGATGGGGGAAGGCATGCCGGCTCCTCTCGCTCAGAGATCTGTCCGAGCCTTCTGCACCACTGGCGTGGTGCGCCGAAGGCGATTCTCGGGCCTGCTCATTCCTCCAGAATACACGGCGAATCGGCAGAACTTCTCCCGGTTTTTCTCCCGGAACTACTCGACACAGCTCAAAGCTACCCGCTCAATTTGGCTCTGTGACAGGCTATAGGCGCGGATAGGTTCTCCCGTGACTAGTTGCCATGCAGAAGGTCGTGGGTTCGAGTCCCATCATCCGCTCTCGGAGAAGCCCCGCAAATCGCGGGGTTTTTTCGTTCTTGGGTCGGAGGCAGGTCGATCAGAAGGGGAGCGGGTACCACTTGCGGGTACCAAATTGGCCCTTTAGATGCACGGGTGAGCCGCTATCGCCCGCGGTCCATGTCCAGGTCGTGGCCGTACCGGTCGTGCCGAGGCGCGATCCCGAACGAGCGATGCGCAGGGCGCAGCGGGCCGGAGTCGTACCCGGATTCCGCGCCGGGGTCGAGGAACTCCTGACCGGGATCGGGGAACTCTTCGTAGGTGAGCGAGGGGGTCTGCGCGCGGGTCTGCCGCATCGCCTGGCCGAGGCGGGCGATCCGGTCGAGGTCGTCGCCTTCGCTGCCAAGCTCCTCGCGCGCGACGTACCAGTCGGTTCCTTGCCGCGCGCGGGATGCCTCGACGTAGGAGGACTCCCTGCTGGTCTGCCAGCCGCCGGTGAGGACGACAGCGCGGTCCACCGTGGCCCCCTGCTGGCGGTAGATGTGCGCGGCGTAGCCCAGGCGCAGGGTCTCAAGGTCCTCGCCAGCGAGGACGATCTGCCGGTCGCTGCCGTCGATCGTGACGGTCGCATGACCGTCGTCGGGGCCGATGTGGGTGATCTCTCCGCGAGTGCCGTTCTCCACGCGGGCCTGCCCCGTGGGGCGGTGCTGGGTCGTGAATGCGACGCGGTCGCCCTGGCGCAGCCCGTAGTGGGCGGACTTCAAGGCGATCTCCCGCTCGCCGAGTTCGCCATGCTCGGCGCGAAGGTGCTGTGCGCGGGCGTTCAGACGGTCGATCTCCTGATTCGAGGCGTCCGCGATCAGCGCGACCTCGCGCAGCCCGTGCTCGCGGGTGAGGGCGTGCCAGTGCTGCACCGCCTGCTCGCCAGCCGCATCGCGGGTGTCACGGAGATGCAGTTGCCCACGTTGACGGTAGTGCGTCATCGCCCGCTCCGGTTCCCCGGCTCGCAGTGCTCGCCAAGCCTTGCGCTCCTCGGGGTCCTGGGTGCGATGTATGTCGCCCAGCTCGGCCGCGGGGACATGGGCGGCGATGCGGTCGAACATGCCACCAGGGCCGATCGAAGGGAGCTGCTTGCCGTCGCCGACCGCCACCAGCTTCGCGCCGGAGTGCTCGATCATCCCCGTGAGGGCCTCCAGGCGCCTGTGATCGACCATCCCGGCCTCGTCCAGGATCACAGTTGTGTCCGGCCCCACATGGAGCCTGTCTGCCACCGCGCGGGCGATGAACGAGTCGATCGTCATTGTCTGCCCGGCAAGGGCAGGGCTGTCGGCGTCGAGGCGCTCAGCCGTCGAGCCCGAGACGGCAACGCCGATCGTCTTGCGCCCGGCGAGCTGCTCAGCGCGGGTAGCCGCGTCGATCACGACACCCTTCCCGGTCCCTGCGGGTCCGACGAGCACCGCGGCGCGCTCGGGGCCTGTGAGGGTGCGCAGCGCGTCTTGCTGCTCCTGACTGAGCGGCGCCGCGATGCGCTCCGCGACCTCGCTGGCGGCGTTCGCGCGGGCAGTATCGCCCACATCGCGTCCGCCCGGCTGGGCGAGCTGCACAGCGCGGCGTTCGATCGCCTGCTCACGGGCGCGCACGGCGAGGGTCGTCATGCGCCCGCCCTCCAAGGTGAGCACGCGCCGGTGGCGGCCCTCCATCACCGCGATGAAGTCCGCCCCCTCGACCAGATCTCCCACCTCGACCCCAAGCCTCTCCAGCGTCTCCGGATCGGACAGCCACCGCCCGGGCGCCTGCACCATCTCCCCATCCGGCGTCAGGTAGTAGTCCCCACGCTCGGGCTCGACCGTCTTGCTCTCCAGATAGCGCGCGTATGCGCCACCGCGAGACGCCGGGATGCTCGCTGCACTCACCACATGGGTTACTGACCGCGAACCCTCCAAACCGGCCAACGAGTTCTGGGTCCGTCCCATCCACCGCATGGTGGCCGTGCATCTGGTCTGCGTCGCTGTTTGTGACGCTGTTTTGTAGCGGCGAGACAAGGGCGAGCATGTGCGCGTCGAGGTCGAGCTGACTGCGCCGCGTGGGACGCGCGTTGGTGGAATGATGTGCCGTGGTGCGGGTGACTGACTGACTGAAAGCGAAGCGCAGGTGTCGGGGCTTTGAGCCTGCCGCGCGGCTTTGCCCTTCGAGGGCCTTGAGATGCGCGCCCCGATGTCGCCGCCCGCACCACCCTTCACGCGCCAGCGAGCGGAAGCCTCCGAAGTCGCGCGTAGGATCGCCGACATGCCTTCCGATCCGCTGCTCGACCGCCTACGCTCCCGGCTGGGCGGCCAGGGGCCAATGGAAATCCGTGCCGCCCTGACGATCACAACCACGGGCGGCGCGTATGGCGTCCGTACCGTGGTGCGGATCGACCACCGCATTCCGGAGCCCGGTCGAGGCAGCCGCGCAGCCTTCCGCATCACGACCCGCGAGCAGTTCCTTCCGCGAGCACACTTCGATCGCTCCCTGCGGGAGACGGTCAACCGGGCCGCCGTCGAGCGGGGGCGACGCATCTACGCAATCGAGCTGGACAGCCAAGAGGTCCTGGCAGTGCTCAGCTACCACTTGCACGACAGCCCAGGCAGACCGCTCCTGATCACGGCCCTCGGGACACGCGCCGACGAGCACGCCCCGCCCGACCTATACGCGAGAAGCCTTGCGCTGGCCTGGCTGCTCAAACAGTACGCGCACGCAATCAGCGAGCGAACCAAGCGCGGCGGCTACGTGGACATGGACGCGGCGAACCGCCCCGACGTGATCGCGGTCCTTCGCCAGCTCGGCTTCCGCGACGCCCCGCGCGTGCGTGGCTTCACTCCCTCCGGACGGCACCTGCGTCAGGAAGCTACGAGTCGGCGCTGACCAGCGCGGGCGGCCGGGTGCCCCCAGGGGCGTGGTAGACCCGTCGCACCTGCTCGTACAGCTCAGGCGGCAGCGCTCGCTCAGCCTCCGCGAGGAAGGCCCCATCCGAGAGCACCGGCGGCTCCCGCTGCTCGAAGAAGCGCTCGATCTCCTCCTGCACATGCTCCACATCCTGCGGAGAGCGCTCCAGCGCGCGAGCGATGAGGTCGGCCGCCACTTCGCCCAGGGCGCGCTTGCGGTAGACGGCGGCCAGCCGCATAACCTCGCCAGCGGGAACCCGCTTGTCGCGCTCGCCCATCCGCTCGCACGCAAGGTCGTCCCGCCGCGAGAGCGTGGATGCGCTCACGCCGAGCAGCCGACCCGCCTCCGTCAGGGTCGGATAGGCAAGCAGCGAGATGTCGAGCGTCGGATTCATAGCGGTCTCCAACTCTACTGCACTACTGCACGAAACGCAATAGACGCAAAGAACGGAAGAATATAGCTGGGCGCTTGACGCTGCGACTTGCAGCTGGGGCCAACCCGAGAATCCATTGGCCGGTTCGGCCCTTTCGCGGTCAGTAACCCCAATGAGACAGTCACATGGAGACCCCGTTTCCCCAACAGGCCCAAGGCTCGATCCGCGCGGCGCGCCCGACGAGAGAGCAGGTCAGGACTCGCTGCCCGTTGCCCTTGACGAGCTGATGACCGCCGAACAGGTCGCGGCACTGCTCCTGCTCCCGACATCGACAGTCAAGGACTACGCGCGGCGAGGCGTGCTCCCGTCGATCAAGCTCGGCAAGCACCGCCGCTTCGTCCGCTCCCAGGTAGAGGGCGCGATCGAAGCTCTTGCGCGACCGCCGGGCTAACGACTGGTCAGCTCGGACGCAGCGTGCGCGTGCTGCCGTCGGCGGCGACCAGGACGACGGCGCGGCCTTCGTCAGTGGCTCTGCGGATCTCGGCGCCGACAGAAGGCTCATCGGCGTCGATGAACGCTGACTTCTCGGGGTAGGGCGAGCGTTCTTCGATAGCAAGCTCGATCGCCTCGTCCATTACGCGGGCCGCCGGGGACTTGCCGCTGCTTGTCGTCATTGCTCGTTCCATGACTCGATGCACTGCACCGCTGGTCAGCGCTTGAGTTCGAGCTGCGCGACCGGCAGCTGGACGAAATCGAGCGCCACGCCGTTGTCGTCCGAAACCTCGATGAGGACGACCTCGCCGTAGTCGCCGACGACGGTCCCGACTGTGCCCGCAGGCCAGCCGCGGACTTCCTCGCGGAACCTCACGACGGCGTGTTCTGAGATCGGATGCGCAACAGGCACATCCTCAGTCTACGCCCCGCTGTGAGCCGCAACGCCCACACCCTGCTCCAAGCTCAACGCGCTCGGCATGTCCCGCGCGAAGATGCGCGACAGCGCGCGGGCCTGCTCGGCCTGGTGCTCGGCGACCAGGGCCGGTATCAGCGCGATGGCCTCGTCCTCGGACAAATAGCCCTCCACCACGCGGCCCCGCCGCTTGATCCAGCCGTCGTGACGGGTCCGGCGCCGCTCGGCCTTCGCGGCGTCCCCGTGCTCGATCCAAGCCGGCCCGAGGCGGCGCTTGACCTGCGCGCCGTGCGCCCGCCACTTGGCGTAGTAGACGGGTCCCTCGCGGCGCTCGACCACGAGCAGGTTGGCATGGGGTTGCTTTGGCATCTCGATCGTGTCTCGATCCTCTTGGAGTGCGCCAAAGAGTACCCCTGCGCGGAGACGTTTCTCTGCGGGTACCACTCCGGGTACCAAACCAACCTTACGAACCCGTACGAACAGCCCTTTATCTAAGCCATTTTTCCCGGTCGTTGCGGAACATGACGACCCATTTTGCGTTTGCCATGCAGAAGGTCGTGGGTTCGAGTCCCATCATCCGCTTCCTCAGCGTCTCTCATGGGCTCGCCCCGCAGGACGCGTACGCTGCCGTCTGCTGACACGAGCACGATGGCCATGCCGTCGTCGACGGCCCTGCGGATGTCGGTGCCCAGCCGCGGCGAGTCCGCGTTGAGAAACGCAGACCGTTCAGGATAGGGCGAGCGTTCTTCGATCGCCAGCTCGATCGCTTCGTCCATCACGCGACTGGCGGGCGACTGCTCCAGGGGCTTTGGGCTTGTGTTCATTGCCTGCGCCATGACTCGATCATAGCCTCGTATCCGCTTTTGATCTCCTCGATGGCGGCGCGCATCCCTGGGCCAAGGGCATCGCGGTGGAAGACCTCGGCCGGCTGCTTGCCCCTCGAGCGTGTGTATCGATGCATCTCGTTCTCGCCGTGAGCGCCGTCGTACAGGCGGACTGCCTCCACATCGCCCTCTGCTTCGACCAGCAGGACGATTGCGTAGTTGACCACGTCACGCCGGTCGGTCGTGAACTTGACGTCCATAAAGACCCCGAGCAACTCATCGAGCGACTGCGTGTAGTCGCCGCTCACAGCGCGATCTCCGCGTCCCTGCCGGTCCGCACGACGCCTCCTGGTTACGATCGGAAGGAATCCGTCGCAGCCATGTCGGTTCAGGCCCGGCCGAGACCCCCTCCCGATGTCCCCGCCTCCCTCCCCCATGAGCCCGACCCCGCAGGAAGCAGTGCGATGATGGACGTCCTTGAAGTTCTGTGGCAGGGGCTGCGGGACTCGCTGCTGATGGCTTGGGAGGTCTGGTGGGCGCTCGTGCTGGGGTTCGCCATCAGCGCGGTGGTGCAGGCCTGGGTGCCGCGGGAGCGGATCGAGGAGGCGCTGGCGGGCGGGGGGGCGGGGGCCGTGGCGCGGGCCACTGGGCTGGGGGCGGCTTCGTCTTCGTGCTCGTATGCGGCGGTGGCGATCGCCAAGAGCCTCTTTCAGAAGGGGGCCTCGGCGGCGTCGTCGCTGGCGTTTCAGTTCGCCTCCACGAACCTGGTGTGGGAGCTGGGGCTGGTGCTCTGGGTGCTCATCGGGTGGCAGTTCACGCTCGGCGAGTACGTGGGCGGGGTGGTGATGATCGTGCTCATGGCCGTTGGGCTGCGGGCGTTCGTCTCGCGGCGGTTGGAGGTGCAGGCGCGGGCGCATGCGCGGGCGGCCGACAGCGGGCACGTGCACCACACGGCCGGCGCGGAGATGGGGCTGCGGGGGCGTCTCAGCTCTGTGGAGGCTTGGACGGATGTGGCGCAGAACTTCCGCGGGGACTGGCGCATGCTGTGGAAGGAGATTGCCGCGGGGTTTCTGCTGGCGGGGTTCGTGGCGCAGCTGGGCAACGGGTTCTTTCAAGGGCTCTTTCTGGTGCACACGGGCGGGGTTCTGGCGACGCTCGAGAACGTGGTGGTGGGGCCGCTCATCGCGGTGCTCAGCTTCGTGTGCTCGGTGGGCAATGTGCCGCTGGCCGCCGTGCTGTGGTCGGGGGGGATCTCCTTCGCGGGGGTCATGGCGTTCATCTTCGCCGACCTCATCGTGCTGCCGATCGTCGCGATCTACCGCAAGTACTACGGCGCCGAGTACGCACTGCGGATCGTGGCTTTGATGCTGCTCACGATGATCCTCGCCGCGCTGATCGTGGACGGGCTCTTCAGCGCCCTGGGGCTGATTCCCACGGGGGCGCGACCCTCGCGCGGGGACATCTTCGGGAGCGTCCGGGTGAACTGGAAGCTGTTGCTCAACGCGCTCGGCGCCGCGGTCTTCGCGGGGCTTTGGTGGCTGGCGCGGCGCCCGGGGGCGCACGTCTGCCATGCGCACCCCGAGCCTCGGGGGGTCACCGCGCCGTGAGCGCCCCCGCCGTGGCGGGCCGGCCTCTCACTGCACCGTGAGCGTGCCCTGCATTCCCGCCTGGCGATGGCCGGGGACCGTGCAGAAGAAGCTGTAGGTGCCGGCCTTCAGGATCAGGGTGAGCGACTTCGTGCCGCCGCTGAAGGTGGGCGTGGCGCCGAGCTTGGCGCCGGCGGCGGATTCCACCGTCACGTTGTGTTCCAGGGAGGCCATGTTGGTGAATTCGATCGTCACCTTGCCGGGGTGGGCGGTCAGGGTGGTCGTGCTGTAGCTCAGGCTCCCGCTGGGGTCGGCGGCGAGCTTCAGGACCTGGGCGGCTCCGCTGGGGGCCGGTGCGACGGCCGAGGAGGAGGCTGCGGCGGAGGTCGATGTGGAGGCGGTGGTGGACGAGGCCTAAGAGGCGGGGTATCTGGTGGAGCTGGTGCTCGAGCTCGAAGAGCTCCCGCAGCCCGCCGCCAGCGCTCCAGCCGCCAGCAGCGCCGCCGCCGCCGTGCCTCGGATGCCAAGGAATCTGTTCATCGCCAACCTCCAACCTGTCGCATGGTCTGAACCTCGCCCGAGAATACTCCGGGCGGGCATGTAGCGCTCTCAAGAGCCCCAGACTCCGGGGGACGTCCCGATCTTCCCGCGGCGCACCGGTAGGCTTCCTGCCCATGACCAAGGTGCGCATGGAGCACGAAGGTGCCCTCGCGGTGCTCACGCTGGACAGCCCGCCGCTGAATCTGTTCGAGGGGGAGCTCATCGGCGAGCTCATCGCCGCCGTGGACCGGCTCACCGCCGAGCCTCCGCGGGGGCTCCTCATCCGCGCCGAGGGGCGCGTCGTCAGCGGGGGCGTGGACGTGCACGAGTTCGACGGCCTCACGCGCGAGTCGGCGACGGAGCTGTGGGAGCGCCTTTTGGGGCTCGTGCACCGGGTCGAGGAGCTGTCATTGCCCACCGTCTTCGCCGCGCACTCGCTCTGCCTCACCGCGGCCTTCGAGCTCTCGCTGGCGTGCGATCTGCTGCTGGCCTCCGAGTCCGCGCGCTTCGGGCTGGTGGAGACGGTCGTGGGGCTCACGCCTGCCATGGGCGGCACCCAGCGCCTGGCCGAGCGCGCCGGGCCCGCGCGGGCGCGCGAGCTGGTGATGACCGGCGCGCTCTACGGGGCCGCCACGCTCGAGCGCTGGAACGTCGTCAACCGCGTGCTCCCCGACGCGGGCTTCGACGCGGCCGCCAGGGACTTCGCGCGCGGGCTCGCCGAGGGTCCCACGCGCGCCCATGCGGCCACCAAGGCGATAGTGGCTGCCGTGCGCGAGGACGGCGGGCCGCGCGCCGCCGATGCGATCGTGCCCGAACAGGCGGGGGGGCTGTTCGCCACCGAGGATCTCAAGGGTGCCGTGCGCTCTTTTTTGGAGCACGGCCCGGGGCACGCCACCTACACGGGGGGCTGAGCGGGGAGCGCATCGGCCGGCGGTTGAGCGAGCTCGGGGGGCGCAGCCGGGAGCGCGTCCACCGGCGCCTGCGCCGCGGCGCGGTTCTCCGCCTGCACCGCCAGCCAGATCTCCTCGCGGTAGATCGGCAGGCGCTCGGGCGCCTTGATGCCCAGGCGCACGGTCTGGCCGGAGACCTCCATGACGGTCACGAGGATGTCGTCCCCGATCACCACGCGCTCGCCCGCGCGCCGGGTGAGGATCAGCATTGCGCCTGATTATGCCCCATCCACCGCGCGCGCCCGCCCGGGGAAGAGAGGGGCCTGCAGCTCGGCGCCCGGGGCCGCGTTGAGAACCTGGTGGCCGCGGCCTTCGTGGATCAGCAGGGGGGCGCGCAGGTTGACGACCACATCGGCCGGATCGGGGGCGGCGCGCATCGTCACATACAGCGTCGCCCGAGCTGGGTCGGGGGCGCCGACGCGCTCGCGGTCCTCCTCGCTCAGCGACAGCTCGAAGGCGGGGAAAAAGGGGCGGGGGTCCACCACCGGCAGCGCCAGATCGGGGCGATCGAGGGAGTGCAGCCAGAGAATGCCGCTGCCCGGGTTGCGATCGAGCAAGGTGTAGCGCGAGCCCTCCAGGCCGATCAGGCCCTGCGGGAACTCGATCACCGCTTCCGCGGGCACCTCCAGGGCGCCGAAGCGGGAGCTCTCGATCGCGATCGTGTCGGTGGCGGGGGGCATCGTCAGTGCAGGAAGTCGAGCAGCGAGGTCTGCACGATACTGGCCCCCGCGCGCAGCGCCGCGTTGTAGGCGGCCTGGGCGCTCGAGTAGGCGATCGAGACCTTCGCCAGGTCGGCGTCCTGGGTGCTCGACAGGGTCTTCGCGGCGGTGATCTGCAGGTCTTCGATGCGGCTCGCCGCGACCTGCATCTGCGCCGTGATCGCCCCCACCCCGGCCTGCATCGTCGTCAGCGCTTCGAGGTTCGTGCTGAGGTTCTTCAGGTCGGTCGTGCCCAGCGCTTGCACTTCCGCGGGCACGCCGCTGCGCAGGTGTGCCGAGATCGTGCGCAGCACGTCCAGCAGCTTGCCATCGCCGCCGGCCTGGCCGTTGCCCAGCAGCGTCGAGATGTTGGTGTTGATCGCCACCGACGCGCCCGGGCCGATCGAGCGGGTGATCTGGCCTTCGTTGCCCTGGTATTCGTCTTCGGGCCCCGACTTGTAGGGGGCGGTGGCCGTCTGCGTGCCCGCGAAGACGTACTGGCCGGCGTACTGCGTGTTGGCGTCCTGCTTCACGGTGGCGGTGAGCTGATCCACCTCTTCGGCGATCGCCTTGCGGTCGATCGGGTTGTTCACGCCGTTGGACGCCTGCACCAGCAGCTCGCGCACGCGCTGGCCGACTTCGCCGATGTTATTCAAAGCGCTCGAGGCGGTCTGCGTCCAGGAGATGCCGTCCTGGGCGCCCGCCGCGTAGGAGCTCATGCCGTCGATCGCACCCTGCAGTTCGATCGCACGGCTCGCACCGTAGGGGTTGTCCGAGGGCTTCTGGATCGACTTGCCCGAGGCCAGTTCGCTCTCGCTGCGCTGCATCGCATTCAGCGACGCGTTGATGTCGGCGAGCGTCGTGGCCGCGATCATCGTCGATGTGATGCGCTCGCTCATCGCCCCTACATCCCCGTGTGGTCGATCAGCGTTTCCAGCATCTGATCCATCGCCGTCAGCGTCCGTGCGCTCGCCTCATAGCCGCGCTGGAAACTGATCAGGTTGGTCATTTCCTCGTCCAGCGACACGCCCGAGACGCTCGTGCGCTGGTTGCCGATCGCGCTCACCACCGCCTGCGAGGTCGTCTGGTCGTCTTCCGCCCTCTGCACGTCGCTGCCCACCTTCGCGATCAGGCCCGCGTAGCGCTGATCGGCCGTGCCGCCGCGCAACGCCGCGATCGCCTGGGCCACGTCGTTGCCGCCGACGGCGCCCGTCGAGGAGGTCTGCACTTGCGCCGGCGTCACCGCCACCTTGATCGTGGCCGCCGTGGCGCCCGTGAAGAAGGGGGTCTTCGTGTGCAGCGCGTTGACCGTGCTCGCCAGATCGTTTGCCACTTCGTTCAGCGCGCTCTGGTAGCCGGCCAGGGGGCCTTCGGGACCCGAGACGTTCAGCAGGGCGCCCAGCTGCCCGCCCGCGGCCTTCGTCAGTTCCTGCGGCCAGTTGACCGTCGTGCCTTCCACCAGCGGCTTGGCGGCGTCGCCGAAGCTCACGGTGTCGGTGCCGTTGGCGGCCTTGGTGACCGTCACGTTGGCCAGTTCCGAGAGCTTGTCCAGCAGCAGGTCGCGGCGGTCCAGCAGGTCGTTGGGCTGCTGCCCGGCCTGTTCGGAGAGCAGTATCTGGTGGTTGAGCGTGGCGATCTGGCTCGCGTCGCTCTGCACTTCGCCCGTCGGGCTCGCGATCGCCGTGTACTGCTGCGTGGCCTGAGTGGAGATCGTCGCCAGCTGTCCGCTCAACTGGTTCAGCGTGGTGGCCAGCTGGGCGCCGCGGCTGACGACCCCCTCGCGCGCGGCTTCGCTGGAGGGCGAGTTGGCCAGCGAGCTCCAGGCGCTCCAGAAGGCCGACAATTGGCTTGAGATGCCCGAGCTCGAGGGCTCGTCGAAGGCGCTCTGGGCCTGCCCCAGCGCATTGGCTTCGGCGGAGGCGGCTCCCAACGTGCCGCTCTGCGTGCGGTACTGGGCATCCAGATAGGCATTGCGTATGCGCGTGAAGGTGGTGACGTTGACGCCCGTGCCCATCTGCCCGCCGGCGCCGGTGAGCTGGGACATGGCCGCGATCGGCAGCGGCGTATTGGTCCGCATCACCGCCGTCTGGCGCGAGTAGCCGGGGGTGTTCGCGTTCGTGATGTTGTGCCCCGTCGTGTCGATCGCCTCCTGACTTGCGATCAAGCCCGAGAGGGCGGTCTGGAGTCCTTGCAGGGTGGGGATGGACATGATTCAGGCGCGCAGGTCGAGGACGTGCAGCTGCCCGCGCGCACGCGAGCCGCCGCTTGAAGTGGACGAGGTGGAGCCCTGGGCGTCGTAGCCGTGCGCGCCGTCCAAGGCCAGCGAGGTCATCAGGTGATCCAGAAAGGACAGCTCCAGGCGCATCAGCGCGCGATTGCAGCGATGCTCGCGCTGCAGCTCGTGCAGCAGACCGCGCAGTTGCGCGCTGCGCGCCATGGCCAGCTCGGCGCTTGCGGGGTCCATCAGCGCGGCCAGGCGCGTCAGCGTCACGGCCTCCGGCGCGATCTGAAGCAGCGCGCCGCTGTGTTCCAGCAGCCGCGAGCGCTCCCCCTCGATCGCCCCGCGGCGGGTCATCTCCCCGTGCAGGTGGCCCGCGCAGCGCACCACCGCGTGCACTTCCCGCGCGCGTATCGCCACGCCCTGCTCCAGCACCACCGCCAGCAGCCGCTCTGCCGAGTCGATCTGGGCCTCGAGGTGGGCCAGCACGTCGCGCGTGAGCGACTCCCCAGCGGGCACCGCGGCTATGGCGGTCATGCCGAGACACCCCCGTTGGGGGCGACCTTCGCGGATGCGGCGGGCACGAGCGAGCCCATCATCTGCTGAGCCAGCCCAAGGCCCCCGTGGCTCATCACGCCTTCGCTGAGCGTCTGCGGCAGCAGCGAGGAGAGCTGCGTGCCTGCGGGATCGCTCCCGCCGCCTTCGCCTTCTTCGGACATACCTTCCCCGCCGAGGCCGCTCGTTTCCGCGAGCGACCGCGACAGCTGCCCCACCAGCATCGATTCGAAGTCCAGCGCGCTCGCGTATGCCTTCTGCACCGCCGGCGAGCCATTGCGCACCGAGGCCGGCTCGAAGGCCGTGTCGATCGGGGGCAGGCCGGGGGCGGTGGTGGCGGCGAGGGTGTTCATGCGCGCAGCTGGTTGGCGATGGACAGCATCTGGTCCTGCGTCTTGATCGCGCTGCTCGCGAGCTGATAGCCGCGCTGGGCGTCCAGCATCCGCACCATCGCCGCCGCCATGTCCACGTTGGAGCCCTCCAGCGCGCCCTGCGTGATGTGCCCGCCGCTCAGCGCCGTGGGAGCGCCCGAGGCGGCGGTCGGCGTGAACCCGCCGAGGCCGTTGGCGAGCAGTCCGTCGGGCGCCGCGACCGTCACGAGCTTGATCTGGCCCAGTGCGCGCGTGCCCGCGGCGACGCTTCCGTCGGGGCCCACCTGCACTTCGCCCGGCGTCACGCCCGCGGGCAGCGTGATCGGCGGGTCCAGCAGGCTGCCGTCGGCTGTCACGAGCCGGCCCTTGTCGTCCACCGAGAGGGCGCCATCGCGCGTGAGCGCGATCTGGCCCGTGGGCAGCTTCACCTGGAAGAAGCCCGCGCCCTGGATCGCCAGATCCAGCGGCCGGCCGGTCTGCCGCAGCGCTCCCTGGGATTCTTCGCGCCCGATCACCCGCGCCAGCGCGCCCGCGCCGACGGTGCTCGCCGTGCCGGCCTGCACGACCTGGTTGTAGAGCAGATCCTGGAAGCCCACCCGCTCGGACTTGTAGCCCGTGGTCGAGACGTTGGCGAGATCGCCCGAGACGGCGTTCAGCTGTTCCTGCTGAGCCGCCATGCCCGCCGCCGCTGCGTAGAGACCTTCGAACATCTGGCGTGTCCTCCTACTGGGAAGTGAGCGAGCCGACCTGGGTGGAGGCCGACTGCAGGGTCTGATCGATGGCCTGGATGGCCTGCTGGCCGGATTGGTAGCTGCGCATCGAGGCGATCATGTCCACCATCGCCCGCGCGGGGTCGATGCCGGACTCCTCCAGCGCGCCCTGGCGCACCGTGCCGCTCGTGTGCCCGGAGGGCGTGCCGCTGAAGAGGTTTTCGCCCTGCTTCACGGCCCCGGAGACTTCGTACACGCCCAGCGCCGAGGCGGCCACGCGGCCTTCGGGGCCCACGCTCACCGGCTTGCCCGTCTGGTCGAGCACCGCGTGCCCGGCGCCGTCCACCAGCCCGCCCGTGGCCGAGGCCGAGAACTGGCCATCGCGCGTGTAGCGCACGCCCGCGGGGGTCTGCACCGCGAAGAAGCCCGGCCCCACGATGCCGAAGTCCAGCGGCTGGCCCGTGTCGTGCAGGCCCGCCGGGCTCATGTCGGTGTAGGCCGCGCCCACCTGCACTCCCGTGACCAGCGAGCCGATCGGCTGGCCGGTTGCCGTGTCGCTCAGCAGCATTTCCCCGAAGCTGCGCTGGGGGGTCCGGTCGGGCTTGAAGCCCGGCGTCGAGGCGTTGGCGAGATCGTTCGTGAGCTGGTCCTGGCGGGTCTGCTCGGCGACCATGCCCGAGGCGGCGATGTAGAGACCGAGGTCCATCTCCTCCCGGTGTTCGGCCGGGGCGATGGTTTCTTTAGGACGCCGCCTCGTTGCACGACTGCGCCACCACCTGGCCGCCTTTGGCGGCCTTTTAAAAATGCCGTTCAAACAGCGGTGAACAGCGACGCGTCGTCCTTCAGCTGCTCGCGCAGGCGCCGGCGCAGCTCCGTGTGGATCTGCGAGACGCGGCTCTCCGACACGCCCAGGCGCGCGCCGATCTCGCGCAGCGTGCGGCCCTCCACGTACAGCAGCACCGCGACCTGGCGCTCGCGCGCGGGGAGTTGCGCGAAGGCGCGCCGGAAGCGTTCCTTGGCCGCCACTCGCTCGGCGGAGAGGGCCGGGTCGGTGTCCTCGTCCGCGCTTTCGATCGTGTCGATGCGCTCGATCGTCGTCGCGTCCTCGGAGCGCACCGTCTTGTTCAGCGAGGCCACGTCGGAGAGGGCTATCTCGTCCATGCGCTGGGTCAGGGTGTCCGGGTCCATGCCCACCGCGGCGGCCAGCTCCTCGCGCGTGGGCGCGCGGTCGTGGGCGGAGATGAAGCGCTCGCGCGCGCCGTTGATCGCGCGCTCGTTGCGCCGCAGGGAGCGCGGCGCCCAGTCGTGGCGGCGCAGCTCGTCGAGCACCGCGCCGTGGATCCGCGTCCAGGCGAACTGCTCCAGCGTCGCGCCCTTCTCGGGGTCGTAGCGGTCGATCGAGCGGATCAGCGCCTCCAGGCCGCAGGAGAGGAAGTCCTCCACGTCGCACTGCGCCGGGACCTCGCGCACCTTGCGGTAGACGATGTAGCGCACCATCGGCGTGAAGATGAATACGAGGCGGTCGCGCAGGCGCGCGTCGCCCGTGCGCTTGTAGCTCATCCACAGCGACAGCACCTCGGACGCCGCAACCCTGGTGGCGCCCTGCTCCTTGGTTTGCATTTTCTTGTCAGCTCCGACTTCGAGGGAACATTCGCGTCTCCGTCCCGGGAGACAGGGGTGCTCATCGGTGGGTCCGGCCGGATACTTGAGCCCCGATTGACGACTCCCAATACGTCAGGCAGTTTCACGTAGTTAGGATTTATTGGGCCAAGTTGGAACTTTGTTCCATGTTGTTGGAACTCGCCGGTTTACGCTAAACTTGGTCGGGGTTTTCTACCGGCTTGCGTTCCGGCTGCTCGCCCCGCGGAGGTCGCTCAGCTCAGATATCGTGGGGGCCGGTCGATGACCGTGGTCGCCATGAGCGCCCACGCCACAGCCGACGAGCCGGACCCCAACCGCCGCTACCAGGCGGCGTGCACGCGGCTGGAGCACGGTCTGGTGCAGGCCGCCGGCGCTCCGCGCGGGCGCGTGGCGGAGCTGTATGCCGGGGTGGCCGCGCACGCGCTGCAGGAGCTCGAGCGCGAGCCGTGCGAGCCCAAGCTGCTCAACTACGCCGGCGTGGCCCTGTACGAGCTCTGGGGGCTGCGCGCGGCGCAGGAGCTGTTCGCCGCCGCGGCGCGCCTGGACCCCGAGCTGGGCGAGGTGCAGCGCAATCTCCAGCAGCTGGCGCTGCGTCGCCGCTCACAGCGCGGGGCTCGCAGGTCGCCGGCCCTGCACCCGGCGGTGGCGGAGCTGGAGGGTCGCGCTCTGGCCGTCGCCGAGCGGGCCCAGCCGGCGCGGGGGCTGCGCCTGAGTCTGTGCATGATCGTGCGCGACGAGCAGGAGATGCTGGGGCGCTGCCTGGAGTCGGTCCGCGAGGCCGTCGATGAGATGGTGATCGTGGACACCGGCTCCACGGACGGGACGATCGCGATCGCGCGCTCCTTCGGGGCGCGGGTGATCGAGCGCGAGTGGACGGGCTCCTTCGGCGAGGCCCGGAATGTGGCTTTCGACGCCGCCAGCGGGGATTGGACGTTGGTGCTCGATGCGGATGAGCTTCTGGTGGCCGAGGACGTGCCGCTTTTGCGCTCGCTCACGGGGCGCACCTGGCGCGAGGCCTTCTACGTGGCCGAGACCAACTACACCGGCGATCTGGAGGCCGGCAGCGCCGTCACGCACAACACCCTCCGCGTCTTTCGCAACCGCCCGCAGTACCGCTACCAGGGGCGCCTGCACGAGCAGATCGCGGATACGCTGCCGGGCTATCTGCCCGAGCGCCTGGAGTACACCAAGGTGCGCATCGAGCACTACGGCTACCTCGGGGCCGTCCGCGACGCGCGCGAGAAGTCGCGGCGCAACGTCGAGCTCTTGCGCATGCAGCAGCAGGAAGGGGTGGACACGCCCTTTCTGCACTACAACCTCGGGGCCGAGTATGCGGTCGCGGGGGATCCGGCGGCGGCGATGGTGGAGCTCGAGCGCGCCTGGGAGCTTCTGGAGGCCGATCCCGACCGCGACACCTATCAGTTCGCGCCCGCGCTGGCCAACCGCCTGGTGCGCGCCACGCGCGCGTGCGGGCGCCTGCGCGAGTCGATCGAGCGCGCGGAGCAGGCGCTGGAGCGCTTTCCGGGCTTCACCGACCTCGTGCTCGAGCAGGGGGCGGCCTGGGCGCAGTTGGGGGATTGGGAGGGCGCGATCGCGCTGTACGAGCGCTGCATCGCGATGGGCGACGCGCCCAGCCGCTACACCGCCACCGTGGGCTGCGGCAGCTACCTGCCGAGGATCGCCCTCGGAGAGCTGCGCCTGGCGCGCGGCGAGGCCGAGCAGGCCAGGGAGCTCCTGGAGCGCTGCGTGCAGGAGCATCCGGGGTTCATCGGCGGCGTGCTGCCGTATGCGAGCGCGCTCCTGGCCTGCGGCGTGGCGCCCGAGCAGGTGGTCAGCGAGGTGGAGCAGCGTGTGCCCGACCCTCCCGCGGCGGCGCGCTTTCTTTTGGGGACTGCGCTGTATGAGGGGGGCGCGGCCCCGGCGGGCGAGCTGCAGTTCCGGATCGTGCTCGAGCGCCAGCCGCACTCCGGGCGCGCGCGCGTGGCGCTGGGCGAGACGCTTCTGGCGCAGCGGCGCTACGCCGAGGCCGCCGCGATCGCGTGCGAGATCCACACCGAGGACCCCCTCGCGGTCATGGCCTGCCGCTCAGAGCTCTTCGCGCGCGTGGCCGGCGGGGATCTGACGGGGGCGGGAGCCGCGCTGGCGCGGGCGCAGGGGGCGGGGATGGTCGCGGCCGAGCTCGATCTGTTCACCGCCTGGCACGAGCTGGCCGGCGGGCAGGAGAGCGAGATCGAGCTCCAGGTCGAGGCGCTCGCGCTGCTGGAGACGGTCCTGGAGGCGCTTTTGCGGGTGCACGACTTCGAGGTCTTCGAGGTGGCCGTGGGGCTGCTGGAGCGCGCGCCCCTGTCCGAGCGCGAGCGCCGAGAGCTCCTGGGGGAGCTCTATCTGCGCCGCGGCTTCGCGGCCTCCGCGGCGCGGGAGTGGCTGGCGGTCTGCGCGGAGAATCCCAGGGACGTGCGCGCGCTCTCGGGCCTCGCGCGCGTGGCCGAGCGCCAGGGGATGAGCAGGGAGGCGCGGGACTTCGCGCTGGCGGCGCAGGCGGTGCAGGAGGCCGCCCCGGGCGTCGAGCGGCGAGCGGCGGCCTAAAGCTTTGCGCGTGAGGGGTCGATCACGGTGAGCAAGTCAAAGCGTGCAGCAGCGGCCCAGGGATGGGTCCGTGGGGAGCAGATCCAGGAGGAAGACGTCATGACCACGCCAATACCGCCCACTCAGGGGTCGCCCTTGACGGGGCCTGCATCGGGGCCTGCATCGGGCGCGCAGTCCGCGCGCCGCAAGGACGCTGCTCTCACGCGGGCGCCCTCAAGCGAGCCCGCGGCCTCGCTGCACACCTTCCCCTCCAGCCCTCCTCAGGCGGTGCTGGATGAAATGGCCAACGCCGCGCGCGTGCACGACGCGCTGCGCGCGCAGGGGCGCGAACTGCGCTTCGCCCACGACGGGCAGAGCGGGCGCATGAGCATCGAGGTGCGCGATGGCGCCGGTGCGGTGCTGCGCACGATCTCGCCCGCGCAGGCGCTCGCCGTGGTCGCCGGAAAGCCGCTGGAGTAGGAGCGCAACGGGATGTCCACGACCCCAGTCACCGGCTCGGTCGCGGGCGCCCCGATCAACATCACCGGGCTCGCCTCGGGCCTGAACACCAACGAAATCATCAACGGCCTGATGGCGGTGGAACGCCGGCCGGTCGCGCAGCTGAGCAATCAGCAGACCGCGCTCCAGGCCCAGCAGACGCTGCTGCAGCAGATCCAGAGCAGCCTCCAGCAGCTCTCCTTCTCGGCGGCCGATCTCGCCTCGCCGGCGCTCTTCGAAACCTCCCAGGGGGTCACCTCCAGCAACCCCGCTCAGATCACGGCGCTCAGCACCAAGGGCGCGGGCGTCGGCGGCTATGAGGTCAACGTCACGCAGCTGGCCAACTCGGCGCAGCGCACCTACACCTTCACCAGTCCCGCGAGCGCCGACACGCTCACGATCGACGGGCACGAAATCGCCGTCAAGGCCGGCGCCACGATCCAGGAAGTGGCGGCCTCGATCAACTCCGACTCGAGCGCCACCGTTTATGCGGCGGCGCTGGAAGAAGGCAAGCTGGTGCTCTCCAACCGCGCCAGCGGCAACACCGGCGAAGGCTTCATCGCGGTGACCGACCCCGGCGGCACGCTCACGGAAGTGGCGGGCAAGGCCAAGCAGGGCAAGGACGCCGAATACACCGTCGACGGGGTGGCGGGGACCTCTCACTCCAACACCCTCAAGAACGCCATCGCGGGCGTGACGCTGAACCTGAATGGGCTGACGACGGTGAGCGGGCCGGTGACCATCGACGTGGGGGCGCCCGCGGCCAGCGTCAGCACCATCACCGCTCAGGTGGAATCGTTTGTGAAGCTCTACAACTCGGCGATCGGCTCGATCCACACGCAGCTGACGACCAAGCCGCCCGAACACCCCGCCACGGCGGGCGAACTGGGGACGGGGACGCTCTTCGGCGACGGCGACCTGGGCAACCTCGTGGACAACATGCGCCAGGCGATCTACACCTCCGTCGAAGGCCTGCCCGCGGGCATGGCCAGCCTCGAAGACATAGGCGTCAGCACCGGCGCGGCCACGGGCGGCGCGCTCCCCTCGCAGTCCTCCGTGGAAGGGGAACTGCAGGTGAACGCCACCAAGCTCTCCGAAGCGATCCAGACCAACCCCACGGGCGTGGAACAGATGCTCCAGAAGTGGTCCCAGGGCTTTCAGAAGCTCGTCAATACAGATGCCGAACCGGGCGGCACGCTGGAAGCGCGCATCACCGGGGACTCCACCAGCATCGCGCAGTTGGGCGAACACATCACCGCCATGAACGAAATGCTCGAAGTCCGCCAGAAGTCGCTGCAGCAGGAATTCATCGCCATGGAAAGCGCCATGTCCCAGATCCAGGCCCAGCAGAGCTGGCTCACGGGGCAGGTCAACTCGCTCACGGCCAACTCGGCCGCGATCTCGAGTTCGAGCTCGGCCTCGCTGCCTGGCTTCGGGTAGGCCTCGGCAGCGTCTGTCCGAAGGGCCCTCTAGGGTCGAACATATGTTCTTGCCAGCCATCGCTCCGGAGGCGGAGCTCGAGCACCTCAATCCCCGCAAGAGGCGCTATCAGATCGGCCAGTTCTTCACGCCGGCTCCCATCGCCGATCTGATGGCGGACGCCGTCCGCGAGGTCGAGCCAGCGACGGTTCTCGATCCGGGGGTCGGAGGCGGCATTCTGCTTCGCGCCGTCGGAGAGGGCCCGGCGCGCTTCGGTCTGGACATCGACGCCGCGGCCGTGAAGCTGGCGACTGCATCCATGCCCGGCGAGTGCGAGATCGCGCTGGGCGACTTCCTCGACGCGGAACGCTGGCCGCTCGGCGAAGCGACCTTCGACGCGGTGATCGCGAATCCGCCCTATGTCCGGCACCACAACCTCTCGGCCGAGCACAAGCTGCTGGCGCGGCACTACTCCTCGCGGCTCGGCCTGAAGGTGTCGAGCCTGTCGGGCAGCTACGTCTACTTCTTCCTGGAGGCGCTTCTGCGCTTGAACGAGGGTGGCCGCCTGGTCTTCATCACGCCCACGGAGTTCCTCGACGTGCGTTACGGGCAGGCAGTCAAGGAAGCGCTTCTGGACCACTGCGAGATCGACGAGATCCTCGTGTTGGAGATGGACGAGCTTGCGTTTGAAGGCGTCCTGACGACCTCGGCCATCACGATCGCGACGAGGCGACGATCTCCATCCCGGCGCTTTCGACTCGTGGAGGGCAGCCTCAACGGGTCCATCCAGAGGAACCGAGAGGTCGAGCTGCAGGCCGAGGTCGCGCCCGCCGCGCTGCCGTGGACGCCGCTGCTGCCGTCTCGTGCCGAGCGCATCGCCCCTCTCCTGGAGGGGCGCACGGCGAAGCTCGGCGACTACTGCCGGGTCCGGCGCGGAATCGCGACGGGTGACAACTCGTTCTTCGCCATGACCCGCGCCGACGTCGAGCGATGGGGCATCGAGGAGCGGTTCCTCGTCCCGGTCGTCCTCGGGTCCAAGGATCTTCCGGGCACAGGTCCACTGGACGCCGATTTCCACGCTGCGCGCATCGAGGGCGGCGCACGCGGCTTCCTCTTCTTCTGCCATGAGCCGATCGGCGCCCTGCGCAAAACGAATGCGCTGCGGTACATCGAACATGGACTGGAGCTCGGCCTGCACGAGCGCTTCAACTGCCGTACCCGCAACCCGTGGTACGGGGTCGAGCCGGTTGCTCCGGCCGATTTCTTTACGACGTACATGTCGCGCAGCCGGGGCCGTATCGTCAGAAACCTGATCGGCGCGCGGTGCATGACCTCCCTACTCAACGTCTGGGCGCAGTCCGGCGTCGACCCCGAAGCTCTGCGACCTTCGCTCGAAGACTCCACCAACGCCCATCTCATACGCGAGTTCGGCCGAACGTACGGTGGGGGCCTGGCCAAGATCGAGCCCGGCGACCTGATCGCGCTGCCGATCCGTCCACCCGCCGGCGTCGAGCCGCCCGGGCAGAGCCGGCTGCTTTAAGGCCTTCCGAGCCCTCTACTCGATCCCGAGGTACGGTGCGAGATCGCTGAGCCGGTGATCCCACGCCCAATCGATCCCGGCCGCCGCCTCGAAGCCGAGGTAGGGGCGGCCGAAGTAGCCAAAGAGCTGCAGCAGGAACACTGTGCGCTCGCCGTGCGTTCGCCTGAGCGCGTCGTGCTTGTCGGACTCCTCCTTGCGCCGCTTGTTCACGTTCGTGAAATCGCCGGCCGACTTCAACTCGACACAGGCCAAGGGCAGCTCCGCGTCGAGCGGAGATACGACGCAGTCCACCGGAAGGTTCTGCGGCTCGCCGTCCTCCCGGACCACCCCCACGTTCCGGCCGAAGCCGAACGTTCCCGGCGGCATGCCGAACGGAGGGTCGAGCGACTCCTCGAACCCTTCCCCTTCCAGATAGGCCCCCATCAACTCCTTCTGTCTCGCCTCCTGCGCATTGCGCAGCGCCGGCAGGTGGAAGGCGCTCGCCAGCCGCTCGCCTATCACCAGCAGCGCCCTATCGCGCTCCCCGGCGGTTGGCGCACGGTCGTCCGCGAGCCAGCAGAAGAGCCCTGGATCGAGCAGCGGCTGGAGAAAATCGCACATCACCTGGAGCTGCATGCGCAGACGGCGCGCTCTGGCCGGGATGACTCCCTTCCGCTCCATCGCGGTGACGAGGCTCTTGTTCGCCCCCGAGAAGCCGACGAAGCGATCCCTGGCCATCGGGGGCGAGACGCACATCCGGGCGACAAAGAGCGCTCCCGGCCGGGCCACCAGCGTGTCCGCGTCGAACACCCTGAAGTCGTCGGTTGCTCGCATAGCCTCCTCGACCTCGACGACGGCACGGCCCCTCGCTTCCGCGAACATGCCCGGCGACTCGGCGAGATACCACTCGTCGTACTCAGCGACGCTTCGATCGATGTCAGGCTGCCACTCCGCGGGGTCTCTCAGCCGGTTCGCCGTCATTGGAGGCGTATTCGCTCAGGGTGACTGTCGTCCTGCGTCCCTCAATCAGCCGCCCCCTCAACTTCGAAGGATCGCGGCCGATCACCTGAGCAGGATGGCCCCCCTCATGGCATCGCCGCAGGCATACCGCCAGAGCGCGGTGCTGTCGGCCTCGCCCGGCGAACTGGTCGTCATGCTCTACGACGCCGCGCGGCGCTTCCTGCGCCAGGCCGGCGCTGCCATGGACGAAGGGCAGGTCGAGCGCGCGCACATAGCGCTGCGCCGGGCGGAGCTGATCATCGGGCAGCTCGACGGGACCCTCGATCACGAGCAGGGGCAGATCTCCGAGCGCCTGCACTCGATCTATCAGTTCTGCCTCGCGCACCTCAATCGCGGGCGCATGGGGCAGGACACGCGCATGCTCGAGGAGGTCAGCAACCTTCTGGGCGAGCTGCGCGACAGCTGGGCCGAGGTCGCCGAGCAGCCGCAGGCGGTGGCCAAATGACGCCCGCCGACGCCACGCTGGATCCCTATGCGGCGATCCTCGAGCTGTCCGAGCGCGAGCTGGAGCTGGCCGGGATGGGGCGCATCGACGACATGCACGCCCTCGGCGAGGAGTGGCGCGCGCTGGTGGAACAACTGCCGGCGCAGCCTCCCACGGAGGCGCGGCCTCTGCTGGAGCGCGCAGCCCTGGCGCACGAGCGCACGCACGCCGAGCTGTTGCGGCTGCGCGAGGCGATGCTCTGCGATGTCCGCACCACCGCGCAGGCCAGCCGCGTCGCGCACGGCTACGCGCAGCAGGAACGCCGGCGCATCCGGCGCATCGATCGCAGCGCATAGCGCCCTCACGCTGGCGGGTGCCGCTGGGGCTCTACGCGCGACACGGTCTTGACCCGATCGATCGAGCGATCGAAGGACAGGATCGTCCCCACTCCTGTCGCCTCGGCGGTTGCGACGAGATATGCCTCCGCGAAATCGAGCCGCTCAATCTCGTAGACCTCAAGCGAACGCAACAGAACCGGAGCGTCAACAACTGTGACTGACGGCAATGCGATCGCCGCCCGCATCAGCTCCGCCACCCGTGCCCGCCCGACCTCGTAGAACGACTCAAGGACATATACGCACTCGGCCACCACCAGATCCGACAGAAGCAATTGCCCGCCGCCAGCGAGAGCCGCGGTGGCCCGTACGGCCATCTCCGGCGGATCACCCGTGAGATGCCGGACGAGAACGTTCGTGTCGAGGAATGCCCTCAGCGGCTTTCTCCGAGCGTGCCCGCCGCGTCTGACGGAGAACCTCATCCCACGGCGTGCCCCGCTTGGCCGCCGGGACCGCGACTGACCCAGCCATGCCTATGAAGTCCCGTGTCTTCGCGACGACTGCCCGCTTGCGCTCCACGCGAAACACGATCTCATCCCCCTCGTGAAGCTCCAATGCATCCCGAACCGACTTCGGAATCGTGACCTGCCCCTTCGACGTCAGACGTGCTGAGGAATCCATACAAGTCTCCTTACTTCAGATCGAAAGTAAGGATATCAGACGCCCCGCGCGGGGCGCGTTCGTAAAGGAGGCAGCCAGCCCTCAAGGTTCGCCCAGGGCGGCCGATGACGGGAGGGTCCTGGACCTCGATCAGGCGGCGGCTCTCATGGATGGGGGCCGGAATGTGGCCCATGGAGGGCGCAACTGAGAGCCTTCCCACCTTGTCCCTCCTTGACACCACCCAGCTCGCGCTAGAGGCCGGAATGCGGGGCGCCTCCTTGCGCCAGACGCTGTTGACCAACAACGTGGCCAATGCGGATACGCCGGGGTATCAGCGCGAGGACGTCAACTTCCAGGCCGCTCTGCGCAATGCCATGGCGGGTGGGGAAGGCGCGCTTGCGCAGGTGCAGTTCCAGCCGGAAGTGCGGCCCGGGGCGGCGGGGCCTGAAGGCAACGGGGTCAACATCGACCAGGAATCGGCGCAGCTGGCCGAGAACGGGCTCGACTACCAGGCCATGACGCAGGTGCTGGGGGCCCGCGACAGCATCATGCGCTCTGCCATGGGGGTGGCTTGAGATGGGGCTCTTCGACGCCATCGACATCGCCGGCAACGGGCTTTCGGCCTATTTTGTTCATAATGACGCGACCTCCGAGAACTTGGCCAACGCGCAGACCACGCGCGGGGCCAATGGGCAGCCCTATCAGCGCCAGGAGGTCGTGCTGGCACAGATGGGCACCGCCGGTTTCGGCAACGCGCTGGCGGGGGCGATGAGCGCGCAGCAGGGCGAAGGCACGGCGCCGCAGGGCGAAGGCACGACGCAGGGGGGATTGACGGCGCAGCCGGGGGAATCCTCGGGTGGGGTGAAGGTGGCGGGGATCGTCGCCGACGCCACCCCCGATCAGCAGGTGTACGACCCCGGCAGCCCCGACGCCAATGCGCAGGGCTACGTGAAGATGCCCAACGTCAACACCGTCACCGAAATGGTCGACCTCATCTCCGAGTCGCGCGGCTACCAGTCCGACGTGACGGCCATGCAGAAGGCCAAGTCGATGTTCACCTCCACGCTGGGGCTGCTCAAGTGATCGTGCCCGCGATCGGCGCCGTCGCGCAGGCGGCGGCCAACAGCCCTTACGGCGCGGGGCAGCTGGAAGGGCTCGCCCAGGGCGTCCCCGCCGGGCAGAGCGCCGCGGCCGGACAGAGCGGCGCCGCCGGGCAGAGCGAACCCACGCTTGAAGGCGCGGCTGGCACGGGGGCGGGCGAAGGCTTCAGCGGCGCGCTCACGGAAGCCGTCTCCTCGCTGGAGAAGACCCAGCAGAGCGCCGACAGCGCCGCGCAGGCGCTGGCCACGGGCACGACGAAGAGCCCCGAGAGCGCGGTGCTCACCGTGCAGGACGCGCAGCTCGCGATGCAGCTCGCCTCGCAGATCCGCACCAAGGCCGTGGAAGCAACCCAGAGCATCTTCCAGACGCAGGTCTGAGGAATAGGACCCACCGATGCCCGTCGCCCAACTCGCCTCCAGATTGTCCCCCCGTGGATGGCTCGTCGCCGGCGGCGGAGGGGTCGCCGCGATTCTCTTCGTCTACCTGTTTCTGCACATGGTCTCCCAGCCCAGCTACTCCACGCTGGCCAGCGGCCTCAATCCGGCGCAGACGGGCAAGATGACCAGCGCGCTGGACCAGCAGGGGATCAGCTACGAACTGCAGAGCAACGGCACCGCGCTGGCGGTGCAGTCCAACCAGATGGCCAAGGCGCGCGTGGCGCTCGCCGGCGCCGGGGTGCTCGGCGGCAGCCACCCCGATCTGTCGATCTGAAAAGCAGAACCTCGGCGAAAGCAACTTCCAGCAGCAGGTCAACTACCAGCGCGCGCTCCAGGGGCAGCTGGAAGAGACGATCGACAACGTCCAGGGGGTATCGGGCGCGCAGGTGCAGCTCGTGCTGCCCTCCCCCCAGGCGCAGCTCTTCGCCTCCAGCCAGACGCCCTCCTCGGCGGCGGTGCTCCTTTCTGGCACCACCTCGCTCGATCCCAGCTCGGTGCGCGGCATCGCCCAGCTGGTGGCATCGAGCGTTCCTGGCCTATCCCTCGGCAAGGTCACGATCACCGACGGCACCGGTCAGCTGCTCTGGCCCCAGGCGGGCTCCGAAGGTGGCGCCGGCGGCGGGGAATCGGGCAAGCAGGCGGCGGACGCGCGCTACGACGCCACGACGGCGGCCAACCTCAACGCGATGCTCGCGCAGACGCTCGGGCCCGGCAAGGCGCAGGTGCAGGTCGCCGCCGACCTCAACGTCAACCAGACCACCCAGGAAACGCTCACCTACGGCAAGACCGGGGTGCCGCTGCAGCAGAGTAAGAACCTCGAGACGCTCACCGGCAGCGGCAGCGGCGCAGCCGCGACAGGAACCGCCAACATCCCCGCCGCCGCGCAGACGGGCGCCGGCGGCAAGTCCAACTACAAGCACGAAATCACCGACACCTCGCTGGGCGTCAGCAAGACCGTCGTCCACTCCACGGTGGCCCCCGGGGAAATCAACAGCCAGCACGTGTCCGTGCTGGTCGACAAGTCCGTCCCCGCCGCCTCGCTGCCGGCGATCAAGGAAGCCGTCACCAACGCCGCGGGCCTGCAGAGCAAGCGCGGCGACACGCTCTCGATCGGGCAGATGCCCTTCGCCAAGACCGCCGCCCCCGCGGCGGGCGCCGCCGGGGGGATCATCGGCTACGCCAAGTACGCCCTCATCGCCGTCGCCTCGCTGCTCTTCCTCTTCTTCACCTCCCGCTCGCTGCGCAAGCGCGAGAGCGAGGAGATCGACCACGAGCCGGTGTGGCTGCGCGAGCTGGAGCTCCCGGTCAGGCTCTCGGAGCTGGAGCGCGAAACCTCCACCTCCCACGCCGCCGCGATCTCGGCTCCGGCCCCGGCGCCCATGCCGGTGGCGGGGGACGACGCCCCCGTGCGCCAGCGCGTGGAGCAGCTCGCGCAGGACAACCCCGATCGCGTGGCCCAGCAGTTGCGAACGTGGATGCAGGAGGACTGATGAGGAAGGCGATCGCGCCGGCTGACCGGGGCAGGCAAGCCTGATGGCCATCGAGCTGCCCGCCGCCACCGAGGAGCCGCTCGCGGGGCTGCCAGCGCGCACCGCCACGCGCGTATCCGGACGGCGCAAGGCGGCGGTGCTGATGGCGGCTTTGGGCTCCGAGCGCGCGGCCACGGTCATGCAGCACATGCGCGAGGAGGAGATCGAGGGGCTTTCGCTGGAGATGGCCAAGCTGAGCTCCGTGGGAGAGGAGACCACCGAGACGATCTTCAACGAGCTCGCCGCGCTGAGCGGCTCGGGCGGCGCCGGCGAGGTGGCGGGCGGCATCGACTTCGCCCGCGAGGTGCTTGAGAAGGCGCTCGGCGCCGAGCGCGCCGAGGAACTCATCGGCCGCCTCTCCACGGTCATCGAGATGCGCCCCTTCGAGTTTCTGCGCCGCACCTCGCCGGAGCAGATCGTGGCCTTCCTGCGCACCGAGTCCCCGCAGACGATGGCGCTGGTGATCGCCAACCTCCACACCGTGCTCGCCGCCCAGGTGCTGGCGCAGCTGCCCGCGGAGCTGCAGCCGGACGTGGCCCTGCGCATCGCGCGCATGGGCGACACCAGCCCGCGCACGATCCAGCAGGTCGAGGAGATCATGCGCCAGAAGCTCAGCACGCTCGTCGAGCAGGAGTACACCGCCGCCGGCGGCGCCAAGGCGCTGGCGGACATCCTCAACCACGCCGACCGCTCCACCGAGCGCAACGTGCTCGACCATCTGACCAGCGCCGACCAGGGCCTCGCCGAGCAGGTCCGGCGCATGCTCTTCGTCTTCGAGGACATCGTCAAGCTCGAGGAGCGCGCCATCCAGCAGGTCCTGCGCGAGGCCAACCAGAAGGATCTCGTGCTGGCGCTGCGCGGCGCCTCCGAGCAGATCAAGGAGGTCGTGATGGCCAACATGTCCGAGCGCGGCGCCGCGATGCTCGCGGAGGAGATGGAGATTCAGCAGCCCCAGCGCAAGCGCGATGTCGACGAGGCCCAGGGGCGCATCGTCGCGGTCGTGCGCAAGCTCGAGGAGGCCGGCACGATCGTGATCGGCGGCGAGGGCGATGAGGAGAGCGAGGACGTTGTCTGACACCGCCGCCGCGGCCACCGCGGCGCCTCCGCTCACAACAGCCCCAGCGACGGCGCCCGCCGGGTTTCCCTTCGAGCAGCTCGAGCCCTCCCCCCCGCCGCCCCGCGACACCCCCAGCCGCATCCTCGCCGAGGCCCGCGCCGAGGCGCAGGCCATCCGCGCGCAGGCTCACGCCGAGGGGCGCGCCCAGGGTCACGCGGACGGGGTGGCCGAGACAACGGCCGCGGCCCTCGCGCTCGGCGAGGCCCTGCGCGGCGTGCACGAGCTGCGCGAGCAGCTGGCCGGAGAGATGGAGCGCGACGCGGTCGAGCTGGCGCTGGCGCTGGCCGCGAAGATCCTCGCGGGCACGTTGGAGGTCGAGCCCGAGCGCGTGCTCGATGTCGTGCGCGGCGCCCTGCGCCGCGTGGCCGACCGCCGCCAGATCGTCGTGCTCGCGGACCCCTCCGACCTCGAGGTGCTCAGCGGCGCCGTCGGAGAGCTCCAGGCCCAGGCCGGCGGCATCGAGCTGTGCGAGGTGCAATCCGACCGCCGCGTGGGCCGCGGCGGCGCGGTCGTGCGCACGGCCGAGGGCGAGATCGACGCCACCGTGCAGACCCAGTTGGATCGCGCGCGCGCGATCATGCTCGAAGCGCTGTCCGGCGAAGCGCTGCCGGGCGAAGCGCCGCCGGCTGAGCCCAGCGACGAAGAGGCTCAGGCGTGACACGCCTGGCCACAGCAGCCACAACCCTGCACTCGGCCGACCTGGCCCAGCGCCACGGCTTCGTCAGCAATCTCATCGGCCTCATCATCGAGGCCACCGGGCTGCAGGCCGAGGTCGGCGAGGTCTGCCTGATCCACACCGATCGCTCCGCGCCGCCGGTCTCCGCCGAGGTCGTGGGCTTCCGCGAAGGCCGCACGCTGCTGATGCCCCTGGGCGAGCTGCACGGCATCGGCCCCGGCACCAAGGTCTCGGCCAGCGGCGCCCCGTTTCGCGTGGCCGTCGGTCCCGACCTGCTGGGACGCGTCATCGACGGCCTCGGCAATCCGCTGGACGAGCTCGCCGCGACGGCGGCGGGCAGCGTTCAGGGCGCCCTGCACGGCCCCGCGGCTTCGAGCCTGCACACCCCCGCGGCTTCCACCCTGCGCTCCACCATCGCCGCGCCCCCCTCCGCCATGAGCCGGCCCCGCATCTGTAAGCGTGTCGGCCTGGGCGTGCGCGCCCTCGATGGGCTGGTTCCCTGCGGCCTCGGTCAGCGCCTGGGCATCTTCGCCGGCTCGGGCGTGGGCAAGTCCTCGCTGCTGGGCATGATCGCGCGCTCCACCACGGCCACCGTCAACGTCATTGCCCTCGTGGGCGAGCGCGGGCGCGAGGTGCGAGAGTTCATCGAGCGCGATCTCGGCGACGCGCTGGCGCGCTCCGTGGTGGTGGTGGCCACCTCGGATGAGCCCGCGCTGGTGCGCATCAAGGCCGCCTTCACCGCCACCACCATCGCCGAGCACTTCCGCGACCAGGGGCACGACGTGATGCTGATGATGGACTCCGTCACGCGCTTTGCCATGGCCCAGCGCGAGGTGGGCCTGGCGATCGGCGAGCCGCCCGCGACGCGCGGCTACACCCCCAGCGTGTTCGCGCTGCTCCCGCGCCTGTTGGAGCGCGCGGGCACCAGCCCCGCGGGCTCGATCACCGGGCTCTACACCGTTTTGGTGGACGGGGACGACATGAACGAGCCCATCGCCGACGCCGTGCGCTCGATCCTCGACGGCCACGTGGTGCTCACGCGCGGCCTCGCCCACGCCGGGCACTACCCCGCGATCGACGTCCTGCAGAGCGTCTCCCGGCTCGTGGGCGAGATCGTCTCGCCTGAGGTGCTCGGCGCCGGACAGCGCCTGCGCGGAGCCCTCGCGTCGCTGCGCGAGAAGGAGGATCTGATCGCGATCGGCGCCTACAACTCGGGCGCCGACCCTGTGCTCGACGCCGCCCTGGCGCTGCGTCCGCGCATCGACGCCTTCCTGCGCCAGGCAACGACCGAGCACAGCACGGCCGCGGAGTGCGACAGCCGGCTGCTGGAGCTCGCGGCCTCGCTGGAGCAGGCGCTGGCATCCCGGCACAGCGAGGTCCTCGAAGGCGAGGAGGTGTCCCCGGGGCCCGAGCCGGACGTCCCGCCGGCCCAGGCAGACTTCCCGCCCCAGACAGACTTCCCGCCGGCCCAGGGCGAGCCGGGACCGTCAGCGATCCCGGCGCTGCATCTCAGCATCTGATCTTCTCAGCGCGCGACCGGGCGGTACTCCCTCGTCGTGGGATTCTGCTCCAGCAGGCCCACCGCGCGCAGCGTCTTCACGTAGCGGTGGGTGGTGGAGGGCGACATGCCCAGTTGCGAGGCCAGGTCGATGATCGCCCGCCACGGCCGATCGGGGCCGTAGGAGGACAGGATCGCCAGTCCGCGCAGCAGCGACTGCGAGAGCTGGGGATCGGTGAGGGCGTCCTCCAGCGCCTCCTGGGTGGCCTTCTGCAGCGACTTGGTCTTGGTGGTCGTCCGCTTGCCGCCGTTGGTCGGCTTGTAGGCGTTGTCCAGGGCGGCCAGCAGCAGGTTGGAAACGGTGCCGTTGCGGTTCTGCCCGGCGGCGCGCATGACCTGCTCGATCTGCATCGGGGAGAGGGTGATTGAGATTTCGTCTTCTTTGGTCTTGGTCTTCATGTTGACATCCAGTCTCGATAGATGGAGCACTTTGCATAGATACTAGAACTGCAATCGCCCGAAGCCCAGCGCCGCGTCCACGGACGACGGCGATCCCCGCACGTTGCGGAGATTGATGGGGGCCGAATCTCGCTTGGGGGTCCAGATGATTCGATATTCGATATTCGATACGACGGGATACGGCGGATGGTTTTCGATATCCTCCCGACTCGCTAGACGCGAGTCGAATATTCTCTTTGCGAATAGTTGGGTCAGTTGGATCACATTCACGGGCATCATTAGAAGACTCTTATAATTCTCGGACCGCCGGCGCCTTGAATCCCGGGCCGTCGGCGCTCCGAAGCGCGCTAAAGAACGGCGAGCGCCGTCCGATCACCGGCTCGTGACCGGACCCTCTTTCCGCTTCCGCCTGGAGCGCGTGCGCGCGCTGCGCGAGCGCCGCGAGGACCTCGCCCGCCAGGCGCTGGCCAAGGCCATCGTGGAGCGCTCCTGCAGCCAGGACCGCCTCAGCACGATCGAGGCCCACCTCGAGCACGCCCGCTCCGAGCAGCGCCTCACAACGGGCGGCGCCACGGCGGGCGCGGCCACGGTCAGCGCCGTCGAGCTGCAGGCCGGCCAGGCCTTCGTCGAGCGCATCGAGGCCCAGCGCCTGGCGGGAGTCGGCGAGCTGGCTCACCACGAGCACGTCGTCGCCGACCGTGACGCCGATCTGGGCCAGGCCGCGCGCGAGCGCGAGATGCTCGAGCGCCTCAAGGAGCGCCACCGCGCCGAGCACCTGCGCGCCGCACAGCGCCGCGAAGGCAACGCCCTCGACGAGATCGCCATCGACCGCTTCCGCCGGAGCGCCGCATGAGCTCCGCCACGCTCAGCGCCCCCGCGGGGCTCGGGGACGCGACCGCCGCCGCCCAGCGCGTGCAGCAGCTCCAGGCCCTCATCGCCCAGGCCCAGCAGGGGGGCTCCACGGCGAGCTTCGCCGCCGCGCTCGAAGCCGCCTCAGCCGGCGAATCGGGCGAAAGCACCTCGGCCGAAGCGGGCGCTGGTCAGATCGCCGCCGCGGGCGCCGGCCCGAGCGGGGTCGTCCCGTCCGCCTCGCAGATCACGACCGCGGTCGGACCGACAGCTGCCGTGGGCGCTCCCAATGTTTCTGTCTCCCCCGCGGGCTATACCGCGCCTGCCGCGGCCGGGGGGGCGGGGTCCCAATCCATCGGCGGGGCCTCCACTCCCTACGACGCGACCATCGCCCAGGCCGCCGCCCGCTACAACATCGACCCCGCCATCCTTCACGGCCTCATCCAGCAGGAGTCGGGCTTCGACCCCAGTGCGCACTCCAGCGCCGGCGCGCTGGGCCTGACCCAGCTCATGCCCGGCACCGCCTCCTCGCTGGGGGTCGCCAATCCGCTGGACCCCACCCAGTCGATCGAAGGCGGCGCGCGCTACCTCGGCGAGATGCTTAGCAAGTTCGGCGGCAACACCGAAGAGGCCCTCGCCGCCTACAACGCCGGCCCAGGAGCCGTCAGCCAGTACGGCGGCGTTCCGCCCTATGCCGAAACCAGGGAATACGTCAACAAGGTGCTCGGCTACGCCAACGCCTACCGGCAGCAGTCGCTCGCCGGGGCGGGAACGAGCGCCGCATCTTCAACGGGGCCGGTCGCATGAGCTGCCCCCCCACCCCCACCCTGTCCCTGGCGCCCTCCGCGAATGCCTCGCCACCGCCCCCCGGGGCCAGCGGGGCCCCACCGGGGGCTCCACCCGAAGGGGCGCCCTTCCAGAGCGCCCTCGACGATCGACTGGCCCGGACCGCCGTTGCGGAAGGCCACAGCAAGCAGCAGGGACCCGCCGGCGAAAGCGGCGCGACCAAGGGCCACGCCGAGGGACCCGCGCAACAGCTGATGGCCGTCGCGGCCGCCGCCGCGATCGCGCCTCCCACCAGGGCTCCGCAAGCGCGACTCCCCACGGTGCGGCCCGCTGCCGGGCAGGCGCCGGCCCTCGCCGCGTCCACCGCCAGCCCCACGTCCACCGCCGGCCTGCGGACACCCGCCGCCTCCAATCTCACTCCACCAGCTCAAACACAGGCGCCGGCTGCCGCCATCGTCGCCGCGGACACGAACGAGCCCACCGCCGCGGCGGCCATCGCCAAAGCCGCTCCGGGCCTCGCCGCCACCCCGTACCCGACCGGCGCTCCGGGCTCAACCGGCGCCCCGCTGCCCTCCACCACGGCCGCCGCCTCGCAGCCAACCGGCTCTCTCCCCTCCCCCCCCCCCCCCCCCCCCAAAGGCCGCCCCAAACCCCCCCCCCCCGGCGCCTCCCCCGGCCCCCCCACCCCCCCGCCCGCAGCCGCCGCCGCCCCCCCCGCGGCGGCCGGCCGGCCGCGCGCGCCGCCGCCGGCCGGGCCGGCCGAGCGCGCGCACCCCCCCCTCCCCCTTCTTCTATTCTATGATCTTT
>Ga0116217_10000754_pt1 | contig 32484 bp, 26 predicted proteins | sample Sb_taG_6_FD_89697 | JGI IMG/M metagenome (GOLD analysis project Ga0116217, IMG submission 89697) | Peat soil microbial communities from Weissenstadt, Germany - Sb_50d_4_PS metaG | ecosystem: Environmental > Terrestrial > Soil > Wetlands > Peat | place: Germany: Weissenstadt | collected 2010-09-21 | reverse complement strand
CAGGGGGGATTGCAGCATCAGATGATGGTCGCCCTCTTCAGCGCCACGTCCAGCCTCAACGCCGGCTACACCACGCTGGTGGCCATGGGATCTCACGGAGGCGGATACGCCGACGTGGAGCTGAAGAAGACCATCCAGTCCGGGCTCGTGAAGGGCCCGCGCATCATTACCGCTGGTCCGATCATCAACATAACCATGCCCGGCAATGCGCCCTTTCCGCTCATGAACTCCCCGTTGGAACAGGACATCGAAGTCAACGGGGCCGATCAAATGCGCGGCGCGGTACGTGAACTCGCCAAGTATGGCGTCGAGCACGTGAAGATTCACACGACCGGCCCGTTCTATTTCGACAAAGACGGCAAGATGTTTAACCAGCCGCTTCCCACTCGGGAAGAGCTCGCCGCCGTGATCGACGAAGCGCACCGGCGCGGCATGTGGGTCGCCTCGCACACCTACGGAGGCGAGGGATTGAAGGAAGCGATCGACCTCGGCCTCGACAACATTCAACACGCGACCGCCGCGAGCGATGACGACATCCGGGAAATCGTGCAGAAGCACTTGCCCATCACCACCACGATTCTCGACCACCGCCAGGATGAGCCCGGCGATCTGAAAGAGTGGGCGCCGTACAGTCGCTGGCGCCTGGTGGAAGTCACCTGGAAGAAAATGCTTGCCGCCGGCGTGATCCTCGGCTGGGGCAGCGGCTCCGCGCCGCCTCCAGGCCGCGTCTATAACACCGAGTGCAACTGCTCGCACGGCGTACAGGGAGAAATGTTTCCCATCTTCGTGAAATGGGGAGCCAGTCCGGTGTACACGCTCCGCATGGCCACGACGGTGAACGCGGAAATCATTCGCATGTCGGATAAACTCGGCACCATCGAAAAGGGCAAGTTTGCCGACATGATCGCGGTTTCCGGCGATCCCTTGCAGGATATTTCCGAAATGCAGCGAGTGAAATTCGTGATGAAGGGCGGCGCCGTCATCAAGAACGATATGGCGATGGCGTCTGGCGCCATGACGTCTTCCAATTAGTTTTGAAAGTTAAATAACTTCCTGGCGGCAGAAGCCCGCAAGATTTACGTGAAAACGGGCTTCTGCCGCTACGGTTTTCCAGACTCACCGGCTTGTTCGAATACCTCATTTGACGCCGCCAGAAATATTCTTCTCCGTTAAATTTTCTGATCACGTTTGTGGTTTCTTTTGCATGGCGTAAGTCTTGGCATGTGGGCTGCCCCTACAAGCCCAGATCGCTGAGCCCCGGATGTTCATCCGGCCGCCGGCCCAGCGGCCAATGAAAGAGTAGCTCCGCCGGGCGGATCGGCAGATCGTTGATGCTTGCGTACCGGTGATGCATGATGCCCTCGGCATTGAACTCCCAGTTTTCGTTCCCGTAGGAGCGGTAGCACTGCCCGGAGTCGTCATGCCACTCGTAAGCAAAACGCACGGCAATCCTCGCGGCGTCGAACGCCCACATTTCCTTAATGAGGCGGTAGTCCAACTCACGGTTCCATTTGCGCGTTAGAAATTGAACGATCTGTTCCCTGCCATTGATGAATTCGGACCGGTTTCGCCACCGGCTATCGACTGTATACGCCAGCGCAACGCGTTGGGGGTCTCGCGAATTCCAGCCGTCTTCGGCTTTACGCACTTTTTCAATGGCCGTCTCGCGCGTGAAGGGTGGCGCTAAACTGACTTGTGGTTGACCCGTCATTTCATTCCTCCTTTTCTTCGCCTTCCCATCGGAGATCGTTTGGAAACTCGAGGACACATTACCTTTTCCTGCCTGGGCGGCAATCGGCATCAGGCGCCAATGTGAACAGCGTTTAACTTGACTTTGGCTAACTTTTACAATAGCAAGGGCAGAGAGAATACGTCTGCCAAGCAAGCTTTTACGAACTTGATAAGAGAAGACAAACGAAATGGCTCGGACAGAAGGCCCCGGGAATGCTTCGGCCATACCATAGGGGATGGCGTAGTGCGCGCAGCGCGAGAAGCTGAACGTCAAGCGATTAAGATTCGCAAGATGAGAGTTCCTTCATGACCCGAAAAAAAAGGAATGAACAGGGGGACAATCGCCTGCAGTTAGTGAGCATCGTTCCTTTCGGAATGAACCATCAGCATCCCCGCGCTTACAGAACAATGCTCGGTTCTCTCTGGGAAAACCGCGACAGTCTTGCCTACGCCTACCGGATTTTGCGCGACGGTTGCTGCGACGGCTGCGCCCTCGGCACTTCCGGCGTTCACGACTGGACCATGGACGGCATTCATCTCTGCATGGTGCGCCTGGAGTTGCTCCGGCTGAACACCATGCCGGCGATGGACTGGCGATTGCTCGAGGATGTTTCTTCGCTACGCCGAATGTCCAATCGCAAGCTGCGTAAGCTGGGGCGCCTCTCCGTGCCGATGGTGCGGCGGAAGGGCGACAATGGATTTCACCGCATTTCCTGGGATGAAGCGATTGACTTGACGGCAAAACGGCTGCGCGCGGTCGATCCGCATCGCCTCGGCTGGTACCTCACATCCCGAGGGCTCACCAACGAGGCTTACTATGCTCACCAGAAAGTGGCCCGCTTCTTCGGCACCAACCACGTCGATACCAGCGCGCGCATCTGCCACGCGCCCAGCACGGCGGCATTGACCGCAACCGTCGGATGCGCGGCGACGACTTGTTCGTATTCGGATTGGATTGGCAGCGAGTTGGTCATCTTTGTCGGCAGCAACATTGCCAATAACCAGCCGGTCGCCACCAAATATCTTTATTATGCCAAGCAAGCGGGCACCAAAGTTTTTGTGGTCAATCCCTACTTCGAGCCGGGTCTGGATCGCTATTGGGTGCCGTCGGTCACCAAGAGCGCGCTGTTTGGGACGCGCCTGGCCGACGACTATTTCCAGGTCCACATCGGTGGGGACATCGCATTTTTCTACGGCGTGCTGAAACACCTCATCGAGAACGATTGGGTCGACCGCGAGTTTATCGCGGCCCGCACGGTCGGTTGGCAAGACGTCGAAGCAAAGGCACGCAGCCTCGCCTGGCAGGATCTGGAGCGGAGCGCGGGGCAAAGCAAGGCGGAGATGTACCGCTTCGCGGAGGCCTTCGGCAAGGCCCGCCACGCCATCATCGTTTGGAGCATGGGGATTACCCAGCACAGCTACGGAAGCGACAATGTTCGCTCGATTGTGAACCTTCAACTCGCGCGCGGAAACGTGGGCCGGCCGCATACCGGATTGATGCCGGTCCGTGGTCACAGCGGCGTCCAGGGCGGCGCGGAGATGGGTGGTATGCCCGGCGCGTACGTGATGGGTGTGCCGGCCACCGAGGAAAATGCCAAACGGTTTTCGCAACCCGAGTTCTGGGGCTTTGAGCCGCCCGCATGGAAAGGGATCTCCGCCACGCAAATGATCCTGGCCGCTGAACGCGGAGAGATTGACGCGCTGTGGCAGAGCGGCGGCAACTTCGTGGACACGCTTCCTGAGCCGGACCGGGTGCGCCGATCCGTGGCAAACATCGGTTTCCGCGTCCATCAAGACATCATGATCAGTTCGAACATGTTGGTTGACCCCGCGGACACGGTCGTTCTGCTTCCCTCGCGAACTCGCTACGAGCAGCGCGGCGGCGGGACAGAAACCAGCACCGAGCGGCGCATCATCTATTCCCCCGAAATTCCCGGCCCTCGAATCCCCGAGACGCGCGACGAGTGGGAAATCCCCGTCCAGGTCGCGCGCCGCGCCGACCCCGAGCGTGCTGCCAGGATTTTCTCCTGGAAAGACACTCAGGACATTCGTGAGGAAATCGACCGTGTCTGCCCAACCTACAAAGGGATCGGAAGCCTGCGGAAGAAGGGCGACAACTTCCAGTATGGCGGGCCTCGCCTTCTCGTGGATCGCTTTTTAACGCCGGATGGGAAAGGCCACTTCTCGCCGATCGGCCTCCCCGAAGAAAAAGTCCCTGCGGACCGGTTCCTGCTCTCCACTCGGCGCGGCAAGCAATTCAACAGCATGATTTACAATGTCACCGATCCCCTTACAGGCCTCAAGCGGGAAGACATCATCATGGCGAAGGAAGACGTGGAGCGGCTTGGCCTGCGGAACGGAGACCCGATTCTTTTGCGCAACGATCGCGGCGAATTCCGCGGGCGCGTGAAGATCGATCGCATCAAGCCGGGATGCATACAGGGCCACTGGCCGGAAGTAAACGTCGTCGTTCCCGCCGGCCGGCTCGATCCGAGTGGTGTGCCGGATTACAACGCTATCGTGGAGATCATTCCATTGGGCCGGCCCGAAGCCGTCGCAAACTTGAAGATCGCCACCGCATAGGTGCGGGCGAATTTCGCAACCCGGTCACTCCGCTGGCCGGTGGAATTGAGACAGAGAGCCATATTTTCGGGTCCCCGGTTTTCATGCAAGCAGATTTCTTCAACTGGAGGAGGTGCCCATGGCGCCAGATCAACTTCCCAACCGGTGGGGCATTGCAGTAGCGGCAGTGATCATGCAGGTCTGCTTGGGGGCCGTGTACGGGTGGAGTGTGTTCGTCAAACCGCTCATCGGCGCCGAGCATTGGAAGCTTACCGACGTTTCCCTGAACTTCACGCTGGCGATTGTTTTTCTAGGCTTTGGTACGGTGATCGGCGGCCTTTGGCAGGACCGCGTGGGCCCGCGGAAAGTAGCCACAGTGGCTGGAATCCTATACGGCCTCGGATACCTTGTCGCCGGATTTGCCGCCTCGCGCCATTCTCTCTATGGGCTCTATCTCGGCTACGGCGTCATCACGGGCGTCGGGATGGGCATGGGATACATTTGTCCGGTGGCCACACTCGTGAAATGGTTCCCCGACCGGCGCGGTTTGATGACCGGCGTCGCCGTTTGCGGGTACGGCTTTGGCGCGCTGATCATGAGCCCATTCGCGGCATGGGACATCATCCATCACGGCATCCCCGCGACGTTTTCAACTCTCGGCATCGCGTACCTGATCATCGTCGTGCTTGCGGCGCAGTTCTACGCGAATCCTCCGCAGGGTTGGCGACCCGCTGGTTGGGAGCCGCGCACCGCGGTAGCCAAAGCGGCGAGTACGTACGATTTCACGGTCAGTCAAGCGATGGGCACGTGGCAGTTTTATCTTCTCTTTCTTCTTCTGTTCCTCAATGTGTCAGCGGGCATCATGATTATCAGTCAGGCCTCTCCGCTGGCGCAGCAGCTCGTCGGCATGTCGGTACTCCAAGCCGCCGGAATGGTGGGCGTGATCTCGATCTGCAACGGGCTCGGCCGCGTCTTCTGGGCGTGGGTTTCGGACTCTCTAGGCCGCGCACGCGTGTATTTCCTGCTCTATCTGATCCAGGTGGCGATCTTTTTTGTGCTGCCCCATATTCGGGATCCGAGACTGTTTACGGCCGCGTTCGCTTTGATCGGATTGTGTTACGGCGGAGGCTTTGGCACGATGCCTTCCTTCACGGCCGATTTCTTCGGGTCAAAATATATGGGCGGGATTTATGGCTGGATTTTGCTGGCCTGGGGAATGGCCGCGATTCCTTCTCCGATCATGATCGCGCGAGTTCGGCAAAACACGGGCAGCTACGGCCCGGCCATCACGGTCATCGCGATTGTGATGCTGGTGTCGCTGGTCCTCCCGCTCATCGCGCGGCGCCCGTCGAAGGAACCAACTGGCGTGCCCGCCGTGGCCGCCGGGACCGACTGAGTGGCGTTCAACGCCGGATGTGAAGCGCCACTCAAACTCGTCAGATTTAAGAACGCGCTGGCCGATCGCGTTGTTGGAAGAAGCGCTTTTCTGTGACCCATAAAAGCCGCAATATCGAACTCACCCAAGTCACCCAGTGGGAGAATGGCGAGGCCACGCGCGTCGAAGACTATCTGGCCGCCGAGGAGCCGCTGGAGATGCGCGCGGGAAGATACTCCCTCGGCGTCACTCTTCGCACGCCGGGAAACGATGAGGAACTCGTGGCCGGTTTTCTTTTCACCGAAGGCATCATCTCCCGGCCAGAACAGCTCGTGGCGTTGCGGCTTCCCAAGAGTGACGAACCCGAACGCAACCTCGTGCGCGTGACCCTCGATTCCAAAGTGCGCCTCGCGGCCGGCAACGCGGCCCGCAGATTTTCCGCCGGCTCGGCCTGCGGGGTATGTGGAAAAGCGTCCATCGCGCAACTCCGGCGGCGCGGCCTGCGCCGGCCCGAAGTGACAACGCTGTTCGATCCCGAAATTCTGTGCCAACTGCCGCAGAAGCTGCGCGCCGCGCAAGCCATCTTTGGCCGGACCGGCGGCTTGCATGCCGCGGCGCTTTTTGACCCGGGCGGTGAATTGATCGTCTTGCGCGAGGACATCGGCAGGCATAACGCCGTGGACAAGGTAATCGGTTGGGCGTTCCTGAAAGGCCGCTTGCCCCTCAGCGGACATGCATTGCTCGTCAGCGGCCGCGGCGGATTCGAGATCGTGCAGAAAGCGCTCGCCGCGGGGATTCCGCTGCTGGCATCGGTATCGGCGCCTTCCAGTCTCGCCGTGCAACTCTCGCGTGAACTCGGATTGACGCTCGTAGGTTTCCTGCGCGGCCAGCGGTTCGTCATCTACTCGGAAGAGGATCGGATTGCTATTTCAACCCCGAAAAAAGTTGTAGTGGATTGATGTTGTCAGATTGTGTAGCGCGACCGTCCACGTGAACACCCCGGTCACGAATGGCAGGGGGTCCTTATACTGCGCGGCGGGCAAGTTTGGCTGGGAGGCCTGGACTCGAACCAGGATAGTCAGCTCCAGAGGCTGATGTACTACCGATTGTACGACCTCCCAGCCGAGGGAGACGCAAGAAATGGGCCGTGGCGAGCCAGGAATTGTTCCTGGCCTCACGACCCAGCTTGTTTACTTTAGACAGGAAATTGGAATCCGTCAACCGGCCCGGAATTTTCAAGAATCATTGATCGCACTCGCCCGCTTCTGATTGCAACACACAGCATCATCTCAACGGTGATGCATCTGAGGCGTGCGAGATATTCCGGTTCGTTCGGGTCTAGCCTTACTTCTTGAGCGCTGGATTCACATAACCGTGTTGTAGGACCTTTTTCAAATCCGGCCGTATGCTCAGGTACGTGACGTGATCCGGGATGGCCGAAAATCCATGCGGCACGCCCTCCGGGATGATGATAATGTCGCCCGTCTTTACGGTACGGCTCGTGTATCCCACCATCGTACCGCTGCAGGAAGGACCGTTGAGGATTGTCGTCACTTCGCTGTCTGGCGCTGAACGCCTCCCGTTGACGACGGTGCCCCCCATTATCAGGGTAGCGCTACCCGATATGACGACGTAACTTTCGGCCGTGTCATCATGGAAAATACCGGTGGGACCTGTCGCACCGGGACGTTTCTCGCCGCATGCCGGCGCTGGGCTTGCTGCCGTCGCGCCGCCACCGGAATTGCCGCCGCCCGCCATCGCACCGCGGTGGATGACCGCGACCCCGAGCTGATACTTGTCCATATCGACCACCCGGAGCGTATTGTCCGGGATTGTGCGCTTGGTATCGGCCGAATGCTTCAACACGGCCTTCACGTCTTCATCACTGATGTAGACGCCGTCCTTTGGCGCTTGCGCCCACCCAACTGCCGGACACGCCGCAAGCAACATGGCTAGCACTTGCAGAGCCTTGTTTTTCATGAGTATCTCCTTATTCAATTCGCGCGCTCATTTCACTTCAACGATCTCAATCGCCACTCGATCGGGTCCTTCAATCATGGCCGCGCGTGTGTTGCCCCACGAGTGAATCTCTTCCAGGAACTTGATCCCTTCGCTCTTCAGCCGGGCCACAGTCGAATCCAGGTCCGAGACGCTTAGGGCCCAGTGATCGACGATATGCCCGCGCGGGCTGACGAGGCCCCCGCCTGGCCACGGCCGGATCAATATGTTGATGTCGTCGAACAGGACGCTTCCTGATGGCTCGCGAACAAATCCCGGAAACTTAAAGAACGAGGGCCATGTCGGCGGGCCGTACAGCTGCTTGCAATTCCCAGTGTTCGGCGACACGGGCACGCCACCGCTCCCTTGCGGGTTGGTCGCGCCCAGGTGGGCGACATACCACTGGATCGCACAAAGCGGGTGCTCATGGTACATGTGGACGTGGTTGAAGCGTTCCACCTTGCCGCTTTGAGCGTTCTCAATCATCGCGTCGTCCGGACCCCGCAGATACCCGAAGCCCCCCTCCCTGCTCGGCTGCACGCCTTTCGCACGCATTTCGAGGATCTGCTCCTGTGTCGGCAGCCCGGGCAATGTGTCGCTTGACATGTCGACGAGCTTGCCGTCGGCGGCGTCCCACATCTGCGCGATTTTCAGGCCCTTCGCGCGGAACTCTTCGTCGTACTTGCGCGAATCCGGCGTATTCCAGCCGAAATGCCATACCGAGGACTGGGGTCCGTTGAGCTCCGTCAAAGGCGGTGTGTCGACCTTCGTGAAAAGCAAATAGACGTTGCCGGTCTTGACCGCCTCGTAGCCGTTGAACGTCGTCTTGGTGGTCGACAGCGGAAACGGCTTCAGGTAGTACTCGGCCGCGGACTTTGGGTCCACCGAATTCAGGTGGACGTGATGAAAATGCATCGGCGCGACTGCCGCTTTCCCCTGCGCACGGACCAGTCGAAATGGCAATGTGGAAAGAGCCACCAAGAAAAAGATCAAGCTCAGAAAGCGATTTCGCATTTTGAAACTCCTTCCGTGGTCCATCAGTCGGGCAGCGATCGTGCCGCTCTTCACAGTGCGGGAACCTGTCTTCTACCAACCGGTTCGGAGCGAAGCGGAACATTCGAGACCAGGCGATGCGAGCCCCTACCTCGCCAGGGGATCGGGGCGCATCTGGACCTTCACCACCTTGTCCTTAGTCCCTTTGCCGCCTTCCATGTGCCACGGCGTATTCGGATTGTAACTTGTCCAGAAGCCGCGGCCTTTCCAGCCAGTCTTGGGGTTGTCGATCCGCCCCTGCATCGACCGCGTGTAATATCCCAATGGATACGGAATGCGGATGGTTACGAATTGACCGGTCTTCGGAACCAGCGCCACCATGGCGTCGGAATTGACAGCCCCTGTCATCGGCACATCGTTCCCGAGACCTAGAACACCGTGGCGGTCAACGAAGATCAGGTAGTTCAGATCGGAATTGATTCCTGACACACCTTGAAAGGCCGGGCCTGGCTTGTGGTAGATCGTCCAGCCCTCCGGACAGTGCTGGCCCGTAGCGGTCGGCCCATTCAGTACCTTGCACTTGCGGCGATCGAAGGCGGTTATGTAGTCAGTGGCGCGCCAATTCTGCCATACCACGCCATTGCTATCCACGGAAACGCCGCCCGCGCTGAATAACGGCGGGTCTTTTTGCGGCGGCATATACACTTCCGTCTTGCTGGTTTCAGGAGGATTCGAGCCGCGCTCCAGGCGCACCAGCGTGTTTTCTTTGATGCCAATCCCCGAACACCACACACTGCCGTCTACCGGGCTGACGGAAATCGAGTAGCAACCGAAAGTGATGCGGTGATCTTTCGTGGGATCGATTGGATCGTTCGGTTCGGTCCACGGCTTGGTGATCTTGCCGTCACCGTTGGTGTCCAGTACGCCGGGGATCCAACCTTGCGAGGCTTCGTCATTGTGGGTCTTGTCCCACACCGAGGTATTGACCCACCCAACGGAACCGTTCTGGCCGAAGAACAAACTGCCGTTGGCGCCGAATTCATTGTGGTCCGTCGTAAAGCAAGTGTCGATCTCAGAGATCTCCTTCTTCTCCGGATCGTACACCGCAACTTGCTTGGTGCCGCGCGGCATTGGGAAATACTGGGCAAACTTGTTGCTCGATCCTGCCTTGCAAAAATCCGGCTGTTTGCCTCCATCCGAAGCGGTATCTCCGCCTCGCATCCTGCTTGCAAACCAGACGCGCCCCACTTGATCGACCGCCGCGCTGCGCGGCTGCGCAGCCGCCAGCCATATGTTCTCATCGCCCCAATACGGAGAAGGCATCTCCATGGACCCGAGCGGCACTGCCTGCGACGGAATTTTTATTTCGGAGGCCGTGTTCTTGACCGGGTCCAGCCATACCAGCGAATTCCCGCTGGTCATGACGCCGAAAACTGGGCCATTCGGGTTGACCAGAGGATTCCGCAAATCGCTGGCTGCTTCGTCGTGCATGTAATTTGTCTGCGTGCCCCAGTCCCACAAAGTGAGCACCAGGTTGCGCTCCACGCCGCTTGGTCGCGGCGGGGCATCCTTCGGGTACTCGCCCGCGGCAATGCGGTCGGTCCAATCTGCGAATAGTGAACGCTGCTCTCCCATCGAAAGATAAGAAGCGGCCATGTTTGCGCCCACGGGCCCCGATTTCGTGCGGCGGTCCCAGGCTTCTGAACTATTGTTGAAGGGACCGAAGTCCTTCGTCGTGGCGGGAATCTCGCGTGTCGCCTTGTCGCCAAGCTGATGGCAGTTCATGCAGAGCTTTACTCTGCCGGCCACCTCAACGGGCGCCAGCTTGCCATTCGGAATTTTCACAAGGCTCAACCAGTAATTGGCCGGATAGATCTGCGCAGCCGCCCGTCCGTCGGGCGCCACCACAGCTTTTAGATCGAGGTGTTGGCCGGGCTTCGCCGGTACCCGCGCCGAATCCACCAGCCCGTAGCCTCTTACAAACACCTGGTAATTCGCCGTTGGCAGCTCAGGCAGCGCATAGCGTCCCTGATCGTCGGTGACGACGATCTTGGCGTACTTCGTCGGCAGGTCTGTTGTTTCGGCGATCACCCACACGCCGGCTTCGGGACCTTTCGAACTCGTGACCACGCCATCAATGTAATCGGCTGAACCCGCCGCCGCACCGCCGCGGCTTTCCGTCGCGACGATCCACGCAAAACAAAACGCCAGGGCCAACGCAAACATTCCGAGGATACGACTAATCTTTCCCTTCCTCATATCTGCCTCCCGTAGCGCGGCATTGCCTTCATTTGCAGGAATTTCTGTTTGACTTCTTGGTTGACCGGTAATGTACAGCCTGACCGCCCTCGTACGCAATCCTCCCGTCAGGCTTTTTGCGCTTGGTCCCGGTTCCGCCTGATCGCGGATGCCTAGCTCGCGAATTGTTCTGTGGAATCGGAAACGCCGGACGGCTTCTTCAAATGACTGCACGCCTTGCCCCCTTTACAACCTCCCAAGAATTCGGCGCCCAAAGTATTTGTGTTCGCTTGAGACCGGCTGATCCACCAATGTCCACAGTCCCGCACACGAACATGGATTGTATGGATCAACCGAATCGTTGCTGGGGAGCAGACTTTTGTTCTTGAGCTAGCAGGTCCCGGCCAGTACCATCGTCTGCCAGTGTTTCGCGCCGTTGCGGACACGCACACTTTCAGGGGAGCCACCGACAATGCCGCCCGCCGTCAGCGAATGGTCGAACCTCATTCTCCGTTGGATCCACGTGCTCGGCGGTATTTTCTGGATCGGGCAGACGTATTACTTCACCAAGCTGGACGGGCGAATGGCCTTGGATGAGGAGGCCGCTCGAAATTCCGGCAGACTCCCCCAGGTTTGGCTGGTGCACAGCGGTAGCTTTTCGCTTGTCGAAAAGCAGGCTTCGCCGAAGGCAGTGCCGGCGAAATTCTATTGGTTCCGCTGGGAAGCGTTGATCACCTGGATTTCCGGCTTCTTGCTGCTCGGACTGCTGTATTACTCGGGCGGTCTGCTGCTGGATGACAGCGTCTCGAATATCGGCATGGGAACGGGAGTGGCGATTGGCCTCGGCACGCTGATTTTGGGTTTTACCGTGTACGAGGGGATCTGGATGTCGCCGCTCGGGCGAATGCCGCTGCTCGCCGGGACGATCTGCTATCTGCTTGTCGTCGCGCTTGCATATGGGCTGACACATGTCATCAGCGGACGCGCGGCTTACATGCACATCGGCGCGCTCTTTGGCACGATCATGGTCGCCAATGTATGGATGCGCATCCTGCCCGCGACTCGCAGGATGCTGAACACCATTCGCGAGGGGAAGCCGGTTGATCTCGAGGCGTCGGAAAGAGCGAAAGGACGCACCATCCATAACACGTACATGACCGTCCCGCTGATTTTCCTGATGATCAGCAACCACTTTCCGACGGCCACTTACGGCGCGAGTTACAACTGGCTGATTCTTTCCGCGCTGGTCCTGGCGGGCGGCGTTTCCGCAAAGTTCATCTACAAGGCCTCGTAACCAAGACGAGGCCGGGTGGCCGTCAGCCTATCCGCTCGGTTTGACGAAGGAAACCGCGGGCAGGGTGCCATTCTCGATGTCCTTGTAGAGATCGGTGGTATCGGCGAGATGAGCCGTGCGCACAACATCGTCCGTCAGGATGGGGGTCGCGTACTGGAACGGGTTGCAAATGCTGCAATACTGGTCACTGTTCGGGCCAACCTTTCCATAGTTGAGCTGGTACTTGTCCGTGAAATACTGGTTCCACTGTGCTGATGCATCGATTGCGAAAAAGCGGCGTAATCGTCGCGCAACTACAAAGAGGCGGTGAAGCCCGAACGATCCCTCAGCCGCGTCCGGCACGCGGCGCGACGGGAATCATCCGTCCCTTTTCGAGCGTGAAGGAACTTCCCCGCCACTCGATGCGGTTCATTCCGAAGCTTGCAAGCCAAACGAAAAACGAAAACAGGTCGCGCACGGGCAATAGCCAAAACCGGCGGCGCAGGACTGGATCGTGCAATCCCCAGACGCCAACGGCCCAGGCCATCGCAAACCGCAATACAAAATAGGCCGCAAGATAAGCCGCGCCGACGGCAGCAGAGGGCGCAACCCAGGCCGCAGCGATCGCCCAGGGAAGTCCGTGTGTAAACAGCATGCCGAAATGCCCTCCCGGACGAATGTTGCGGATACCGATGGCCCAGCGCAATTCGTGTCGCAGGTACGCGCCTAGAGTCTGCGAAGGAAACGCCATCCACACCGGCTCGGCCAACAGCTCGATCCGGTAGCCGCGAGCGGCGATGCGGCGGCCGAGTTCGTAATCGTCGGAGTGCAAGTCCACCATGGCCTCGAAGCCGCCGATTTCAGCGAGCCGCTCTTTCGTCGTGGCCATCGTCGAACCCATCGTGAATTTCAGCCCTTCGAGTTCGCGCGCGACGAGTGCGGCGGCGCAGAAGGCCGCTGACGAGCCGACGCAATCCATGGCGGCGACAAATTGCAGATTGTCCTGACCGCGATAGAGCGCGGTCACACCACCGACGCCGGGATCGCGGAACATTGCCGCGACGCTTCGCAAATATCCCGGCTCGACTCGCACGTCGCTATCGGTGATGACCAGCAGATCGTGCCGCGCTTCACGCACCAGTTGGCAAAGATTGGAAACCTTGGTGTTCGGGCCGAGCCGCTCCGCGACCAAAATCAGACGAATGGATCGCCCGGGAAAATCCGCGATCAATTTATGCACGATCGGGACAACAGGGTCTTCGGCATCATTCACGGCAAACAGAATTTCAAATTCCGGATACATCTGTCGGCAAAAGCTCGCAAAATTTTCGTAGGCGCCGGGATCGAGGCCACGGACCGGTTTCAAAATGCTGATGGGACGCGTCTCATCTATCGCAAGCGGCGTTTGGCTTGCTCCGCGATGCGCCACGCGAAAGAATCGCCATGCGGAATAAATTCCAACGAGGTAATAAAACAGCGGGCCGAGCGCAAGCGCCAGAATCGCCCACCGGAACATCGTGATCGCCGAAGGATAATGCAGGGACGCGGGCAAATCATCCACCCACGCCACGCCCACGCCGAGGCAGATCAAAAGAATTCCGGCCCAGCGCGTCCCGTTCAGTTGCTCGCCCAAAAATAGTTTCGCGCCGAACGCTCCGGCCACGTACGCGAGCGACGTGGCGGGAACCACAAAGCTGACGGGGAACCACGACAGCATCGCCAGAAACGAAAAGAACGACGCCGCCATCAACGAAACGGCGAGCCAGAGCCAGCCGACACGCAGCGAGCGCAGCACGAACGACAGAATCGCGCGCGGACGGAAATCGTGGACTTCGCCCAGCAGCTTCATGGTGTGCGTCAGGCAAATTTCTCCGCCCGTGCCGGTCACGACCACGAAGAAGAGTATGGACGCCGTGCGCATGTCAGGTCGTCGTTCCCGGAGCGGTTCCCTGCGGAGTCGTGCGATGCGGCGTGCGGTTGATCAGGACGACGCCGAGCACAATGAGAACGATTCCCATCCAGCGCGCCGTGGAAACGTGTTCGTGCAAAAACAGGAACGCGAGCAGCGGGACCAGCGCGTAAGCAATCGCGGAAAACGGCATCACGAAACTATAATCGGCCCACGAGAGCACAAGCATGTGGCACACCATGAAACCGAGCATCAACGCGATCCCGGCCCAAATCGTTCCGCTCGTCAGCACGCGCGCCGCTCCCGCCGCCAGAGACGCAAAATGCGAAATGTCCAGGTCCCCCGCGTCCTTCATCCCTTTGCTCAGAAGCGTGTTCCCAACCGAGCCGAGCAGGACGAGCAGAAAGAGCAGCACGTAGGTTTTAGTTTGATGAGTTTTTGGAGCAGTCATCGCAGAAGGAAGACCAAGTAGCACAGACTTCAGTCTGTGGGGTTTAGTTAATGCACGATCGACCGAGCCGCAACGAACCCCCACAGGCTGAAGCCTGCGCCACTGAAATCCAGCCTAATCCCCGGCGCTCGAAGCGGCCGCCGCGGAGGACTGCGCCATTTCGCGCGCCGTTTCCTTGCGCTCGTGCAGGAACTTGAAGAATTCGACGCCCTCGCGAAGCCGCCGCTTCATCACTTCCGGATCGCGCAGCATTCCGCCGAACAGCGAGAACATCTTTCGCGGCCGGAAATAAAATTTCCTGTACAGCTCTTCTACGGAATTGAAAATCACGGTCGAGTTGAGCTTCGGATAATTCATGGCCGCCGTCTGAATTCCATGCGCATCCACGAGTTCTCCGGATTGAATCTGGAGCCAGCCCTGCTCCTGCGCCTGCCGGTACAATTCCGTGCCCGGGTAGGGCGCGGCAAGCGACACCTGAATCGTTTCGGGATCGATATCGCAGGCAAATTTGATGGTCTGCTGAATCGTTTCCGTGGTCTCGCCCGGAAGGCCCAGAATGAATGTCCCGTGAATCTTAATTCCGAGATCCCGCGCGTTGCGTGAAAATTCGCGGGCGATATCGATCCGCACGCCCTTCTTGATGTTGATCAGAATTTGATCGTTGCCGGATTCGTAGCCCACCAGAAGCAGCCGCAGTCCGTTGTCCTTCATGATTTCGAGCGTCTTGCGCGGGACGTTGGCTTTCGCGTTGCACGACCAGTTCAGCCCCAGCTTGCCCAGGCGCCGCGCGATTTCCTCCGCGCGCGGCAAATCGTCCGTGAACGTGTCATCGTCGAAAAAGAATTCGCGCACCTGCGGAAAATATTTTTTCGCCAGCGCCATTTCGGCGGCGACATTTTCCGGACTGCGCACGCGATACCGATGCCCGCCCAGCGTCTGCGGCCACAGGCAGAACGTGCACTTCGACCGGCAGCCCCGCCCGGTATAGAGCGAGACGTACGGATGCTGCAAGTAGCCGATAAAATAGTTCTCAATCGTCAGGTCGCGCTTATAAACGTCCACGACATAGGGAAGATCATCCATGTTCTCAATCGTAGGCCGCGGCGGCGTGAGTGTGACGCGCCCGTTGTCGCGATACGCAATCCCGCCAACATCCTTGAGCGGCTTCCGCGCGGCAACTTCCGCGCAGATGTAATCGAATTCGCCTAGGGAAACCCAATCCACAGCCGTCGCCGCATTCATGGATTGCAGCGGCAGAACGCCGACGTGCGCGCCCACCATTCCGATCATGATTTTTGGATTCACTTCCTTGAGGTGCGCGGCAAATTTCGCGTCGTTGGGAAACGACGGCGTGCTCGTATGCAGCACGGCCAACTCGTAATCTTTCGCCAGCGGCGCCACTTGGTCCACGGTAAGCCCATCGGGCGGCGCGTCAATCAAGCGGCTGCCGGGGACCATGGCCGCAGGCTGCGCCAGCCACGTCGGATACCAAAACGATTTGATCTCGCGGCGCGCCTGGTAGCGCGCGCCTGCTCCGCCGTCAAAGCCCTCATAGCTCGGCGGATTTAGAAACAGCGTTTTCATCACTTCAGGCATTCTTCTCTTCCCCTGATCCGGGACTTCCCCCACGACCGCAAACCTTATGAACCTAGTATCTTACCTGAAACCCGGCCAGCCCCGGAACAAAACCCAATGGGCGGTGTTGTCCAAATCTAAAAACCCCCGATGTGCGCGAAAGTAGCACAGGCACTCTTGCCTGTGCGGTTTTTACTGTCTTTACCCCTCCATTACGCCCTCGGCGGTCGAAGAAACCGCACAGCCAGGAGTGGCTGTGCTACTGCAGCACCTGTGCCAATTGTCCCGTCGTGTGGAGGAGTTCCAGCTGCGCCTGCTGCCGCGAATAGTTGGCATCCAAAAAAGCCAGCCACTTGTCATTTTCCTCGATGTGCGCGGCCTCCAGGTCTTTCAAGCTGCCGCGCCCTCCGTCGAACTGCGCCTGCAAAACGCGCACATTCTCTTGAGCGAGCTGCAACTCCAGCCGCGCCACTTCCCCGCTCAGTTCCGCCTCCCGCACCAGCTTGGCCTTGCGGCGAACATCTCGAGAGATCTCGCTGCGCTTGGTCTGCAGCGCCAGATTGGCGGCGTTGAAATCCGCCTGCGCAAAGGCGACGGCGGAAGAAGTGCGCGAGGCAAAAATCGGGATTTGCACCTGAACCCCAAAGATGACGTTATTGCGCTGAAACTTGTTGAAAAAATCTGTGTAATTGTTGATCTTGCTCAACACATTGTACTGGCCGGTCAGAGCAAACGACGGCCAGCGCCCGCCCTGTTCGCCTTTGAGTTTGAATTCTCGGGCGCGCAACTCGGTTTGCGCCTGTTTCAGTTCCACATTGTTGGCCAAGGCTTCCGAGACGACGTCCTTCGAGGCTTCCGCGGCAACTCCAGGAATTTCCTCGGTGGAGACTTCGATCGTTTCGTCGGGCGGCATGCCCATCATGTCGCGAAGCTCGCCCGACAGGGAATCGTCGCGGTCTTCCAATTGCGCGATCCGCTGCTCGATTCGCGCCGTAGTCAACTGCGCCCGGATCACTTCAATGGGAAGCTCGCGCCCGGTATCCGCGCGCTCCCGCGTCGCCTCGAGGATCCGCCCCGCGCTCGTCCGCTCACCGTGCATCAGCTCCAGCGCGTGCCGCACTTTCGCCAACTCCAGATAATCGAGCGCCGCGCGCGACATCACCGTGTCGCGCACATCGTCCATCGAAAGCCGCTGCTCCTCGGCTCTTTGTTCGGCGGCGCGCTGTTCCCCTTTCAGCGGTGGATTGAAAATTTGCTGCGTATAGGAAAGCGTGAAAATGGCGGGCGCGCCTCCTCCCTCCAGGAGCGGAAAGCCGCTGGTATAGGCCACGCCCGTCCCGGTATAAAGGTTGGGAAGAAACGCGGACCGCGCCACGCCAATCTGGCGCTGCATCACGCCATACTGCAGCCGCGCCAGGGCCAGGTCGCGGCTGTTTGCGACGGCCAGGTTCACGGCTTCCTTCAACGTCAGCTTGCTCGTAAGTTCCGAGTCTTGTGCGCTGCTCGTTCCTGCGCCCGTCAAAATGAAAATCGCCAACCCCGCCGTGCAAATAACCGCCTGCCAAAACCGCGGGATATTTCCAATGTAAATTCGCACGCCCATGTCCTTGCACCTGCTTTCCATCGGCCTCACGCACATCTCCTTCGATGCCCCTGCGAGCCCAACGTTGTTTTCCAATTTCCAGGTGGGACGCATCACGCCGCGCTTACTCATACCGCAGCGATTCCGTCGGCTGCAATTGCGCCGCGCGCTCCGCCGGCAGGTAACCGAAGAACACGCCCACGGAACAGGACACCAGAAAAGCCAGGACCACGGATTCCCACGGGACGGGCACGCGAAGATTCCCGGGCAGTAAAGGCTGAACCAGGACAGGAATCGCAACCGCGATCAGGATTCCCAGCACCGACCCGAATCCGCTGATCATGAATGCCTCCAGCAAGAACTGATACAAAATTTCCTGATGCTTTGCCCCGATGGCCTTCCGAATCCCGATCTCCCGCGTCCTTTCCTGAACGGTCACCAGCATAATGTTCATGATTCCAATGCCGCTGACCAGGAGCGCGATGAACCCGATGAGCACCAGAACGATGGTGAGGGCCAACGCGATTCTGCGCGCCGCTTCCAGGATGGAACTGAGATTCTGCACCGAATAACGCGCGCGCGTCGGATGGCGGCTCTTCAACAGGGCCTCCAGTTGACGGGTCACGGGGATCACGCCCTCGGGCGTGCTGGCCTGCACGTACAGCATCTCAAGGGAGGAGTCTCCCAGGTAATACTTCATCAACGGAAACGGTACGAGGACCGAGTAATCCTGAATTTCGGAAAGTCCGAACGTTTCCACGCGCTCTCGAAAAACTCCGATGACCGTAAAACTGAGTTCGCCGACGCGCAAACTTTGCCCGACCGGGTCCATAAACGGAAACGCAAAATTTGCGAGCTGCGCCGTGATCAGACAAACCCGGCTTCGTTGGGAAATATCATCTGCGTCCAGAAACCGGCCCTGCAAAATCAGCAAATTGCGAATCTGCTGGAAACCCTCGGTCACACCCACGAGATTCACGTTTCGCTCAACGGATCCGACATTCACAGTGGCCGGATCGCCGCGCGTTCCCGCCACGGTTACCACTCCCGGAATCCCCGCTTTCGCGGCGTTCATGTCCTCAATCGACAATTCGTCCTGCAGCATGATCGGCCGGTTCGGGTCGATATCGAGCCGCGCGTAGACCAGATTGGATCCTACGCCTTCGATTTGCTGAATGACGTAGCGCCGCCCGCTGAGCGCCACAGTCACGACCAGAACGATGCAGGCGCTGCCGATAATCACGCCCAGCGTGGTTAAAAACGCGCGCACTTTGTTCGCCCAAAGAGCGTCCAGCGCGACCATCCAGGTCTCGTTGCGTAGCATCATGGAAATTCCCGCGGACTAAAACAAACTTCGTTGAAAAACCGTCTGCACGCCGAGTCGACCTTCCTCTGGTTCCCCTACTTCCTCTACTTCCCCTATTTCCTTTGCACCTTCTTCAATTCCTCTTCCACACCCTTGTTGTGCGGATCGAGCGAAAGCGAGAGCTTGTACTGTTCCGCCGCCTCGGAAAGCCGTCCCTGGGATTCGTACAGTTTACCCAGCCATTCGAGCGCGGTCGCATGCGGGGGGAGATCGGAATTTTCGGGGACGGTCGCCATATAGGATTTCAACAGCATTTCGGCTTCGCTGGGGCTTTTTCCTTTCATCACGAGGAGAACCCCTTTATAAAACTTCAGCCGGCGGTCGTCGGGATCGATATGCTCGGCCTTCTCGACGGCCTCGCCCATTTTTTCGGCGTTCAGGCGGTCCCGGTAATAATCGCATACCTCGAAATAAACGCCCGCCCGGTCAGAGTTCGATTCCAAAATCTTGCCGAACACCGCGTCCGCCTCGGGCATCCGCTTTTTCGTCGCGAAGAACTCTCCTCGGGCCAGCTGCCCCTGAATGAGATCGATCTTCTCAAGGGCATCGATATTTTTCGTCGCTTTATCGTCGCCGCCCCCGATCATGCTGGGAGCGTTCATTTCGTACCGGATCAGATCGCGCCGCGCCTCGAAATTCGCTGGATCCAGTTCGACCGCAATTTCAAATTCCCGGTGCGTTTTTCGCGCCCAACTCATCGCGCCCAGGAACTTGCTCTCCTCGGCCCTCCGGCCGTAAGACTTGGCGAGCCAGTCGCGATATACGGAATCTTTAGGAGAAAGTTGGACGGCGCGCTCAAAGCCCGCCACGGCGCGCGGGAAATCCCCAAGTTGATAATAGCTTTGGCCCAAGAGGAAATGCAGGGACGCATCATCAGGAGACTTGGCGATCGCGCTGTTCAACGCGTCGATGGCGCGATTGTAGCGTCCGGCGTTGTAGTCGTGTTGCGCATCGGCAAGAGAAGACTGTCCCGCAAGGGCTGGCGCCCCGCTCCATCCACAGGCCAGAAACACCACTAAGGCTGCGAATAAGGATCGCCGAATCATTCCGGGCGCACCGGTATGATGCGCAAATTTTCTTTGAGGGAGACTTCACCGGGCAGCGCCACCACGTCACCTTCGCTCAGCCCGGAAAGAACTTCGATCTTGGTCGGATTCGCGATGCCCACTTTGATAAAGCGGCGGTGAAGGCGGTTATCCTCCACTCGAAACACGAATCGCCTGTCACCCTCGATATAAACGGCTCCGCGCGGAACCACCAGGGCCGCCGGCCGTTCACTGATATGAATTCGCACGTCGACCGTCGTGTTAGGAAGCAGGTCCAGCCGGTCATTCGTTACCGAGCAGAGCAATTCGCCGACGCTGCGCGTGCCGCGGGTGACCACTTGCTTCGGCAATACTTCCGTTCGCCCATTCCAGACACGGTCAGGATGCGCGTCCCAGAGAATCTCGACGGACTGGTTGACGTCAATCTGCCCGAGCTCGGGCTCATCGATGAACGCCCTGATCCGCACCTGGTGCAAATCCGCAAGCTCGGCCAGAAGGTCGCCGGCCTTCACGAAATCGCCCTGACGCATCGGCAGCGAATACAGCGTCCCGTCGAAGGGAGCAGTCCCGTGAGCCGACTCCAGCCGTTCCTCGAGATCGCGAACGGTCACGCGCGCGTGTTCCACCAGGAGAGCCACGCGCCCCTCATCTAGTTTTGCCTGCTGTTCCAGCGTTTGTTTCGTCTTTTCAAAAGATTGAACGTCGGCTTCCGCCTGGGTCAACTGCAGCCGGTTCTGCTGCAATTCCTCGGGCGTCGCGGCCTTCTCGGCCACCAGTTTCGTCAACATTTCGTTGTCGCGGTGCAATTGATCGCGGCTCGCTTGCGCCTTCTGCAAATCGGCGGCGGCCTTGGCAAGCTGGCTCGCGTGCCCGCCCGCCTTCGCCACGCTGAGCGCTTCTTCCTGGGTCGCAAGATCGGCGCGGGCCTGCGCGAGGTCCGCTTGAACCTCCGTATCATCCAGAGCAAAGAGCTTCTGGCCCCGCTTCACCTGCTGCCCCTCGACCGCAAAGACGCGTTCCACAAATGTCGGATAACTCGCGCGAAAGGAACGCGGCATCACCGGTTCAACCTTTCCATTGGTGGACACCACAGAACTCAAATTTTCGCGCACCACGTCCGCAACCGCCACGCGCGCCGTGGATCCTCTCCCGCTGAGGAATACCAGGAGGGCGGTCAGCACCAGCGCGCCGCCCACAAGTATCCACAGTCTTCGGCCGAGCGCCGATGTCATTCCGTCCTCATTCTGCCAGCCTTAACTGGCGGGATTAAAACTTGGCATTCTAACAAAGTTTCTGGCGGCAGACGAATATCCGGCGGCGGCTTGCATGTCTCCGAATGCGTCCGTTAGGATGCGGCCTCCCTTCGTCCGGGATGCCGCAGGCCCGAAGCACACGCACAGCATAGGTGTTGCGATGCCCGCCGGTATGCTAAAATTTGTTTATGACAACCGAACCCGCGCAACCCCAAACCCATGCCCCGAAACACGAATCCCCGACGCCTGGGCAACCAGTGCTTCATCGTGTGTGCATTCAGTGTAACAACATGTTCCGCGTTACGCCTGAGAATTTTGACGCCAAGCAGTGCCCCAATTGCCACAAAGGCTAGGGCCTTCCGTCTGTATCCGATTTGACACTCCATCCCTCTGCATAGGAGTCCGGCGATCAGATACAATCTGCGCCGCGTCCTCGCGAGATGAGATGGAATGATTGAAGCCCGTCATCTGGTAAAACGGTTCCGGGACAAGAAACGCGGCAGCGTCTGCGCCGTCGACGGCGTGAGTTTTTCCTGCCGGCCCGGAGAAATTTACGGACTCCTCGGAGCGAACGGCGCCGGAAAAACCACCACGCTGCGCATGCTCGCCACGATCCTCGCGCCCTCGGAAGGCACCGCCATCGTCGCGGGATACGACGTCGCAAAGGACCCGCAAATGGTCCGCTCGCGCGTGGGATTTCTTTCCACGGCCACCGCTCTCTACGGGCGGCTTTCCGCGCAGGAGATGGTTGAATATTTCGGCCGCCTGCACGGCCTCGATGAATCCAAACTGCGCCGCCGCATCGATGAAATTTTCGCGCGCCTCGAAATGAACGATTTCCGCGACCGCCGCTGCGACAAGCTTTCCACCGGAATGAAACAGAAAGTTTCCATCGCGCGCACTCTGGTGCACAATCCTTCGGTGATGATTTTCGATGAGCCGACGGTGGGCCTGGACGTCATGGCCGCCCGCACGATCGCCGGGTTCATCCGCGAATGCCGCGACCACGGCAAGACGGTGGTTTTTTCCACGCACGTCATGAGCGAAGTGGAAAAGCTCTGCGACCACATTGGAATCATCCATGACGGCAAGCTGCTCGCCGAAGGAACTCTTCCCGACCTTCGCGCGCGATTCGGCATACACGATCTCGAGGACTTATTCGTGAAAGTTGTCGAGTCATGAGCCTCCGCAATATTGGCATCGTTTATCGCAAGGAACTCATCGATTCCCTGCGCGATCGCAGGACGGTGATCTCGATGATCGTCGTCCCTTTGCTCGTCATGCCCCTGCTTACGATTGGAATGGGCATCCTCTCCTTGACCTTGGTGGGCCTGGCCATGAGAGAAATCCCCAAGGTCATGATCCTGGGCGGCGAGGATTCCCCGCACGTAAGAGAGGAGCTCCAGCAGCTGAAGGATGTGCGCATTGTTCCCGCGAATTCCGACTTCGTCGAGGAAATCTCCAACAAACAAATTCGCGCGGCCGTGGAAATCCCCGTGGGCTTCGAGGCGAAGCTCGCCGCCGGCGAATCGTCGACCGTAAGGATCTACTTGTACCAGGGTGAGCTGAGGTCCGGCTTCGGCGCCGACCGCCTGCAGCGTTTCTTCCGCGAATTGCGCGACCGGACCGTTCGCGAGCATCTCGAGGCGCGCCAGCTTCCGGAAAGCCTGATGCGCCCGTTCGACATCGTGGAGAAAAATGTCGCTCCGCCCGAAAAAGTAGGCGGCGCAATTCTGGGAGGCCTGGTTCCCTACTTCGTCATTCTACTGTGCTTGACCGGGGCGATGTATCCGGCCATGGATCTGACCGCGGGAGAAAAAGAGCGCGGCACCATCGAAACGATTCTGTGCAGCCCGGTCTCCCGCACGCACCTCGTCCTGGGAAAATTCCTGATGGTGCTCACGGCTTCGATCGCGACGGCGGTCCTGGCGATCGCGTCCATGGCGGTTTCCTTTGGCGCGGGCAAGAAGATGCTATTCGGTCTCACGCACGGAGCGGTGGATACATCCTTGCAAATCACCATCACCGGGAAAGCCGTGGTTTCCATCTTCTTCGTCGTGCTCCCGCTGGCCGTCTTCTTTTCCGCGGCCCTGCTGGCCCTATCTCTTTTCGCGAAGAGCTTCAAGGAAGCGCAGAGCTATATTTCTCCGTTGATGATTACCGTGGTCTTGCCGGCGGTGGCCGCGCTTTTGCCCGGCGTGGAGCTGAGCCCGGCGCTGGCGCTCGTCCCAGTGCTGAACACCAGCCTGGTCAGCAAGGAAATCATCACCGGCACGTTTCACTGGGGCTTGATCGCGCTGATCTTCCTGTCCTCGAGCGTCTATGCGGGAGTGGCCATCGCCGTAGCGGTAAAATTATTTCAACGGGAAGACGTGCTGTTCAGAACGTAAGAGATGAATCGGAAGGCAAAGAGGTACGAGACAGGAAAGATGCGCCTAGTTCACTCCCTCGTATTGTTGGTTGCCCCCCCTAACCTAACCCTCAGAAAGAACTGGATTACCCTTTTTGAGCACGATTCCTGGCAGTGAATAGGCAGCAGCTCCAGCTAGCTTCACTGCGGGATTAGGAACCCCGAAAGTGTGCGTGCGCCCACCCCTGCCACTTTCGGCCCTACTTCCCTCATATTTCCAATCATCCGCGGTCAGGAATATGACATCCACGCGCCAGATAACTACTGGATAGCCGGGCTTGATCGACTCCGTTGTGTCAACCAAATAGCGCCAAATGATGTACCAACCCGGGTGATTGTAATGGGATTGTATCGCCCACGGTCTCGTACTGCCCTTAGACTCCAAGGCCTGTTGCGGTGGAGGATCAAGTCTGCCACCGAAAGACAGATCAGGAAATCGTTGCTGGGCAATATCCGGGTGCTTATGCTTTTTGTAGGGACTGACCGCGTGTAGTGTCTTTACTCCGAAGATCCCGACTATCGCGCTAAAAACGTTCGCTTGCTCCAAATAAAGGTCGATGAGGTCGGCTGTCTGTTTCTCGACGTATTCGACCGCCCGCTCGATGTGAATTGGCTTTAAATCTTTTGGCAGCGGCAAGCGCGCCCCCGGACTTCCCATTAGTCCCATTTGGTATAAACCGAACAAGCGCCGGGATGGACCTCGTTGCGACAGAATAGTACGCTGAATCCTTCTCAATCCCAATACTTGAGTAGCCCACAGCTTCTGCAGCGGCAATCGTGGAGCCCGCACCCATGAACGGGTCCAAAATTACGCCGCGTCCCAACGGCAGCGCTGCGCGAACAACCTGGCGCATGAAGGCTTGCGGCTTGAGCGACGGATGCGGCGCTATCCTTCGTTCTTCTGCACGCGCAGGAGACGACTGGATTACGTCAAGAAATGGATTTGTGTCTGACACGCGACGCAATCCGCCAGTTCCCCATTTACGCAAATTGTCCTGTACCCGGCCTTCGCACGGTTTCCGAAATAATCCCCAGGGTTCCCAACCAGAACGTGGCATGACAGAAACGTCGTGAAACTCTTCATGGGCGTTTTTAGGACGATCTCCGCCACGCAACGTCTGTACGAGACGAATGACCTCTCCGCGCTTCTCAAATCCTGCTTTCATAATCGGGTGGTATACGTAGTGCGAAAGGAGCGGATTTGTCGCAATCATAATATGCCCACCCGGAACGAGTACGCGAATAGCCTGTTCGGCGAATTTCGAGAAGAATGCTTGCAGCGCAGCAATTTCTGCTTTATCCAGGACCGTGAACCTTGGAAGCGGGCTTCTCTTGCAACCGTCGAATGACGGGGGAATGCGCCAGACTCCTCCCCTCCCGTTGCGTAGCTTTGCCTTTTCGATGTCTGTGTATTCTCTAAGTCCGTAAGGTGGGTCTGTCACGATCGCATGAATAGAATTTTCTTCTCGTGCCTCGAGCCATGCGAAAGCATCAGCGAGATAGGTTCTGTACTTCACTGTAGCATCCGACTCTATCAAGCATTCGCTCAATCGTCTATACGTGAACTGCATTTGCACGCTTGGTGGGGACATGTAGGTTTATAATCGCACCCCGACCTCCTTCCCTGCCTTCATACCCTTTTTCTTCCGTTTTTCACGCAGGTCTGGCGGGCTCGTGATTCTCGTCCCATGCATTGGAGAGCCGGCGAACGGTTTCGCGCAATCGTACGGCCAGCCCCGCGATGGTTTCCAGCCGTTCGACGGCGGCGGGCGGCAGCCGGTCGCGCCGCGCCAGCAGAAGTTCGGTATTTCCGAGAATTCCGGTCAGCGGATTGTTCACTTCGTGGCGCAGGATTTCTCCAAAATCGCCCGACAATTCGTCTTTTGGAAATTGGATCATTCCCGCGGCCCGCTCGGCCATCCGCACCCGGCGGTCCAGCATGCCCGCGACAATCGGCAGAAAATTTCCGGTTCGCGCCACAAAATCCACGGCGCCCGAAGTGATCAGAAAGGCCATGCCCGCCTGTTTCTCCGCCGCCGCCGCGACGACGACGGGCGCGGTTTCGGTCAGCATGGCAACCGCGGATTCCACGGTCTCTCCCCCGCGGATGATTTCAATCGCGGATTCGTCCAGAAACACAGCCGCGGGAGCGCTGTGGCCGATCCTCCTCCGTGCCTGCTCCACCGTTCCGACAACGATTGTCCGGTAGCGGCCCCCGAATGCGGCCAGTTCCTCGAAACAGCGCTGCGCCAGGACAGGATCGCCGCTGATGATGAAAATGGTCCGGCTCGTCAAATTCATGGTTCCCTCTTCATTGTTCCCTGGCGGCGCGCGACCGTTCCGCTCCAGGAGCTATTTCCTCGCTCGCCGGGACGGCGGCAAGGGCTTGCCGTACGGCCTCTTTCAACTCCTCCACCAGGAACGGCTTGGCCAGGTACGGCAAGCCGCTTGATTTCAGAAATTCAAGCGTGCGCGGCCCCATGGTGTCTCCCGTTACGAACAGCACGCGATGCTGCATCGGATTCTCCCGGCGCACCAGCGCGCGATAAAGCCCCGGCCCGTCCACGTACGGCATTTTCAAATCGCAGATCACCAGCGAATAGCTCTTCTCTTCCAGCCTGCCGAGCGCCACGCGGCTGTCCAGCAGCGTGTCGACCAAGTGCCCCTCCTCGACGAGCACGTCCGCGATCAGCTCCGCGACGGTCGGCTCGTCTTCCACAATCAAAATGCGCTCTCTCGACGCTGCCCGCTCCAAAACTTGGAGAGGCGCCTCGGCCGCCAATCGAGGCTGTATGGCGGGCTCTCCGCCCGCAAAATCAAAGCCGGAAACAGACAGGGCGGGAAGTTCGACGGTCAGAGTAGCGCCACGGCCCGGCAGGCTATCCACGCTGACTTCCCCGCCATGCTCCTGCACAATCCCGTAGACAATCGAAAGCCCCAGTCCCGTCCCAACGCCGGGCGGCTTGGTTGTGAAGAAGGGATCGAAAATACGAGCCGCGATTTCGGGCGGAATCCCCGGGCCATTGTCGGACACTTCCATCGCCAGGCGGTCCCCGGCCAGGCGGCGCGTCCGAATGAGGATTTGCCCTGTGCCGGACTCCTCTCCCCGCGCCAACACGATGGCCTGCTCGGCGTTCACGATCAAGTTCAGCACCACTTGCTGGAGCTGCGCCGCGTCCGCCAGTGTTTGCGGCAGCCCGGGATCCAACACCAGCTCCACGTCGATATTTTCGAGTTTCAGTTCATAGGAGCGCAGGGAAAGTGTCCGCTCGATCACTTCGTTCAGATGCACGGCGCGCCGCTCGGACTTGGCCTCTCGCGAGAAGAGCAGCAGGTTCTTTACGATGCGCCCGGCGCGCTCGGCTTCCTGCGAGATGCGCTGTGCGTCGCTCGCGCGGTCCGTCGCGGAACGCCGGGTCAAAAGAAGCTGCGCGTACCCTTGGATGCTCGTCAGGGGATTGTTCAGTTCGTGGGCGATCCCGGAAACGAGCTGCCCGAGCGCCGCCATTTTTTCCGTCTGAATCAGCTTGGACTGGATCAGCCGCTGCCCGGTAATATCGCGGAAAACTTCGAGCCACCCGAGGCGCGTACCGTCGGGCTTGTAGAGAGGCCGTGCGAACCGTTCCACGATCTTTCGCGACGGGTGGACCAGCTCGAATTCATCCCAGCTGGCCGCGTCCCCCTGGCGCACGTGCTCGCGCCATCGCGCCGCGGTTTCCGCCGGGCGGAGGAAATGGTAAGCCAGACTCCCAATCAGCGCGTCAATGTTGCTGAATTCCTGAAGGCGGAGCGATTCAAATCCAAAGATGGCTGCCAGCCGTTCGCTCGCCATGCGAATCTGCCCGTCGGCGTCAAGCAGCAACACGCCGGAATCGATGGAGTCCAGAAGGCCGGCCATCTCGGCCTCCAGGCGCTCTTCCGCTTCGCGCAGCGTCTCCTGCGCTTCTTGATCCTCAACTTGAATGAGCCACCTCGGCCCATCTCCTCCCATTCCAGCGATCGCACCCCGCAGGTGCATGCGAACGACGCCGCCATGATCGAGCGCCGCCTCGAGCGCAGCTGGAGGCGCCTCTTTCTTCTGCAAAGGCGCGGCGGCAGGCGAATGGAACCGGTTTCGCCACTCGGTGACCGCATCGCGCGCCACGGGAGAAAACAGTTCTTCAAGGAGCGTTCCTTCCATCCGGCCCCAGCGCGCAAACAGAAGCATGGCAGCGGCCCGGCTGGCTTCCAGGATCTTTCCCTCTCCATCGAGAACGATCAGGCATTCACGACTGTCCTCGATGACCGTTCGCAGGTTTTCGTTGGACGCCGTTCGTTCTTTTCGCGCGGCCTCGCGATCCAGCGCCGTGGCGGCCAGCAACGCGTAGGATTCCAGCCTGGAAAAATCCTCGGCGGAATCCTCCGATCGCAAAAGTCCCGCCATCAGAACGCCGCGCGTCACGCCGCGGACCTCAATGGGAACGGCCACAACGCGTTCCAGAGCCAAAGGGGGAGAATCCACCGAAACGCCGGAAAGATTCGCGAGCGCTTCTCCCGGAATTTCGGATTCCCGCCCTTCCGTAAGAACGTTGCGCCAGAGTTGCGAGAGATTTTCCTGATGCAGGACTGTGAGCCACCCGGCCGCGCCGTCCCATCCCTCCCCCGCCATGGGAGGCGCGCTTCCCCGGCCCAAGGCGACGAATTCCGCCTGCGCGTACTGCCGGGCCGCGCGAGCAATTCGCGGAAGGATCGAGTCGGCGGAAACGCCGCACAAAATCGCCCGGGAGAGCCGCAATTGGGCGCGCCGTTCTTCAGCGGCCAGTTCGCTGCGGCGGGAACTGCGGTGGTGCTGAACGGCCAGGGTAATTTCATCCGCCCGGGCGCGCAGGGCGTCCAGGTCCAATCGTCCCGGCGGCCGCGCGTAACCCACCATCGCCAGCCCAAACGTCCGGTCGCGCTCGCGGAGCGGAATCCAAACCGCGCTGTGCATTCCGATCAACGGGCCCAGGCGAGGGGCCTTCTCCCCGGCGATGAATTCCACGTGCAGTGGATCGGGATTTTCCAGCGCCGCCCGCAAAAAAGGCGTCGAGACATCCAGCCGCTTCCATTGCTCCGGAATTGGGCCTGGCACCGCCTCCGCCACACACCCGGTGCCGGCCTCCCCCCTGCGGTCCCCCGAAAGCCATAGCCCCGCGCGATCCGCGTCCGCCACCTCCAGCAGCGCGCGGGCGCACAAATGGAGCAACTGGCTGAGCGGTTCCCCTCTCGCAGCAGCAAGAACCGGAGCATTTGCCCGGTCCACCGCCCCGCGACCGCCCCGCCATCTTCGCATCCACCCAACCGCAGACATTCCCCCCTCCTATAGCCGAGCCCACAGAATCAAATAGCTGAACAACAGCGCCACCCCGATGGTGACCAATGTCGTCACCGCCTCGCTGACCACGCGATAGTGCAAGAACATGGTTCGATGGATCATGGCACCCTCCTGTGATTGATCTGTCTTGCACCACAGTGGCCAATATCCACGACTAGATAACGTGCTCAGAATCAAAGGGATGGTGATCGCACGGAAATCATGCAGGTGCCCCGCGTTCCCATCCCGAAACTCGCGAGGGGCCTGATTCCCGGATCGGAAAATGATCCCGTAGAGGAAAGTTATTATGATTGGGATCAATTCTGTCGTTTTCGCGGGCATGCTTGATCAGTTAGCGAAATCAAGAGAATGCACTTCAGGCCACACGCTCTGTCTCTCCGTGGTCTCTGCGGTCATTCGCCCACATGCGATTTTGGAATATTCGAAGTTCGCGTCTAGTATCGCTGCCTATGATGCGGAAAAGCGTACACACTAAGAATTATGCGGTCTTCTTGGAGTTGCTCATCGCAGTCCGGCATCGAGTCGGCATGACACAATCACAATTAGGTCAACGTCTCCGCATTGGACAACCAGGCATTAGCAAGATCGAAAGAGGCGAGCGTCGTGTTGATGTAATCGAGCTGAGGATGATCTGTGAACGCCTCGGCATGTCGTTAGGTGCTTTTATCGCAGAGCTTGAAACCCAACTGGGTAAAAAAATTGGCTGACAAGCTCTCCCTCGACGCCGCAATGAACATGCTAATGCGTCGGTATCAAACCGAGCCAGAGGCACTGATTGCGGTACTTTGCCCAATTCTTATTCCGATTCATGAGCTCGACAAGAAGATTTTTGTGGCGGAAGGTCAACAACATGCAAGAGCTACATTCACGGTTCGCCTCAAAGACGAGAATGAGGGAGTGCTTGTCCGTGGACGCACGGGAAAGTTCGTCCCGGCCAGTTACGGCAGTGGAGACCCAGGATGGCGCGAGATCGCCAAGGGCAGGATCATTCATGTCGACTCTAAGATGGGCATAGCGGAAGGCGAAGTCTATCTTGGCTTCGGGGGCGACGAGGAGGAATTGCAGGTCGCCATCGATGAGTTAACTCCGAAAGATTTCCTCGAAATCGATCAGTATGGTGCTGCCGCTAAGGTTCTCAGTGGCCTAACCGAATATTATCTCGTAGAGCATCTGAAATCTCGGGGCTTTGCTGTGGTACGTATGCCAGAAGATATGGCTGCTCATCTCGGCACCTACATGAATTTCGATTTCCTGATAAAACGGGACGGAATCGAGAAACGGCTTGAAGTCAAGTCTCTGTGGGGTACGAACACAAAGTTTGCTCGGTTAATCCATAGCACCACCACTCCGCCTAAAGGTGATCCCAAGGACTGGACTGAGGCACAGAAGGCTAACTATTATCCAACGAGCAGTTGTAAATTTGCGACTCAGGACTTTTTCGCCGTGAGTCTGTTTCTTCGTACGGGCAAAATCCAAGAATTTGCCTTCGCTAGATCCGTTCCAAAGGATCTACAGCTTCATGGCCTTCCTCGTTCTCGAAAATATCCCGAGCACGTCGGGCAGAATCCGTCATGCACTATCGGCGACGGCACTTGGTTCGCTACCGTCGACGAGGTCTGGGGACTCCCCTAATTCTGTAACATGGCTGAGCCCTGCTTGGTCTAGGGCGCAAACCTCTGCAATCAGCGCCATTCGGGCTTTTTCAAAGCGCTCCTGAGCCCCGGCCAACCCTTCCGCAGCCGCTGAGAGGGAGGCAATAGATTCGCGCCTCGCCGGCAACACAAGCTTCAAGATGGTTTGTTCCGAGATCGCAGGATATGCGATACCGCTGTTATTCCGAATCATCTGTTCTCGTACGACCTCAGTCTTTAGTAACCATACCAGGGCTAGCGGGTGAATACCAAAACACCGGATAACGGCAAAGCCGGTTGAACATACCGCACAGTCCAAGCCCGGCGGCGTGATGCCCACCCCACCCCTTTCTGGGCGAACCGTGGATACCAGCACGTCACCTGCCCGAATCAGTTTCCGTGCTCGACTTGGCGCGTCTGCCGCGAGCAGCTGCTTATGTCCGACGAGGCCTGTGCGGGTGTCCACGTCAGAAATCTCCACATAATTGAATTCACCCGAACTTCGCTGGCGCGGATCGATTCGCTCATCTATAAGTTTGGCCACATCAGATACCTTGAGAAGTGTCATCTCTGGGCGGTCAAGTACGGCAGCGATATTTTCGGGCAAGCCAACATGGTAGGCTGGATCCCAACGCTCCGCTTCATTCGGCAACCTTCGGCGACCGCCGAGGTTTTCCGGCATCTCACGGCGGTATTCCGCCAACAGCGTTGGCAGGTCTGTTCGTGAACTCCGTACTCGACGCCGTTGGCCGCTTCTCGTGATTACATCGAAGCCAACTTCGCTAGCTCCGCCGAAGTACGTTGTTGGCTCCGTCGCCTGCCTCCCGTACTTCCGAAGCACAATGACGGACGTCTTTGTGCTAGTGCCCGCTGCTGCGAACGTCACTGAGGGCAATGAGAATACCGCTTCTATGTAGCATCGCGTCCGAAGCCACGAACGTAACTCAGCAAAGACTCCCCGATTCACCAGGACACTATCCGGCACGACAGTCACCGCGATACCACCTGGCGCGAGCCAATCGACATACCGTTCCAGAAAGAGGACCTCTGACTCAGCCCGCGCACGCCCTCTCCCCATAGCAAAGCTACTGATGTCGGTTCCGGTGTATGTGGCACCGAAAGGCGGATTAGTTAGAATCAATTGCACCTTCTCTTCCAGGTTTGCGGTAAGGCATCCTTCGTGAAGGACACGGTCAAGCGCGTTTGCTATGCAGAGATTGGCTGTTTTCGCTCCAAATAGCCCAAGGTTAATCATGGCTAGGCGGATCATCCGCTCCGATTTATCGATTCCGACAACGTGCTTACTCACGAATCGCAACAGCCAGAGTCCTGCCTCTTGTTCGTTGAGATGCTGCCGCACTTGTCCATGGAAGAAGCGGGTGGATTCTGCTAGGAACGAACCAACCCCGCAAGACGGATCAAGAATCACACCCGCCCGGTCATCCACATTCTCATCAAGAAGTTGCGCACGAACGTCCGGCGAGAGCGCATGAAAACCGACCTCGACCATGAAGCGAGTGATCTCCGGGGGAGTGAGATACTGGCCCATCTCCTTTTCATCTACAAACGAATTCGACATGAACCGGGAGAAGACTTCATTGATGAGGTCGTCGCGTCCCGCTTCATGCAATGCCCGGAAAGCGTTCCCGTCGTGTTCAAAAATCTGTATGAGACGGTAGGCGAAGCGCTCATCTCCCGCGGAGAGACGCGTAAAGAATCGATCAACACCAAGTTTTGT
>Ga0116217_10000752_pt1 | contig 32524 bp, 24 predicted proteins | sample Sb_taG_6_FD_89697 | JGI IMG/M metagenome (GOLD analysis project Ga0116217, IMG submission 89697) | Peat soil microbial communities from Weissenstadt, Germany - Sb_50d_4_PS metaG | ecosystem: Environmental > Terrestrial > Soil > Wetlands > Peat | place: Germany: Weissenstadt | collected 2010-09-21 | reverse complement strand
GTCATGGGGCACGTTGTTCTCCTCGGCGACTCGATCTTCGATAACGCTCGTTACGTTCCTGATCGACCCCCGGTGATCGAGCAGCTCCGCCAAGCTCTCCCCCGAGGCTGGTGCGCTACTCTGCTTGCCGTCGATGGCCATATCGCGGAGGATGTCGTTAACCAGCTTAACGACCTCCCGGCGGACGCCAGCCACTTGGTCGTCAGTGGCGGCGGCAACGACGCTTTGGGCGAGAGCAGCATCTTGGCTGATGCGGCTTGCACGGTCGGTGAGGCGTTGGCGCTCGTCCACGAGGTGCGAGTACGCTTCCAGCACTCATACCGTGCCATGTTGCGGGCGCTGTGCGCGGTGGGGAAGCCGGCAGTAGTCTGCACGGTCTATGACGCCATACCGGGGTTAGGGCCCGCCGAGCAAGCTGCCCTTGCCGGGTTCAACGAGGTCATTCTCCGCGAGGCATTTTCGGCGAGCCTTCCGGTGATCGACTTGCGCTTGGTGTGCAGCCACCCGGCGGACTACTCGCATGTATCTCCCATCGAGCCGTCAATGGTAGGCGGGGCGAAGATTGCGCGAGTGATAGCAGAAATGGCAACAACGCACGACTTTGGCCATCGGCGGAGTGCAATCTACGCTTGATGGCCGAGGCGAGGGAGTGCGGGCCGAGAAAAAAAGATAAAAACGAGTATGAAGATCGTTATCTATGGCCAATCAGGCCGTGTCCGCGCTGGAGGTCTCTTCCGCGGGCTGCGATGGGGCCACCTGCGAAACAGGGAGTGGAGAACCGGCGCCTGCAAAAATGGGAAGCTGCGCCGTCCTTGGTTCAGAATTCTGCGGTGGTGAGGGGGACCGTCGGAAGGCGACGCGCACCGTTCCCGACCGGTTCTCAAACTGGCCGATAATCCACACGGGTCCGTCGGGACCTGACCGCTGGAACGAGAGGCGACCCCCATACAGGTTAACAGGCGTCCCGGCTTCGGCAGCCGACTTGGTGGCCAGGCAGGCGAGAAGCGGCCTGAGAATCCGGCGTGATTGTCGATCCGCGGCGGTGTCCATGTCGAGGACAAACTCCTGCCCCTCTTCTGAGCGCCGGGCCGCGATGGCGCCGAGTACTTGCTCCGCAAGCCCCTCGACCGTCCAGCCGGGACTGAGCGGGGCGGCCAACAGGTCGGCGATGGGGTTGTCGGCGGTCGCGGTGGGATTAGCCATGCGCTAATTGTCCCCGGTCGCGTGCCCCTGTCAACGCCTTCCCGTGCCGTTTCGCCGTCCAGGTCTACATAGTGTCTGTGGGGCTCTCCTTGCTGAACGGGCGACGGACGAAGGAGCGAGTGATGAACGATGGCGCGACGGTCCCCGCGACGCCTTGGGCGGAGCGGCCGACCCTCGACTTCGACCTGAGCCGGCCCGTCAGCCAGCTGGCGGCGACCCTGCCGCCCGGCGCCCTGGAGGCGGGGCGCCGGCTGCTGGGTGCCATTCTCCCGTCGATCCCGCGGCGTGCGCGGATGGTCGCCGACTGGGCGCGGCTGCGGACCGCGTGGCGGTTCCAGCGCGAGGTGTCCGGCGTCGCCCGGCTGATTGGCGCGAGCTGGCGCGACATCGTCCTGGCGAACGTGAGTTACGACCTGCTGCTGGGCACGATGGGTTGCTCGACGGTCGTGCTGCCGACGCCGTCGGGGCCGGTCGTGGCCCGCAACATGGACTGGTGGCCCGAAGACCTTCTGGCCCAGGCCAGCTACCTCATCCGTTGCTCACGGGCGTGTACGTTCCACTTCGCCCACGCCGGCTTCCCCGGAAGCATCGGCTCCGTGACGGGGCTGTCGGCGCGCGGCTTCGCGGTGGTGCTGAACGCCGTGGTTTGCGCCGAGGGGCGGCGCTGGCTGGGCTACCCGGTGCTCCTGCACCTGCGGCGGGTGCTGGAGGACGCCGCCGACTTTGACGACGCCCTGCGGATGCTGTCCCGGCAGCGGCTGGCGGCCCCGGCCCTGTTCACGCTGGCCGGCAGCCGCAACGAGCAGCGCGTCGTCATCGAACGGACGCCGAGCCGCTACGCCCTGCGCCGGCCGGCCGGCGACGAGCCCCTGCTGACGACGAACGATTACCGACTCCTGACCGCCGCGCAGAGTCACGACCCCGCGGACGCGTTGCTTCGCACGGCCTGCCCGCGCTACGAACGGCTGGGGCTGCTGCTGGCGAAGCACCGGCCGGACCAGGAGGTCACGGACGAGGCGCTGCTATACGCGCTGTCGGACGCGGGCGTCATCCAGGACATCACGGCACAGCACGTCGTCATGCGGCCGCGGGCGGGGGAGGCGCGGCTGTTCGTGCCGCGGCGATTGCTCGGTGATGAAGCGAGCGGCGCGGCGTCAGCCCGCCGGTCAGACCACACACCGGCGGGCTAACGCCGCGCCGCTCGCCAATCAGGGGGAGTATTCACATGGCGCGCGTCTGGATTCCCTCCCTGTTGCGCGACGTCACTGGCGGGCAGGAAACCGTCACCGTCCCCGGCGCTTCGGTGCGCCAGGTGATCGACGAGTTGGACCGCCTCCACCCTGGGGCCCGGGAGCGCCTGTGCGACGGCGACGCGCTGCGGCGGGGGTTGGCCGTCGTCGTGGATAACGAGGTCGCTCGCCTCGGCCTGCTGCAAGCGGTCGGACCCGACAGCGAGGTGCATTTCCTGCCGGCCATCGCCGGCGGCTCGGACGCCGACGTTCCTGCGGTGAAGGACGACGGCCCCGCGGCCCACTGTATCCCGGGCAGTGCAGCCGAGATCCTGGCCACCACCTCGTCCCGCGTGCCCAGCGGTCTGCTCTCCGCTGAAACCACCGCCAAATGCCAGGGCATTGCGTCCTCCGAGCCCTAACAGCCCGTTGAACAAGTCGTTCCAAAGCTCAAGCTCAAGTGAATTTCCTGCGAGCATGATTGGTCGAGCTTCAGCTTCTGGATGCCTTTTTCAACGGGCTGCTAAGGGCCTCCAGGCCGCTACGGGCGTCCCACACCTTCAGCGTCCCGTCCCGGGATGCGCTGGCCAGGCGCGTGCCGTCCGGGCTGAAGCACACGCTCAGGACCAGGTCCGTGTGCCCCTCCAGGGAATGGAGGAGAAGAGCGGCGCGGCGGACGTGATGCCACTCCCAACCGCGCTGGTCCCAGCGGCAGTCATCAAGTGTCGCGGCGGCATTGGCGAACTCGCCCTGCTCGCCATAGCGCTGCCCCAGGGCGATCTGTTCGGCGTACAGCAAGCCATCGGCGCGGGCGCGCTGGCGGTCGGCTTCGTTACTCGCCGCGACCGCCTTCCCCCGCTCTTCGTCGGCAATGTCTCGCTAGTCCTGGGCCTCCCGCAACAACTCCTGCATCCGGCCGGTGTAGAACAGGCTGACCCCGCCCACCACCAGCGCCAGCACCATCACCACCGTCACGCTCATCAGCGCCGCCATCGCTGGCCGCCGCTTCAGCCATTTCCAGCCGCGCTCCCAGCTCCGCACCGGCCGCGCCCGCACCGGCTCGCCCCGCAGGTAGCGGCCCAGGTCCTCCGCCAACTCCCGCGCCGTCACATACCGCCGCCGCGCGTCCTTCTCCAGGCAACGCCCCAGCACCGCCTCCAGGTCGGCCGGCACCGCCGGGTTGTGCGGCCGCACCGGACCCGCCTCGTCGAACTGGATGCTGCGGATCAGCTCCGCGTCCGACTTGCTCGGCGCGTCGTACAGCGGCCGCAGCGACAGCACCTCCGACAAGGTCGCGCCCAGCGAGTAAACGTCGCTCCGCCGATCGACCAGCCCGCGCGCCAGCACCTGCTCCGGGCTGGCGTAGCGCAGCGTCCCCGGGATGTCGCGGCCGGTCGTCAGCCGCTCCGCGTCCCCCTCCGACCACTGGGCCACCCCCAGGTCCATCAGCACCGCTTCCGTCCCGCCGGCGCGCACCACGATGTTGTCCGGCTTGATGTCGCGATGGACGATGCCGGCCTCGTGCAGGGCGTGCGCCGCTTCGGCCACCTGACGCACCAGCTCCACGGCCCGGGCGACGAAGCCTCGGCTGTCGGACGGGACCGCGACCGCAGGGGGCGGCTCCGGCGCGGCCGACGGCGCGGCGCCCTCGACCGGTCTCTCCTCGCGGCGGGCCTGGTCGCAGGCCGTGCTGATCGCCCCCTGCCAGGTCTCGCCGGTGACGGCCGCCGCTCCCCCCCGCCGACGCGCTCAGCCGCTCGCAGATGCGCGCCAAAGGCGACCCCTCCACCAACTCCATGACGTAGAACCAGCGTTCGCCTTCCTTGCCCTCGGTGAGGATGCTCACCAGGTGCGGGTGCTTCACCCGGCCCAGGGCGCGGATTTCGCGGCGGAAGCGGCCCTGCATCCGCGCCCAGGTCCGGGCGTCGCCGTGGCGCAGCATCTCCTTGACGGCCACCTGCCGCCGCAGCGCCCGCTGCGCGGCGGACTGGAGCCGCCGCCCTCGATCGTCACCGACCCTTGACGGCCACCTGCCGCCGCAGCGCCCGCTGCGCGGCCCGATACACGATGCCCATGCCGCCCCGGCCTAGCTCGCTGATGAGTTCGTACTCGCCCAGGCCGGGCCGCGACGGGTCGGACGGCGGCACCGGCTCATCGGCCTCGGCCCGGGCCTCCCCGGCGCTCACCTCGCCGGCATCGACCGCCAGCAGCCGCAGCACTTCCGCCAGCAGCCGGCACTGCTCGCCGCGCAGGTCGCTGCGATGGTCGCTACGGTTGTTGGTGTAGCACAGGTACTGGCCGCCGCGCCGACCGCGGCGGGCGCTGAGGAAGAGGACCTCGCGGGCCTCGGCGTCGAAGAGCAGCAGCGGGTGCAGCGGCCGGCGGCCGGCGGCCCCTTCCAGGTAGACGCGCTCACCGTCGGGCAGCCGGTCGGCCGATTCGCGCGGCAGTTCCAGCGCCGGCAGCTTGCGGCCGCGCTCGCCGATCAGCTCGGTGCGCTCCACCAGCCACAGCCCGCCGGCCAACCGCACCGCGTCCACGTAGACCAGGCGCCGGCCGGCCAGCAGGTCTACGCGCCCGAGCACCTCGGCCGCACCCTGGAGCAGAGCGGCGCCCATCCGCTCGTAGAAGTCGGCGGGCCGCTGGCCGGCGGCGCCGTGGCCGATCTCCTGGTTGCGGTAGCGCACCAGGCGCTCGAACAGCTCCGTGAGGCAGACGGTGGCCCGGGCCTGGGGCTTGCCCTCCAGGGCCTGGCGCAGGGCGGCGTCGAGGCCGGCGGCGCGCGGCAGGTCGTCGCGGGTCTTGCCCAGCAGCAGGTCACGCAACGGCGCGAAGCCGGGGGCGCCGGCGTCGGCCAGGACGGGCAGCAGGCGGCGGACGAACTCCCACCAGTGGCCCAGCGCGGGGCGGGCCAGGTTGTGGAGGCGTTCGCTCAGTTGCGGGTCGTGGTCGGGGCCTGCGGCGTAGGCGACGACGGCGGTGCAGCCGAGCAGTTTGAGGCCGGCCTCCCAGAGGTAGAAGGCGGTGAGGTGACGCTCCAGCGCCGTCTTGGCGTTGTGAGCGCGCCGGTACAGTTGCGCCAGGGGCAGCGGCAGATTCTGCGCCAAGGTTTCGTCGAGGGACGGTTGCGGGCGCATGACTCACCTCGGGGGCGATGGTCTCCTCGCGACCTTGGCGCGAACAGGAGGTCAGCAGTTTGCATCCCCATGCTATGACGGAAGAGTTGGTCAAGCAACTCTCCATTCGGGCCGGATGCAGAACTGGCCTCACCGCCGGTGCCCTCCGAAAGCCCGGCCGGTAGTCTCTTGTATGCGACCCCGCACCTTGTTAGAGTGGCAACGACCTTCTGACCCAGGACGTGAGTGATTACCATGCCCCGCCCCCGCTGGATCATCGTCACCGCGGTAGCCGTCTGTGCCCTCGCCGTCTGCGCCCTTGCCGTCTTCCTGCTCAGTCGGGCGCACGCCACAACTGCCCCCTCCGTCACCCCGCTTCCCGCGCCAGCGACCCCGCGGGCGGTCGGAGTGGCCGGCTGCTCCGGGCGCGCCTGCCACGGCGGGTCGTCGGCCGCAGGCGCCCCGCCCCCGAGTCTCGCAGCCGCCACCTTCTGGTTCGAGAACGACCGACACGTACAAGCGTTCGCCGCGCTCTCCGGCGAGCCGGCCGAGCGAATTCTGGCGGCCCTGCACCCCGCCAACCCGCCTCAACCCGCGACCCGCGATGATCGCTGCCTGGCCTGCCACACCAACCCCACGACCGTCTATGCCCCCGGTACGCAGACGGTGGACAATTCGGCCGCCGCCCGGGCCCTCCGCCGCGACGGCGTAAGCTGTGAGGCGTGCCACGGCAACGCCGGCCCCTGGCTGAGCGCTCATACCAGCTGGGGCGGTCAGACGGGCGAGCTGCCGGCGACCTACAAAAAACACGAGATGACGTGGCTGAACGACCTGACCACACGGGCCGACGTTTGCGCCGGGTGCCATGTCGGTGCCCCGGCGGATGCCGCGCTCGGGCTGCCACTCCGCGATGTGACGCACAGGATGATCGCCGCCGGACACCCGCGGCTGGCGTTCGAGTTGGTGTCGTATCAGAAGGGGCTGCCCCGCCACTGGGTGGAGCGCGAGCGCACGCGCAAGGCGCCGGACAATCAGCGTCCCGGGCGCGCTGCCCGAGCCTGGTTGGCCGGCCAGGCGGCCGGCGCTGTCGCGTCGTTGCGGCTCCTGGAGGACTCGGCCTCCCGCCCCAACTGGCCCGAGTTCGCTCGCTACGACTGCTACGCCTGCCACCACAACCTCGACGCAGGCAACTGGCGGCGGCCGGAAGCAGGCAGGCGACCCGGCCAACCGGTCGGCAACGCCTGGGATCTGTCGCTGCCGCTGCTGAGACAACTGGCTGCCGGGGGGCCCGCGCTGCGCGCCCTGGCCGATGTCCGCGAAGGGATGCACTCTTATGACCGGACTGCCATCGCCGCAGCGACGCCGCGCGCTGTGCAGGAACTGCGCAAGGAACTGAACAACTTGCGCAACGCGGTGGACCCCACCGTCTTGCTGCGGAAGGCCCTGCGCGACATGACAGCGGATGAGGACCTGTTGGCGCACCTGCGCTGGGACGACGCCGCCCAACTCCACCTGGCGCTGGCCGCCTGGGGGGACGCGGCCGCCGGTGGGCCGGCCGACTTCGCTGAGCAGCACCGCCAGTTGGGCAACGTTCTGCGGTTTCGGCCGGCAAACGGCCAATCGTGGAACAGCCCGCGGGGCTACGCGCCGGCGGCCATCGCGCCATCGTTGAAGTCAATAGGGTCCGGGCTTGACGCCGGGCCGCCCTAGCCGCCGTCGGGGAACTGAAGCCGGGCCAACTTGGAGGCCGGGTCGTGCGTGGCCCGGAAAGCCAGTTCGACAGCGGCGGTTCGGCTCACGCGCACCCGCAGCGCCCGCACTTCCCCCTGGGCCACGCCGTCGATGTAGCCCTGCAGCGGCCGCTTGACCGGGTCGAGCGTCCGTAGTTCGACCTCGGCGTCGAGGCCGAGAACCACCGGCCGCCAATGAGAGGGCGCGAGCACGTTGGAGCCGACCAGCAACAAGGCCGGAGTATGGTACGGCAGCGGCGGGGCGCCCAGCGCCCGGGCGTAGGAGGTCGAGCCGGCCGCGGTCGCCACCAGGGCGCCGTCGGCGACCACCTTCGGCAGGCGCACGACACCATCGACCCGCACCTCGACCCAGGCCGTTTGCCCGGCCGCCCGCTCGACCCAGGCGTCATTAAAGGCGACCGCTTCGCGCACCATTCCGTCGGCCGTCTCGACCTCGGCCCGGAGCAGCGGCAGCTGGTAAAGCATCAACTCCTCGGAAGTGAGCGAGCCCGGGGCATCCTGGTTGAGGAGGAAGCCGACGTGACCGGTGTTGACGCCGAAGAACGGCCGCCGCAGGCGCCAGTGCTGGCGGATGGCGTGCAGCATCGTGCCGTCGCCGCCGAAGACGAGGACCAGGTCGGGGTCGTCGTGGGCGCGGTCGCGGAACGCCTCAGCCGCGCGGACGGCGGCGGCGTTGCGCTCGTCGGCGACGATCAGCAGCCGCTCGGCGGGGGGACGCCAGCGGACCTCGTGGGCCGTCGGGCCGGCCCGGAACAGGCCGCGGCGGCGGACGTAGTCGGCGACGCGAGGGGCGACCAGCCCGTCGATCGGCCGATGCTGGAAGGCGCGGTTGCGGATGTCGGCGGCCGAGCCGGAGTGGTCCACGGTGATGGTACGCGAGTGCGGCGGCAAGTCGGCAGCGTCGAGCGGCTCGTGCGGCCGGCAGACGACGCCGAAGCGGGCATCCGCCCACAGCTCGGCGCCCTGCTGCCACAGGCGGTGGATGAGTGATTGGCCGCGCGCGCCGCCGCGGACCTGTTCGGCCGCGACGACGTGCCAGACCTCGCCCTCGTTCGCGTAGCGGTCGTCGAGCTGGTGAGTGCGCGTAAACCGCTCCGCTTCCAGGTCGAAGAGATCGACCCGGGCCGGCGAGTCGCCGAAGGCCAGGTCGGCCAGGGCGGCGCGGTCGATCGGCCGCGTGTCGTTGACGGTCGGCTTGTCGGGGCGCGGGCCGTTGGGCACCACCACGACCGCGTCGAACTGACGGGCCAGTTCATCGACGATGCGGCGGTGGTGCAGACCCGGGGGGTTGAACGAGGCGTTGAACAAGGCCAGGGTCTTCACGGGAATTCCTCGCAGAGGTTCTTGAGACCGCCTTGCTGAGAGTCTGTTGCGACAGCCGCTTGCGGCTTAGCGGAAGCCTGGAATCCGCCAAGCCGCAAGCGGCTGTCGCCACAGACTCTGAATCCTGGAGGGCGGAGTGCGCAGGGGCCCTTCGCCCATCAGGGCACGGACTCGTACGTCTGTTGGAAGAGAGACTGCTGGACCAGCCAGACGTCGTCGGGGCTCCCTTCATACGGGTCCGCGACGTGATCTCTGACAACGTAGCCGCCCGCCGGCGAGTAGAGCGGGTGCTCCATGTCGTAGCGCGGCCGGACGAAGAAGCCCTCGATTCCCGGGCCGCCGACCTGGGCCGCCCAGTTGAGCACGTCGCCCCTGGGACGGTAGATCGTGTACAGGCAAGGTCGGTCGTCGAAGGGGAATTGCTTCATCTCCTCCGCGCCACGGTCGTACTTGGCGGCGATGGTCTCCAACTTCTGGAACCAGGGCTCCCCGGCCACCCCCGCGCACAGCCAGTAACCTTCCCGGGCGATTTCGGTGGCGTGGTCGGCCGTCTGGAACTCTTTACCCACCTCGTCGGCGGTCACGGCGCGAGCCCAGATTGGCTTCGTCTTCCTCGCCAGGCGCCAGGCCCGGTGCTCGCCCACCCACTGTAACGTCTCTTCATGAGTGAGTCGCCTTGGCTTCACGGTTGCCTCCGCTTGCTCCCCGCATCCCGTACACGACACGACGGTCAGAAGGGCCATGACAGCGCCCAGCACACGACTCGCGACCCCCGGAAGGAGGAATGGTTTTTCGTTCGGCCGCGCGTCGCACACCGGAGAGAGGAGACGTCGGTTCATGAGGAACTCCTCCGTAAGGGGCGCCGCGTGATCCGCCCTGTTGACAACTACCCCAAGCCGACCCCGCCGTCAACCGGGCGAGGCCTCGGGGATCCCCTTCGTCGGCGGCGAAGAATTCCGTAAAAGAAACCTGATGGACGTCGTACTCTAAGGGCAGGACATGACAAGCGCGAGCGGCGTGACTGCTCGGGGAGTTCGTACCGATGCGCGAGTCCCAGGGCGCCCTCGCTCTGATCCGCCGGCCTGGCCGGGACGGTCCCGAACACCTCGTCCAGTGGAACGAGAAGTGGGGGGCCCTCCACCTGGTCGGCGGCCACCGCCGGCCGGAGGAGTCCTTTCACGACTGCCTCTGCCGCGAGTTGACCGAGGAACTGGCCGTACAGCCCGGCGTCGATTGCCGGGTGGCCGAGCGCCCGTTGGCCCACCTGGAGTACGCAGCCTTCTCGCAGTCGGCCGGCGAGGAGACGGCGTACACGATGGAGCTATTCGAGGTGGGACTGGCGCCGGCCGTCGTGGCGCAGGTCTCCGGCGACCCACGCAACGCGTGGGTGGGCGAGGCCGAAGTCCGGGAAGGGCGCTGCGCCGACGGCCGTCCCGTCAGCGTCACCATGCGGGTGCTGCTCACCCGGGCCGGCCTGCTCACGGACGAACCGTGACGCGCTCAGGGTCACCCCGGACTGAGAGTCTGTTCCGAAGGCCCGTCACACTCAGGCATCCCGCGTAGAATCCTGAGCGAAATACAGCATGATCCGACCCCTGTCTTCGATGCTCGCCTGCTACGCCGCGATCCGCGAGGGCAGCGCTGCTCTGCTCGGGGCGCGTCTCCTCGATGCCCGGTCGCGCCGGCTGCGGTTCCTCGCCGTTTGCGCCGGCCTATTCGTCGTCAGCGCGCTCGCTCCGCCCGCGTACGCTCTCGGCACGGTTGTCGTTGCCTTGTGGCTTCTGTTGTCAACATCCCTTGCCTGGGGCGTCAACGAGAAGCAGCGCGGGCGCATCGCCAAGAAGATCGATAATACCCGGCCCGATTCTCTGCCCGACCTGCGCGATCTCGCCTTGTTCACCGCCCTGGCCGTGCCGTGCTTCCTGCCGCTCCTCCTGAAGAAGGCCCAAGGCTGTTTCGACCTTTTCTGGTTGGAGAGTGAGCCCGGCACGTTCGCGTGGCTGCGGTTTCTGCTCGACAAGACCTACCTGCGCGCCCTGCCGGACGCGGTGGACCTCGGCTTCGCCCGCTTCGAGTGGCTGCACGGCCGGGGCATCGATTACCGCGCCGGCTTGCCCGGCTACCCCGGCCGCGGGCTGGTGCTGCTCGCTTACTCGCTCGTTTACCTGGTGCTGTTGCAGGGGCTGGGCCGGGTGTGGCAGATCCACCGCGACGTCGCGGAAGCCATCGCCGGTGTGGCCAGTGACCCCGACATGGCCGTGCGCCTGGGGCGTCGTGCCGTCAAACCACTTCTGGCAGCGTGGAAGCAGTCAGAGCTGACAGCGAGCACACGTGTCAACATCCTCACCGCCCTGGGCCGCATCGGTGACCCGGCCGCCCTGGAGGTGCTGCGCGGGGCAGCCATTCGCCACCCCGAACCGGAAGTCCGTGAAGCGGCCCTGCTGGCCCTGGCGGACCTTGAGGCGAAGGACACGGCCACCATTCTCGCCAAGGTGTTGCTCGACAAAACCGAGACCGTGGGGGCGCGTGCGGCGGCGGCCACCGCCCTCGGCCGCTTGAACTCTCCCGAGGCCGCCGAGCCCCTGCTCACGAAACTGGCGGAGGTGCATCAGATCGAGCGGCGTTACCGAGAAGGGGCCAACGTCCGCAGGGAGGTCGTCCGTGGCGTGGGCAACCACCTCGGCCGGCGGCGAAAGACCGGCGAGGACGTGGGCCTGCTCATCGACCGCGCCGTGCGGCATATCCTGGCAGACACGAAGAACTCCAGCCTGCTCGAAGACGTCTACCTGCGCGTGCGGAACAAGGCGGCAGGCGCCCTGGCCGAACTGGGGGACGCCCGAGGCATTCTCCCGCTCGTCGAACGGCTGTGCGACAGCCAGTACCAGAATCCAAAACTGGTCCAGGACACGGTCCTGGCTCTGGGCAGGCTCTTCCAGTCGCTCCGAGGGGAGGGAACAGTTGTCGAGAAGGAGGTCCGCAGGAACACACTGGCGGAGCTGTCTCGCCAGCTGCAGACGTCCCCAAATGACTCGGTCCGCCAGGCCGCGGCGCGAGCCCTGGGCATGTGCGAGGCGGCCGAACTGAACGATGAGTTGCTGGCCGGCTTCAAGTCGGCGCTGAGGTCCGGCCAGGAGGAGTTGGCCCAGGCGTTGAAGGAAGGCCTGTGCGCGATCGACCCGGAGGCAGCAGGCCCCCTGACTGAGTTGGAGAAGCGGACGGGCCGGCTGTGGTCGCAGCGCCGTCGGCAGACCCTGTTGGACGGCGAGAGGGAGCTGGGCGAGCGACTGAGGGCGGCCGGTGAGCTGGGCGAATACCGTGACGAGCGGGGCCTGAAAGCGTTGCGAATGACGGCGAGCAACCCCGATACCCCGGCGGAATTGCGAGCGGCCTGTGAGGAATCGATCCAGAAACTTAATGCTCCAGTAAGTTGAGCGAAATAACCAGGCATCGGTTCAGCCGCAACCAGAAACCGTTCGTCTTGCCGAGAATCTGCTTGCTCCGCGAGCGCTTTCGTGTCACGATCTTGGCTGTCGGCCGGCCATTCGTCCCCCTGTCGGGTGGGCAGGATCTTCCGGGCCGCGCCCCCGGGCAGGTCTGTCCAGAGCAGAGCCGCCGCGGCGGCCGGAGTGCCCATGGAACCGTTCCCCTACTCTCCGCAGCAGGCGGCCGCCCTGCTCGACGACCTGGCCATCGTCAAGCCCGAGGCTCCGCTGCTCAAGAAATGGCAGCAATGGCTCGACAACGACGCCTACCTCACACCCGTGAAATGCCAGCCGGGTGAGTTGATCGCTCGGGCGGATGGGTACGGGGACCGGGTGGCGCTGGTGATCGAGGGCAGCGTACGATTCCACGAAGGCCCGTACCACCCCGGGTGGCTCGCGCGACTGGCGGTGCGCTGGGGGAAACGGGTCGGCGAAGACGACCGCGGCGAGCCCTCGGCCCCGGGCACGACCGGTGCCGACGGCGGGCCGGAGGTCCCAGCTCGCCCTCCCAAACTTCCTTCGACATTGCTCAGGGGCAAGACCACGACCGACGGCTGGCAGGAAGTCGGCGGGCGCATCCTGGGGCTGACGAGCGTCCTGTGGAACCTGCCGCGATCGGTCACCCTGGCAGCTGGCCCGGAGGGCTGCAAGCTGCTGCTCGTCAAGAGGATCGCCCTGCGATCCTCCCCGTTCAACAAGTCCCCGGCGCTTCGTCCCTGGAACCGGGAGCAGTTCTGGTCACGCAAAGTGCCGCGGTGGCTGGCCGACAACCGACTCTTTGACCCCTCGCCCGTGCCCGGCAACCTGAGGGGTTTCCTTCGCGCGGTGGCCGCTGCGGACGCGGCACCCGGCGACGAACCCGTGCAACTCCTCCACTACGACCGCGGGTTCGGCCAACGCCTCCGCGTGGTCTGCGCGCGCGCGCCGAACCCCGGCGAACCTCTGCCGGATGGGGAGTGCGCGGACGAGGCGGACCCGTTCGTCAGCTTCCGCGAGAAGGAGGCGGCGGGCGGCCTTTACTTCGTCCTCACCGGCATGGTCCGCCTGACGCGGTTGCTGCCCGGCGGGCGGGTCATCGTCAACCAACTCGGCCCGAAAACCTTCTTCGGGCCCGCGTGCGTTGATGACACGGGCAAGGCCACGGTCACCGCGGAGGCGGTGGCCGATAGCCTGCTCCTCCGCCTCAACCCGGCGGCCGTCAAGCGCTTGTGCGAGCGCTTCGAGAGTGCCCGAGTTTCGCTGCAAAAGGACGCAGAGCGCCAGGCCGACCGTGACAAGGCAGTCAAGGACGCCCGGCACCTGCCCCCTTACGGCATGTCGGAAGAGACGGCGGCCAAGCTGCTCTTGGCCACCGACCTGCTGCGCATCGACCTGGACCTCTGCGCCCGCTGCGACGAGTGTGTTGTGAACTGTGTGTGTCCACACCCACCGGGGCGTCGCCCGCTTCCAGCGCGCCAACCCCAAGATGAGCTTCGACGGCGGCGAGGTGGCCCGGGCGTGCGTCCATTGCAGCGACGCGCCGTGCCAAGCCGTCTGCCCGCCCGGCGCCATCACGTTCCTTGACGACGGCATCGTGCAGATCCACCACGACCGCTGCACGGGCTGCATGCAGTGTGTCCCGGCCTGCCCGTTCGAGGTCATCGTGATGTGCGACCCGGCCCACCCGGACGACAAGAAGTCCCCGGCGTTTCCGGATCACGGCGTCGCCACCAAGTGCGACCGCTGCCTGACGAAGGCAGAGGACGTGGCGCCGGCCTGTGTCAGCGGCTGTCCCTATGGCGCCGCGACCCGTGGACGACCGCAGGATCTGTTCCCCAAGCTCCGGGACTGGGCGGAGGGGGGCGGTCCCGTCATGGCGGCGGGTGGGCGCGCAGACGAGGCCTGCGCAGGGCGGTGATGCGCCCCCGACCCAGGGCCGCGACCGACAGGAGAGCTACTGATGTCCCCGACTCCTCCCGCTGGCCGGCCTGAGTGCGCGCCGAGTTTCTTCGGTCTGCACGGCCTGTGGCTGTCCTGGCTGCCGTTCCTGCTCTGGATCCTGGCCTGGGGCTTCTCCGCCGCGCTGGACGGCCCGGCGGTGCGGTGGTGGACACGGTGGAGCGGCTACCCCGCCGCGGTGGCGCTGCTCGTTCCCTTCGTCCACATCGCTCGTGGTCGGTTAACCCGCCTGGGCAGCCTCGCCGCGGCGCAGCCGCCCCACGCCGGTGGCGGCCAAGTCCCCCGACGCCGGTTCGGGCGCCTGGCCAATCGGCTCGCACGCTTCCCCCTGGTCGGACAAACGACTTGGTTGCGCTGGCACATTGGCGCCGCGTTCGTTGCGTTCGTGCTCACCCTCTTCCACAGCCGGGGGCGCGCGAATGGCCTGCTTACCTTCGGCATTCAGGTCGCCTTCTGGCTCGTGATGCTCTCCGGGGTCGTGGGGTACTGGGGGCGAATTGTGATCTACCGTCTCCTGCAGGTAACCGTGGAGTCGGAGTTCGGGCGGGCGAACCTGTTCTGGAAGGTGAGCAGCCGCCTTCAGCGCCGCGCCGACCGCCTCATTAAGAAGGGGTACTGGAAGCTCACCGAGTACGACGTCCGCAACTGGTACACGTTCTGCCGGGACCTGGACAACGACAAGCAGGGGCTCGTTATCAACAAGGGACGGGAGAGTGGACAGCTTCAGTCCGCCTGGCAGCGGACCGAAGCGTACGTTATCAAGGCGCCCGATAAGGTGATGGAGGCCGCGCGGGCGCTGCGGCAAGCACTGGACCAGGGAGGGTTGATGCCGGGACAGATGAACGCCCTGGTCGGGTGCCTAAATGCGGCACTGGGCAAGGAGGGTTTCTGCGACGAGGCTGACTTCGGGCGACTGGCTGGCCGCACAAGGAGCCCCTGGGCGCGAGTTGGCTTCGGGCGACCACCCGGCCGGCGACCACGGCACGTAGCCCGTCAGGGAAGACAGCGCCGTGCGAGGGCCGACTTGGGGCGGCCGGCCAGGGCCCCCAACCTGCCGCCCGAGGAGGTCGTCCGCCGCCGGCGCCTAGCGGCCGAGGCTTCCCGGGTGTTCGCGCGCGAGGAGGCGTGGAAGCGGTTGGAAACCTGGTTGAAAGAAGCACTCGTCGAGCTGACGGATGACCAGCGCGACAAAGTGGCGGAAAGCTGCACTCAGCTGGCCCGGTTGTGGCAAGGAGCGAACTGGAAGGGATCGAAGGACGACCTGCGCAAGGCCGAAGACGGGCTGAAAATCCTCCAGGGATATGAAAAAAAGTTGCACCGGGCGCAGCCCGAGCGGTCGGCTATCAGGCAGGCCTGCCGCGCTGTCGTGACACAGGCCAAGGAGAGTCGGCCGCGCGACCAACGCCTGAGGGGGGGAAGATTATCGGAGACCCTCATCCGCCGGTATCGCAAGGTGTGTTACTGCGTCCGCAAGAACCTGCCGGATTGCTCGAAGAAGCTGTCCGAGGCGGAAAAGACGCTGGGGGAGTTGCTTCGCGAAATGCGCGCCCTCGGGCCGGAACACGAGAACCGGCCGTTGGATGCGGCGAAAGAGACCCGCGCAGGGGAACTCTGCGCGCAGGTCCAGGCGCTCCTGAGGGAACTGCCTGGGGAGGCGCTGCTGCGCGACGTGGGTCAAGCGAGGAAGGACGAGGTCGGGCGGCGGAACCGCTTGTTCCTGGAAGCCGTCAGTGCCGAGGTAATCCCCAGCCAGCCGCCGGCCCCCGTCCTGGAGGAGTTCTATAACCAGGAGGTGGCGCCCTACCTGAATGTAGCGCCTGACCCCGACAAGGGCAAGCTGGCGTGGGGATGGCTGTTCACCCGGGCAGCCCGAGAGCCAATCGCGAAAAATCATGTCGATGCGATCCAGGCCGCCGTCGGCCCGGACCAAGTCCACATCGTCGAGGCCCTGATGCGCTGGGTCAACAGGCGGCGGCAACTGAACGTCGAGCAGTGGCTGGACCGCCTGGCCAACTGCTGGCTGTGGGTGCATGGCTGGGCGGCCGTCGTGCTGCTCGCCCTCGTCATCGACCACATCGTGGGCAGCTTTCTCCTCGTCGGTCATTGACGGCGGGCGCCAGGCTTACGGCGTGCCCGGCGCGATGTCGCGCCCCTGGTGGGGGTGGAATTTGAATCCCTCGACGTCCAGCAGTTGCCGGCGCGGCGGGTCACGGGCCAGGGCGCCCGCGCCGGCCAGCGGCGCGTCGCCGTCGTGGTAGCGGTGGCACAGCACGCAGTCGTTCCGGGCGCCGCGCCAGGTGACCGACCCCGGCGCGTGACACTGCAGGCAGTTGCTGATCCCCGGCACCAGCACGTCAGCGGCCCGCGTGGAAGCGTCGCGGTTGGGCCCGCCGCCGAGGGCCTCGGGCGAGGCGTTGGCGTGACAGGCGCGGCAGTCCAGGGCGCGGTGGGCCGTATGGCTGAAGACGGCGTGCCGGAACCACACCGCTGGAACCTGGGGCGGCACGATCCGCCGCTGCCGCACCGGCCCGTCGGCCGGCTCGTAGTGATGGCACTTGCCGCAGGCCGTCGCGCCGGCGTACAGAACCCTCTCGGCCGCCACGACCTGCGCCTGGATCTTCTCGCGGGCCATCACGGCCTGCGGCCCGGGGAACTGGCCGGGCAACGGCAGCTGGTTCGGCCGTACCGGCAGCGGACGGTCCAGCAGTTTTGGGTCGCCGCGCAGGTACTGCTCGGTGTAGGTATGGTCCAGGAAGCGGCCCACCTCCGCTGGTTGCAGGCGGTGGGGGACCTGGAGGGCGGGAGGGCCCGGCTCGAACGTCAGCGGGTGGCAGGCCTGACAGTGGCGCTCGTAAACGATCGGCAACAGGTAGGCCCCGGTGGCGGGCGCAGGCCGGTTGCCGTCCGGTAGGGGCGGCAGCGGGGCCCGGGCATCGCCGGCGTCGCGCTCGTGGCACGAGGCGCATTCGAGCTGGACTGGCGTGTTCGGGAGCTTGCCCCGACCTGCGGCTGCCTGATACGGCTCGGGAAGCCCGGCGTAGGTGAGCGCCTCGCGGAAGGGCCGCCCGCCGCGCGTGGGAACCAGGCCGGGGGTCATGTGCAGGGCGTGATTGAACTTGAGCCAACCCGGGTCCGCGTTGATCGTGCGGCCCGCGACGAGGGACAGGGCCGCCATGAAAGCGCCTTGCCCCAGGGGCGAGTGCATCAGCGCGACGGTCCGTCCGACCTCGACGGCCAGCGACGGCCTTAGCGCTTGGAACTCGGGATGGGCCGGGGGAGCGCCGAAGTGACGAACCATCGGGGCGAAGACGAGCCACTGCCCGCCATCCGTCGTGTGAGCGGGCAGGTCTTGATGACAGCGGGTACAGTGCTCGTCGGACACGCGCAGCGGAGAGAAATCGCGGCCCAGGTGCTCTCGGTGGCAGGTAGCGCACTCCCCGTCGTGCCCCTGGCATCGGTGGTGGTGCGGCGCCCCCGCGTGGCAAGACTGGCACAGAGCGGACTTCACACCCGGGGGGGACGTCCCGTGGCAAACATCGCAGTTGGGCTCCCACGCGGCGTGCGCGGCGGAGAGCGGCCCGGGGGAATGGCGCTCGCCGCGCCCCAGCAGCGTGGTGGCCAGGATCGCGCCCAGCAAGCCAAGGACGGCCACCGCCCAGTATTTCTGGGGGCGCGGCCAGTTCCACACCTTCCAGCCGAGGCGCGGAGGGGCGTAGTGATCGGTGAGGGCGCGCGACGCGAGTTCACTTTCGGACAGGGCCATGAGCTACCCCCTGCAAGTCCCGAGGAGACGTCGGTCGAGGGCATCCCACCTTTACCATCCGCCATCAGTAGGGTCAATGGGCGGCGGGTCAGCAACCAAAGCGAGGAAAACTCGCGCCAGTGAGGGCCGAACTCGAGGAGTCGCCATGAGTCACGGGACACGACTGCTGATTCTATTGATCCCGACCGGGTTGCTGCTGACGCTGCTGTTCCCGGAGCCGGTCCTCGTCGCTCCCCGCCCGGCGGCCACTATTGCGAAGGCGTCGCCTATGACGGGGCCCGTCGGGTCTGCCTCTTGTTCCGCCCAGGCGTGTCACGGCCGTGTCGAGCCCCGCCCCGGCGAACAAGAGATTCTCAGGAACGAATATACCACGTGGGTGCGCGAGGACCGGCACGCCCGGGCCTATGAAGTGCTGCTGAGGGAGGACTCACGTGAGATGGCCCGGCGCCTGGGCGGGGAGCCGGCCCACCAGTCGAAGCGCTGCCTGGCCTGTCATTCGTCCCCGGCCCTTCCGGGCGAGCGCCCACCGCGACGGCACGAGGGAGTGGGGTGTGAAGCGTGTCACGGCTCCGCCGAGAAGTGGCTGGTGGAACACACCAGCCCGCAATGGGCGAACAGGAGGCCGGAAGACAAATACAACTGCTACAAAATGACGCCGCTGACAGACGTGTCCGTGGTGGCGTCGGCCTGTGTCGGCTGCCACGTGGGCAGCCCGCCGGAAGAGGGAGTGGCGCTGCGCGACGTCACCCACGACCTCCTGGCGGTGGGGCACCCCCGGCTGAACTTCGAGTTCGCCGGCTACCTGGACGCGATGCCGCCGCACTGGAACGCGGCGCGGCGTGCCGTGGTGCGGGGGTCGGGGTTCGAGGCGCGGGCCTGGGCCGTCGGGCAGATGATCTCGGCTCGGGCGGCGCTGGCCCTGCTGGGGCACCGGGTCCGGCACGCCGGCGACAAAGGTGCGGCGCGGACGCCGTGGCCGGAGTTCGCCGAGTACGACTGCTTCGCCTGCCATCACGACCTGCGCGAGCCGAGCTGGCGGCGGAGTCGCGGCTACGGCTCAGGGAACCCCGGGTCGCTCCCCTGGGGAACCTGGTACTTCACGATGCCGCGTCTGCTCGCTGAGGAGAGGGACGGGAAGGCGCGTCCGGCCGATGATGCCCTCGCCCGCCTGGAGCAGATGATGGCGGAACCGTACGCCGACGCGAAGTTGCTCTCGCCCCTGATTGTGGAGGCCGACCGCCTGCTGGACGACTGGCAGAAGAAGGTTAAGGGGGAGAGCTTTGACCGTCTGTCCGTCCGCCGATGGCTCCGGGTGCTGGCCGGCGATGACCGCAAGCTGTCGGAGCGCGAGTGGGACGGTGCGGCGCAGCTCTACCTGGCGCTCCGAGCCATCGATCGCGCCCGCGCCGACATGCCGGCAGGTGCGGGGGTGAACGCCGGTGGAAGGCCGGCCCCGCCTGCCCTCGAGAAGCTGGCCGAGCGGTTGGCGTTTCCGAGCGGCCATCAGAGCCCGAAGACGTTTCGTGAGGACAGGGGGTTTGATGTGGAGTTGCGGCGATTGCTGGAGCAGTTGCGGCCGGAGTAAAAGGAGGAGACCGTCCACCCGCTACGTCCCTCCCGGCGGCAGCGCGGGTGCTGATATCCGGTCCGGTGGAGGACGTGCGTTGGGCAGTCGCTCCGCGGAGCGAGGAGAGAGGTACGTCAAGGACGGGGAATTCCTGCTCGTCACGGATTTTGGGGTGGTGGGTGGGCGGCGCGGGGCGCGGGCCGGTGTGGCGCCGGGCGACCTGCCCAGTGGGCAAGTCGGTGGGCAAGTCGCCCCCCGGCGCAACTCGAGTTGGTGCAGCGGGTTGCGCCTTTAGGGGAGTGACTTGCCCAGTTGCCCACGTGTTTGTGGTCAAGTCGCCACCCCGCGACGACCGCAGGTCACGCGACGGCGTTGACGACGTCGATTCGGCGCACGAACGGGAAGCGGACGAGTGCTTTCAGATGCACGACGCTCGTCACGCCGGCAAGGGCCTGCTCCAGCGTGCGGGGGCGTTCCAGCAACGCCAGGATCTGCTGCTTCTGATCCGGCGACAGCGGCTGATCGGTCTGGATGAAGACTTCGACCTTGTCGTTGTCCTTGCCGATCGCCACCTGGCGCCGCCCCAAGGCATCGAGTTTGCGGAAATCAAGTTCGTTTATCGCAGACATGACATCAACCGCCGCAACCGGCGCGGTCTGAGCCCGCGTGGTCGCCGAGAGCGCCTCATTGGTCCGTGCCATCCGTGGCCTCCGTTCCGAAACGATCCTGTGAAAGGCGATGACTAACTCACTCCACCCCCCGCTCTAAAGCGGGCAACGAAAGACGCAGCCGAACCTTCCCGGGTTCGCATGGGGCGAGAAAACGCCGGGGAAGTTTGGGGAGGAACTCATTCCATCCCCATGGGGATGATACCGAAACCGGCCCGAGGGAGGCGAGGTCGGTTGAAACCCGCTTGACAGAGTCTAATTCAGAACTCGTCATCCTGAGGTCGGGGGCGCGCGGGAAACATGGCCACTGCCGGGAAAGCATCCGCGACAGCCGGCGCACTGCCGAAATATTGGGACAGCTTTGCGAATATTACCAGGGCCACCACCTCGCCCCACGGGAGAGCGATTCCGCTCCTGCGGGAGTGGCTTCGCTCCGTAACCTCGGGCGCCTGGCCGAGGCCGTTGAACCCGTTCACCACTATTCTCATGTCGTAACAGATTGGCCATAAATGTCTTACGACGCATCGGCTCGAATTGTTCGGTTGGCGGCACGCGGTCTGCATTGAGGAGGGGACGGCCACGACGCCCTGGGAGCCTTCTTGGGGGATGGACGCATGAAGTCGCACTCACCGAACCCATCGACGGTTCAGGAGATGGAGATGCCCAACTCAGGTCTCGCGGACGCAATCATGCGGATCTGGGACGCCGCGAATTCCGACGACCTGCCGGGCCTGTGGGCGGAGGCCGGAGCCGGCGTGAACCAGGTCACCGGCGGCTGCTGCGCGGCGCTGTTCGCCAGTTCCCCCGCTGGAGATGCCCTGGAGCAGAAGTGGCCTCATCCTGCCGGACCGCCCGTCGAACTCCCCGAGGGGCAGGCGTTGGACCTCGCCCGGAGCCGGAAGCCTTTACTGGCTTGCCCCGAGGGAGAGACCTTGTTGTCGATCCGTGCCGCCGGGCGCTTGTTGGCCCTGGCCTACTTTCCGCCCAACGGCCCCCTGTTCCAGCGGCAGTGCCTCTCCGACATGCTCTCGCTGGCCGGGGTTGCTGGGGCAGCCCTTGAGGGTCTGCGCCGGCGTCGGGGGACGGCGATCCTCACCGGCCTCCAGGACGCGCTGGACCAGGCAGGGGACGCAAGACAGCGCATCCGCCTCCTGCTGGAGAACGCGCTGGAGGAGTCTAGCGGTCAGTGGGGTTTTGTGGCCGCCGTCTCCGAGGCGGAGCCGGACTGGCTGCACCTCGTTGAGAGCCGCGCGGGACGCGGGATCTTGGTTCCGGACCGCATTCCCACGGAGTACGACATCGTCGAACGACTGCTGAAGAGTCGCCAACCCGTGGTGGTCAATACCCTGGAGCCGGGGAAGCGCCACCGGCTGTGGAAGCGGGGCTTCCAGAAGTTGAGTGAGCGCTACGGGCGCCCGAGGACGGAGGCGTTCTTGAGAACCCTGGAGCGGAGCCGCCGCTGCGCCGGCTACCCGCTGATTCTCGACGGCCGCACGGTCGGCGTGCTGGCCGTTCACCACGACGACCTCGGCCGGTTCAGCCTCGACGACCTCGCGCGGCTCGATCCGTTGGCGGACCGCCTCGCGGTGGAACTGTTCGCCCTGAGGGCGCTGACCAAGGAGGCTTGCCGCCTCGCCGACCTGGGGACGCCGGGCGATCTTCTCACGGACGTGCAGGCTCTCTCTCCCATCGATGCCCGCAACGAACTGTTCCGACAGTTGACGGAGCGGGCCCTTGAAGAAGTGGCTCGGGGTGCCTATCGCGCCGCCATCACCGCCTACGTCCCGCAGCTGAATGAGCTGAGCTTGGACCAGCGAGTGGGTCCGTGGTCGAAGAAACACGACAGCATTCACCTGGCGCTGACGGACACTCGCTCCACGGCGGTGGCGGCGTTCAACACCAACCGGACCGTGGCTGTCCACGACACGCGCCAGGAAGGCTCCCCTTACTATCCCGACGTCCCCGAGGGGGAGAAGGAGGACCCGACCCTCTCGACGGTGGCCATCCCGATCCGCAACAACCAGACGGTGCTGGGGGTGCTCGTTGTCGATTGGCGCTACACCGAGGGTTGTGACGAGGTGACCGTCCACCGCCTGGAACACCTGGTAGACGCCTACGCGATGCCCATCGCCCGCTACTACACGGTCAGTTACCTGGACAAGCTCGAGGGCCTTCTCCACCGGATCGAAGGGACGGCCATTCGAGACGAGCATTGTGAGGAGTTCCTCGAACTGGCGGCTGCCGTCACTGGGGCGCGGGTGGGGTGCCTGTTCCTACGTGACCCCCGGACCGGGCTCCTGCAGCTGCGAGCCCGGACGCACGGCAAGGAGGGACTTGCCAAGGATGACCTGGCCTACGAGTTCGGCGAAGGACTCACCGGGACCGTCGCCCTCCGACAGGAAATTGTCCGGCTGCCGTCGCTGGAGCTGGATGACCTCAAAGGGCTCCGGGCCCATGGGATCGACCCCTCGGTACTGCGCCGCAAACTGCCCGATCACAGGCAGGGGTCGAGCAATCGCCGATCTTTCCTCGCCGTCCCGATGTGCGCCAACGGGGAAGTGGTGGGGCTGCTGCGCCTGCGGGGCGAGGACGGCCAGCCGTTCACGTCGATCGACGAGGAGATGGCGCAAGTGATCGCGGGCCGCTTCGGCGCGGTGCTCTACCAGTCCCTCGAGCGGGCGCGGTCTCGCGAGCTGCGCTTGTTCGCCTCCCGTCACCTGACCCCGGCCCAGAGCGCCATCGACCTCGCCGCCCTGCTCTTCGACCACGTCGAGCGACTGCTGGGTCCGTGTGACCTGCTTATCCGCCTGGCGGACTGGCGACCGGCCCCGGGTCATCGGCTCGTGGAGGTGCTCCGCCGCATCAAGGGCAAGCGGTTTGACAAGGACGAATGGCACGCCCTGCCGATCACCGAAGACCCATCGACCCGGGAAGGCTGGGCCTGGGCCAATCGCGACGAACTCCTCTTGCCCGACCTGAGCGACAATGCCGACCCGCGAGTGCGACTGGCTCCTCTGGAGCCGGCGCTCGCCCGCGGCTGCGAGTTGTACCTGCCGGTGCGCGCCGCCAAGGGGGGCGATGTGCAGGGCCTCCTTGTGGTGCGCAAAGCGGTCCCGCACGCCTTCTCCAAAGGAGAGATCGACTTCCTCCGCCGCGCCGCCGACCTGGCCATCCAGGAAATGCTCAGGCACCGCGAGGTGCGGGTAAATCAGCTGATCGGGGACCTGGAGATCGAGGCCCACGAGTGTACGCGGAAGCTCGCCGGCGGCAAGGAGAAGCTCCCCGCCGCGGAACGCGACTTCTACCGCAACGCCCTGGTCAAATTGATGAAGGGACTCCGCGCCCTGGAGGGGCACGGCTTTGTCGGCGTCCCGGCACCCGGAAACTCGCGGCTGGAGTTTTTCGACGTCGAGGGCAACGCCAGGGGACTGTCTGAGGAGGCACAGGGGAGACTGGGCTCACTGCTGGCCGGCTCGGGGGGCGAGGTGTTGGTCTGCCCGGCCGGGGACTTGTTCCCGACAGTGGGCGGCATCGTGCCCGCCAGTTTCGCCACGGCTCCGGCGGGCGCCAGCGACTGCTACATCTTGCCCATGGCCTCGCGCCACCAACTCCTCGCCGCTTTCTTCCTCTTCGACGACAACCGGCAACAAGTCAGCTACGCGCGCGCCGAGCAACTTCAGAATCGCATGAAGGGGATTGTACACGTCATTGAGTTGGCGCGGAAAAACGAGCGGCAACGGGAAACGTCGCTGCTCATGAGTGCCGTGGGGCTGATCGGCGCCATGGTCCTCAACGTCCACCATGACCTTCGCGGGCCGATCCGGCGGGCCCGGATCAACCTCCAGAGCATCCCCGAAGGGCAGCGCTTCGCCGACTACGACGACGTGATGAAAGACCTCGACCTGGTCCTGGCCGCCGTCCAGAACCTGGTCGATTTCGTCCACGACTCGAAGACCCCCAAGACGGATATCGCCCTGCGGGAGGTTCTGGAAGAGGCCCACACCCGGGTCGAGCAGGAGGGCCGTCTTCAGCGGCTCGCCCACCGAATCCACCGGAACTTACGGGGCGCAGACCCCCTCGTCGTCTTCGGGCTTCAGAAGCCGCTGGTGCGGGCGTTCGAGCACCTCTTCAACAACGGGCTGAGCGCCATCGACGGCAAGGAGGAGGGGCGGATCGACGTCACGGCGAAGGCCGACGGGTCGATGGTCGCCGTCACCGTCACCGATAACGGCGTCGGCATGTCGCCCGAGACCAAGAGCCGGATGTTCGAGCTGTTCTTCAAGGTGGGCCACGGTGGTAGCGGCCTGGGAATGTCGGCCGTCAACGCCATCGTCGAGTTCCACCAAGGCCACATCGACGTCGCGTCCGTCGAGGGCGCGGGTACAACCATCACGCTTTATCTACCGACGGGAGGAGGCAAGTAACATGATAACCGAGGTGACATCGCGGCGGCCCAAGGGTCGCGTCCTGAGCATCGACGACGACGAACGGGATTACAGGGCCTTCATCAGGCGCCTGGCCGACCGGGGCTGGTCCGTGGAGTGGGTCGAAAACTGGCGGGAAGCGGAAGCGAAGCTCAAGGCCACGTCCTATGACGTGGTACTGATCGACCGCCTCTGGGATGACCACAAGGGGGGCCGTCGGTTCGAGGGCGACGACTGGCTGAAGCGCCTGCACGCCCGCAGCGCCTATCCGGCCCTGATCGTCGTTTCCCACTTCCCCGATCCGGAGGCCCTCGTCAACGCCCTCCGCCACGGAGCCTACGACTTCCTGGAGAAGAAGTCCGACGAGGGCCAGGAGAAGTGGCTCGACCAGCTGGACAAGGTCTGCACACGCGCCGTGCGCTGGCAGCAGCTGAAGCGCCTGCGCCACTCGCTGCTGCGGACCAACTTCGAGGGGCTGCTCAAGAACTTGTACGTCCTGCTCAAGGATGCGTTCAGCGATCTCGCGCTGTCGGTCCTGTACGTCGAAGTCCTGCCCGGTGGGGCGCTGCGTGCCCGGCCCATGATTCCTGGCCAAACCGAGTTGGACCACGGGGAGTCCGGGGAGGCAACCCTGCCTCTGGGTAAGGGCGGGTTCCTGTCATCCCGCCTGACCAGCGTCGGGGAGGTGTTGCGGACTCGCGAACCGCTCCTGACGCTGCGCCGCGATGACATGGCCAGGGAGATGTTCACGGCACACGCCGGGACGCGGCTGCTGGTGCCGGTGCTCTTCGACGAGCACCCGGACGACCCGACGCGAACCGTCGCCGGCATCTTGTGGCTGGAACTGGCGCAGGAAGATGCCCTGGAGACGGAGGACGCCCGCTTTGTTTCCGACGTGGCCGACTGTCTGGCCGACGGCTACAGTGCCCTGCGCCGCAGGGAGGAGCACGAGCAGCAGCGGCTGACGCAGGAACAGCACGGCCTGATGGCCGAGGTGGCCCACCGCATCGGCAACCCCCTCCAGACCGCGCAGGCTAGCCTGGACTTCCTGCGCGTCCAGCTGCGCCGGGGGAACCCGCTGCCGCGCGAGGAGCTGTTGGAGCCCGTCGAGGACGCCCTGGGGGCCCTCGAGCAGGCCATCCGTGTGGGCGAACGGCTGCAACAGGGAGACGCGGGGCGGTCGTGGCACGAACGGCCCATCAACCTGGCGCCCCTTGTCCGAGAGGTCACCGACCGCCTTGGGTCGTCCTTCCGCGCCGGCGGCGCCACGCTGCTTCCCGAAGTCGCGGAGTCCGTGCCGCCGGTGGCGCTGGACCGCGAGGAGGCCCGCTACGCACTGGAGTGCCTGATCCAGAACGCCCGGGAAGCCCTGAGCCGGCGGCGCCCCGCCCCCGACGACGGGGCTAGCGGCGGGACGGCCCGGGTCCGGCTGTCCTCCGACCCCTCCGGGAAGACCGTCGTACTGGCCGTCGAGGACAACGGCCCCGGGTTCCAGGCGGACGAGTTGGAACGGGCGTTCGACAAGTTCTACAGCACCAAGCCGCAAAACTACAAGGAAGGCAAGCACGGCCTGGGCCTTTGGGAGGCCAAGCAGTTCGCCGCGCGCGCCGGCGGGGAAATCCGGGCGAAGAACCTGCCCGGGGGCGGGGCCGTGGTTGAGCTCCTGCTGCCCGCCTGCAGCCCGACCGAGCCGGTGCGGGCTGGAACCCTCGGCGATCCGGAGGAGGTGCGGCCATGCTGCTGAACGGACTGGTCATCTGTGCCGACGAGGCCCACCGCGAGAAACGGCTGCTGAAGCAGATTCGGAGGCACGATCCCACCGTCTTCCACCCGCCCAAGGGCTTTCCGACGGTAGCGTCCGCCCTCGCCGACGCCGCCCGCGGGGACCCCCCCGATTACGCCCTGCTGTCACTCAAGGGGAGTCCCCCCTCGGCCGCCGAGCAGAACGGGCTGCTCGAGGAACTCCTCCGGGGACTGCCGAAGGTCCCCGCCGTCGTCGAGTTGGCCGACGACAAGCCCGAGCGTGCCTTCGACCTGCTCAAGCGCGGCGCCTTCGACGTGCGCTCTGGAGAGATTTGGAAGGTAGAAAAACTCTGTCAATCGCTGCATAGCGCCTGCGGTCCCCGCAAGCCACCTTACCCATTCCTGATGCCGCTCGAGCCCGACGGGGACGGGCACTGGGCCTTCATGAGCATGTCGTTCGCGCGGACGGGCGACAACGCCAACGCGTACGGCTTCGCCATCTGCCCGGCCATCCGGGCCCTCGGGCACAGCCCGACCAAGGTGCTGCAGACGGCCGAGGACATCGTGCCGGACGGGACGCAGCTCGAGCTGCGCGCGCGCGTGCATGAGGCCATCAAGCGCCGCAAAGTCGTCGTCGCCCTCCTGTCCCCCCCCGACCCCGCGGCGCCGCCGAACCCCAACTGCATGTACGAGATCGGCTACGCCGCAGCGGTCGATCCGGCTCGCGAGGTACTCGTCCTGTGGCAGGAGAACGTCGAGCAACCCGAACCCCCGGTAATGTGCCCGCCGAACCTGCGGGTACAATACAGTAGCAAGACCGAGCTGGCCCTGGCCCTCTTCTTCGGCCTGCTCGGTACACCTGACCACCTGACGAGGTACTGGCGCCCATGACTGCCGCTGACACCTCCGCCCCCCCACGGGCGTCCGTTCTGGTGCTCGACGACGACGCCAAGCTGGGCGAGTCCTTGGGCAAGTTGCTGCGCCTGGAGGGCTACCACGTCGATGTCCTCTGCCGGGCCGACGAGGTCGAGCCGCGCGTGCGCCGGCATTTATACGACGCCGCCCTCATCGACCTGCGCATGCCCGAACGCAGCGGCATCGACGTCCTTCAGGCGCTGCGCGACCTCGACCCGGCCGTGGCCGTCCTCATCATGACGGCCTACGGTACCATCGACGCCGCGGCGCAGGCGTTCCAACTCGGTGCCAAGGATTTCTTGTCCAAGCCGGTCCGCCGAGAAGTCCTGCTGGCCGCCGTCGAGCGCGCTCTGGAAGTGTCTCAACTGGCGTGCCACGCCCGACTGCTGCGCGAGCGATTGGCCACGCCGCTGCAGGCGCTGCTTGGCGACAGCCCGGCCCTGCGCCGGCCGCTGGCTCTGGCCCGCAAGGCGGCGAGCACCGACCTCCCCGTCTGCATCCTCGGCGACACCGGCACGGGGAAGTCCCTCCTGGCCCGGGCCATCCACGCCGAGAGCCGCCGGGCCGCCGGGCCGCTCGTCGAAGAGGTCCTCACTACGATGTCGGCCGACCTCCAGAAATCGGCTCTCTTCGGCCATACCGCCGGCGCCTTCACGGGGGCGAGCAAAGCGCGGCGCGGCCTGTTCCAGACGGCCGCGGGTGGCTCTCTGTTCCTCGACGAGGTCGGCGACCTGGCCCTGGACGTGCAGGTCGCCCTGCTCCGGGCGATCGAAGAGAAGAAGATCCGGCCGCTGGGCAGCACCGACGAAATCGCCGTCGATGTCCGCATCCTGACGGCGACCAACGCGAACCTGCCGCGACTGGTTCAGGAGGGTCTCTTTCGCCAGGACCTCTTCGAGCGACTCAACGGCTTCTTGATCGAACTGCCCCCCCTGCGTGAGCGGACGGAGGACATCCCCCTCCTCGTCGCGCATTACGCGCGCCAGGCCGCGCCGCGGGGGCGGAGTGTGCCGAACTTCTCGCCGGACGCCCTCAAGGCGCTCCAGGAGTATCCCTGGCCGGGCAATGTCCGCGAACTCAAGCACGTCGTCGAACGCGCCGTCGTGGTGGCTGAAGGCGACACGATCGGTGTCGAGGACTGCCTGCTGCGGCGGTCGCCCCAGAACTCTGCTACGGCTGAGAGGTACGATCAAACTCTTGAAGAATTTGAGATGGAGGCGAAACGCCGCTACCTGAGTCATCTGCTGGACAGTTACGATGGCGATTTACAGAAGGTCGCCGACCACGCCGGTCTGCACATCACCAACCTCCGGAAGTGGCTGCACAAGCTCGGAGTGCCAGCAACCAGGCCCCGCAGCTGACCGCACTACAGCCATGCCTTACCGATTCCGGTCGCCCATCCCCCCGGCGAGTTCCTCGGCGGCGCCCGCCCCGGCGAAGAAGCGGTTGCGATCGAACAGGGCGGCGAAGAGCGGGTCGCCGAGATAATCGAGGCGCAGGCTCTTCATCTCCTCTCGCCCCCGCACCTGCAGCACCTGCTCCTCCGCGCGCAGGGCAAGCAGCTCCTCGGCGCCGTGTCGCAGGTATTCGCCCCACTGCGTGGCCATCTCGCGGTTGTTGATACCGAAGACCTGCACGACGCCGCTGTTATTGATGATCGTCTTCCACCCAGTCGGGAAGCTGGCCTGGATCTGCGCCAGGTCCTGCCAGAAGGTCCAGCACTGCACGCCGTAGCCGCGGCACAGGGTAATGACCGTCTCCAGCAGGGGGAACGGGCCGAGCTGACCGCACCCGTCGAGCACGAACAGCGTCCGCCGCGGCGGGATGTGACGGCGGCAGGTGATCGCCCGCAGCAGGGTGCCCACCCACAGCTTGAGCAGGCCGCGGTGGCTGTGCAGCTTGTCCGGCGGCAGGATGAGGTAGATCGACAGGGGGCGGCCCCTCACCACATCGTTCAGGTCGAAGGACGAGGCTTGCAGCGCCTTCACCACGCGCTCGCTCAGGAACGGCTTGATGTAGGAGTTCGCGGTCGCCAGGACGCCGGGCCGGGTATCGCGCTCGGACATCTGCAGAAAGGCGGCAATTTCGTCGTGAGCCATCCGGTTCATCGATTTGCCGGCCGTGTCGAGCAGTACCGCCATGCTGTAGACGGCGTCGTCGGCCATCAGGTACTTGCGCACCTCGTTGAAGTGGCGCTCGGGGCGGGGCTTACCGGTCGCGACGTGGGCGATCAGGCCGCTGTGCAGGCCGCAGGCGTTGAGGTCCCAGAACGGGTCCTTGACTCCGCGGTTGCCGGTGGAGAGCAGTTCGGCCAGCATCTGGGCGTCGCACTCGGGGTCGGCGCCGGGCAGGTCGAAGACGTCCAGCGGGTTGAAGCCATCGCCGTCGTCGTCCACGACGCCGAACGGGTCGAGCCGCACGACGCGCTGGCCCAGCGCTCGCCGCCGCCGCGCGGTGACGAGGTAGTTCTCGCCCTTGGGGTCGAACACCACCACCGGGCCGGGATAGGTGAGCAGGTTGGGGATGATCGAGCCGCGGCCCTTGCCCGAGCCGGTCGGCGCCACGGTCAGCAGGTGGGCGTCGCCGTGGTAGTCGATCGGCCGGCGCCGCCCCGTCACGTCAGCGCCCGCCGCGAAGCCGAACAGGGGGCGCGGCTGCGCCTCCCACCCCAGGAGGACGCCGTCGCCGTCCGCCCGCGCCGCATTCTCGAACCGCACCTCGTGAACCGGCACGCGCTTCATGACTCTGTTCCCCACCTGTGACTGCGTGGAGCCGCTGCTATATCTACTCGGGAATCGAGGGACTTTTTTACCCGATCCTTTCCCCGCATCGAAGGTCGATTATCCGCAACAGCAGAATGGGCACTGCCCACCAGGATCTCTACATTATCCGTTGGCCAGACCCACTCCGCGGTCCTTCCCCGAGTCCCGAGGATGTCATGTCAACTCCCGCAGTGCCGCGGTTGATTGAGGCCTTCGACCCGCGAGCGACCGGCTTTCATACCGACTCCTTCTCCCTCGTCGAGGACCTCGACTGGTTGGACCGCCTGCGCGTCCTTCGCGCCCCGGTCGGCGTGATCTTGCATAGCAGCCGTATCCTCGAAGTGCTGACGCGCGAGGCCCTGGCCCTGGCGGGGCTGTCCGCGCCGCGCGACGGCCTGCACGAGGGTCTCCGACTGCTGAGGGACTACGAACTGCTGTCCAGCAAGGCGTACCGCTTGCTGGATCGGCTGCGCGACCTGGGGAACAAGGCCCGCCACGTCCTGCGAAAGGTCAGCTTCGACGACGCCGAGCACGGCTATGCGATCCTACTGCGGGGGCTGCACTGGTATTTCTGCACCTTCCCGAAGGGGCCGGGGCTGAAGTGCCTCAGCGTCCACAACCAGCCGCTCGACGCCCTGCTGCCGACGAGCCTGGCGTCGCTGCTGGCCGTGCTGGAGTCGGCCGACGGCAATGAGCCCGGTTTCCGGGACGCCCGGGAGTTGGAGCAGCACCATCGCCAGCTACTCCTGTCCCCCGTTTTTCCCGCCGTCCTCGCCGAGCGGCTGCTGGACGGCCGCCGGGCTGACCAGGCGCAGGCGGTGCTGACGGCGGCGCTGGGCCGCTTCCCCGACGACGTCCGCCTTCGACAGCTCCAGGGCCTGCTCTGGAGCCGGGCCGGGCGACTGGAAGAGGCCTGCGCCTGGCTGGAGGCGATCGAGGCCGCCGACTCTGCGGCCGACGAGGAAACGCAGGGCATCCTGGCCGGCGCCTACAAGCGCCGGGCCGACGCGGAGCCGGAAAAGCGCGCGGAGTGGCTGAAGGCGTGCCACGCGAAGTACGAGCGGGGCTGGCGGGAGTCGCAAGGCTCAAACACCTACCTGGGCATCAACGCCGCCGCCATGGCCCTGTGGCTCGGGCTGCCCGGCCAGGCGACCCCCACCGCGACGAGCATCCGCGACCTGCTGGAAGCGCGGCGGCTGGGCCTGGCGCCGGCCGACAGCGAGGCGCCGCGGTGGTTGAACTGCTGGGACCAGTTGACGTTGGCCGAGGCCCAATTGCTGCTGCAGGAATGGGACGCCGCCCGCCAGCGCTACCGCGAAGCGGTGGAGCGATTCCCCACGCAGATCGAGGCGCTCGAAGTCGCCCGCAAACAGGCGAACAAGGACCTGGAGGCGCTGGGCCGGGCCGACCTGATCGGTAGCATTTTCCCCGGCTGAAGGACGCATACCGCCCGAGGCGCGGGACGTTGGCCGCCCGGGGACCGAGCGCCGACGGGATCACGCCAGGCGCCGCCGTTGACACGCCGCCGTGTAGGTCGCTTCGAGATCGAGCGGCAGGCAGAGTTCTGCGTTCAACGCCAGCGGCAGAACGGGTAACGCTTGCCCGACGGCCAACGGCGTCGGCCAGACGTCGATCTCGCCCGCCCCGGCGCGCACCAGCGGCCGGTAGGCGACCGCGTAGAGCGAGACCGCGGACGGCAGGGCCAGGGCGTCGCCGTGCCCCAGCAGGTCCAGCACCTCATTGTGGAGGTTGGCAAGCCGGCTAGTGACGACGTCGATGAGAATCAGACTGATGCCCTGGCAGAGGAAACTGGCGCACTTGACGGCGAAGGCCCGGCGGTGGGCGGCACGGTCCTTGTTGGCCGGGCTAACGAGTTCGATGGCGGCGACGAGCGTGGCCCCGGCTTCGCTCTCGAAGATCAGCACTTCAAAGCGATCGGGGAAGGCCGCCGGCAGCACGAGGGCCGCCGCGGGAGGCGTCCAGGTCCGGGCAGGCAGCGTTGCGACGGGCGCTGCGCCGCCGGGGTCGCCGGGTGACTCGGCGAACGTGGCCATGTCGATCTCGACTCGGGGACCGAGATGCGCGTGCTCCTCGGCGAAATAGCCATCGGGCAGCAGTTCCTCGTTCAGCACGTCGGCCATGGCACCGGCCCAGTTGACGTGGAATGACTCCCAGTGACGGCGCGGGGCGAGCGGGGCGTGGAAATGATCGAGTAGAGGCATGGTACCGGCTCCTCGGGACACACCATCGATTCTAACCCGGCGGATTCGATTGGTCATCCCGTTGCGATTGCCGCGTGGCCGCCTGGTGCAGGAATGAGTTCCCCCGTTTAGCGGCGGGTCGCAGACCCGCGCGGGTCTGCGACCCGCCGCTCAACAGGCCCCCTTGCCGTCTTTCAAGGCCGGGGGGTAGAATCCATCAACTAACCCGGCCCAGCGCCTTCGCCTGGGGCGCGAGTTGTCGTCTGCCTCCTTAGTGCGCAGGCAAAGGAGGTTTTGTACGACCCCTGCCGGCTTGCCCGGCAGGTGAAGCAGGTCAGAAGCTAACCGGGCCACCGGCCCTCCGGCCGACCCCTGCCGGCTTGCCCGGCAGGTGAAGGAGGTCGCCAGCTAGGTTAGCCGCCGACCTCCTTCACCTGCC
>Ga0116217_10000743_pt1 | contig 32718 bp, 27 predicted proteins | sample Sb_taG_6_FD_89697 | JGI IMG/M metagenome (GOLD analysis project Ga0116217, IMG submission 89697) | Peat soil microbial communities from Weissenstadt, Germany - Sb_50d_4_PS metaG | ecosystem: Environmental > Terrestrial > Soil > Wetlands > Peat | place: Germany: Weissenstadt | collected 2010-09-21 | reverse complement strand
TGCTCGGCGAGATAACGGGCGAGCAGCGCCCACGACCGATATTGCCACTCGGTGAAGAGCATCTCCGGCACGGGCTGTTCCTGCCGCCACGGACCCGCATAACGAGGAGTCGTCCAGAGAGTCACGACCACTTCATCGAAGGACTGGTAGCGGAACCAGAATTTGATCCCGGGCACGTCGTCATCGGTTGGACTCGCGATCTGCTGGTTCCCCGACAGTGGGATCCACAGGTTGAGGGGCTTCGGGGTTAGCGGGATGAGCTGCCGGCTGGCATCGCGCGAGGTGTATGGGCCGATGTTATCTGAGTACGCGGAACTCCCCCAGCCGTGCCCCGCCTCGCAGCCCAGCGACGAGCCGTTGAGAGGCCGGGCATGCGAGGTCCTGAGCGGCAGGTCCATCCCGAGGTAGACGCTGCCTCCCCCAGCGAGGTAGAGCTGCGTCATGTCTCCCATGTGAGGCTTATGCGCCGCCCCGCCGAAGAACTTCGCATAGAAATCGTTCAGACCATTCACGCGAGAGGGCCAGCCGCTGGTCTCGTGAACGACAACTGTGCGGACGTCGTCGATTCGCGTGCCGAACGGCGCCGCGGGCCAAGACAACTTCTGGGGTTTGACGTACATTCGCCACGGCTCGTCGGTGTAGACGCTCTGAAGCCGCGTTAGCAGCGCATCGGCCACGTTCTGCCTCTCAGGTCTCCGACGGAAGCGGACACGCACGCGCCTCGAAGCACCGGGCTAATCTACTCTCTACTATGTTCGCCTCGCCCACTTTTGCCCCCTAATGACAACCCTGGCGGAGACTCTGTGGGCTGAGCTCGGCGCACTTCTCGAGCCGCTGGTGTCGGCTGCGGGCTCGGACGATCGCCGGGCACTCTTGCTAGCGATCGTTGGACACACCGCGCAGACGGCGTCGGACCCTGGGCTCGCCGCCGCGATCGACGATCTCGGCACGCTCGCCACTCAAATATCTGCGCTCGGTGACGCGTCAATCGCATCGTGGTCGGGTCTCAATCGAGTACTTACCGCGAGTTCGGGCGTGATGAACGCCCTTCATAACCTCGAAGCGAGTGTTCACGATCCGACACTCGGAACGCAGCTCGAGGGTCTTGGTCAGGAGCTCGCGGGGCAGCTGTTCGGCGTGTATCTCCGGCGGTTTCATGCTCGGCTCTTTCGGCTCGCGGCTCTGCTAACCCTTGTCGATCCCCTCGAGCGGAACGATCCTGCCGTGCCGGTCTCCGACGGAACTGCGTTGACTCGATCGGCGTGGACGAAGGACGAGTTCCACCTCGATCGAGTTGGTCCGCTCGTGCATCGCCCATGGGCGACGCTGTCGGAAGCCTACTTCCCGAACGCGCTCGCTGCGGCAGCGGACGCGTACGCCTCTGCGCAGCTTCTCTTCCCACTTATTGGCGATGTGGCCGCGAAGGTCGGCCTGATGACACTGAACGACCAGAAGCCGCTGGTGCCCGCTGCTTCAGGGGATCCAACGGCTGACCCCGGCGATGGCGACCATTTTGCCTCAGGACCTGAGGTCCCGCCTGAGGAGTTGCCACAGCCCGAGCCCCCCGGGGACATGACCGCATTCTACGAGAGCATTTATCCGCGGATGATCCTGGTTGTCCCCCAGCTTTCCGGCGCGGCGAGCGGAGGTGCCGCCTATTTGGGCGTGGAAGTGATCGTGTCGTCCGCTCAACACCCGGCTGGAATTCGCGGGCTCGTCTTCACGCTCGCAGCAGCGTTCAACTGGACCGCGACCTACGGACGGTGGAAGCTCACTGCCTCGAGTCAGGGGGACGTTCCGGCGTTCGTCGTCGGGCCAGGTGGGCTCGTTATTGCTCCATCCGACTCGCCGCTGCTTGAGGCGGGAGCGACGCTCGCTATCGAGCGCGTCGCAACGGCCGCGGGACTTCCCGCGTTCGTGCTTGGCTCTGACAGCGGCACGCGGATCGAGATCGGCGCGCTGCGGATCGACGGCACCCTCGATGTCAGCCCGACGGCGCAGTCGGCGGTGGTGAAGCTCAAGGCATCTTCGGGGAAACTCGTGATCGCGCCTGAAGACGGCGACGGCTTCCTCCAAGACGTGCTCCCGTCGGGCGGCTTCAGTGTTGACTTCGATCTGGGAGTGATCGTCTCGAGCTCGGATGGGATCGCGCTCGAGGGCGGCGTAGGGCTGGCAGCCGTGCTTCCTGTAGACGTCTCGCTCGGCTCAATCGGACGCGTGCACGCGATCACCGTGGGGCTCGCCGGGGTGGCGAGCGGCTTCCAAGCGAGCGTCGTCGCAGACCTCGACTTGACGCTGGGGCCGATAGCGGGGTCGATCGACAAAGTCGGGATCGGCGCTACCGTCACGTTCCCTCAGACGGGAGGCAATCTCGGGCCCGCGAACCTCGCGGTCGGATTTTCGGGCCCGAAGGGGATGGGGCTCTCGATAGACGCCGCGGCGATCACCGGAGGCGGTTACCTCAGCTTTGATCCCCAGCAGGGCGAATACGCGGGCGCGCTCGACTTGACGATCTGCGGCGAGGCAGTCAAGGCGTACGGTCTGGTCCAGACAAGGCTGCCGGGCGGCGGGCCCGGCTACTCATTTTTAGCCATCCTCTCAACCGAGTTCTCTCCGGCTGTGCAACTCCCATTCGGCTTCTCGCTTGACGGCGTGGGAGGTCTGATCGGGGTGAACCGGACGATCGCCGAGGACGCGGTTCGGGTTGCGCTATGGGCACATCACCTCGATGGTTTGCTCTTTCCGACCAATCCGGTCGCGGCCGCCGCACAGCTCATTTCGGCCGTCCAGACGTATTTCCCCGCGGCCCACGGACGTTACGTGTTCGGGCCGCTCGCGAAGATTGGTTGGTCAGCAGACATCGTCGTCGGTGAAGTTGCGCTGCTCGTCGAGCTGCCCGAGCCGGTGAAGCTGCTTCTAATCGGCGACGTTAGCGTCAGCGTTCCCTCCGATAGCCCACAGCTCGCGCTGCACATCTCCTTCGACGGTGGTATCGACTTCGGCAAGAAGCTGGCCTTCTTCGACGCCACCCTGCACGACTCGTGGCTCGCGAGCTATCCACTCAGCGGCGACCTCGCGCTCCGATACGCCTGGGGCGACGACGCAACGTTCGCGCTCGCGCTCGGTGGCTTCAACCCGCAGTTCCAACCGCCGGCGGCCTTCCCGACGCTCAAGCGTTTAGCAATCTCGATCAGCTCGAGCGTCGCTCGGATCGAAGCTCAGTCGTACCTCGCACTCACGTCCAACACGCTGCAGTTCGGCGCACGCGTCGAGCTGACCGCAGGGACCGGCACTTTCAACGTGCATGGATGGCTCGGCTTCGACGCGCTGTGCGAACGACACCCGTTCTCGTTCGAGTTCGACCTGACCGCGGGTGTCGACTTGCGTGATGGCACCGATGTTCTCGCGTCCGTGCATCTGGACGGGAACCTTTCGGGACCGAGTCCGTGGCACCTCTCGGGAGAGGCTTCGCTGAGCCTTCTCTTCTTCGACGTCAGCGTTCACTTCGACAAGACCTGGGGAAGCGACGCCGGTCAGGTGTCGGTCCCAGACCCCATGCCAACTCTGATCGCTGCGTTCGCTGACCGATCGAGTTGGAGCGGGTTAGTTGCTCCTGGGGTAAACGCGGCGATTTCGCCCGTGGGGACGCCGTCGGACGCAGGAGGCGCTGTCCTCATCGATCCCGCTAGTGCTCTGCGCATCGCTCAGCGAGCCATTCCACTCGATCAGCCGATTACGCGATTCGGCGGAACGTCGCTCGGACGCACGGTCTCGTTTTCCGTCGACTCCATCACCGTATTCGGCAATCCAATCGCAGCGTCGAAGACCACGACCGAGGAGTTCGCGCCGGCGCAGTTCCTTGATCTGACGGACGCGGAGAAGCTGTCGCTGCCGTCCTTCAGCCGCTTCGACGCCGGCGTTGTGGTGGGTGCCGACGCGGTCGATCTCGGCGAGAGCGCTCGCACCCGAGCCGTGGTCACACCGATCACCTACATCACAACGACTATCGACTCACGGCCCACACACCCCCCGAAAACGACCTACATCCCAACCGTGGCAGCGGTACTCGGACTCAACAGCAGCGCCGCCGGGCCTACGCCCGGCCTTAGTCGCTACCGCCCTGTACCAGGCACGCCACCACGAGTGATGCTCGCCTCCGACAGGTGGATCGTCGCCGGCACGAGCGATCTAGCGGCTCGAGCCGACATCTCAAGCGATGGAAGCAAGCTGGGGACGCACCTCGCACTCCAACACTACTTAGCGACGAATCCGGCCGAGACCGGCACCCTCCAGATCGTCCTCACTCAGGAAGCCGCATGAGCGTCGGCGCCACCTATGCCTTCGTCTCCGTTCTTCGCCGCGGCCTTGCCGCCCTCATCCCACATGGCGCTGCCTCGACCGACCCGCGTATCGATGTCGTCGTCACCCTCTCGACGGGGGGCTCAGCGGTTACGGCGCCAGCGCTCACGTTGCGCGGGCCGGGAGATGTGGCCGGATTCGATGCTGGCTGCGTGCGCCGCACGTGGCCGGCGGCAAGTGCGGACAACGTGGAGTCGAACTACTTCCCGCTGGTCGAGTTCAGCGACGCCGACCTACCCTGGCGGTACTCGCCAGATGCGACCGACGGCGACCGGCTTACTCCGTGGCTATGCCTCATTGCGCTCGAGAGCGATGAGGTCGTAGATCAGGTAGCCGCGACGTCAGGACGCCCGCTCGGCGCGATCACGATCAGCAGCTCGAGCGTCCTGCCCGACCTGACGCAGGCGTGGGCCTGGGCTCACGCGCAGATTCTGGTCGCGCAGGACCCGCCGCCGGCCGACTACGACGCGAGCTCGATCGGCGCGATCCTGACCCAGACGCCTGCGCAGGGGTCCTCGCGGCTGCTCTGCCCACGGCAACTCCGCCCGCAGACGAGTTATCAGGCGTTCCTCGTTCCGACGTTCGAACGCGGGCGGCTGGCCGGCCTGGGACAGCCGACGACGAGTGTGAACCGACTCACGACCGCATGGCAGCCGCAGCATGACACTGTCACGTTGCCGGTCTATTTCGGCTGGAGCTTCCAGACCGGCGAGACCGGCGACTTCGCTTCGCTCGTTGCGAAGCTCAAGCCGCTGGCGGAGGTCCCGGACGCTGTCTGGCAACGCGACCTCGCGGTCAGCCCTCCTGGTGCAAGTCCCACGAATTGGCAGGTCGTCGAGCTGCAGAGCGCACTTCTGCCCCTCGTAGCTCCGGCCTCAGGCGGTGGCTCCACGCCCAGTCCTCCTGGTCCTGCGACGATCCCTGACTGGCCGAGCACCGATGGGCACGGCTTCACCACAGCCCTCGCCGCGCGCACGAACGCCGTCGGCACAGAGCTCGACCCGCCACTCTACGGTCGCTGGCTCGCCGCCACCAACTCGCTCTCGACGGCCGCGGACGCGACGCCGCCATGGTTCCATGAGCTCAACGGAGATCCCCGTGCCCGCGTGGCTGCGGGGCTCGGCACGGTCGTCGTCCAGACCGAGCAGCAGCAGCTGCTCGCGGGTGCGTGGGCACAGGTCGCGGGCATTCGCGCGGCGAATGAGCGGCTCCGGCTCTCGCAGCTCGCCCGCGAGGTCGCGCTCCGGCTCTACGTGCGACATCTCACTGCACTCGATTCGCAGACTCTGATCCAGGTCAGCTCGCCGCTCCACGGGCGGGTGCGACTCGGCGCCGCCACGGTTGCTGCGCAGCTTGCCGCGAGCCCAATCGTCCCTGGAGCACTCGCGCCCGCCTGGCGACGGGCGGCGCGACCACTCGGGACGCTGGGCGTTCGCCAGGGCCGTCAGGCCGGCGCGTTGCTCAAGACGGTGGACGGGGCGCTGACCCGGATGAACAGCGGTGCACTCTCGATTGTTCCGCCCCCGACAGCCCCGGCTGACGGCGCGACCGGCGCAAGCGCGCGGCTCGGCGATCTCGCGAGCGCTTTCTCTCGAGTTGACGTCGCGCCCGAAAACCTCGCGACTGTCACGCCCCCGTCGAGCTTCGCCGTCCTGACCTCCGCCCCGGCCGTCGCATCGACGGGTCTGGTCGCACGGGCGGTCGAGCCGCCGCCTGCCATCGGCGCGGCTCCGCTCGTACCGCACATCGTCCACCCAGTCGAGCTGCCGCCGCTGGCCGTATCTTCGTTCATCCTGCCGCCGACGAACCCGGTCCCCGGCGCGAACGACGCGTTCATCCAAGCGGCAAGTGCGCTCATGACGCAGCTTGCTCAGCCGGCTATGGCCGGGGTGAGCTGGGTCGAGGTGGACCTCGGCGGAGCAATGTCGGCGATCGAGACGACGCTCGACCCGCTCGCGACGATCCAGCAAGCGTTGGCGGCTCAGCTCGCCGGCGTCGACGCGGGTCCGCGACGGACCGATCCGCTTGAGCCCGTGATGGCGGCTCCCGTCTTTCCTCAGCCGATGTATGCACCACTTGCGAGCATCGGTCGCGAGTGGTTGCTACCCGGCCTCGACCAGATGGATCCTAACTCGATCGCGCTTTTCGCGACCAACTGGCGCTTCGTCGAATCGTTCCTCGTCGGGCTCAACCACGAACTGGCCCGCAAGCTGCTCTGGAACGGGTACCCGACCGACCAGCGCGGATCGTACTTTCGCCGGTTCTGGGATATCCACGGGAGTGTGAACATCGACGGCGACGTCGGCCCGATTCATCTCTGGACTGACCCACTCGGCGAGAACCGGCAGCTGGCTACCGACCCGCTTGTGCTGCTCGTTCGCGGCGAGCTGATCCGCCGCTATCCAAACGTCGTTGTGTACGCGGCCGCGGCGGTCGGCAACGGAGTCCGCGTGCCCGGCCCGGTCGAGATCGACCCCGTATTCTTTGGCCTGATCGAGCCGGACGTCGCGCTCTTCGGCTTCGATGTCGACCCGATCGCTGCCAGGGGGGATCCGGGCACGTTCTTCGTCCTCCAGGAACATCCGTCCGAGCCGCGGTTTGGGCTCGGGGTTCCCGGGGCCTATGGTATGCAGCCGCCGACGTGGGAAGCGCTCGACTGGGGCTCCCTGGCCGCCAGCGCCGACGACTTGGCCGCGCTCAACTACATCGATCTGACGGCGGCGCTCCCGCTCGATCCGGCGACACCAGACCCCAAGGGGGCGGTCTGGCGCGCGGACGGCGCGACCCCCGGTCGCGCGGCTGACCTGGCTTACATCACGCTCCGACAACCGACGCGCGTGGCGGTGCACGGCTCGATGCTCATCCCCGATCCGGCGCCACCGGCGGCGCCCGGCACAGGAGGCGGAGGGTGACGCTCGACGCGTCCTATCCGATCGCGCTCCTGCCGGTCAGGCTCGAGACGAGGTTCTCCGGCTCGCTCCTCCAGGTGCGGATCTTCCCAGATGACATCTGGGCGGACACCCACGAGACCGGCCTCACGCCGAACGAGCTGAGCAGCGGCAACTCATACATCGCAGCGAGGGCTTCTGGCCCAGTCGCGGAGAAGGCTGCGTGGGGAGCTCTCGTGAGGCGCTGGACGGCGCCGCGCGCAGCGTACGTTGTCAAGGCGACCATCGCCGGATCGACCGAAACACGTACGGACAGTTGGACGCGCGCGGCCGAGGCGCGCCTTCCCGACCAATGGGTTGTTCGCGCCTACCAGGGGCAGAACGTCTTCACGATCACGAGCAGTCCCGTGCGTCAACCGCTCGCGCTCACTTTGTCGCCCGTCTCGACACCGGCCGACCGCGTGCAGATCTCCGACAGCCTTTCGATCGACACCGCCCTGCAATGGACTGTGGACTTCTCTGTCGCCGAAAGCGCAGGCATGGCCGTCACGATCGACCTGACCAAGCCAGATTCGCCCTCCCCGGCACCGACGGACCCTACCTCGGGCATCGACCTATTAGTCGTGGTGGGTATCAGCGAATCGCAGACTCCAAACGACGGGGCCACACGGCTCCGGGCCCTCGTCGACGCACAGCACTACACGCGCGGGATGGCCTTCCTTTCCCCGGGAACGCCGACGAACAACACACCTGCGGCGCCCGCCGCCTTTCCACCGCCTGACCCGGGAGGCGCTGTAACCTTTGCGATCGAGCGCGAAGCGCCGCTCGTCGACGGGACCAGCCCGTCCGGCGCTTACGGCGTCGCGTTTGCGCGGGCTCTGGGTCTGCCGGTTGCGACCGGTGAGCAGGTCGCTGCGTTCGAGCACGTCGATAAGGCTAGCGTGGACGGCGACACGCCGGCCGCCGCGATGAACGATGCTTTGTGGCCGGCAGCGCTCGGCTATTTCCTCGAGCAACTGATGGCCCCCCAGTTCGACGCGCCGACCATTGACCAGGCGCGCCAGTTCTGGGTCGACTACATACGGCCGGGAGGGCCGCTCCCAGCGTTTCGTGTCGGGAGCATCCCTTATGGCCTTTTGCCGGTGGTCTCGCTCGATCGGCTCGACGCGGACGCTCGCTTCACGCCGGTGCTTCGCGCCCTCCGCGACACATACTTCGTTCCGGCCGCAGCCTCCGCGCCGCGTATCGCGTCAGACTCTGCCGACCCCGACGGCGACCTGCTTAAGGTCCTTGCGCTCGACGCGAGTTCCCGGGTGCTGCGGATGCGTATCCTTCTGGGGCTGGAGTTTGCGACGAACGCGGCCGGTTGGCTCGGGGCAGCCGCCGCGGCAGAGGAACAGGCGCTACAGGTCAACCGCGCCCTTGGAGCCGCCTCGTTGCTCGGCTCGGTCGACCTCGGCGGCCAGACGCGCATCGGCGGTCTCGACGGCGGCGCCGCTTATGAGCTGATCGGCGGGCCGCTCGTTACTGCGTCATCGCTCTCCGAGGCTTTCGGGCTCGATGGAGACGACGGCACAGGTTTCAACTACATCCGCTGGCTTCATGACAACGCGACCGCGAACCAAGACGCGATCAAGAACGATGCGCTGCCGGGCAACTCACGCCCGCTTCTGTATCGGCTACTGCGTCACGCGCTGCTAGTCGAGATGGACCGCCTCGCCTTTATGCGGCTCCTGGCGGAAAGCGTCGTCGCCCAGGCTGACCAGCCGGAACGCGAGCTCGTCCAGCTGACGCCTGCCGATGTGTCGTTGACGGCATACGGGCGGATCGACCGGGCCACGGCGGACCCCGCCTTCGGCGGATCGCTGAGTCCGTACCTCGGTCGACTCGCGACACTCGCGGGGCTTCCAACGGCTGAACTCGCGCGGCGGTTCGGCGAGACGCTCGACGCGTGCTCACACCGCCTGGACGCGTGGATCACGTCCGCCGCGACGCAGCGCCTCTGGACGATGCGTCAGGCGGCGCCGACCGGCTGTTACCTCGGTGGCTTCGGGTTCGTCGAGAACGTTCGTCCAGCAGACCCCGGGGCGCCGCAGGGCGGCTTCGTGCACGCGCCGTCGGCCGCGCACGCGGGCGCAGCGGCGATCCTCCGCAACGGCTTCCTTACTCGCGGTGGCTCGAGCTCTGCGTATGACGTCGACCTCAGCTCCGTGCGAGTCCGCGCCGCTCTCACTCTGATCGATGGGATCCGCCAGGGAGAGCCGCTCGCATCGCTGCTTGGACAGCAACTCGAGCGTGACCTTCACGATCGCCAGCTTGATCTCCTCATCTCGCCACTCCGCGGGTACTTCCCGCTCGTCGCCGGCAAGACATCTGCAGGGGACGGTCCGGTTGAGCTCGTCGCCGCGGGCAATGTGGTCGACGGGCTCGCTCTGCGCCAGGCCTGGAACGCGAACTCGGCGCCGTTCTCAGTCGCGAGCGACTTGCCTGCTCTCACCACCACACAGCTCGCCAGCTTTCACGCAGCCCTCGACGCCCTCAACGACACGGTGGACGGCCTTGCGGACGTCTTGACCGCTGAAGCGATCTTTCAAGCCGTCCGCGGCAACCCCATCGCGAGCACGGCCAGCCTCGACGCAATGGCCACCGGCGTGCTGCCGCCGGCGCCCGAGGTGACGCGCACCCCTCTCGGCGGGGTCTCCTTCACCCAAAGGCTAGCGATCGTCCTTGCCCCTGGTTCACCGCCTGCAGACGGATGGGGACCGCCAACACCCCGAGCAACTGCCGAGCCCGTGCTCGACCACTGGATCGGCACCCTTCTCGGCCCGCCGACGAGCATCGGGTGCCGCGTCGTGTTTGCGCACGGGAGTACGCGCGACGTCCAGCTCGACGCCGTGGCGCTCCGACCGATCGACATAGTCACGCTGGCGCGAGCCCAACCGATCGGTTCTGGGGACAGCGAGCTCGATCGGCGAGTGCTGGCCGCAGTCGCCGCGCCGGCCGGCGCGCAGGTGCTTTACGACACGACAACTGTCGCCTGGAGCGTTGCCGACGCGCTCGAGCTCGCGAGGACGATCGGGCAGCTGCTTGCGGTTGCCCGTCCCCTTGAGCCCTCGGATCTCGTTGTCCCGGCTGACTCGTCAATGGCGACGATCGATCAGTCCGGGGCGGCCGAAGCAGTCGCGCGCGCACAGGCCGTGCTTGAGCACCTGTCGGCCGCCGCCACAATGCTCGGCCAGGCCCTGGCGGACGTCACCGGAGCCTCATCTGGGGCGGCGACGGCAGATCAACTGGCCGCGCTTCGAACGGCCCTGTCTCAATCCGCCGAGTTCGGCATCCCAGGCGCTTGCCCGCCGGCCGGCGCCGACACCGCCACGCTCGTCACCCTCGCGAACGGAATCGAGAAGGAGCTCTCGACGCGACAGGCTAACCTTCCGGTCGGAGAAACCGATCCCGGCACGCTCACGGCGGCAGCCACAACGGCTGTCCAGACCGTGTTCGGCCGCGACTTTCTGTTTCTCCCGCAGCTCGCGGCGATCGACCTCGCAACGCCGCTCGCGGCCTCGGCTGCGCTCGTCGGCGACGCTAATGCACCGCGCAGGGCGTTGCAGCAGCTCGCTCGTGTGCGGTCGAATCTCGCACGGTGGCGCTCGCTGTGGTTGTACGGTCAGGCGTTCGGCGCCGCGCCACCGTCGCTCGAGGTTGCGCAGCTTCCGCCAGCTGCCAACTGGGCAGGCAATCCCGGCGCGGACATCGTAAGTGGCACGTTGTCCTTAATCGTCCACCGACCGACGCAAGCCGCCCCCGCCGACGGTTGGGTCGGCATTGTCATCGACGAGTGGACGGAGATCGTTCCCTCGTCCACGCAGGCCACGGCGCTTTCCTTCCGATTCGAGTCGCCGGTGGCAGAGCCTCCGCAAGTCGTGCTGCTCGCAGTACCGCCGACGACAGCTCCGAACTGGGACCTGGAGACACTCTTCGACACCGTCCGGGAGACGCTCATACTCGCGAAGATTCGAGCCGTCGACAGCGCGCTTCTGGACGACCTTCGCCCCTTCCTGCCAGCGATTTGCCTCACCGGCAACACCGCCAACGAAACCGTATCCACAGACCTCCTGGGCTCGATCGTCGCTGAGCCCGGTCTAACAATGGCCTGATGCCCTCGATCACCTACTGGAGCCAGATCCAGCCGAGTCCTCGCACACCGTCGGTCGCCAACGGCCTTGCAGCGCCGGTGCGCGACCCAGCCTGGTTCCTCTCGCGGCAGTGGCAGCTCGGCGAGTTCCAAGGCCTCGACGGGGGCTCGCCAGCCTTCGTCCGCATCGGCTCGCACGTCACGCCGATCGACTCTGCGACGCTCGGCGCCAGCGTCATCCCACTCTCGTCGGGCAAGTTGCTCGAGCCTGTCGTCGAGGCCGAGTCGCTTGAGCCCGATCTCTCCACACGCGTCGAGCTCGGGCAGAGCTTCGAGACTCTCGTCGCGCCTGCGATCGCGAGCCTATTCCGGGCGGCCTATCCGATCGCCCGCGCCACCGCCGCCGCTGATCCGGCGGAGGCACGTTTCCGGTCGATCTGCGCTGGGCGTGCCACTGACGGTGTGGCCCTCTATCAAGCCGCAAAAGCGGCCAAGGCCGAGTACAAGGCGCTCCCTCCAACACCTACCCTGAGCGCGACGCAGATACCTAGCGCGCTCGATGCGATCAACGCTTTCATCGAATGGGTCGAATCCACCTGGGGCACGTTCGCGACCGGCGAACCACCGAGCTGGGATCCTTCCCGCCTCGACTACTCGGCGACCGTCACCGCCGGCGGCTTGATGCTTTCAGTAGAGCCGGACTCCGAGAACGCCCTCGACTGGTACGCGTTCGACGTGGTCTCAGGCATGGCGCCCGCGAGCACAACGGCCATGACCAGCGTGATCCCCGGCCACGTGCGGTTTCGCGGCATGCCCAACCCGCGCTGGTGGGATTTCGAGTCCAGTGCAACCGACTTCGGTGCGCTCCTCACAGACACGCGCGATCTCGCCAAGCTCCTCTTCGCCGACTTCCTGTTGATCCATGGAGACGACTGGTACCTCACCCGCCTCGATGTCCCCAGTGGCTCGCTCTGCTGGATCGACTCACTAACGGTCACCGACGTGTTCGGAAGCGCGATCGCGATCCCGCGTGCTGACGCACCCCCGGGCACGTCCTGGACGATGTTCTCTACCACCGATCAGAGCAGCGACAGCACGGCGCCCTTCCTGGTCGCCCCAGCCAGCGCAGCCGCGGCGCTCCAGGCGAGTTCACCGCTCGAAGAGGTTCACCTCCTCCGTGACGAGACGGCCGACATGGCCTGGGCGATCGAGCGCATCGTCGAAGACCCGATCGGAAACCCGATCACCCTCAGCCCGGCTCCCGAATCGACTACTCCAACCGACTCCCCCGCGGCGCTCGCATACCAGCTCGCAACAGCGCTACCGGCGAACTGGTTCCCTCTGCTCCCGTTCCTGACATCCGCAGGCGGGCTCGCGCTCGTCGCAGGAACCGTCGAAGGCAGCAGTCAGACGCCTCAAACTATTCTCGTCAAGCAGCTCTCCAGTGAAGGATTCCAGCTTCCGCAGCACGAGGTCAGCCGCTCCGGGCTCAGGCTCCAGCGGGTCGCGTGCCGCACGCGAACCCCCGACGGTGGCGCGACGCTGTGGGTCGCTCGGCGACGACACATCGGCGCTGGCGAGGCCTCAAGCGGTCTCCGCTACGACCAGGCGCAAAGTGTGGCCGACAAGCAGAGCTAATACGCCTCAACTCCGGTTCGCACACCAGGGTGCATACGCCTCGCGGCCGGACTGAAGGCTCCGTTGGCACGACTTCGCGAGCAGTTCTTTCGTCGCCGCGGCAGAGCATCAAATCGCCTTCTTTGATGCTCAAGTTCTTGCGGCGACTGACCCATTAGCGCTTCGTGCCGAAGGGCTTCTGGAAGACATGATCGCAGGGCTTTTGATTCATGGGATAGCCTTGTTCGGCTTCCTATCTGGTCAGGAACCTAAGGATTACGGGGGAGTTAGCCCAACTCAGTTCACAAACGACTGACGCCGCTGCCGGCCAACGGTGATCCGACGCGCCCCGCGGAGTGGCGGACAAACCAGAGGTGTCCACGCATACGTCTTGCTTACCGCGCCAAGCCAGCCGACGAGGGGATGTACTGGCGCCGCATGAGGAACCTCGTCCATCGTTAATACAACCCCCTCTGAGGCCGCCAAGGGAGATCAGCGTTGGCTGCGCGAGACCGGTCCCGCCGCCGACCAGCCCGGCTCGGGAGATGCTGTGATGCGGCGCACGAAAGGGCGGCCGCACCCTCGTCGGTGGACGCTCGCGCAACGTGCCGCGGAGCGAGTAGATCGCTGCCACCTCGAGCGCCGCGTCGGACGGGAGGTCGGGAAGCAACGACGGAAAGGGTGCGCGCGAGCATCGTCTTTCTGGCCCCGGGCGGGCCAAGGATCGAGGGTTCGCTATACCGCCGATCTCGGCTCGGCTCGCAGCGCCGAGATCAGTCACGACTGAAGCCCTCAATCGCGTCACGGCTCGGCGCTCGGCAGCGAGCTTGCGGCCTGCCGGGGCAGCCTACGCCGTGACCGTGGGGCGGTATCTAAGGCCGGGCGACGCCTGGGCCGATCTTAGAGCCGCGCGCCGCCTGCGGCGACCGTGGCAACCGCCACTCGCTGCGCCTCGCCAGTCATGACTGAGGCTTCCTCCGATCGGGACAAGCGGAGCCGTGGTCGCGGTGCTCGGTGAGTGGCACGTCCTCATCCTTCACGACAGTGCCGTCGTCGCGGATCACCTGTTCTCGATAGCGGTTGCCTCGCCGGTCGATCACCTGATGGACGGATGCCCAGCTTCCGTCGTGCTGGCGCTTCTCGCCATCCTTTCCTTCCCACGCCGGGTGTCCGGGTCCGCTCTTGACCTTGAGCTTCCGAAACTCTTTCGTCGGGATTCGCTCGCTGACCTGTCGTGTCGTGGCGAACCAACTAATGCCACCGCAGATGGGGCAGCGGAGACCCTTGGCACTTGACGGAGTGACGTATCGGCACCCCATGCACATGACGGCCGGAGCCTCGTAGGTCCACGTGGCGAACGGTTCCTCCGCCCACGGTCGCTGAATCCACTCCTCCGGCTCAGGAACGTCAGCCATGGCTTACTAGTGAGCCGATATCCTGTGAGGGGACATGACACCTCGCCACTTGGCTCAACCCCACACCGAACGCGATCCCACGACACCACCGGATTCGACCGATCCAACCGGCCCGTGTCCGCGATGTGGGCTGCCGTCGACCTTCGAGGTAACAGGACGAGCAGAGGTTACGTTCAGAGAGGGAATTTGGGCGGCCAACCGAGACGGCACCAACGATCGGCTTCCTTCGGAGATGGTGAGCGTCCTGGAATGTCGTGCGTGTCGCCAGCGAGTTGTCGTGGTCGAGGAGCTGTACCTGGACGGAAAGCCGCTCCGCCTTGGCGCAACGTCCGGCGCTTACTCGTGGCGGGGGATTCACTGGTGGCCCATGCCAGCCGCCGCGACGCTCGACGCATCCGTCCCTGCCGAGCTTCGGGAAGCCTTCGCGGAGGGCCTTCGCTGTCAAGGCGTTCGCGCATATCACGCTGCGGTGGTGATGTATCGACGCACGTTGGAGGGGATCATCGACGCGAGGGGATCAGCGCAAGCGAAAGCGATCCTTTCGTCTCGCGGTCCCGCGAAGATCGCGAAAGCGATCAAGCAGATGTCGGCTGATGGCGACCTCACGAAGGACCTCGGGGAGTGGGCAGACGACGTCCGCGACGGCGGGAACGACGGCGGTCACTGGGATCCCTTGAGCCCGGTCACGGAAGGAGACGCGATCGCGCTCTCTGGGCTGATCGGCGGCTTATTTGAGTATCTCTTTGTGGTCCCGGCAAAGCTGAGCGCGCGGCGACAAGGAACAACGCAGGCGCCCTAGGTCGAGCGAGCGCGCCGCAGGTGCAAAGGAGCGACACCGGACGACGCGCTCTCGGACCGCCATTCATCGAACGGTCCGTGCCGCGACGCATACGCGATGTAAGTAGGGACGCGCCGCAACCTTCCAGGAAAGGCGCGCCCCCGGGCGGAGCAAGCGAGCGAGGAAGGGATGCGCCGCTTCGTCTCCACAACGACGCATCCCAGGCGACCGCAGCAAGGGGGCGGGTGTATCCATCACGATTGCGACCCGCCCCAGGCAACCCTAAGCGGCGATGTACTGGAACGCGCTGGGGATCAGCTTGTGAATCCAGCAGCCGTCTCCGACACGAGTGCGACCCGCGATCACATGCACGATCTTGTGGGTTTGCGGGTCCACAACATCGACCGTTTCGCGAGCGACGACCATCTGGCCTGACCGTGTGCTTCGCGCTTGGGCAACAGGACGAGTGGCGACGACAGGTGCAGCACGACGCGGACGCTTTGACGCACTGGCTGTCGGTGTCGCTTTCGCAACAGCGGTCCCGCACTGGTCGCACTGCAACGCGTCGGCATCGTTGAGCCTGCCGCACTCGGCGCACGCCGTCAGTCCCATCGTCTCGGGCCACACTCCTCGCTGTCCGAGGCGACGCCTGACCATGCTGTCGAACCCCAGATGTCCTCTTCCAGGGCGAGATGTTCCACCGGGCTCAGCCGGTGATCGTTGTGATGAATCTCCGGCGCACGGCGGATGAGGAGCTTCGTGAAGTCCTCGCGCTCAGTGCGGCGGTCGTCGATGGTACGGACGCCGATCAATCCGCCGAATGCGAAGGTCTTGCCGGTCTCTGGATCGCGGCGATAGTTGACGCTCATGACAGCAGTTCGTACCTCTGTGGGTTGGCGGCAACGTCCGGATCGCTGCGCGCTACCCAGGTTCCCGCGTAGTGGATGAGGAAAAAGACCGCATCAGGGTCGAGGAGTCGCTTCGCAGCGTCGTCATCGCCGACCGGACGGCCTCGACACCGCCAAAACAGTGGCTACCGCTCCGACTTCAGGTCCAGTTGCATCTCCTAGCCCGACGGCGGAAAGCGCACAGGAGCCCCAGTCCGACTGAGTCTGCCGTGACGCAACGCGGACCGCGAGGTCGAACGCGGGAATGTCCCGTCTTTGTTTGATCTCAGTCGCCCGCGTTCATCATCTGCTGATGGCAGATTTCACGGTTATCAGGTGCGGAGAGGGACCTGAGCTCGACGAGCTCCCTGGGCTCGGGGTCGCTGATCGTCAGCCATGCTCGGAATGCGGATCTCTGCTACGGGCGAACCAATTCTTTGGTGCCTCCAGCCTTGTCCCCAAGGGTCAAAACCAGCAACGTGCGCGTGCCGGCACTAAGGTCAGGGGCAAGCCGACGTGGGTGCTGGTCCAAGGCGACGACTTTCACCACGACTCTGGGACGTGGAGACGTCTCTACAGGCTCTTCGACCGGAGGATTCACCCAGCGCGATACGTCGAGCGAATTCTCGACAGCGAAGGGAACGCCGTCGTCGATCAGGACGAGCCGCTCGCGGCGCATCAAGGTCACGGCTCGGCCAAGAGGCGGACGCGGCGGTGATTGTTGCCGGACCCGGCGACTCCGTTCGCTTTGCTGTGGTCGACCCCAGCGATGGCCGGCGTTCGATGACGTGGACCGTCAAGACGTCCAAGAACAGCACCGACGTATATGTCTGGGCTCGGGCGATGGGGGCGATCTGGAAGATCAGCATGCACGAGTCCGGTGACTGGTACGCCGGTTACCACGGCCTCGGCATCGAGAGGTTCGTAACGCCCGGCGCGAGCCGTCACTTCGACAAATGGCGTCGTCCGAACGAGTTTCATCCCGGCTTTCACCGCAGCATCGAGATCGTGTTTCCCGACTGCGAGCTGCGCCCTCTACCCGCTGGTGTCGATGAGCCGAAGCCGAAGAAGGGGAAGGTCGAGCCGATCCCTGCTCCCGGTGTCGGAAACGTCGCTGTCGTCGAGATCATGTTCGGACCCGCCGGTCCGTGGACAAACGTGGTCGTAGTCGAGAACGCGTACGACTTCGCAACCCTGGTTCGGCCGGACGGGTCGGTCGTCCGCGTCTTCGCAATGCAGCGGCCGTGGGACGAGGCGGACCGCGTTCGTGTCCAGCGACAGAGAGACGACCTACTCTTGCGAGCGCCTGAGGAGTGGTGGACGACTGTTTCCGCGCCGAGGGTGGCCGCTCTCGGAGCGCACGACGATGACGGCGTGCGGTTCGTCATCGACGTTGCGGCAGAGCGTCCGCTCGCCTCCGTCCCGAGCAGCTCTTCCTGAGTCAGCAGGAGCCGTCCATCTGCCACGACGTATCGTCGTTCAGGACGCTGGTCACCGAAAACCTCCATCCGTGCGATCGGCCGGCAAGCTGGACGCCGCTGTTCTCGATGGGAAACGTCGAGCCGCCGTGCATGTCGGAGCAGTAGGCGCTCTGGAACGCGGCGTAGGACGCGTCACCGCCGATTGACATGACGCGCGGGTCGACGGGTGCGAAGTAGTCCCACGCCGTCAGGTTCACGTCGCCGTCTGAGCAGAACAGCGGGAAGGCGTTGCCATCCTGGCCGACGGTTAGCCGGAGACGACACGCGACGACGCGCGGAACGGGCTTGGCGGTCGGTTTCGCCGTGGGTGCCGGCGTCGGCGGTAACGGCGTCGCCGTCAGGGTCGCGGCAGCGGTCGGCGTCGAAGTTGGCGCAGATGGCGATGGCGTCGACGTCGCTGCGGTCACGGACGCCGCGCATCCTGACAGCGTGAGCGCGAGGACGAGCAGCAGACCCTTCGTGACCATGCTCCCAGGGTGCATCGGCGTCGGGTCGAGAACACGCGCCTACCGGAAAGCAGCGCACCCCCGTCACGGTGCCGTCGCACACCGACCGAAAACGCTCTAACTCGTCCGGACGTGCGTGCAACCGGTCCACCGGTCCCGACGATCACATGCTGGCTGTCCCTACCCGGGTGCCTGCTGCTGGTCGCCGCCCAGTTTCCACCGCATGCCTGTGTGCGGGTCCGGGTGGCGCGGGTGCCTCGGTCTCAGATTTCCTATGAGCAGTTCAAGATGGTCGCCTGCGGCGCGAACGTCGTGGCTCCCGACGAACTGCCGACGATCCAAGTCCAATACTGGCCGTACGTGAAGGCGCAGTTGTCGGTGCCGATCTCGACGGTGACCGACTGGCCCGGCGTGAGGTAACCGCTGACTCGGTCGCCGCTGGAGCCGTTGGCATACAGAAGGCTGTAGTCGTACGGGTTGCCGCTCGACAAACTCTGATCCTCCATCCACCAAGAGACCCCGATTGTCTTCACGTTCTTGAGGGTGACGAAGCAGTCCTGGAGGTAGATGGGCAGCCCAACGCAGCGCGACGAGTGCTGCGAGAGGGGATTCACGTTGATCGCGAGCCCAGTCGTGGTCGTGGTCGTGGTCGTGGTCGTGGTCGTGGTAGTGGCTGACGGTGCAGCCAACGTTGCGGGAAGGATGCCGAGCGCCCCGACCGCAGCCACGACGACAGATATGAAGACTCGTTTCATGGATCCCCCGGTGTTCCTGACGAGCTCTCGGCGCTCGCCTCAGTCTAGGCGTCGGGACCAACGTCTCACAGACGCGGTCACCCGACTCACCGACGTCGCCTCCGCGACGCGATGCCTCGACCATCGTCCCGGGATTTCCAATCCGCCGTCGTCCGAAGAGCGCATACTCGGCGTCCAGCGGCTCGCGCAGATGCTTCCCAGCGTCCACGGAACGCCTGGAGGAGGGAGGTTTCCATCATGCAGACCCGTTGGCTCAATCGCGCATCCTTGCTCGCACCGTACCTCGCCGTCGCCCTGCTACTGGGTTCGTCGGCAGCCCAAGCGAGCGTGGCCACGTCAGCTACGACGACTACGACTGGGCCCGCGATCAAGGTCAATCCCCTCTCGCAGCATGCGTCGCACTGCGCTCAGCCGTACTCCGGCTACCTTGACTGCTTCGTCACTCTGAAGAACACGAAGACAGTCGTTGTCTCCTGGTGGATGGAGAATCAGCGTCAGTCGAGCGACAATGTGAACGAGAACAGCACTCTATACGCCAACGGTTCCAGCGGCAACTACGTCGCCGGTAACCTCAATCCGGGGCAGTCGGTTACCGTCGAGATCGGTACCTCGGACTGCACCGTCAATCAGTATTGGACCTGGATCGTGCTCAGTTGGACGAACTTGACCACGTTCGCGCCTCAGGCGACCATCCTGGCCTGCTATTAGTAGTAGCTCAGCGTGATGAGAGTCGGGTTGTGCGTTCCGCATAGTGGAGACGGACCGCACACGTGATGCTCGCGCCATGCTTCGTGCCGACGCCTGATACCGCTCGTCCCTTCGGCGACGTCGTAGCGCACCTTCCCTTGGTGCACCGCACGTCCCTGCCACGCGAAGTCGGTGGCGACGCATTGGCCCATGTCCTGGGCCACAAGGCTCTTAGCGGTGCCCGACGGTCCGAAGATCACCGCGACGGTGTCCCGGTAAAGCAGGCCGTCCACCAACCATTCGAGAGTTGGGACGCAGGTGGGATACGCAGCTACCGGCGGCTCCATAACGTCCTCGCCGGCAGTTGCCAACGGAGTGGTCTACGTCGGCTCAGACGACGACAACCTGTACGCCTTTCCCGCCGGCTGCAGCGGCACGTGCTCGCCGCTTTGGGTCGGGCCTACCGGCGGCCCAGTCGATTCGTCGCCTGCGGTGGCTAACGGTGTCGTGGTACGTCGGATCAAGCGACGGTAAGCTCTATGCATTCCATCTGAGTGGTAGCGGGACGACGGCGGCACCTCGCCCAGATCCGTCTGCGCTCCACGCATTCCGATACAACACGCCGGGGTGATCACCAAACTGGCATCCGAATCCCGTAGTGCGAGCATGAGACTAAAGGGTCGACGAGCAGCTACGGACCGAGATCGGGGACCCGTATTGGGGCTGAGAACATGAAATCCAGTTCTTCTTGTTGACCCGGCGCGCCTCGAACCAAGACCCTCTACCTATCCATCACAGTTTGAGGAGGTCACTGCGATCACATCGGCGTCCGGTTCGGACGCGTTGTAAAAGAGAAAGACCGACTGGTTGTTTTGCTCCTCCGGCCCCCCGCAATCACCGTCCATGCTTATCGCGACCTTGACCGATCGGCCGGCCTTTAGAGTGCCGCTACTCGGGGTGAAAGTCGTCACACCGGGATCTGTGAAGCCCAGAGCGTCGTACTCACTTTCTGCATACCACTGCATCGGCGCCGAGGCACTGCTGTTGGTCAGGGTCACGTGACAGGTCACCGTATTCCCATCAGCACTCGTCGTGCAGTTTCCCAGTTGATTTAGATTGTTGAACGCAACAACGTAAAGCGGCGTGACCTTGAGTTGCGTCAGCGACGATTTGGCGCTCGCGGTCGCGCTTGTGGCCGCTTGGGCGCTCGTTGAAAGTCCGGCGGCGCAGAGGCCCGCCATGACTACGCCGTAGGTAATCAACTGTCGCCGTTCCATGGGCCCCTCCTGATGATGCAGTTCGCCTTGAGGAAAGCTGCCTACCAACTGCTGCCACCCTTGTACCACTAATTCCTATTGGTTCACCTGGGGTGAGGGGTGCCTGAACGTGCGAATACGAAAGTGCTAGCTGCCGGACAGACGCTTTGCCTGAGGGTGCGTTAGCGGGCGGCGCCGCACCCCCACGGCGACCACGAGGGATGCGACGACGCCAACTACACTAATACCGATTGCTCTGTTCAGATCCTCCTCACCGATGCTTCACTTTATGGAGAAATAACCCAAGGCGCGTCGCCTTCACCGTCTGAAAATGGGGCCGGTCATGTCGCTTCGCTGCTCATCACGTAATCGCAAAGTCCCCAGAGACACCTAGGATTGCTGGGCCGGTCGTGGAGACTATCTTGATTTGGTATGTGGTGCCGAGCCCGAACTTGGCTGGTATCTTCCATATGTAAATGCCGGCGGGTGTTTTTACTGATGCCGATATGGTCTCTACGGCTTTCCCGCCTTTTAGGAGCTCGAGCTTGACATGTGCTCCTGGGCTGCCGGTCGACACCCAGGTTATGGCATGCGATTTCCCCCGTGCCCAGGTCGTGCCAACAGTGGGTGACGTGACAGCGATGCTACTGCTGCTAACAATCTGCTCGATCAGCGCCGATGAAGAGCTTCCTAGGTCATCGGTATCCCCGCCATAGAAAGCCGAGATGCTGTAACTCCCAGGACTCAGGAATGCAATGGTGAGGCTGCCTGTTCCGTCGGTCAGCGCGGCTGTTCCCATGTATGCAGAGCCATTAAAGAAGCTGACTGAGCCGGTGGCCGTCGAAGGCAGCACGGTTCCCGTGAACAGAACGGCCTCACCAGGCACCGTGGGATTGAGCGACGACGATAGGTAGGTTGCGGTGCTCTCCGGGGAGACCTGCACGATTACGTGCGTTAAAGTAGAACTTCCAAGATCGCTGCCGTCGCCGCTATAGGTCGCCGAAATGTTATGAGTGCCTGGCGACAAGGTCGAGGTCTCGAAGCTCGCTACGCCATTGACTATGGCATTTGTCCCGAGTAGCGTCGCGAAGTCGAAAAATGAAACCGTGCCGGTGGCCGTCGAGGGCGTTACTGTTGCAGTGAACGTCACCGGCTGGCCAACGATCGCTGAACTGACGGAAGACGAGACCGTCACAGCTGAATTCGACGGTGCGCCGATCAGTCCAAGCGAAGCGATGCTCCCGTAGGTGCCGTCGGGGCAGGTGTCGCCGGCCGAATCGACGGTCGGGTTCAGCTCTCCATCCAGATACGCGTCCGCCTGTTGCCAGACCGCGGTGGACTGAGCAAGTCCCTCGTGGGAGATCCCACACCAATACATGTTGTGTCCTAGGCCGCGATCGTCGAAGTCAGTCGCTGGGTCGTAGACGCTCGCCGAATAGAGTGGCACCGTACTATCACCGGTGCCGTACGACTGTGGCGGCAGATGTTGGTACACATAGCTCGTGTCAGCATCGGCATCCACGCTCACGATCGTCGCCTCGACGTTGTATGAGCCTAGTTCGTCAGCGGTGCAGGGGATTTCGGATGGTGCACAACCTGACCCGCCGCCCCCGTCGTAACCAACCATCCGCAACAGTCCGACCGGCGGGTCAAGCGGTGCCCAGTCATCGGTCTCGGCGTGGAACGCCGCGGCCGCATCGACCAGCGTCATATTCTGCGGCGTGGCCGGTGCTGTGAGCTCAGACAGGGCTGCCGCCTCGAGTTCTTCCGCCTGTGCGTATGTCAAGTTGCCCCCGGAGTCGTACATCGGGGATTGCGGGCTCGCCGCAAAGTCGGCTGCTGAAGGGTCGAGTTCTGCGGCGCCCGGGAAGTTCTCGATGAGGCTCTGCACCACCCCTGTATTCAGCGGACAGCCGAAGTAGTGGGCGTCCAGGCACGGTTCAGCGTAGAGCAGTTCGCTCCACGCTTCAGCCGCTCCGAGATAGGGCGTGCCAAGGGTCACAATCCGGTAGATATCGCCAACTGAGGCCGGAATGTGCACCAGGGCGTTCGCGATCAGACCGCCTTGCGAATGGGCGAGGATGTCGACTCGGTCGCTCCCCGTGATGCTCAGAACATACTGGATGATTGCTAAAACGCGGGCCGCGTTGGCGGCAGCACTCAGCCGCCAATCCACTCCAACAGGCACAAAGCATTGCGGATTGCCGCTGCAGACGCTGAGCCCAGCGGCGGAATCGCTTTGCACAACTGTGTAGCCCGAATTCGCAGCGTTCTGGGCGGTAACGTCGTAGTAATGGGTGGTGGAACTGGCAAAGATGCTGACGTACCCCGACACGTACGTGAGCACGCCGCTGATCCCTGCTGACGCGCCGCCGGGCCCGGGGTCGAGCGGGTTTTCAATACCGTTGCCGACATCAACGGTGCTCCCAACGGGTGGCTCACCGGCCGATGTGAATGCGTTGACACTCAGAACGCTCTGTACGCAGGCGTTATTGACTCCGTATGGGATACCGAGCAAAGTCTCGACGCAATTAGCGAGGTTCTGGGCTTGCGGCCATGCCTCGGTTCCGGCTGCGTCATCCAGGAATGAGCCCTCGATACCAGGGATGAAGATAATCGGCCGGACAGCGGGTCCCGGCGCTGCGCTCGCGCGCTTGCCCTTGCGTTTTGTTGGAACCTGTTGTGTGGAGTGTTTGGCGCCGTTCGACCCCAGATGCATCGATGCAGGGGTAGCCTGCCCGGCTGGCACGGTCGATGCGACCGCCAGCGAAGAGCTCCCGACCGCAAGAACTGCGGCCATGCTCAAAGCGCAAAACCCATAGATCGCGTGGCGAGCCATCTCTCGGAGGTCCCCCTGATCGTTCATCTCCCCGAAGGCGCTCAGGATGCGCTATCGGGCGACCGTCGCGCAACAGAAACTTATGGCGGAAGGAAGTTTGTTCGCACCACCGGAGGCGATCGGGTGCGGGTGGTTCGCTGCATGTTCGCCACGGGGATGCCTCCCAACCTTGCCGGGCTCGACCTTCGATTGCCAGCGGACTTCGTGAAAGGCTACTTGGTCGTGACCGAGCCCGTGCCGAGTCCTGCCCGGCTGGCTGGCGTCTGTCGCAACGCAGCTCGAAGCCCTTTCCTTCTGATCGACGGAACCTTGGACACCAAAGCGGGAGGGACTTGCCAAGGTTGAGCCACGCCGATCGATCGGAAAGCCTCCGGAGTTCGTGAACGACATCGCCCCGGCGGGGCCGGCCACGATCGCGCCGGCGCCGGTAATCCGGGGGCCGGTGTGGTTCGTCACCTCCCGGTTGTGGTAATCCGCCGTATTGAGTTGTTGCCGTCCGTGAACCACAAGGCGCCGTCGGGCCTGCTGCTATACCTCCAGGGTCGCTGATACCAGGACGAGAGTAGTTCACCACCTTCCCTGTGGTGGTGATCCGCCCGATCGAGTTGCTGCGTCCGTTTGTGAACCACAGCGCCCCGTCGGGCCCAACCGCAATGTTCCAGCGCGGCCGCCAGCAGTAGTACCAGCGTCGCGATACACGGAAGGCGAGGTATGCGGCCGACACCGTCATGCCCGCTTCGATCGCCGCAAAGACCTGCGCTCTTCCCCCTGCTGTCAGCCTGGCGCTGGGGTGAGAATGCATCCCAGAGCCTCCTCGGTTGGGTTGTGTTAGCAACCTCACCTTGCCGAGTTCAGGGCTCCTTCTGTGTCACCAACCTCGTGAAAAGTCTCAGCTAGATCCGAAAGGATTTCCTTTCGGAGCAGGCTCCGCTGTGACCATCGCCAACTCAAAGCTGCGCTGTTTCTGACCCCACCCCTTTTCGAGCGGTGAGCAGGCGTTCAAGGGTCCCGAAGCCAACGCGAAGTTGCCTGGCTGCCGCGCGCTTGCTCAGCGTGCCGGCGTCCACCGCAGCTCGTACGGTCTCGAGGTGGCGCAAGACATGTGGGCGCTCGGCCGCGGGAGGACGGCCAATCCGGGCCCCTTTCCGACGGGCATTGCTCATTCCTTCCTTAACCCGCTCGGCTATGAGGCCCCGTTCGAACTCAGCCACGGCTGCGAGGATCGTGAGAAGGAGTTGCCCTTCCGGCGAGGTCGTGTCGACGTCTTGGGTCAGGCAAGCGAATCCAACCGACTGACGTTGCCATGCCTCAAGCGTCCGTAAGCAGTGAAGGGTCGACCTGAAAGCTCGGTCGAGCTTCCACACCAGCACAAGGTCGATACGCCGCTGTCGCGCGTCGGCGACCAGCCGCGCCCATGCCGGACGCCCCGCCATATCCGCGGCCGAGGCGGCATCGACGTAGACGAGCGCATCCCAGCCCCTAGTCGACGCGTAATCACGCATCGGCGCGAGCTGAAGTTCAGGGTCCTGATCCTTGTCACGCGTGCTGATCCGGGCGTAGAGCGCGACGCGCAAAGGCCGTGGCTTCATCCCTGGGGGTGTCGTGGCCTCATTGACCGGCAGGGCAACACTGCCAGCGCGGTCGTAGGAGGAACTCACCCGAGACACTGCGCGTGCCTCCAACCCGCCTCTGCGAGCATCTCGATCGCAGCGTCCGCGATCTTTGAGCCAACCAGGATAACGATCGGTTCGCCGCATTTCGGGCACGGATACGCGAGTCGGTAACGCGCCGTCGTTTCGGCGTTGCCTTCGCGTCTACCCTCGGCACGACCAATGCGCTTCCCCTTCGCGATCCCTTCTTGCAAGCAATGAGTCCGTATGGCGTCGACGTCGGCTTTGAGAATGCCCAGTGCCTGCTTCACGAGCTGACTGACCGAGCGCCCCGACTCCTGACTCAGAGTTCTGAGCAGCTCATGCTCCTCGCGTGTGACGTGAATGCCGATGGTCGGATTCTCGTACGCGTACTTTACCCGGCTCGGCGGCAGAGGTTTTCGACTCATAGTTTGCGCTCCATCAAGCTACCCATTCAGATGCCCATGCAGATACCTGTTCAGGTATCCGTTCGCAGTGTCAGTTCAGACAGTAGGTTTGGGTTCGCGGAAGAACCCATACTCCCGTGCGCGCGTATATGCGCTGGTATTGCTAGGGTTTCGGCTGTACGTGCGACAGCGAGGGCTCGCAGATAATGCGTGAGTCGTCGAGCCGCAGAGCGCACGCATTCGGCGTCGCAAGAAGCGCGCACGACAGCTTCTTTCGGCGTAGTGTTTGGGCACGCGCTGCGAGAAAGTGAGGAGGTAATCCCAATGGTCGGAGTCGAAAGTGACAGCCGAGGAGAGCGCGCAGTCCCGACGCAGCCTGGAGTCGCGCCTGCCACATCGGCCGGCGCGACCGCGCTCGAAGTGGCGGGGCTGCGTGAGCGGATGGACGGCGTGAGCCTGAAACTCGACGACGTCGATCGCCGTGTTGTTGTTCTCGAGGCGGCGGGAGACAGCAAGGGTGGCTTGGGTGAAGAGGCCGTGTCCGAGCAGCCTGGTACCTTCGGCGGGCACCGCGAAGCGCGCGCGAAAGACACGTCCGCTGACCAGGTGAGCGCCGACGGAGCCGCTCGCTCGGAGACCCAACCTGCGGCGTCCCCCGCTGCCCAGGGGCTCGCGAGCGTCGGGTTCGGCGCCGATTTGCCTCCTTCCATGCCGGCCGCCGCGCCGAGCTCGGTCGTCCTGATGCTGACCGACGTGCAGTTCGAGAAATGGCTGGAGGGGATTAATCCACCACCGGCCGGAGGGACGCCGGCGGAGCGCGAATGGCAGGGCGATCGGCGCCTGAGGCGTAACGCCGGCAGAGCGACCCGCAGTGAGCGTCGTTGAGCGCCCAGTCGGCCACAGGGGAACGAGCCTTGCCGTCGCCAGAAATCTCGGAGCGAGGCTGACACTAGACCCCACCGGGTGGCTCATCGTCGGCCCTAATGGATGCCGGTGATGGGTCGTTTTGTGAGTCGCCCAACTTTGGGCGCAGACTGCGCTGCGCGTAGCGATACCGGTTGATCTGGCGAGCTATCTCGGCCAGGGCTTGCGCCGGCGTAGCGCGGAACGCCCTGCGCGTGATGCGAGGATCGGAGGCTACTGACATGCAGGTCGCCTCCCACCCGTCCGCTCGCGGGGTGAGCGTGATCGAGAACCCGCTCGCCGTGCTCATTGCTCGGTCACGGAAGGAGTCCACGGCCGGCGCAAGTCGGCTGAGCTGATCGGGAGCGGTCATCGGACCGAGATGAGTCATGTGAGTCTGGTGAGTCGTTCGACAGCCAACCCACGTGAACCGACGAAAGACTGACGGGCAGGCGACTCACCAGACTCACCGACTCACCCTCTCAGGACGATCCAGCGCACCGCATGGCGTTCAGTGCCTGACCGAACCACGCGCAGCCCGTCGGGTCCGTACCGGCGCTCTTGACGCTGCGCCAGCGCCGTGCCGAGCGCGCGGCTGCGACGCTCGGGATGGGCATCCGCAACCTCGTCCGGAAGAGTCGAGCGAAGCGGCTCGAACCGTAGATCGCCTCCCTCGAGCGTCCTCACGACGGCAGCTGCGGTCATGGCCTCCTCCGCGAAGCATTCGCGCCAGGTCTCAAGGAACGCCGTCCACGAAGCGGCGTCCGGGTCGGCGCCCGCGTACATGGACTCGAGGTTCAGGAGGAAGTCGTCGACGCCGGCAACGAGTAACACCCCGCCGACGGCGTCACACCACCCCTGGAACGAGCCGAGCGCCGGGATGGCGGGTCTCGGCCGACCCTCATGCACCCAGGCGCGCACCAGCGTGAGAGCTGCGGCAACGAGCTGGGGCCGATTCTCGTGGAGGTAGCCCAAAAGGTCCGGATGGCGGAATCCGCTTCGGCGCCAGGGCTCCGAGGTCTGTGCATCGAGTCGCACGGGATAGCTGCGACGCAAGAGGTCACCGATGAGGCGAACGTTGTTCCCGGTCGCCGCCCAGGTGACGTCGACTGGCACGATCACCTCCCGGCTGTGCCCAAGGATTCGGTCGCGCCAGACATGTGCGGTGATCGCAGCTGCGAGGGCGGGACTTTGCAGCGGACCGTCGACGTTGTCAATCAAGACGATGGACTGACCCCCAAGGAGCTGCGCTGTGATTCGCTTGCGCATTTCGTCGTCGCTACGCGGCAGCGTTGTGACTGCGGCCTCCTCGCCGGTGGCGATGATGCTGGCCACGTCGACGAGCAGCGTCTTGCCCGTCCCCTGTTGCGGAGCATCCACCACAGCAAGCGGCACCGACCCCGTGATCAGTGAGCGCATCAGAGGGGTCAAGGCGAGTGCGAGCGCGTTCGCCCTGGATGACCTCTCGCCGAACGGAAAGTCTGCAAACGGCTCACTGAGGAGAGCAATCGCCTCTCGCACATCGAGTGCCGTCGGATGTCCGGGGATGGGTGGCAGCTGAAAGCCCGGAGGCGGAGCGTAGAAGAGCCCGGTTGCCGCGTCGAACCCCTCCTGCGTGAGCAGGCTTCCATCCGTGCGGACCATCGGTGTGCGGATGAGTCCACGCAAACGCGGAAAGCCCCACTCAGCGGCGGCGAGGATGTCCCGGACGACATCTCGCGGCGGACTGGCGTGCCTGGCTTCGTTCCTCCCCCAGCGCATGAAGTCGGCGGCCCGTGTCAGATGGCCCCGCAGATGGTCTTCGCCGAGCGTGACGATCCTGCACGTGCCCTCGTTGGTCTGGACACGCGCAAGCGTGTCGCCACGAGTAAAGACGGTGGGGGGGTCATTGGCCGCGTGGAGCGCTTCGAGCGCGTCGGCAGTGACGTCGCGCAGCGGGCGGTTGCTGACGAATACGGTGGGACGCTGAGGTTCGACAAGAAAGGTGTTGACGTCGTCTGGCAAGCTCACTGCACGACACCCTGACGACGAAGCTCGCGGCCGGCGATGCTCTGGACGCAGCGGACCACCTCGGCTCGGGAGAGCGGCGGTGTGCACCGCGCATCGCTCCACGCGCAGAGCAACTCGATGACGACTCCCACATGAACGCCCTTCCGCAGCAGGTGTCCGGCAAGCGACGCCACGGCGACGTTCCGCTGACCGATGCCCACACCATGCCGAGCGAGCGCGCCCCAGTCCGACGGGGATCGGCCAGCACGCGTCTCTTGATCCGATGCCAACAACAGCTCTACTAGCCAGTCCGGTGCCGGAGCCATGGGATGCGGCAGCGTCGTGTACGCCACGCCGTCGATGACGCCTGCACCAACCACATAGCCGCCGTCACTCCGGACGTCGATCCCGGGCCCCAGGCGCCCAACGCTGCTATGAATAGTGAGGTCGGGCGTCAAGAAGTAGAGATGACGACCGCCGGACGGTGTCACGACGGTGCGAGTTATGGGCACATCGCCGTGGGCTGCTCGCAGACGTGCCCACGTGGCTTCGCCGTCCACGCCATTCTTAACGTCGAGGTCGATCGCAGTGAAGCCCCCGCCGGTCGCGACCCCGACGTTTGCCTCGGGGTGGGTGCGCCACCAGCGCTCCACGGTGCTTAGGTCTGTCGTGGCGTCGAGGAACCCGTGCTGTGTCAGCGGACGCCGGCCATTTGGCTGGAGAGGAAAGACGCGCCAGGCATCGGCGGCGAGGCCGAGCGCCTTCGCCCTCCAGCCGCCAGCGCGGCCGGATGTAGAGGCGCTGGGCCGCTGCCCGCTAAACTGACCGCTCGGGGCTGCCGGATCCATCGGCGGCTCCTCCCCTTTTTACGTGGCCGAGGGCTGGTGACTTCACGCAGGCGTCGGCCCGTTCCCCGCGACCCGATGCTGTGCAACCGGGCTTTGCCGTAGGCGTTTGCCAGACCTCACCGATGAGAATCGCCACCCGTCTCAACACGCCGCGGTCTGTCACCCGCACCGGCACACCCTGCCGACTACATGTCTCTCGGACCCATGCCTCCATCGACATGCTGGGCTCGGTCACTCAGTCGCCCCTCTGCGTTCGAGCTCCCGAAGCGAGCTGGCCGGGATGACGACCCGGCGGCGCAGCCGAACGACGCGGACGTCGCCTGCGGCAATCAGCCGATCGAGGAGACTAGACCCGATACGCAAATACGTTGCGGCCTCTCGTCGCGTGTAGAAGGCGGGGTCAGGTCGCTGAACGTTGTCCACGCCCGTAGAATGCTCGGCAGTCGTCAGTATCGTCCAGTTCTAAGGCGTTACACGTGGCGTTATATGCGTCAAACGCACAAGCGGTCGAGATGGAGCCGCTTCGGGTGCCCAAGTACGTCGCCTTCGAGGATGGACGCCTCGCTTGGGCGTTCGAGCGTGAATCCACGAGACGAGTTCCGGTTCCCCGCACACTGCTCAAGCAATTCCTGGATCTCAGGTGGCCGTCGGATCCCAATAAGATCCCCAGTTACCCGCAGGAGAGATACGCGGCGCTATACGCAGCCAACGGACCCTACGTACCATCCAATATCGCGGCTAAATCCGCCCCACTAGGAGAGGCGGCGATACTCGACTTCGCCCGCAAGTACGGAGTCCTCGCCATCTGTGAGCATGCGGTCCCAACAACTCATGCGCCGCTTGCGGCTGTCCAGCCTCGATGGGCTGGACGCCGATCCTATCCAGAGGTGACCGACTGCCTCCCTCTGGGTGCGATGGACGAGAGGTTTCAGGCTGCGATGGGATTCACTGGCTCCAATCCATCCATGCAAGGGCTGGCCGGCTGGGAGCCGGTCGCCTACTGGCGAACGACGGCGACGATGTTCCAGGCGCTACTCGTGATCGGGTTCGCACTTGAACAAGAAGTCGAGGTGCCCAGATGGGCCTTTAGCGAGGTCACGGTCTGGCCGCCTCACCTACTCCCAGACAACCCGGAACTTCGAGCGCAGATCCTACTGGGCCAAAACCGAGAGTTGCCCAGCTACGGCCCGCCGAGTCTCGTTGAAGAACTTATCCGACGCGGAAGCGCGGTGTGGCCGTACATGATCTCCCCTAAGAACGACTGGGATTGGTCGACGCTCACGGAGCTGTACCGAGAGAGATACCTCGGCGAGCGCACGACCCCCGAGCCAGAGTTCAACGTTAGTGCGAGCCCACTCGCGTCTTGGTCGACGTCGACGGGCACAGCCCGATTCATGTTTGACCGCTACGTGGGTGGTCTCTTGGACCTCGCTCGCCCGCACCTCGAGTTCCGGTCAACGCGCCGTCGCTCGGCGGTCCTTGCCGTCGACGGCCTCTTTGGGGCCCTGATCTTGCAGTTACTGCTTCGGCTGCACGGCTCGACGGGATTCGCCATTTGCTCGGGGTGTGGATGCGTATACACGCCGGGGCGGAAGTCGGCGCCGCAAGAAGTCCACTACTGCGAGGACTGCCGCACTACCACAGCATCGGCGGATCGGCAGCGCCGTTATCGAGCGAGTCACCAAGGTAAGCCCGGCAACGTTACGCATTAGGGACCTATGACTGTCGCTCTCAGTGACGACTGTCACCGGCGCCAATCAAGCCCTTCGTCGCCACTGATGGGCCAGGGAGTTCTCCTCCCTCAGGCGGGGCCACCGAGGTTGATTGCTCTGTTTAGACCCTTCAACCGGGCTGCTTCACACCTTCCATACCGGCTCGAAGCGACCTGGGTCGAACTGGATCCTCCCGTGGACACGTGCCGGCTTGACCACGACGCGATCCAGCAGCGTTCCGAGCACGGCCCGACGCTGATCAAGGTTGAGCTCGGGCCAGCGGCCCCTCAGCACGCCGCCCTGGCCCGCAATCTCGCGCAAGGCACGCTGGCGATCGGTGCGCTGTAGAAGAGTCTTCTGCTGAGCGAGACGAGCCTCGATTTCCTTACGAGCAACGAGGAATTCCGGCAAGGAGATCTGCCGTCGCGCGCATGCGAGCGCCAGATCCTCAAGCAGCGTCTCATCCGAACTTATTGCAGTCAGCAGACCGGTGGTTTCTTGGGAACCGTCATTACGCTGCTCGAGCTCGTGCGCGAGTGCCGGCGTGTCGAGCCGGCACAACACCGTCTCGGTGAGGAATTCCTCGAGTGGCTCGGCCACGACATACACCCGGCCACACCCAGCCAGACCAGGCCCCGAGCCGCATAGGTAGGTCCGCCGACCGTGGTTGGGTCGGGAGATGAGTTTCACTCCGCAGCAACCGCAAAACAGGAATCCCTTGAGGAGGTAGGTACGCGCCGGGCGGGTGAGCCGACGGCTCGGATCAGCAAGGAGCGCGCCCACGCGGGCACTCTCTTCCTCGCTGAGGATGGGATCCCACACCCCATGGGTAACGACCTCGCCGCGCAAGGTCCGCAAACCGGCGAGGGCCGGTCGCTTGAGGATGTTGCGGAGCGTTTGCATGCACCAATGTCCCCCTCGCAGAGTTGGAATCTGCCGCGCCTCCAGATCCTTGACTAGCGTACGCAGCGACTCACCGGCCAGGAGACGCCCGACCATCTCGCGGATCACGGCCGCCTCCTCGGGGACGATGGTACCGGCGGCGTCGTAGCCGAAGGCCCGAGCGCTCCCAGACCACCGCCCCGCTTGGGCGATCTCGAGGTGTTTCCGTTTCGCCCGCCGGCTCTTGTCGTCGCTCTCCTTCCGAGCCACGGCTCCCTGGATACGGGCATAGAACTGCCCTTCTCCAGTGCTCAGATCGACGTCGCCAGACACGCTCGCCAGTTGGGTGACTCCGACCGATGCGCACACATCGAAGAACTCCTCGAGTTCCTTGGGATGGCGATGGAGCCGATCCAGATTCCAGACCACGACGGCATCGATTCGGCGGTCGCGGAGATCCTGGAGCATGCGCCGGTACTCGGGCCGGTGCTTGCCGCTGTATGCGCTCACGTCGTCGTCGACGTAGACCTCAGCGACAGGCCACCCTCGTCGCGCCGCATCGGCCGTGCAGTCGTCGATCTGCCGGGTCACACCAAGCAGGTTGGCATCGCGGTCCTGCGAGATTCGAGTATAGATCGCGGCTGCACAAGGCATGCCACCTACATTAGCGCACTAGGTGGTGCGCCGCCGTCCACGACGCCGGACGGTCGCACCCCGGCCACTCACATCCGCCATGGCGAGCGTGAAGGGCGCGCCGGGTCGGACCTGACGGCAGCCGGCGGGCTCGTCCGACATCGAGGACC
>Ga0116217_10000740_pt1 | contig 32854 bp, 37 predicted proteins | sample Sb_taG_6_FD_89697 | JGI IMG/M metagenome (GOLD analysis project Ga0116217, IMG submission 89697) | Peat soil microbial communities from Weissenstadt, Germany - Sb_50d_4_PS metaG | ecosystem: Environmental > Terrestrial > Soil > Wetlands > Peat | place: Germany: Weissenstadt | collected 2010-09-21 | reverse complement strand
GCCCCGCGGTCAGACCGGCACCCGCTCGGGCGCCTTCAGCGGGTATGCTCAGGGCGGACAGGCAAGGAGCTATTCTTCACGCGGAAGCGCCAGCGTTGGTAATGGAGCGCGTGGCGGTGGAGGTGGGGCAGCCCGTGGCGGCGGTGGAGGATCTCGCGGCGGCGGTGGCGGGCGTCGGTAATCGAGGCGGACGCTCTACTTTTAAGCTGAACGCCTCGAGCGGAGCATAGAGCACGCCGGGATTATGTTCTCCGGAGATCGCGAAATTTAGAAATGGAGAAAAGCCATATGCAGCGAATGAAGCTGAATTTCGACAAATCCTATTGTGCTCATCTACCTAAATTAGCCGCGGTCGCCATCCTTCTGGCGGGTTGGTTTCCTATCTGTTCCATGGCGCAGCAGGGCCAGAAAACATTTTCATCAGCGGAAGATGCGAGCAACGCGCTCGTCACGGCAGCGCAGAATAACGACGAAAAAGCGATGCTCGACATCCTCGGACCGGACGCAAAGCGAATCGTCTCGTCGGGAGATGAAACCGAGGATGCCGAAGCCCGCGCTAATTTCGTACAGAAATATCAGGAAATGCATCGCCTGGTAAAAGAACCGGATCGAACCACGACCTTGTACATTGGAGCGGAGAATTGGCCCACTCCCATACCGCTCGTGAACAAGGGGAGTTCATGGTATTTCGACACCGAAGCGGGCAAGAAAGAAATTTTGTACCGGCGAATTGGCGAGAACGAAATATCGACGATTCGTGTTTGCCAGGAACTTGTGGCGGCGGAAAAGGAATATCGCTCCACGCAAAACAACGTGTACGCCCAAAAAATCTTCAGTGATGAAGGCCAGCACAACGGCCTTTATTGGAAGGCTGCGGATGGCGAACGCCAGAGCCCCATCGGGCCGCTCGTGGCGTCAGCCGTTGCCGAGGGATATGTCAAAAACCAAAACGGCGCTCCGACTCCGTACCGCGGTTACTATTACCGCATTTTGACGCGTCAGGGAGAACATGGCCGAGGCGGCGCGAAAAGTTACATTGTAAACGGCAAGATGACTCAGGGCTTCGCTTTCGTGGCCTATCCAGCGGAATACAGGTCGTCCGGTGTGATGACATTTATCGTTACTGAGGACGGAGTCGTGTATCAAAAGGATCTCGGCAAAATGACCGACGTTCTCGTCAAAGCCATGCAGGAATACAACCCCGATTTGAGTTGGAAGAAAGCTGAGGATCAGCAGGTGCAGTCTGCCGGCGACCAGTCAGCTAAGTAAGAGTTTCTCTGCCGCTGAACTCGCTCCGGCGGACTCATGCCCAATTGAGATACCGCAAAATCGCGAATTATTGGTCAGTGCTTATTCCCGCAGAGGGTCGCGACATCCATCTGCAGGTTTTCGTCCATTTGTGCTCCCCGCAGATTGGCCGAGGAACACATCTGCGCGGCTGTCAGACCCTCCGCGCCGCGAAGATCGGCGCCCTGAAGGTTTGCTCCGCCGAGGTCGGTGCCGCGAAGGACTGCGCCATCGAGAAGAGCGCCGCTTAAGTCCGAATTCCGCATACTGGCATCCGTGAGGATGGATTTTGAGAGATCCGCATTTTTCAAGCGGGCGTTATTCAAGTTTGTGGAGACCAGGTAGGACTCTGCAAGATTCGCCATCGTGAGATTGGAGTTTTCCAGATTCGCCTCCCGCAGATCCGCTTTCTTAAGGCTCGCTCTCTGCATGGAGGCGGATTGCAAATCCGATTTGTAGAGATTGGCGCCGTCGAGCGTGGCGTCGAGAAGCGTTGACTCGGAAAGCACAGCGAAAGACAAATTGGCATCCCGCAAATCGGCGCGGTCAAGGTTAGCATTTCCCAGGTCCGCCTCCGGGAGCGCCGCACGCGCCAGCTTGGCGCGATCCAGCACTGCAAACCGTAGGTCCACCTGGCGAAGGTTCGCCTCCCGCAAATCCGCTTCCGAGAGATAGGCATTCCGCAGGTCGGTTCGCCAGAGGTGTGCTTTCACGAGAAATGCGCCATACGCCTGGATGTGGCGCAGCTTGAGCCCATTGAGGTTGGCCCCTTTGACATCGGCGATTTCGTCTTCTCGTCCCGTCCAGCCCGGAGGTTTCGTGGAAACGTCAGCTTCCGTCAGCTGTGCAAAGGGGTTGTAGCCAAAAGTCCAAAGGACATCGGGCGCCCACGACCTGATTCCGGGAGCGGGCGACTGTGCAGTGGCGCGATAGCCGTGTGGGACTCCCAGAAACGTGCCGATCGAGAGGAGGAAAAGGACGAATCCAATAGCCGGCGGCGCAGCTCTAAAGGCAAGTACCATTCTTCTGCTGGAAGGCTTCTGTTTGGCGCTAGGGCGAGGCGTCTCGTGTCCAAACGCTCTCCCAGCCATTCTTGGAAAGTTCATGGCGGCGGTGATGGCGCCCGCGACAAGCAGGATGTGCAGCGTCGTGCCGCGCAAATCCTCAAGCGTCAAATATCGGCCCCAGAATAGAAGTACCGTGGCGGGCGGAACCCAATAGAGGACCAAGATCGCGATTGCAGCTTCCAGGAACGCCAGAGGGGATTGAGATTTTCTGAGCCAATTGAAGTGCATGCGCGCCGACCACCGGGCATACCAGGGCAGACACGCGTCAAGTTTTCTTCCGTCTGGAAAAATTGCGGGCAATTGCGCAATTCCATCCCAAAGGCGCTGCATGTAGAGTTGAAAGCATAGATACAAACTGAGTATCACCACCGGGCCGAAGAGATAAAAGGGGATGAACGGCAGAGTGGTTTGCAGACCGGAAAGCGGCAGGGCCGACGAATTCTTCACCAGTTGAGAATCCGGCGTCGTAAATATTCTCAACCACACCAGCCCGTTCAGCAGCAACGTTAGACACGTGAGCCAACCGGCTCGCTTGGCCACCTCGCGGACGAGCTTCAATCCCTCGAAAGGGGAAAGGGATTCCGGAAGGATCGCGCCGAACAGGTTTGTTCCGGCAAGTTGCGCGCTGAGGAGTCCCGTCGCGCCGTGCATGTCGGCGGCCTGAAGATTGGATTGCTGGAGCTGCGTCCCAAGCAGGGTTGCTTCCGCCAGATTTGCCTGGACCAGAGTCGCGCCGCGCAAATCCGTAAGAGTCAGATCGGCTCCCTTCAAATTTGTCTTGTGAAGGAAAGCGTCCGGGAGCCGGGTATCGACCAGATCGGCGTATTCCAGATTTTTTCCTGAAAGATCCGCTCGAATGCCTGCCTCGCCATTGGAATCGAGCCAGACGCCGTGATTCTCAACGAATTCGCGCAAATCTCTCCCGGTGAGCCTGTCTCCGCTCCCTATCTTGGAAGCCACTGGCTTTTCGTGTTCTGCGGTTATAGCCATGATTTAAGCCTTAAAGCGCTTGCGCGGCCGCGCAGTATCAGTATAAGGATGAATCCCCCAGGTAGACGGTTCTTCTTCCCGAATGGGGACAATAGTGGACTAGAACACGGTGTTTGGTTACCTACCCGTTAGTCCAGAATGAGTACAGGTGATCCAGGAATGCAGCAGGGGATTTCGGGCATTTTCTTGCCGGTATTTGCAGCGGACAAGTGAGGTATCTCCCTTTTGAGCGTGTTTTTGCACTATGCTGGAGGTGGCCCGCCTGCAAGGGACCACCAATGACCCTCAGTCACCTTCAAGTATTGGCTGGCTTCGGACTATTACTGCTCTTGCCACCAGGCAGCCGATCAGACTCTTTAATTCGAGCCTATGTGAAAAGTGAATCCACCTCTACTGGATCGAATTCGGGGTCTCAGGCGCTTTCCGCTGACGGCGAGGCATCCCTTCGCAATTTCCTCAATGCGGCGGAGATGCCCGATCTCCATTGGCCGAATTTTACGAACTACCAGAAAGAGGTCACAGAGTTTTATGACGCCTTTAACGGGACCCTTCCCTGGATTGATCAGGGCAAACCTACGGCCCAAGCGCGCGCCATCATCCAATCCTTGAAGAATGCTGCAGACAAAGGGCTCAGGCCGGAGGATTATGACGGACCGCAATGGGACGAACGTCTCGCTAGATTTGAGCAATCCACAGCCGTATCGGAATCAGACCTTGTGAGTTTCGATCTCGCGCTCACGGTTTCTACCATGAGGTATGTCTCCGACCTGCACATCGGACGAGTCAATCCTCGTTTGTTTCACTTCGGGCTCGACATCGATCATCATCAGATCGATCTGTCCGAATTTCTCAGGCAGAAACTCGTCGGTGCTATGGATATTGATGCTGTTCTCCAAACCGTTGAACCGCCGTTTCCCATTTACCGCCGGACACAGGATGCATTGAAAAAATACATGGAGTTCGCCCGCCTCGATGATGGCGAGCTTCTTCCCGTTTCCCCGCGCGCGATTAGACCAGGTGATCCTTACGCCGGTGCGCCTCGGCTCGCGAGGTTGCTGGCACTCCTGGGAGATTTTCCCGGGGAACGCGGGGAGGCCTACACGGAAGGGAACTACCAAGGCGCTCTCGTCGAAGCGGTGAAGCATTTTCAATTGCGCCACGGGCTCGAACCAGACGGCATCCTCAACGCGCCAACGCTAAAAAAACTGAATACCCCGCTGAGCCGCCGCGTTACGCAGCTTCAACTCGCGATGGAGCGCATGCGTTGGTTGCCGCACCAGTTTAAGCGGCCGCCCATTGTAGTGAATATTCCGGAATTCCGGCTCTACGCCGTCAATGAGGAATACCGCACCGTCTTCACCATGAACGTAGTCGTAGGGAAAGCCTATGGCCACCAGACGCCCGTTTTCGCGAACGCGATCAGGTCCGTGATCTTCCGGCCCTACTGGAATGTTCCTCAAAGCATTCTGGAAGCTGAGTTGATACCTCAACTCGAGAAGAACCCCTCCTTCTTTTCCGAAAACTCGTATGAAATCGTGGATAAGGACGATAGAGTCGTTAGCGAAGGACCAGTGAGCGAGGAGGTCGAAGCGCAGCTTCTCGCTGGAAAGTTGAGTGTCCGGCAAACCCCCGGCCCCCAAAATGCTCTCGGCTTGGTAAAATTCGAATTTCCCAACCGGTATGACGTCTACATGCACGGCACACCCGCTCAGGCATTATTCTCCAGGTCTCGTCGCGATTTTAGCCACGGATGCATCCGCGTCGAAGATCCCGTCAAGCTGGCGAATTGGGTGCTTCAAGATATGCCGGAGTGGACTGGAGAAAGCATCCGATCTGCAATGAACGGCGAAGAGACAATGGAAGTCAAACTAGCGGAACCTATTCCCGTGCTGATCTTTTATAGCACCTCGGTGGTGTTGGAAGGCGAGGAGCCGCATTTCTTTGACGACATCTATGGCCTGGATGCGGACCTGGAACGAGCCTTGGCGCAACACGTTCCATAGACATCGGGTCAGGACTTCCGAAGAAGAATTGAGAACTTACCAGCGGCGAATCCGGCCTACATCCACGTGAACGAAGCGCGACTCCGGGTAGTAGCCGACTCCTCCACGGTGAAGGGTGAGCGCGACGTCCCGCAATTTTGAGGTCGAGACACCCGGCATGCGGATATCGATAGCCTCTCCCTGCATATGCAAACTATGAGAAGCGACACCCTGCGTGGTGCGGCGGAGAAATTCGTTGCTCCAAGGCGTGCGGTAACCGCAAATAATGTCGATCTCGGATTCGGGCCGCCCGACGGCGGCCGTCAAATCGTGCAGCAGGTCAAACACGCGCCGGTCCAGCTGGATCACATCGCCGGTGCGATGATCGCGCAGGAACCGGTCCAGGCGGTCGATGGCTGAGGGTATGTAACCGTCGCCCGCCCGATAGACCACATCGATCCGTTCGTTGGTGTGGGTGTGGTAAAGCCGCAACCGGTAGATCGGTTCGGGCTGCGCAGGATCTTCCGCAGCGAGAGACGAAGCACAGATTCCGAAGAGCAAGATCAACAAGCCGAATGCGTGTGGAACAAATTTTCGCCAGCTCAAGTTCGGCCTTCCCCAGTCCCTTGACATGCGCAAGAAATCACGCCAAAGGTGATTTTCTCATGGATAGCGCCGTATTTGTCGTGGATTATTTTCATGGTTTGTGACTATGATCACAGACTCTCGAGGAAAAAAATCTCTACGGAAATTGAAATGTGAGTATCTTTGTTTGGAAAAGCTCCATTGGATAAGAGGAAGCCATGGTCAAGCAGAACACGAATGCAGAAATGCCGGAGGATAAAGTTCCGGCAGCTCTGGTCGAAACGATCCCCCTATGGCAACTGGATATCGCCGAAGTGACCGGGCACAACCTGGAAGCCCGGGGCCGGGACGAAGTGAACCGGCTACTCGGATCTGGCTGGCGTCTGCTCCTTATTTACACGTTGAAGTTCCAGGAGGGAGGCGTGTGGCGCGAACGCCCAATGGCGATTCTCGGGAGATTGAGAAACGGTCAGAAACCATTCCAACTTGAATAGAATCCTACTGGTCAATTCCTAGCGCTCCCACTTGCCTGCGCCATGTCCTTCACCAAGGGAGTGCGATTCGGCGTTCGCTCCAGCGATTTGTCAAATGCGGCTGCTGCCTGGGCAGGTTGGCGCGCTTCCAGAAGCATTTCACCGTACAACTCCATGGCAGGTTTGATCGGATCCGGCGGGCCTGAAGGAGCAGCCATCGTCTCCTCGACGTCGGCCGCTTCCTTTGCCAGGCGGACGGCGTCGTTTTTTTGTCCCTGGGCCAGTTGGGCGGCGGCTTGGACTTTCTTTTCCATTATTGTGAATGGTTTTGCCGCGCAGGCACTGGCGCTCGATGCCTTCATTGCCGGGGTTGCGATCCACTGCCTGCTTCGCCAGCTCGGTCGATTGTTGGGCCACCTCTTTCTTCAACGCCTGGCACCAGACTTTGCTTCTTTCATTGCACAGGTACTAGTCCCAAAGACTGTCCATGCTGGACAATACCCAACCAGCTTTCTATCTCACTAGCTCGGACACTATTGCTATTACGTCGTTGGTATCTGTGCTCTGTGTCACGAAACGGCGTGATGTCAGTCATATCGGCCAATGGATCGGATCGCTAAAGTGCAATTCGTAGATGTAGTTGGAGGTGGCCAATGAGTCTGCCCCGGTTTACCGCGAAATCCTGGAACGGAAGACATCTGAAAATCAGGCTGGTAACGCCAGAGGAACGAGCCGGAATCGTTCAAGATGCGGTCGCAAAAAAAGTTTTGCAGAACGTTAAGAGCCTCGGGTTTGAACTAGGTCATGAGTTGAAAGACTGGCGGGAGGCGGAATCGGAAATACTGCATCCACTCAATTGTGGGTTCCTGGTTTTGGACAACAGGGTCGAGGTCAACACGGATGCGGCAAGTTTTGGCGAGGGAGAAATCCAGATTTGCGTCGAGCCGCAACATCTTATGATTTGTGGAAAGGACCGGACCAACACGCCGGAAATAGCCTCCAAGTCTGCCGATCAACTGGTTATTCGCGCTCTTGAACTTCCTCTCGAGATTGAACCCTCGGCTGTGACCGCGGGATTCAGAGGTCGAACGATCGAGATTGATTTGCCCAAAGCCTGCTCGAAAAACAAAGCTGCTGCGAACGCCGCAGCGTAAATCCGAAGTGCAGCGATCCAAGCAGCGGGGGAAGGAAAGGGTTCTTGCCTCGCGCAAGCATCCCTTTGCGGTCGATTACGACGGTTCCCACTCGTTATTGTTTTAGCGAGGACCTCTTCCCGGTGCCACCGGCCCGTGAAATCCGCCTCCATGAAATCCACCGCGAGGCTCGAAGCCATGCCCGAACGGATAATGGAAATTTTCGAAATGGTGTGGACCGTGGCCGTAATAGCCGTAAAAGAAGAAAGGCGACCGATAAACAATGATCGGTGAATAAAACCCCCACCCGAATGGACTGTAATAGATCCCGTCAGAGGGAACAAAAGTATAGACAAAGAAATTCGGAACCCAGTACCACCCCGGGCCGACCCAGGTAGGCCCGTACCAACCGGGACCGGGGCCGAGATAGGCGCGCGCTCCATCCACGCTTGCTTCCGATAAGTAGCCGGAGCGCAAACCACACCAGCGAAAGAAATCGTCTTCGTACTTTCTTGTATCGAAGCCCTGCGCTTTTAGCTTGCCGCCAGTGTTTAGGGGGAGCTCATGTTCACCTGAGAGAGTGATCTTCTGGTCTCCCGCCGTCACTTCAGCTTTGCCCTTGAATACGCGAATCTGGTTTTGGCCGGCATCAAATCCGTACAACCCCTTATTCAGCAGTTTTGTGTTCGTATCATTCAGATCGATTCGGATGTTGTTTTCCTTATGAATGTCGAGGACCTCTACGATTGCCCAGCCTCCCACGATCTCAACTTCTGTGTTGGTTAAGTCGGGTGAGACCATCTTCACGGAGCTGTTCTCCGCGACTCTCAGAAAAACCCCTGGTGTCAACAGAATCTCCACCTTGCCATCATCGGTCGTGAGTGTCTGGTTCCTTTCCAGTTCGACCGAGCCCGGTGAGTTTGCCCCTAGCGCCTGCGTCCCGATGGAGGCCTTGCCTTCAACGTAATTGATGCTTCCCGGGCGCGCTGCATGCGGATTCTGAGCCCTCACGGCCCCGGCTCCCATCATTGAGAGAAAAAATCCCAATGTAAACGTGAAAAACGGTAGTCTCATCATGTCCATGATCCCTCTTTCAATTGCTCACCCATCTCGCGATAAACCACACTCGATTCTTTTCTGCTGCCTTCAGGGCGATGGAACCCCTGCTTGTTCCGCAACCTCCTTTCGCAATCTAGAATTCCGTCGAGCTTTCAAAGCGCGCTAGTTTCAACCCTTCTTCCGGCCAATCCTTATGCTCATGTTCAATGGCGAGAGCCAGCAGGAGTCCCTTTCGCGAAGTCCAGATCAGATATTGAGGATGGAGCGGAACCTTGAGAGAAAATTTATGGGCCTTCCACTTCCGCCCAGCCGCTTCGATATCTTCCTCACCCACGTATTGGAGCGGGCCCTCCAGAATCGTCGCTCGAACGGGATTTGCCATGCTTGGCTGCTCGATCCTTACGAGATCAACCTGAGTGGCATGCGCAGGATCCCGTTCGACCTCTCGCGTGATCCCGCCGAAGGAAAAGGGCGAAATTGGCCACAGAAGTCCGTACGGCTTCTCCAGCGGAGTTCGCAACTTTATCTCCCGCTTCGGATCCGAGCCGCCCGAGGAGCAGTCAAGCTGCTTGGGCAAGAACTCGCATGACAAGGGGCCCGAATCCGCCACCCACCTCAGTTTGGCGAACTCCTTCACGCGAATCACCGTGAGATCACGAGTAAGTTCGGCGACGAAGCGATTGGAATGAGGATCGTCTTTTGGAGATTCGAAATTCCGAACCCCTTCAACCTGATATTGGCCTTTCTCGACGCGCCAAAGAGTCCAGGATTCATGGAAGTTGTAAACTTCTTCCTGAAGGGGACCCAAGGCGCCGCTAATGTCGCGCTCGTAGATTGCATATTCGCCTTCAGCAATCTTCACCCGTCCGCTTGCCTGTTCCTGCAATGGTCTGGCAATCGCCGGTCGCCCATAGGTGATTCCAAATAGACAAGAAAACAGGCCCGCGAAGAGAATCGAAGCCAGAAATGTGCGCCTCAAGATTGCGGTTGAACGCGGCTGTTTACTCGAGAACATAATGTTCCTCTCCGAGGGCATTGCTTTCGGATTCGTTTAGCAGTGCACTTGTTGGATGCTCTTCCAGCCGGCCCAAAAAAACGCTTGCCATTCCATTGCGCTATCACAGCCAATAGGTCTCCGCGGTCTTCCGCCCGTGTGACTCCGGCCAGGCTTTCGGATGCCCCAACACAATGGGCGCGACGACGTGATAATGATCCGGCACTTTGAGTTCCGCTTTCGTTCCGGGCAGGTCAAGCCAGGGACGCGCGAAGCCAATCCAGCAGCTTCCCAACCCTTCATTGCGAGCAGCCAGCATCAGGTTTTCGCCCGCGAGACAGCAATCTTCGGCAGACTGGGTGCCGGAAGACTTGGCCAGAATAACCACCAGCGCAGGGGCGTGATAGAACAGGGCATACTGAGGATCTTCAAGCATGTGCCGGATGGAAGGGTCATAGGAAGTTTGTGCGAGACTCGCCAGCAACCAATCTTTCGCCCGCTTGGCGTGGCCCTCAATCCGCTCGCGGCCCAGGAGAACGGCGAATGCCCAGGGTTGCAGGTTCATTGCACTCGGGGCCAGAATCGCCGCCTCAATAAGCCGCTCGATAGTGGCGCGTTCGATCGGAGTATTTGTAAAATCGCGCACTGCGCGCCTATTGCGGATGACATCCATCAATTCCATGGCGGATTCCCATGGATGCGGTCGGCGCGCGCCCGCGCCGGAGCGAATATGTGGCGTGCTGGAAAGTGAGCCATATGCGTTCCGAGACGGGCAGCTCCCTCATGAGCTGCCTGCTCAACCAACCACAAAATCAAAACGGCAATAATCACGACCCCGAACACTGCACTGAACAGGATCAATGCCGCCAGAAGCTCACGAACCCGGTAGAAAATCGAGGCACAAAGAGCTAAGACACCAATGCCCGCTGCTGCTTCCACGGCTTTGCTGGAAAAGATCCGTCCCGCCGTCGATGCTTTTGCACTCGGACCTTCCGGAGTAAATCCGTCATGATTTCGGGGCTCTGAATGATCGGTACGATTGCAGATTTCTTTCGACAGCATTTCGACCTCCCCTTCGGCTTCCGGTTAAGACGGAGTCCGAACGATCTCCACGGAACAGTGAGCGTGGCGAACCACGGCTTGGGAAACGCTACCCATCAAGAAACGGTTGAGGCCCGTTCGCCCGTGTGATCCAAGGACAATCATGTCCGCATGCCATTCCTTGGCAATGTCGATGATTTGCGACTTTGGATCGCCTTCCACTAATTCCGTCGAAACATTAAATTTTGCCCCGCGCAGTTTTTCCGCGGCCTTCTCGACTAAATCCTTGGCCTGCTCCCGCAGAGCCTTCCAAACCATCTCGAACTCCGGATCGTATCCACCCATTTCACGCCCCATCAAAAGGGAAGGCGGCTCGACAACGTGCAAGACTTTTACTTCCGAATTCGCTGGCCATGGCCTCGCCAGTACGCTCTTCAAAGCTGCCTGAGAGAAATCGGACCCGTCGATTGCAAGTAGAATTTTCATTTGTCTGTCATCGCTCCATGTTGGTTTTGCCCGATCTTCATCTCCAGTTGCAAGAACTCGCGCGCGTCACAATGGAAACTCCGGGAGCACCCTGGCGTCAACCGCGGCCCTGTGAAAATGATACCAAGTACCCCCCGCAAGTTCATTCTCAACCCGTGTTGAGGAGAGGGTATGTGACTTGTGTCACATTCAGCAGCGACATAGTGCACATACTCTTGAGGCGTGAAGAAAGGAAAATTAGCTTGGGGCGGATTAAGTTCCTTGGCTGTCAAAGTGAGACGCGATGCGGCAAGCGCACGGGAGATCTCTAGAAATCAAGCCAAACGGCAAGGTGACGTCATGAAATCAAAATTTACCCTGGATTTTTCCGAGATTCGCAATGGAGACGTAGCGCTGGTAGGCGGCAAGAACGCATCCCTTGGGGAGCTGTTCAGCGCGTTGAAGCCAAAGGGCGTCGGCGTTCTGGATGGTTTTGCCCTCACGACGGACGCGTACTGGCGGCTGCTAGAAGAACATGGACTGCGCACAAAACTCGAAAAAATCTTCTCGGACCTCGACCCTGAGAATCTCGAACAACTTGCGGCCAAAGGCCACGAGGCCCGCACGCAAATTCTGCAAACTCCTTTGCCCGACGTGCTCCGGTCCGCGATCCGCGAATCCTACGGCGCGCTCGTCAAGCGGATCGGGCGCGAGGCGGAGATGGCGGTAAGATCCTCAGCCAGCGCCGAGGATCTGCCCGAAGCGTCGTTCGCCGGCGCCGCCGAGACGTTTCTGAACGTGCGCGGCGAGGATGCTCTTCTCCACGCCGTGCACCAGTGCTTCGCTTCGCTCTTCACGGACCGGGCCATCAGCTACCGGGCGCGCCAGGGTTTTCCTCAACTGAAAGTTGCCCTCTCGGTGGGAGTCATGCCAATGGTGAGGTCGGATTTGGCTTCTTCCGGCGTGATTTTTACGCTCGACACGGAGTCCGGCTTCCGCGACGTGGTCACGATTACCGGCTCCTACGGCTTGGGAGAACTGATCGTCCAGGGTGTCGTCACGCCCGACGAATGGATCGTATTCAAGCCCACGTTGCGCGAAGGATTCGATTCTATTGTTAGCCGGCAATTGGGTTCCAAGGAAGTCCGGCTCATTTACGCCGCAGGCACGCGTTCCACTCGCAGCGAGGCGACTTCCGCGCAAGACCGGGCGCGTTACTGCTTGACTGATTCCGAGGTTCTTCAGCTGGCGCGCTGGGCCCGCCTCATCGAAGAGCACTATTCCGAGGTCGCCAGGCACCCTCAGCCCATGGACATCGAATGGGCCAAGGACGGCGTAACGGGTGAACTGTTTATCGTGCAAGCTCGCCCGGAAACCGTGCACTCCGCGAAAAAGATTCAGGCCACGGCCCAGGTCTATCACCTAAAGGCGAAGCCCGGGACGCCTCTTGTGGTTGGACAGGCAGTGGGGGAAAAGATCGGTACGGGGCGCGCTCGCGTCGTGACGGATGTGAGCAAATTGCAGGAAGTTCAGCCGGGAGAAGTGCTCATCGCGCAAAATACGGACCCGGACTGGGAGCCTGTGATGCGGCGTGTAGCGGCTATCGTTACGGATCAGGGTGGAAGGACGGCGCATGCCGCCATCGTTTCGCGTGAATTCGGGATTCCCTGCATCGTGGGAACGGGCAACGCGACGCGTGTTCTGGCCACCGGGAGGGAAGTGACAGTCTGCTGCTCGGAAGGGAGCGAAGGCCACGTGTATGATGGGCGCATTCCATTTGAAGTTGAGCAGGTCGAAGCCAGCAAGATCCCGGACACTCACACCAAAGTAATGCTGATCTTAGGCGATCCTGGCCAAGCTTTTCATTTGGCCGCGATCCCCAACGCGGGCGTGGGGCTGGCACGCATCGAATTTATCGTTACCAATCACATCGGCATTCACCCCATGGCGCTCGCGCAATTTCCGAACCTGAAAGACGTGAAAGCGGTGAACGAGATTCGGACGCGGATTGCAGGAGAAGATCCGCACGAATTTTTCATCCGCCGTCTGAGCGAGGGCGTGGCAAAAATCGCCGCAGCCTTCTATCCCAAGCCGGTGATCGTCCGGACGAGCGACTTCAAGACCAACGAATATGCGCGTTTGCTCGGCGGCGAAGAATTTGAACCTAAAGAAGAAAATCCCATGATCGGCTTTCGCGGTGCATCGCGCTATTACGATCCTCGTTATTCGCCGGGATTCGCGCTGGAATGCGCGGCGCTGGCCCGCGTGCGGAACAAGATGGGACTCACCAATCTGAAAGTGATGATCCCCTTCTGCCGCACCGTGGATGAGGGGAAAAAGGTGCTTGCGCAAATGGCCCAAAACGGGTTGCGTCAGGGCGATAACGGGCTGGAAGTGTACGCCATGTGCGAAATCCCGGCCAACGTCATCCTGGCCGATGAATTCTTGAAAATCTTTGACGGGTACTCCATCGGCTCGAACGATCTGACGCAGCTCACGCTGGGCCTGGACCGCGATTCCGGCACTGTGGCTCACCTGTTTGACGAAAACAATGCGGCGGTGCGCAGGATGATCGCCAGCGCGATCCGCTCAGCGCGGGAAGCAAAAAAGCCTATCGGAATCTGCGGACAGGCGCCGTCGGATTTTCCTGAATTTGCCGAGTGGCTCGTGACCCAGGGAATTGACTCGATCTCGCTCAATCCCGATACGGCAATCAAGACGGCGCTCCGAGTGGCGGCTGCGGAACACGGCAGCGGCACACTCGCGGCTGCCTGATCCCGAACTTTTCTTTTGAATGCAAAAGTATCTTCAGTTTTGCCGGGCAGAGCTTATCTGGTGGGAGGCTATGTGCCGGAGTAAATTCCCGGATTGTTGTGCATCAGGATCCGAATGGCGACTCCCCGCTTGTCCTCGTCCAGCTCATCGACGCGCACCACGTCTCCAATTTGCTCGCGATGTTTCGGGTCGTCCGGGCCAAAGTTCAGCGTCACGAGGACGTTCATCCCGACGACGTAGTGTTTGGTGGACGTTACGAAATACAGGCCGCTGCGCGACACATTCGCGGTCGTGCAAATTTCCTCGGGATACAGCGGATCGCAGGGGCGAACGAGCACGGGTTCGGACAATGTCTCTCGAGGGGTTAAGCGACATTCCTTCACTGCGGTTAGCATTGCGATCACTCCTGATCCTTTAGACCGGTCGGGAAGTCTAAGGATTCTCTAATCCAATCACAAATCCAAAATAAGCGAACCATCCCTGAGAGTCCATAGGGATGTCAATTCTGTGCTTTCTCAGCCAATACCTGCATTCGTGTACAAAACCATCGGGAAGTGGAACTTCGGGCGAAGAAGGCGCCCAATTTAGCCGGCAGTGCGGAATCCCGAAATCGAAAAAAATAGGAGAGGCGTCGCATGTGCGCCCGCCCCTCCTGAATGAGCCTGTCGGAGGAAGGCTCATCGGTGTCCTGTATTGCCATCCGCGAAGGAAATCGTTCCACTTTTTTTGTAGGGTAGACCCCGCAGAAGAAAAAGCGAAAAAAGGACACACGCACACAACTCCATGCGGTTTTCCACGTCAAGCCAGCCCTCCGATTCCGACTCTAGGCTACCGCGGACGCAGCCCTGCCGCGTCTCCCCATCTTGGGGGCCAATTGGAAAGCGCCTTTTTGAAGGTCGAGGGCGACAATTTTCCCGTTCACCACATTCATGGCGTAAAACTGGTTTGGGGAGCGCCGGGCCAGGTCAAACATGTGGAGGCGCGTGCCTTCGAGTCCAATAACGCAAGCCCGCCAAAGGGAAGAGCCATCAGGGAACTTCTCGAACAGGTCGTATCTATGGTTCATAGGAGTCCTTTTCTCGCGACTCACTAGATTTGCTAACATACTAATCCTCTTTCATCGCTCTGTCCAATTCAACTGTTCTATGGTAGCAATCAGGTCCAGGCCATTCCGTGAGCCGCAAGTTTGCCCACCGCGCGGTTCGTTCCCCAGGCTGGCGTAATCGCGCGCATGTCTTACAATAGGAAACCCGTGCCGCCTCCCGTTGACCTCAGCCGCCTGCGCGTGGTCTTGGTCGCTCCGCGCAACCCGCTTAACATTGGAGCGGCCGCTCGGGCCATGAGCAATTTCGGATTTCAGACCCTTCGCCTGGTGAATCCGTATGCGCCATCTTTTCGCGAAGCGCGCTCCGCCGTTGGCGCCACCGAGATTCTTGCGAATGCAGTGCGGTACAAGTCCGTGGCCGAGGCCGTGGAGGATTGCACGCTTGTGGTTGGAACCACTGCGGTCCGAAATCGCGACCTGCAGCATCCGGTCAGGCGTCCGGAATATGGAGCTCGACTGATCCGCCGGCGGCTGGGAGTCGGCAATGTGGCTCTGCTTTTCGGCTCGGAGAAATTCGGCCTTTCCAACGATGCTCTCAGCCATTGCCACTGGCTCATCCGCATCCCGACGCGCGACGAGAATATTTCGATGAATCTTGGCCAGGCGGTTGCCGTTTGCCTCTACGAACTCATTCGCGATTCCAAGCAAGAACGGGCCGCGAACCGATTGAAACTGGCCACGGCGGAAGAACTCGAGCGCATCACTACACTCCTGCTGGAAGCGCTTCAGACCAGCGGATTCCTGGACCGCCGCCACGTGTCCGACGCCGATGAAAGAATCCGCCGCCTCGTGCGCCGCTTGCGTTTGCCCGAACGCGACGCCGTGATTTGGCTCGGAATGTTGCGCCAAATGCTGTGGAAAATGAACCAGGGAAAAACGCCTGAAACTTAGAATCTCACCTCAAATCTATCTCAAATCTGTTGCCCCCTTCACAGGCATCAGCGGCGCGCGGAGAAAAAAGACTGAAGCAATTGCACGGACTCCCCGGCAAGGACTCCGGAAACCACCTCGACGCGATGATTGAGCGAAGGCGCGTCGAGGACCTGCATGCAGGTGCGAATGGCGCCGCCTTTGGGTTCGTCGGCGCCGTAAACCAGGCGGGAGATGCGCGCCTGCACCAGCGCGCCCGCGCACATGGCGCACGGCTCAACAGTCACATAGATCGTCGCCCCGGGGAGGCGATGGTTGCCGGTCTTTTGCGCGGCTTCGCGCAGGGCCACGATTTCCGCATGCGCGGTCGGATCGCAATCGGTGATCGTGCGGTTGCCCGCGGCGGCGAGAATGCGGTCTTCCAGAACAACCAGTGCTCCGACAGGCACTTCTCCGCGCAGCGCGGCTGCTTGCGCCTGGGCGATAGCCAGATGCATGTATTCAAAATCGTTCACGGCTGCGGTGGGAAAGATGGGGGAATGAGGTACTCCACGAGCGCCACGTCGTGCAGCCCGTCGTTCAGCCGCGTATGGGCGGAGTGGCGGCCCACTTCGCGCCAGCCCGTCGCGCGGCACAGATTCAATCCATCCTGATTCTGCGCCAGGACGCGCCCGATGAGCTTTCTGTATCCGAGCTTGCCGGCGGCTTCCTGAAGGGCGCGCATCAACTGGCGGCCCACACCGTAACTGCGGAACGCGCGCCGCACGTAAATATAGACTTCGCCGATATCGTCCAGCGCGATGCGCTGGTCGTAGGGCTCAAGCGCAGCCCAGCCCGCGACCCAGTTACGTAATTCTGCGATCAGAATTGGATGCTTCGGATCCTGGTCGGCCGCGGCGATCCGCAAGCGCTGGTCTTCCACGCCGCGCGGTTCGGAATCGAAAGTTTCGAGATGATCCTGCACAGCTTCGTTGAAAATTTCGCACAGGGGAGAGGCGTCATCTTCCTTGGCCTGCCGGATTTGAAGTTGCGGCCGCGCGCTCGCCGTGCTCATAGACGTGCATTTTATCATCACCTGAGCTTCGCGCGCACCGCAACTCAATGTCCGGCGGTCTTTTGCTGTATCCGTTTCACGGCTCCAAACGTCTTATTTGATATGGACATTCGAGGCGCCATGCTTGACGCGTGAGTCGAGGCCGTGATAATTCATCGTGTTTCGGTTTCGTTCTGCCTTTTCGTCTGTGCCTGTTGCAATTCTCTTTTCTTCAGTTTGGGGCAAGAGACTCAGGATCCGTGGGCCGACTAAGGAGCTAACATTGGCCGTACCTTTGATTTTTAATACCATTGAACAATCAGGGATCAGCAGGTGGCTTCGCGAATCTCAATCGATATTCGGATTTTATTTCATCCTTCTCTTTCACACGATCGGCATGTCCATGGTGGTTGGCGCAAACGCGGTGGTGGACTTGCGCATTCTTGGGGTTGCACGCGATATTCCGATCCATCCCCTGAAGCGGCTTTTTGCCATCATGTGGACGGGTCTCGGAATTAATGTCACGACAGGCCTGCTCCTTTTGACTGCTTACCCGACCAAGGCTCTCACCAACCCTGATTTTTATATCAAGTTGTCGTTTATCGGCCTAGCCGTGTTCATCATGTATAGGATGAACGTACGAGTGTTTGGCGACTCCAGCTTGAGCGAAGCGGCCATGGTCGCGAAAGGCAAGATCATGGCGAAGTGGTCGCTCGTGTTTTGGATTGGAGCCGTTGGCTCGGGACGCCTGCTCTCGGAAACAGCCAGGTATTTTTTTTACGGCCATCCTGCAGGGGGATGAGCCCGGAAGTCGATGAACAAATGATTGACGTTTGGTCGCGCCCGGCGGGAAAATTAAGTAATAGAGCTTTCTAGCATTTAAGGAGTTTTCTGTGAATTATGCGCACTTGCATCTTTTGCTGAATCATGTCCCGGTCATTGGGTCGATCGTGGGGCTTGGACTATTCTTGATTTCCTTTTTCGGAAAGAACGAAGACCTGAGGAGAAGCAGCTATATCATTTTTGCCGCCGTTGCTCTGGTAACGATTCCAACTTTTTTGAGCGGCTTTGGCGCGCAACAAATGATCAAGGGACCCGGCGTGTCGGACGCTTTAATCAACAGGCACGAGGGCTCGGCCTTGCTGTCCTTGTGGTTTATGGAGCTGACTGGCGCTATTGCCTTGATCGGACTCTGGCAATCTCAGGCGACTGCGCCTCCGCCGCGGTGGAATGTTTCCGCCGTGATGCTTTTTTCGGTTCTGACGGTAGTCCTCATGGCAAGAACCGGCAATACGGGCGGCGACATCCGCCATCCGGAACTTCGCCCGGGGGCCGAAGCGACTGCCGCAGAACCAACAACAATAACGGAAGGAACCATCGGGGCATTCATACACAAGTTTGAGCCGGACCCGGACAAGTTCAGCGATGCCATGACCTTCAGCAAGTGGTGGTGGACGTTCATGATGGCGGCGCATTTTCTCGGGCTCATCCTGATCGTTGGGACGGTTGGACTTTTTGACATACGGATCATGGGGTTTTTGAAGCAGTTTCCGATCGCGCCTCTGCACCGGCTCCTTCCCTGGGGCCTAGCCGGATTGGCCGTTAACATCGTAACGGGCATGCTCGCTTTTGCCGGCCGGCCCGAAAATTACATTTTCAGTATTGCGTTGTGGCTGAAGATACTGGCGCTATTGCTGCTTGGATTGAATGCCGCGGCGTTCTATTTGACGGACGTTTTCGGTAAAGTCGAAAATCTAGGCGCTGGGGAAGACGCTCCAATTTCCGCCAAGCTCATCGCCGCGAGTTCTTTGTTCTTGTGGTTCGCGGTGATCACCATGGGCCGCTACATCCAGCCGTTGACCGACACACTCCTGGGCACGAACTAGATCCAAGCGAGCGCCGAGGATCTAGTTGGCAGTACGACGCCCCTACAGCTCACCATGTTCCTTGCCGTCCGCCATCACAATTTTTTCGAGGCGCATGAAGGGCGTGCCATTCTTGGTTCGGTGACCGTAGAACGTAATCACGTCGCCGATTTTGATCGTGTTCTTGTCCCATCCGCCGTAGCGAGAGAGCATCGCCGGGCTGCGCGCTTCTCCAACCCACTTTTCTATCTCGCCCTTATCGTTCTTCACTTCGATGGTGATTTGCACGTGGGGATTGACGAATTGGAAGTCCGTCACGGTGCCCTTGACGGAGACGGTTTTCTCCGTGTCGTAGTTGGCCTCTCCATGATGGGCCAGAAGCGGCGTGGAAGTAGAAATGACACAGAATGTTACGGCCAGAAAGAGTGCCAACTTCTTCATTCGGGTCCTCCTGAATGCACCTGCTGGATTTAGAAGCTCGACTGTCAAAATAGCTGTGCTGCGCTAGAAAAAACGAATTCTCAAAAATATCTGCCGCGATTACAGAGATGTCAATGCCTAAGTGAGCCCTCGGCGGCGGCCCAGGCGAGAGCGGCAAGTTCGCCGGCTCAACATACGGCGCCTACTTTCCTTGTGACGCTTCCTTTTTTTCGAGCCCCAGGAAACTCTCGCCATCCTCGCAAAACTGCTCCGTCAGCTTCCACGGCCTCAACTTGAATTCCAGGCGCGCCGTCCAGGGCTTCGTATACGCCTTCGGATCGTCGATGGTGATGTCGTCCACCAAGTGATCGTGGGCCGTCCGGCGGAAGCGCTCGATCACGTGCAACTTGTCACTGTGCGGGTGGCCGACCCGGTCAATCCAGGTCCGGTCGTTGAAGTTGGCGGTGTCGACGACCAGCGTGTCTCCCTCCCAATGCCCGATCGAGCTCCCCATCCACAGAGGAACCAAATCGGGATCGCGCGGTTTTCCGTCGGTATAAATCTCTCGCCGCAGGGAATCGACCTCGAAGAGCATCACGACTTCGCCAGGCGTCTGGATAAATTGAAAGGGAAAGGGGTGCATATAAACGCGAGGCACTCCGGGCGGATAACAGTTCCGCAATACGGGATCATTAGTTTCCTCCAACGGATACTCGTGGGATCCGAAGGAAGACTTTGCCGCTTTGAATTGCGCCTTGCCCCATTCCGTCATGGGCGGTTCTTCCTTATTGAACTCATAAATCCAGTACTGTGCCGCGGTGGCCGGCGGGGCATCCCGCATCCAGACTCCCGACAAATCCGGTGTTTTGCTTGAACTCGTTGTCTTCGCGGGTGCGGCCAGCTCCTTATTAGTCTGAGCGGAGGCGCTTGTGGAGCAACTCATTGGGATCAAGAGCCCGAGAACAACACCCAGCAAACGATTTCGCATTTCGAAACCCCTCCCTTGCTTCAGGACTTGCCAGTTTAAGTTTAGCTTTGACCGCGATTATACACTGCACCGCAAAACATGAACGCAGGAAAATTTAGGCTGGCGAAACGGTCGCGATCCGTCATCTCGAAACCACGATTCAAAGCCACCGCTGACTCCCTCTTGACAATCGCGCCTTACGCCGACAGACTAACCTCATGAACTCACTTCTGAAGCGGCTGTTCCTGGCGGATTTCTGGAAGGGCTTGATCCTGACGTTTCGCACGCAAAATCCGAAGAATGTCTACACGGAGCAGTATCCGCAGGAGCGCCCGATGGTCGCGGAGCGTTACCGCGGCGCGCCGCGCCTCAACATGAATCCGGAGACGGGCGAAACGCTTTGCATCGCATGCAACCTGTGCGCGCTGGCCTGCCCTGAAAATTTGATCGTGGTCGGCTGGCATCGCGATGACGCGACTCGCCGCAAAGTGTTGACCAACTTCACCTACGACACTTCGCGCTGCATGTTCTGCGGGCTGTGCGAGGACGCTTGCCCGACCGACTGCCTCGAGCTCACGCAGGACTTCGAGATGGCATCCTACTCTCGCGAGGGAGCAATCTGGGACCGGCACCGCCTGGAGGAAGGCCCCACGCCCGCGCGATACACGCGGTAGACCTCTGCGGTACACAGATCAGAATGATGCATCGCCAGACCAAATTTGCTCCCGGCATTCTTCCGTGAGATTCTCTTTTCCGCCCGAATGAATCCTTCTGCAATCCATCGCCTTGACTTAGAATCCTTTCATGGAACTTCGTAAAGATCCCATCACTCGCAGTTGGGTCATCGTAGGACACCGGGAAGACACCTGCGAAACCACAGGCGGCTGTCCGTTTTGTCCCGAGAAAACGAACACCAAGACCGCTCTTCTTCGTCTGCCGTCTCAAGGACCGCCGCAAGTCACCGTGTTCCCGCACCCGGACCCGCTCTATCGCGTGGAAGGCGACCCACAGCGCCGGGCGGACGGAATCTACGACCAGATGCAGCCGGTGGGCGCGGACGAGATTGTCATCGAGACGCCCGAACACAACCGCAAGCTCGAGGATCTGACCGACGATCAGATTGTCCTGGTCATGGATGCCTGGAAGCAGCGCGTCGAAGATTTGAAGCGCGATCGCCGGTTCAAGTATGTTTCCATTTACAAGAATTACGGCCCTCTCGCCGGTCAGGAAGGTTCGCACGCCCATTCGCAAGTTACCGCGACGACCTTCATGCCCAGAAGAGTTCTCTACGAACTGCGCGCCGCGCGGGAATGGTTTAAAGAAAAAGAGCGCTGCGTATTTTGCGACATTGTGAAGCAGGAAGAGCGCCAGGGCAAACGGATCGTGGACACGCAGGGGGAATACGTCGCGCTTTGCCCCTACGCCTCCCGCGTTCCCTATGAAATCTGGGTGCTCAGTCGCAGGCACAATCACATGTTCGAGCAGCCGCGCCCAGGCACCAACCGGAGGCATCTGGCGGCGCTGTTACGCCGCATTCTCAGGCGGATTCGCCTCATCGCTCCGGCGTACCATCTGGTCGTCCATACTGCGCCCAATACCATCCACCCAAAGGGTGAAATCTCCACCCAGTATTGGAAAACCATAGCCGACGACTACCACTGGCACATCGAAATCCTGCCCATCGTGGAAACGCGAAGCAAGTCCTACAGCATCAAGGAAGTCTATTACAACGCCATCATGCCGGAATACGCAGCCGAGCGGCTGCGCAAACTGGACCCAATCGCGTGAGACGCAACGAACACGGCGGCATCTTCTTCCGGTTATTATTTCTGTTGTTCTTCTTCGGATTTCTCGCCCTGGTCTACGTTGCCAGGCATCCGCTGATGCGCCTGGCCGGTCAGTTTTGGGTGGTGGACGAACCGGCCGCGCCATCCGATGCGTTGATTGTCCTCGGCGACGACAACTATGCGGCGGATCGGGCCTTTCATGCGGCGGAACTGTACCGCGAAGGGGTTGCCCCCGTGGTAGTTGCAAGCGGCCGGCTGTTGCGCCAGAATGTCAGCGTAGCGGAACTGATGGCACACGACCTGGAATCGTTTGGCGTGCCCGCCACATCGATCGTAAAGCTGCCGCACCGGGCGGAAAACACACGGGATGAGGCGGTCGAAGCCGCGCGGCTCATCCAGACCCGTGGATGGAAGCGCGTCCTGGTGGTGACCTCCAACTATCATGCGCGTCGCGCTCGGTTCATTTATGGAAGGGTTCTCCCATCGAGCGTCAGCTTTCGTGTGAGCGGCGCGCGCGATTCGCAATTTGATCCGTCGCGCTGGTGGGAAACGCGCCAGGGACAAAAGCTCTTCATGACCGAATTGGCGGGCTACCTGGTAGCCTGGTGGGAATTGCGGACGAAGCCGGCGGCTGAGAACGAAACTGCCATCGCCATTCCGCGCGCACGAAGCTCAAGGGCAGGGAACTGTACAGAGCCGCCAAGTGACTCTCGCTTCCCCCTCCCGTATCGGATTGGAAACACGGCAGGTTCGCGGGGTTAGCCCGGCGAGGCGGTTGCATAATATAGTTCGCAAGTTACCGTCCTCTCCGGGCTGCTTTTGCAATTCACCCAGCCTGTGGCTACGGAGGTTTCGGTCGGGGGAAAAATCATGTGGCGTAAACCAGAAGATGCAAAGCCTGCGGCGCCTGTCGCCGAAGCTCCTACAACTACACCTGCGCCGGCATCGTCGCTGCGAGCGGAGCAACCGGTCGTCCGAAGCGTTGCGGGACTGACCGCGGAAGTGGTCCAACCTTCCGGGGGGATTATAACTTCGACATTATTGATTAAAGGCGAAGTCCGGGGCAGCGATGACCTGTACATCGATGGCGAGGTTCAGGGTACAATCCATCTGAGCAATGGCCGCGTCACCGTGGGACCGCACGGCAAGATTTCGGCGGACGTCGATGCGCGCGAGATCATCGTCCGCGGAAAAGTGACGGGCGCATTGCGGGGCCGCGAGCGAGTGGAAATTGGGTCCACCGGCGAAGTCCGGGGCGATATCGCGACCTTGCGGATTGCCATTGGCGAAGGCGCTCAAATCCATAGTAAAGTGGAGATTGCCCGCGGGGAAGGCTCCCAGGGCAACCGCGCCGGGGCCAAGAGTTCCGGGAACACGGCGGCCATGTCGCAGGCCGTGGGCATGAAGGCCAGCGTGGAGAACGGGAACTGAAATGAATTTTTTCGGTAAAACGCGGCCGGGCCAGTATCAGCCGTTGCCGCAAAGGCAATCGCCACCGGGGAATGTCCACCCCGCCGCAAAAGTGGCCGTCGCGAACGGCGGCCTGCCGGCTCCTACGCCGGCCGTTGAGCAGAAGTCCGGGCGCCAGTCCAATGGCCTCAAGGAATTTCTGTGGCAACTCGATGGAATCGGCCACGGCCATTTGTTGGATCTTGGCCCGGCTCGGCAAACCACAATTACCTTTTTCATCGAGCGCGGCTTCAAGGTCTACACCGAGGATTTGCTGGCCACCTGGCAGTACTTCCTGGAAGAGGAAGCGCAGCGGGCCAAGAAGCTTCCGGCCGGCGCGGACAAGTCCGACCTGTTGCCGGAAGCGCGCGCGAAGAGGTTTCTCGAGACCACGATGCTGTATCCCGACGACACCTTCGATGCGGTGCTCATGTGGGATATTCTGGATTACCTCGATACCGATCTCATGACTAAACTCGCCGCCCGCATTACGTCGCTCGTGCGCGACGGCGGAGTGGTCTTCGCCATGTTCCACACACGGAAACCGATTATCTTCCATCGTTACCGCGTCCTGGACGGTCAGAACCTGGAATTGATTCCCGCATCCTGCCCCTTTCAGCCGCAACGCGTCTTTCAGAACCGGGAAATTTCTAACCTGTTTTCCAGGTACCGCTCATCCAAGATGTTTGTCGGACGCGATCAACTTCGCGAAGGCCTGTTTGTAAAGTAAGCTCCGCGATCGGTTTTCTCGCGCATCCACCAGCAAATAAGTGATTTATTCGGAATTAGCCTCGCCGAATTCACTCCCTGTGGAAATTACAAACACGCTCTTGCCAAAGCCCCGTCATAGGCGTAGAAGGGAATTGTAGTTCGAAAAGCCGCGGAGGCGAGGATGAGTCCACCGGGCTTAGAACACAAACAGCTAACCTCACACCGCGCACGCGGTGCGTACCGCCAGAGGCGCTAATCAGCGCCACGACGGCGAAAAGAAAAGCGCTGAAACGGGGAGCCGCCAGGTTCCCCGTTTTGGTTTGCGCCCCCCGGGAACGCCAATCTCCCGATTGGCGAAACCAATACGCCATTCAGGAGAATGGCGTTCCCAGGAAAGAAATGCGGTTCAGGCAGGCCTTCGACTATTCTTGCCGTGGCGACCCTTCAGAATCATTTTCTTTGTGTTTTTGTGTTTGGTTTTCTTTTTGGACTTTGAAGCAGGTGCAGCTACCGCCGCCGCTGACACCCTCGGAACGAAGAGAATCGCAGGCTGGATAGTGATCCAAGCTATGGCGGACAACAGTGCGGTACGGCACAGTCTTCTCATGAAAATCCTCCACCACTCCTGGTGACTTATAGCATAAGGAACTTAGGGCCTGCCTATAGGTCAACTGTCATGGATGCGAATGTTGAGCCAAATAAAAAATGGGCGGCGCCGTACTCTTGGCGCCGCCCATGCTCATTCCCCCGGTAGGGAAAGAGTAAAAAATCGACTCAGACCGGTAGCTGGCAAATCACTTTCCCATGCCGCTAAACCGGGTGCTCGTAAGCTCGCAAGTGTCTCGTCGCGAGCGTCAGAGTGACTCTCAGGTCGCCATGCGATATGTAGGCTATGGCAAGACTTGGGCCACGTTGCGGCATGACGATAGAAACTCGTAAATCCATTCAGGTGTTCGGATTAGCTTCGCTACTCCAAATCTCTTGAGCGCGGATGGCTACAAAAAGCAGTCCAAAACTGTCTGTGGATTACCACTGTGGGAAAAGAGATTCTTCGGTCAACAAATACTAGCAGTACTGAAACTAACCGATAATATTTAGAATTACGTCGTTCCATCCGGCTGCGCCGGGTGCGTCTCCCAAGACGATTGTCCTTGTCCGCCCCGCGTTTTCATGGGGATGCTCCGAAGCGTTAGCAGCTTCGCGTGTGTCCGGGAGAAGGATGGCCTGATCCACGGCGCGGAGCCAGGGCAGATCCTGCTCCCCGCCTCCGATTCCGACGAGCCGCAGCTTGATGTGCGTCGCTTCCCGGAACAACTGCGCGAGGGTGCGCACCGCGCGCGCCGCATCGCATTTGGAGGAAAGGTGCCAGAAAGTCGGGCCGCGCCGCGTGTCGAAACCGCGCGCGTGCGCGGTTTCCACAAACCGGGCAATGGCTTTATCGTCCATGGAAGTGAAATAGAACGGTTCATCGAATTCACGGGCGCGCACCAGCTCGGCGCTGCGCGGGCGCAGGCCCATATTGTCGGCAATCTCGCGAAGGCTCATGTGATGGAAGCCGGCGACACCCACAGCGCATTCCTCGGCGATCTCGTCGAGCGCCTCGCAGACTTCGGCGTACGGCCGTCCCTGCGCGATGCTGAGATAGCGCGCCGTGCGCACAGCGCCCGGTATTCGCAGACTGAAGTAGCCATCCGGAAAGAAGATCCCACCGCCATTTTCGGTGACGAATGGGTGGTTGTGCCCGATCTTTCGCCGGATGGGTTCGATCTCCTCTCGGGTGCGCGAAGTGAGCAAAACGAAGGCGATTTTTCGCCGTTCGAGTTCCGACAAGGCTTCTTCCGCGCCGGCAAATGAATCCGTGCGCGGATCGACCAATGCGCCTTCGAGCGCGGTAAAGATAAGATGACGAGGGGCAAGCAAGGCGCTAAGCAGTGTAACGTGAGATGACCACGCTGGGTAGTGGGGTGTTTAGTCTCTCGAAATAGTAATTGGGGATCTTCCTGCAGGAGACTGCTAGCCGGGCGAGCTTTTCACCCTTCACTCGCGTTCAGGGGAAGCAAATCACGAGTCACAAATCACGTATCACATCCTAAAACGACAACGGCGGACAGGGCACCCCCGCGCCCTGCCCGCCGAAATGCGTGTCCGGGCGCTGAAATAGCACCCGGGCCTATCCAGCCCCGCTAGTCGCTCGATGCGGATTGAGCGCCAGCGGCTTTGGGGACGCTGATGTAGCCGGTCACTTTATCCTTGGCTACGGTGTTGACGACCAGTTCCAACGGGCGGCGATCGCTGCCCTGGTGGAAGAAGATCGGCTCATTGACCGGCAGATTCTTCTTTTCGATGCGGGAATCATCCACGACCAAGGCAACGTTGTAGCGCTTCTTGGTGGGGTTGGTGCCGCGCAGTTCGACGACAAAGCTTCCGACCTTTTGCGGCTTGTTCTTGGCGTCGATGGTGAACTCGATGTAGTCGCGCTCGCCGAGGCGGCGGAGCTGTTCCACATCTTCGTGGTTGCGCGCGATCAGAGTGCCCAGTTCGCTGCGCGCCATTTTCAGGTCATTCTGTGTGCCGGTGAGATCCGTGCGGACGCCGTCTACTTTGCCGTCCACGCCCTTGACTTCATCCGTGCTGGCCTTGGTGGCTAGCTCGGTCTTGGCCGCGGCATCCACTTCGGCAATCTTCTGTTGGTCTTCGGTGCGAATCGCTTCCGCTTCGTCGCGCGCCTTCTTCAGGTCGCTCTGTGTGAGGCGCAGACGCTTGGTCACCACTGTCAGGTCGCTCTGCAAGCCGGCGTTGGTCGTGTCGACCTGCGCCTCATGCTGCTGCAACTGGGCGATCTGGCCGGTGAAATCCGTTTGCATGGCCTTTACTTTGGTGTCGAACGATTGCTGTGCTTCCGTGGTCTGCGTCGAGGCATTGTGCGCCATGACCAGCCCTACCAAAGCCACAACCCCAAGGACAGCGACCGCCGCGATCACCCATCCAGGTACGCCACGATTGCTGCTAGCGGAACGATCCATCTCTTCTGCCATATTCCCCCCTTTGAATTACCAACTCTGATTTAGGAATATGCACGCCAGACGCCAAGTGGCCATTCGGACAGGTAACGCGTATCGAAATGAAAATGAAGGGGTTATTCGGATGTCCTCTTTCCTAATGAGTGCAAGGTCCGTGCAAACTTTACGCGCTCCGGGAGTTTTCTGGATACGAAGGATGGTAATGGGAACGCCAATCTCCTGATTGGCGTTCCTAGGCGCCACGGTGACCGATCAAAATCACCCATTCAGGATTCCCAAAGTCCCAGGCGTGAAAATTCGGTGAGAAGTTCATCCGCGGAAGTGAAATGGAAGGCGTTGATACCCACGCTGGCTGCTCCGAGGACATTCTCACGTATGTCATCGATGAAGATAGCTTCGTCTGGAATGGCGCCGACTTCTCGCAGCGCATGGTGATAAATCGTCGGCGAGGGTTTGCTCGATCCTACGCGGCAGGAGTAGACGCGCGCGGGGAAGTGGCGAACAAATGGGTAAGAGGCCTCGATATGCGCCACGTGGATGGGATCGGTATTCGAGAGCAGGGCGAGGCGGCATTTTGTTGCCAGATGTTCGAACAGGAGCTCTGGCAAGATCGGGGCGGGATCGAGAACGCCATTCCAAATCGCGCAGAATTCTTCAAAGCCGTACGAAAAACGGAGTTTTTTAGAGAGGTGGGCGTGCCAGTCGCGCGGCGTCATGCGGCCTTCCTGCCAATCCGGCCAGCGCATATCCGCCTCCAATTCCCGCAAAACCTGCATATGGTTCAGGCCGTCGCGTTTGCCGAGCGCTCCCATGGAACGCGACAGATCGACGCGGATGATGACCCGGCCGACGTCAAAGATCACGGCGCGCGGCGGTTTGTCGATGGGAGGACCTAGAAACGGCACGGCTAGTCACGCTCGGGTGGTGCGGGCTGTGGAAGGGAAGAAGGCTTCGCCGACCCCGAATTTCTGGCGCGCAGGAAGCCAATGATGGGGGGAAGCAACGACAAGAAAATGACTACGGCGATGACGTAGTGAATGTTTTCGCTGATGTTTGGGATTTGCCGGCCCAGAAAATATCCTCCGAGGACCATGCCGCCGCCCCAGAGAAATCCTCCCGCTACGTCATAGGCAAAATAGCGGCCGTAGGGCATCTGCGCCGCGCCCGCCACTGGCGGACAGAACGTCCGGATGATGGGAACGAACCGCGCAAGGATCACTGTTTTCCCGCCATACTTTTCGTAAAACAGATGAGCGCGCTCCAAGTGCCGCTTGCGGAATATCAGCGAATCCTCCCGCCGATACAGAGCTTGGCCAGCTTTCCTGCCTATCCAGTAGCCGATCTGGTCGCCCACTATGGCGCAGAGGGGAACCAGGAGCAGGAGTTCCGAGATATGAAGTTGTCCAGAGGCGGCGAAGACGCCGGCGGTGACGAGCAGGGAATCACCAGGAAGAAAAAAACCGACGAAGAAGCCCGTTTCAATGAAGACGATGACGCACACCAGCAGCGTGCCGCCCCACTGAATCAGGCCCTTCACATTGAACAGGAAATGAAGTAAATGCTCGAGCGATCCGATCATTGGGTCTTGCGGGCTTCCTTTCGAGACGCAAGGTAAACAAGTAAAGCCCGCAGCCGAAACGCTGTCACCGAGGCTTGCCGAATCTCCCGAAGAAGACGCGCGCAGGCTCCACTCCTATACGGTAACAGAAAACGAACGGATCCTGGTTGCCGAGTTCCCACTCCAAAGCCAACATGACAATGAGCGTCCGCATCAGCAGGGAGGTTTTCATAACGCCAATCCTGTTTCCGCACGGAAGGACACGCCCGGGGCCGGCGCCAATCGGGACCTCCGGGTGAGCAATTCGCGCAGGGCGGGCAAGGCGAGGCGCGCGGCTTCGGCGCCCGCGGCGAACGCTTCGTCCACGCGGGAGAAATCATTCCAGTCGATGTGGTGCACGAGCGGCTCAAGCAGAATGTCCGCATGCCGGGACCAGGAAGGTTCCAGCGCGTTCCTGTGCGAAGCCCGAAAGGTGGGATCGAATACCTTCACAACGTTTTCCGATGAGGAAGAACTGGCGGCATTGGAACCCACACAGACTCCCAGCACGCAGGCGCCATTGATTCCGGCGGCAATCGCCGTAGGTACCGGCGCCACAATGCAGCCGTCGGCGAGCAGACGGCCATCGTGCTCCACGGGTTTGACCAGCCCCGGAAAGGCGCAGCTCGCGCGGATGGCCACTTCAAGCGGGCCACTGGCGAACACGTATGGCGCCCCCGTGTCGAGATCTGTAGTTACGATCGCGGTTGGAATGCGCAGTTGTTCCACTGCGGTGGCGCGGAACCATTCTTGTACGAACTGGCCGATGCGATCTTTCCTCCGCTCGCCCTGCTCAGATTGATGAAAGCGGAGAAAGTCTCGAACACGTACGCGCCTTCCAAGATCGCAAAGGTCGTGCAGAGAAATGCCGTCCGCATAGGCTGCGCCAAGCAAGGCCCCGATGCTGGTGCCGACGATAGCGGAGACCGGGATGCGCTCTTGTTCGAGGACTTCGAGAACACCCAGGTGGGCAAAGCCTCTGGAGAAGCCGCCGCCCAAGGCCAGGGCGATCCCTGATCCTTCGTAGGCAGCCCGTATGCCGCTCGATTGTAGTTCCGCTGCCGATTGCCGATTGAAGTCTTGCTCGGGACCACGGAGGGCGGTCATGTAGCCAGTTTGGCGTCGTAGTACGGGGGCGGCAATAAAGCTGAAGTGCCAGATTTTCGGTACTCGGGTACTTAGTACCGGCAAGGCCGCGGAATTTGTGACGCAACGGCTAACAGTACTTCTCTCCTATAGGATTGTGGCCTCCGTACCATTGTTGAGCGCGAGAGTGGAATGGAAAATGGCAATTGTTCGAACGGAACTTAATTGAGTTGAGGGGGGCAGGACAATGCCAAGCGCATATGCATCCTGGGTGGGTCAAGCGGTGATCCTTCAAGTTGCTGCTGGGGATTTGCGCGTGCCGCTGCGCGGAATCATTGTGGGGGAATCGGATGGCGCCGTGCGGTTTCGAATCGGCGACACCTGGGATATCGATATTTACAAGCCGATGATTCTGGCCGTGGAGCAGGACAACTGGGCCAGCATTGTCATGAACTAGGCTGTTCATCCCAGTCCTTAAAAATGGAACTCATAAAGGGGACTAATCGGATGACAAACGAGACGACTCGCAGAGAAATTATCGATGAGGGCAGGGCGGCTTATCTGCTGGGCCTGCCGAAAGAGCAATTGCGCGAGATTTGTGAACTGTCCGGGCTGGGACATCTGGAAGAAGGAACGACAGCCCTCCACTTGGTGTTCACATACGAGGAATTGTACAGGCTGTGCCGATTGATCGTAGGGCCGACGTCGTAGCCCACCGTCACCGCTTGATTCGAGATTGAATTTACTCCGGCCCCCGCTTCTGTTCTACCCCCCGGCCCCGGGTTTGCATCCCCCTGACGAACCCGGGGCCTTCTCCCCCCTTTTGACGTGAATCGTGATTTGTGATTCGTGAGCGTGAAAGTGTGACTGGTGACCGGTGACTGGTGGGCCAGCAACTTGCGATTGTGGCCCCGCACGTATTCCCTCTCAACTCTTGACTCTCAACTTGCGCTTGGCCAATCGCGCGGAACGTCTACGTACGTTTGATCCAGGTCGCCGAGCGACGCGCATCCCAGTAGCTTCATGGTGCGCTCCAGGTCTGCGCGGAGGATTGCGATGGCTCTGGTTACGCCGGGTTCTCCTGCGGCGGCCAGGCCGTAGGCGTAGGCCCGGCCTACCAGGACGGCTCGGGCGCCCAGGCAGATTGCTTTGATGATGTCGCCGCCGCGGCGCACGCCTCCGTCCATCAGGACTTCGATTTGGCCATTCACGGCCTTCACAATTTCCGGCAGGACGCGCAGGGTTGCAGAAACGCCGTCGAGTTGGCGGCCACCGTGATTGGAGACGACGACGCCGGCGGCTCCCACGTCGATCGCGCGGCGGGCATCATCGCCGGTTAGGACGCCCTTGGCGACGATTGGCCCGGGCCACACCTTCCGCAGCCAAAGAAAATCCTGCCACGTCACGACCGACTCCGAGAGGGCGGCGGCAACGTCGATCAGAGCCATCGGTCCTTGCCCGGGAATGACGACGTTCGGCAATTTGTGCAGACCGCCGTCCATCAAATACGCGGCCACCCATGCCGGGCGGGAGAAAAATTGAGAGAGATACGGAATCATTCCGATCCAGTTTCCGCCCATGAGCTGGCCGGTGCCGTTTCGGATGTCGCGCTCGCGCATACCCGCCGTGCCTGTGTCGATCGTGACAAACAATGCTGAGAATCCTGCTTTCCACGCGCGGTCCAGCGCCGCTTCCGCGGCGGCGCGGCCTCCCACTAAATAAAGTTGATACCAGACCGGGCCGGTCGACGCGGCGCGCACGTCTTCGAGTTTGTGACCGGCAATGGTGGAGAGGATGTAGGCGGTGCCTGCGGCTCCGGCTCCGCGAGACGCTGCGCATTCGCCGGCCGGGTGGATGAGGCGGCTGTAGCCGATGGGCGCAAGGATCGCGGGAAAGGAAAGCTCGGCGCCCAAAACTTTTGTGCGCAGGTCGCATTGCGGCACGGCCATCGCATTGTGCGGGCGGAATGTGACGGATTCAAAGGCGCGATTATTTTCGCGCAGCGACCTTTCGCTCTCGGCGCCGCCGTCGAGATAGTCGAAGACGGCTCGCGGCAGGCGCCGCTCGGCCCGCTCGCGCAAATCTTCAATGTTGACGACGCGCGGGGACGAAATGGAGCGCGGCCACTTATTCATTCGCCACCGAATTAGCCGCAGGGCATAGTTCGGCCGGCCTCTGCATTCTTGGACTGGACATGGCGGGAGGCATTGTACTCCACGAAATCGATGGCCGAACACGCGCATTCCGATTTTCGTTTGACACTTCCGCTGCTTGCAACGACACTTAACAACCGATTCCTGAAAAACTAATGGATTCGCTGCAGCCGGATACTTCATGACACTGACGCTACTCGACTGGGCCGTGATCGCTGGATATCTGCTGCTGATGCTAGTGCTGGGGATTTATTTTCGGCGGCGATCGAGCCGGAACACGGAAGAATATTTTGTATCGGGGAGGCAGGTGGCGTGGTGGCTGGCGGGAACTTCGATGGTGGCGACGACATTTGCCGCGGACACGCCGCTGGTCGTGACGGGACTCGTATACACGCAGGGAATCGCGGGCAACTGGCTGTGGTGGAGTTTTCTGCCGTCGGGAATGATGACGGTGTTTTTGTTTGCGCGGCTGTGGAGGCGTTCGGGCTTGCTTACGGACGTGCAATTCGCGGAGATGCGGTACGCAGGAAAACCCGCCGCGTTTTTGCGCGGGTTTCGCGCCGTGTATCTCGGCCTGCTGATGAATTGCCTGATCCTGGGCTGGGTGACCAAGGCGATGACGAGCATCGTGGGGTCCGTGCTCGGCAAAAGCGAGGCGGCGAGTCTCGCGATCTGTATTTTCTTTTTGATTCCGTTCACGGGATTTTACGTTTCGCTTGGTGGCCTTTGGGGCGTGTTGTGGACCGATCTTTTTCAATTCGTTTTGAAAATGGGGATCGTGATCGCGGTCGCGTATTATGGCGTGCGGGGCGCGGGTGGCATGCACGCGATGCTGGGAAAACTTTCGGCGATGCGGGAAGTCGCGGGGCCCGGAGCTTCGCGGATCACGGCGATGTTTCCCGATTTTTCGCGCGGACTCACGGGCGAAGCCTTGTGGACG
>Ga0116217_10000739_pt1 | contig 32884 bp, 28 predicted proteins | sample Sb_taG_6_FD_89697 | JGI IMG/M metagenome (GOLD analysis project Ga0116217, IMG submission 89697) | Peat soil microbial communities from Weissenstadt, Germany - Sb_50d_4_PS metaG | ecosystem: Environmental > Terrestrial > Soil > Wetlands > Peat | place: Germany: Weissenstadt | collected 2010-09-21 | reverse complement strand
TGTGACTCGGATTTTCTTCTCGTGGCCAGCATCATCAAGGATGTGGATGTAATCCCCAACATGGCCGTCTTTCTCGAACCGCAGCTTGGTGTGGCCGTTGAGCGTGACATCTAGTCTCTTGTGAGTCTGGCCAACGTAAACTGTCCCATCATCGAGCTTGAAAGAGTAGGTGGTTTGATTCCAGTCAGAGCAATGGCGGCACCACTCGTTAACGGTCGAGACTTTGACTACTAGGCAGTTCTGCCAGATTGGAACCGTGACGGCCTGGAATAGCAGAGTCGCGGCAGCAATGCGGAGCAGCATCGGAACGGCATTATACGCTCAGGGAAACAACCCATCCCTACCTAAACGCTGGAGCGGTCAATGAGCGATATCGCGATGTTACGTCAACGAGCAAGTGCCGCTCCACACAGGGCGGTTCCGTCATGTGACAATTGCACGCGGAGCCTCCATGGCCTCGATCATTGTCGGCGTGGTCTTTGTTTGCTTGGGCGCTAGTTGTGCGGCAATAGGCAGCGTGCTGGTACACCGGGAAATTGCTGCCGTGAATCTCAAGCTTCCCGATGCGGAGCAGATTTCCCTTTCGTTTATGTACCCCAGCAAAATGCAGAAGATCAAAGCGCAATACGAGCGGCTTTATCCAACAGGAAAAGTTGAAAATTGGCGAGTAAGGTTTCAGATTGCCATGTTGCTTTCCTTGCTCTAGCCACAATCTTCTTAGGATTCCTCAGGTAAACGAACTTCGTTGAGGATTTACCCAGTGAAGCTCAGTGGGGGTTTTGAGCGTAATCGCGATGTTACGTCAACGGTGGGCGGGATGCCCACTTCTCGCGTCCTCGGGCCGGGGTGGTGCAAATCAGGATTGGGGTGTGTTTTGCCGGACCCATCCGCAGGAACGCCACATCTGGATCGTGACCGCCAAGTACCAGAGGCCCAGAGCCGGGCCTAGGTCCAGCAGGTGGGCATTCTGGGGTGGGATGGGAAATGTGTACAGATGCAGCCCCAATAAACCCACGCCGAGGGCGATGCCCGAAATGGCGAAGATTCTCCCGAAGCGTGAATGTCGGAACATTGCCAGAGCAAAGCAAACGGTACCGAATCCCACGAAGGCGTCCCAGGCGACATCCAAGCCTAGCCAGATAGCAATGAACAACCGTGGCACTTCCTCACTCCCGGAGGAGTACCCGACTGCCAATTGGACTAATCCCATGGCTGAAAACAGAGCACCCGCCAGCGCATTGAACATCAGGCCGAGGGCGCTTGTAGATAGAGCTTTTTCGACATCGAGCAATTTTCGCAGGCCGTAACACGCGATACCCAGGGCGGGGCCGAAGCACGCCACCAGCGCTGCTGTCGGGATCTTCGGAAGATGTCCGAACGCCGCCACAGGGTACGCGAGGCAAGCAAAGAAACCGGCGACGATGCCGGCCTGCACTGCTTTCAGGGCTTGGGTAGTTGAACCGCCAACCGAATCCAGCATCTCGTTACCGATGGCTTCTTTTCGCTCGCATGACTTATACGCCTTAGGAGTGGAGGGGCGCAATCGCTTCGTGACGCGTTTAATTCGGCTGTCCCATAGTCCAACTTGGCTGGGACTTTAAGCGGATTTCGCCCATTGGCAAAGCGAGGGTTCCGGATGGTTGACGAGAACATAAAACAGCGACTCCGCGCGGGAATGGTGTCCCATCATGAGCAGCAGGCCTCCAAATGTAATGGTGAACAGCAGCATCGGGAACTCTGGCCTGCTTATAACCCGAACATTGCATCACCACAAGCATCAAGTGAGGGACTTTTTCAACAGTCACAGGCGTTCTCGCAAGCGTGCGCTGTTTATTCGCCCCTGAGTGGGGGTTTTGAGCGTTATGGGGATTTTTCGCCAACTACCGCGCGGGGTTTTACACACTCGGCGGTCTTCGCGTCCGCTGATGGCTTCCGCTCTGTCAGCAAACGCTGATGCTCCTCACGCTTTACTTCTGAACAGCAAAGACCGTTCCACAGCCGTCAACTCCGCCTGGATTGCAAGCTTCGCTACCCCCTCCCTGCGTCGTCACTCCCAGCAGCCGGTTGCCGCTCAGGAGAAGAGGCGACTTATATGGGAGGGCTCCATCGGAGCCGCCCTGAAATGCATAGAGCATGTTCTCTGTCCAGGCTCCGCCAGGTTGGGAAGGCGGCACGAGTTGATAGACCATTCCGCAGCCAAAACCAAAACCACAATTGCCGCCTCCTCCCACCCCCGTCGCTCCGTACAAATTAAGTGCGGAATCGGCGACGAGACCGGAGTCAACGGTTCCGGAAATATTACCGAGCTGAAAACTGTACAAAAGGCTCTCGGTCATCCCGGTCGGCGAGGGACTGATCTCGAAGACAGTGCCGGAATCGTCCGACCCCCCGCCTGACGTCGTACCGAAGAGACTTCCGCCTACCCAAATCAGATCCCCTTGTGGAGAGCCTCCATCAGCGGGCCCGCCCCGGAACGAATATATGCTCTCAATCCACGGGGCACCCGGAGAGTGGGGTGGGCTCAATCGGAAAACAGTACCCCAGTTGAAATCTCCTCCATCGGTCGTGGTTCCGTACAGCGAGCCCGACTTATCGAAGGTCAATCCGGCGGATGGAGAATAGCCGTCGCCAGGTCGAGTGTGAGAAATGTGCAATGTAGTCTCGGTCCAGTTCCCGCCGACCGCCGGAGGACTTAACTCAAACGCTGTCCCGCAGCAATCATAGGTTTGTCCTCCTGACACAGCGGTGCCATAAAGGTTACCTGCCTGATCAAAGATCAGCCGTCCCGAAGGCTCGGCACCGTCAGTGTAGGCAGTGAAGCGGTAAAGAATCGTCTCAGTCCAGGCGTCGCCCGGCTGCGGTGGAGGGCTCAGCTCAAACACTGTTCCGCAGCAAGCCTGGCTTAAGCCGCCTCCCTCAGTAGTACCGTAGAGATTGCCTGCCTGATCAGAGATCAGCCCAGCTTCCGGAAACGCGCCATCGCTGCCGCCCTGAAATTCGTACAGAACCGTTTCCTTCCAACCGCCTCCATCTGATCGCGTGAGCTCGAAAACCGCGGCACCCGGAGGGCAGCAGAGGGTAGATTGTGCACTTACCGTTCCCGCCCCAGGACGTGGCACCGTAAAGATTCTGCTGTGCATCGGCGACCAGCACACCCTGAGGGTAAGCTCCGTCGTGCAGGTGGAAACGGTGCAGCACAATGTCGTTCTGAGCCACCAGGAAAGTACTGCAGGCGAAAAACAATAAGACGGCAACGCCAAAAGGTCGCAAACCGAACCACTGTTGCTCGTGAGTCATCGCATCAATCTCCGCTCCGAATGTGCTCGGCGTGCGCTCGTGGCGCAACTTCCTTGCTGCCCCACACTTTCGACTCGTGGATTCTACTCCGAGTGCCTACCGCTGTACATGCAGACGAATGGCCCTATCCTGTCAACTGTCGCAGGCAGGCGATTACACTCATTGAGAATTGACCGACCTGGGTCAATGAGCGCAGATCGCTTTATTGAAGCCTCGACCCGCCAGCGAACTGAGGCTCTACACCGCCGATACTGTGTTGCCTCTGAGCCGACTCTGCGACCTGATTTTCGAGCTTCGTCATCGCCATCCGCACATCATCGGAAGCCGTTTTGATGTAGTACGTCGCCGTGGTGCTTACGTTCGCATGCCGCAGGATTCGTTGAATTACCATGTCCGGTACGCCCAAGCGGTACAGATTGCTCCCTAAGCCGCGCCGTGCCGCGTGCCAGCCCTGCCATCCGGGGATGCGAGCGTCACGCTTGTACGGATGATTTGCCTTCTGGTGGTCTGACTCTGCTTTCGCGCAAGTCTCACAACGATTCAGAGCGGGAAGAATGACACGATTGACCACACTGCTGAGTGCCAGCGGCTTGCCTACGGCATTGGCGAAGATCGGGCCAGCAAGGGGGTTCGCTGAGCGGCGCCGATGCATTTCCAGTCGATCTGCCAGCTGCCGAATCACCGGAACAGGTGCACGCCCCTTGCGAGTCTTTGGATCGGAGATGCGACCATTCCAGATTGATCGGGAGACAAACATCTCGCCGTCGCGGTAGTTCTCCCATAGCAGACCTTGGATTTCACCATGCCGTAGCCCCATGAACGCCGCGACTGCGAATGCTGTTGCTGCGGGCTCAGGGAGCAGGGAGAGGATCGTCTGAATCTCTTCCAGTGAGTAGGCATACGTTTCCTGCGGTTCTGCGGCCTTGGGGTTCACGGCAGAGTCGCGAGCGGGGTTCTCAGCCTGGAAATAATCCTGCTGCTTTGCCAGTGTGAAGATTCCGCTGATTACACTCTTGACGTGCTTCAGGGTGTTGCGGCTCAGCTTGCCCGCACCGATCTGATTCAGCCAGCCTTGAACGTGGTAGGTTCGCGTGTCCTTCAGCCAAACATGTTCCGAGAGTGGTTTGAGATGATCTTCCCAGATGTCACGATAACCCTTGGCTGTCGAGGGCCGCTTGTGTTCTGCAATCCAAGGCAAGTAAACCCGTTCGACAAAATCGCCTATCGTGACGATTCGCTCGGCCGGTACTGTGCCGCTGTTGACGGTTGCCATGTGCCGCTCGGCTTCGGTCTTGATGTCTGCTGGTGGACGTTTCCCGCGTGTCGTAACCTCACCGACTGAATGGGTGACTCGCTTCCGTTCAATAGACCCGCTTACGTTGCGCCGTTCCCAATACCTCACGTACCAGCGGCTACCAATGCGAATGATTGTCCCGTTTTGTTTCCTGTTGTGCATGGCTATTGATTCTCCTTTCTCTTGCGTTCGCGAGCGGCAACGCCCAGCTTCGCAATCCGCTTGCGTTCTGCGGCAGACAGCTTCGCGGCCCTTGCCTTCCCGCCCCTGCTGGCGATCTCGGCGACCTCTGCATCGGACAGTTTCCGCGCCCGTGCTTTGCCGCCGAGACTGCCTAGCGCTTGTGCGTTTGGGTTGAGTTTCTTTCCCATGCCGTCATTATCTTGCTTAACGCTATGCAAGTCAAGAGAAAAAGGACAACCTGCTAGTGCTGTCGCTTCGCTAGATAGGGCCAAGTTGGCAGTGCACCCAGCAACAACAAAATCAAAATTACGAGCAGTATGGTATACATTCGTTCCCTCCGTTGGCGACTGCTGCCATGGATCTCAAGTCCTTCGGTGCACCGGCTCCGAAGGTATGACAATCAGATGCTTCTGAAGTTCGTGAGGCCATCCGTAAATGACCCTAGTCTGGCTGGAATTCCACTCAATGACCTCGCGCACAACCTCAGTCGACTCTGGCGACTCTAAGCGCCAGGAGAATGACATGGCAGCAAAGAAGCAATCGAGTCGTCGCAAGTACAGCAAGGGCGCAGCCAAAACCGTCGCCAGCGCGATGCGCCGCGAGAAGCAGGGCACGCTACGCTCGGGCAAAGACGGCAACGGTGGAGAAGTGAAGAGCCGCAAGCAAGCCATCGCCATCGGTCTCTCGGAAGCGCGCAAGAAGGGGGCCAGGGTCCCTAGGAAGAAGGCGGCGTAATTTCAAGGATGCGCGGGCGAAGATCGAAGATTCGCAATCGCGTCTAGGCGAATTTAATGCGATCATGAACCTCCGATAGCCGTGGTTCAGGCGCACCCGTGGTTTGCGCACCTCGCGACGGAGAGTCATGTTGCAACGTTTAGCCACTCTTCTAATAACCGGCGGACCTTGGCGCCTTCAAAGCGACGGCGAGTTGCATCCATGACCGCGAGATGGGGTTCGTCATTTGCGCCTAAGAATCCGACCCAGTAGGGAACGTAGAAAGTTTCGGCGACTCGGCTCGCGGTGATTTTTAGGTCTCGCACTCGAAAGAAACCTCGGCTGAAAAGCAGGCGCCGCGCCTTGTCGATGGATAGTTGTGCAATCCGGGCTTCATTCAGTTTCGGTTCAAGATTGTTGCGAGTACGCCTCATAGCCAGTTCGGTCGAACTCGGCAGCGCGTTGAATTCGAAAGGATCCAAGAGGCCGTTGACCGCGTCGACGGCGAGAAGGTGCGAGTCCACTCGGCCGCTGTGTTTGATATCAACCTGAAAAAGATCAAACGGAATGTAAACATCGGCCAAGAACCGCAATGGGCCCAGCGCCGCCCGCCGCAACCAGCCTGACATTCCACCGCAAAAGTGTTGGATGGCTTCTTGCTGGGTGACGTTCGGCCGCAAACTTCGAATTGTCAACAACTGAGTCATCGAAAATAAATCCAGAGACTCACAATGACAGTCACCAACACAAGACTAAATATCACGTTGATCCTGTGCTCGGCAGGCGTCTCAGCTGGCGGCTTGTGAATCATGTGTACCGGAACGATTTCGATCTTCTCCCTTACTGTCGCAAAGGTAAGCCCGGCAAGGCGGCGCCGTTCGGGCGCCGGACCCATCAGGCTGACAACTACCAACACCAAAGAGCAAATCACGAACATGAGGATCGCATAGTGAAGAAAATTGATATCCACGAGCCAGCGCAGGACCGCGTTTTCATAGTAGCGGCCTCCGTGGGCCTGATCTGGGTTTTACCTCCGAACCTGGTTGCGCAGCGTGCAAGCACTCCAGCGCCGGCGCAGGGCCAGGCGACGAGTCCAAGTTCGGCTCCGCCCACTCCCGGAACCGCAGCGCCGCAACCCCAAGCAACGACCCCGGCACCAACCCCAGGAACAGCCGCGCCGCAACCGCAGACTGCAGCGCCGCAGGGCAGCACGACTCCAAACAGTGGAACTGTTCCAAACGCTACATCGCCGAATACAACGGCACCCGGCACAAATCCTGGAACGCCGGGAACAGCTGCGCCGGGCACGACGGCGCCCGGCAGCACAGCTCCTGGTTCGACACCGGGAACTGCAGCTCCAACGCAACCGGAACCCAGCACGCAGCCCCCGGAAAATCAGCCGAATCCGTCGACTCCTGGGCAGCAATCGCCGCCGCCCACGTCTCCCACTGCTCCGGCAACACCGCCGCCAAGTTCGTAGACAGGACCGGCAATCACGAGCGACGTTTTTTCAGCGCACAGCACAGCGGAGAACCTGCCCTGTGCTGTGCTTGCATTTGCAGACTTAGCTGCAAATCACGGGACGTCTGCCAACTCCGCCATCGCCCCTTGTATGATTAGCCCATGACTCGGATCTGCGGTTGGTCGAAATTCTTGTGTTTGATCTTCATCTTTATCCTTCTGCCTGTCTTACCTTGTGCTGCCGCAACTCGCCACTACTACATCGCTGCGGAAGACGTGACCTGGGACTATGCGCCCAGTGTCCGCGATCTCCTCTATGGATGTAATCTCAAACACAAATCGTGCAGCGCCCATCACGAAACCGCTCAGCAGAGAACTGCAATCCAAGGCTGTCTGAGCGGAGCAGACGGCAACTACGTGTTGGCTCAGGACGACAGCGGCACCATGTTTCTCAAGGTCAGATCATATTCCCATCGGCGAGCGCTGAAGGCCGTGTTCACGATGACCGAGCGAGTAAACAAATCGGCGTTGGGGATGACGACTTCCCGTTCGTCGTAGGTTCTGATGATGGTTGCGCGGGTCTGAATTTCTTCCACCGTCCCTTCAAAAGCGTCCAGCTTGATCTCATCCCCGACCCGAAATGGCTCTGACCAGAGCAATAGCAAGCCGGCCAGAAAGTTTTGCAATATGTTTTGAAAGGCGAATCCGATGGCGACACCGCTGATACCCAGAATCTTGATGAGGTCCCCCGCTTGAAATGAGGGCGCGACGATCGAAAACGCTACCAGGAAACCGAGCAAGATTGTGGCGCCTGCGGCCAGGCGGCCGAAAACGATGCCAAGATTCTGGCGCCGGCGCGGAGTGGCCCGACGAACCACGCGAGTGACCAGGAGACTGAGGCCATAAAACAAGATGAAGACAACCGCTGCCACAATCAATGCCGGCAGCCGTGCGATAAGACTGTCGAGCATGTGATGGGCGGCTTCCCAAAATTTCTCAATCGTTGAGTTCATCACAGTAAGGTCCTTGGCATGCCAGGCAGGTTCGCGTATCTTCTCGGCATTTGCGGGCTGCAACCGCCAGACGATTTCTCGGTCCCATCACAGTCAGGACACCAACGCCAGAGTACTCGCAGCGCAGTGTTGGCTCTATCCGGCGTACGCTGTAACCTCGTGACCGGCGCACGGTACTTCATTCTCTTTTCAGTTTGAAAACCACCTCGAACAACCATAAGACAGCTGCCAGTTCAATAAATCGCTCGATATCGCGTATCCATTTCATAGCACCTCGCTCAACTACTCGTGAAGACTGCCCAACTTCCCAGCACGGACGGTTCCAAAAGGAAGCCTCTTGTGCCACTGCTTGGTACGAGAAGGTGATGTCGGGAAAATTGATTTCCCGAGAAAAGTTGCACTACAAAAAACACCTTACTCCTGTAGGTTTCAGCAAAGCGTGGACTGGCAGGGGCCCTCAGTGTGGCTGGCCCCAATGCGGCGTCCAGTGCGTGACTGACCTCGGCGTGCTACCGTTTGGTACCGCCGATGGCACAGCTTTTAGAGGAAGAGGGGCGATTCTTCCTCCGCCTTCGGAGGAGAGAGTTCATGAATCCGCCTTGAGCTCTGGATTACATCGTCGGCACGACGACAAGGTTTTGTGGGCTGGAGATTTCATTCCGAATTGCCACCGGATGCTTTCACGACGCCCCGGATCGCGGCTAGCAGGTTTCGGCCATCTGTTTTGGAGATCACGCTGCGGACGCCGTATCTGCGGCTTTCGCGATTAAGAACTTCCGTGGGGAACGCAGTGTGCAAGAGTACCGGTGTGCCCGGTCGCACATGGGAAATTACGCGCGCTGCGGCAAGGCCGCTCATCTCGGGCATCACCTGATCCAGGATGACCAGGTCGGGCTTGTGCTGCTTAGCCAAACTCACGGCCTGGCTGCCGTTTTCGGCCTCGACAATGTCCCAGCTCGCGTCTGCCGAACGCAGAAAGCTGCACAGAGCCTTGCGTACCAGATTGTTATCATCCGCAATTAGAATCCGCACGATAGTCGATACACTCCACGAAGTGCGCGGCTCGTCATTCTGATGATTCTGCTCGGCCATTGTCTGTCATCCTGCCTGGCCATCGTGGCGAAGGGCGTCGTCGGCCTGCGGGGGTTCATCCTTCTTGGAACGCAGAGGCAGCGTGATTCTGATCGACGTACCCGGGTTCGCGGAACAGATCGCGATCTCTCCATCAAACTGATTCACCCGTTCGATCATTCCGGTTATGCCCGCCCCCAATCTGAAGAGTTCTGTCCGGGCGCCGTTCAGAATTTTCCCATCGATGCCTCGGCCGGCATCATCGATCGTAAGCTCAAGATCGTTGTTCCGAATGGCGAGCTGCACTCGGGCGGTTCTGCTGCCGGAATGCCGATGAACGTTATCGAGGGCCTCTTCGACAATACGGAAAATAGCCAATTCCAGGTTGCGAGAGAACCTTCGTAAGTCTGGCGGAACATCGAGCTCTACGTCCACCTTCGTCTGCTCCACGAATCCCGCGATGTACCACCGCAGCGCAAACTGCAACCCGGGTTCCTCGAGTAGCGGGGGATGCAACAGGTAAGAAAGTTTGCGGACCTGTCGCATGGCTTGATCCGCCAGTCGAAACGGTTCTCGGAGCGTCGTCGAGCGGTTGGGGTCTGAGCGCTCCTCGGCTTGCTCAAGCGCCGCGAGATTGAGTTGCAGGGCGGTCAAGATCTGGCTGGTGCTGTCATGCAGCTCCATGGCGAATCTTCGCCGCTCTTCATCCCGCACGGTGAGCAACCTGCGGGAAAGAAGACGAAGCGCATCCTGCACTCCGACCAGTTCTCTCGTCCGCGCTTGCACCTTCTTTTCGAGTTCATCGTGCGATTTCTGTAGTGCTTCCTGGCTGGCCAGCAGGTCCCTCTGAATGCGCAATCGCTCCGCCGCCTCGGTTTCGAGGGCGCGTGCCTTTTGCTGCAATTGCGTGATCGCCCGCACCCGCTCTTCCTCACTGCGCAGGTTTGTGTAGCTTTCGTCTGGGATCACGGCTGAATGTTCGGCGCAGATCTTCCTCAGCGATTCGGCGTGGTCGACTCGGCTGAACCCGGACAAAGGATAAGCGCAGCGCAGCGAAAAAGTGTACTTCCCGGCGAGCTCATTCCAGAGTTGCTCCAGCCGGACCGCCGCTTCGATGTTCCCGGCGGCCCACAATTCCGCCACCATCTCGCCGAATGCCACCACCCGGGGAGGATCGCCTTGCGCGGCCGCCGTCGCTTTTGCCACCACGTTGCCAACCACATTCTGGAACCGCGTAGCCTCCGGCAAGCCGTTAACCATGAACTTCGACAGGGTCGCCGTTGTGTCCAGCGTTACCAGGCGCGGCTCTTGACCGGCTGTGACGGTGTCGTACCCTCGCAGCCGCAACCGGCTCGCCAGTTCCTCGCGATGAGCACTCGTCGCGATAACAATCGCGGCATTCCCCTTCTCCAGAGCACTCCCAATAACGCCGCTTAGCTCTTCGAGGAGGAAGGTATCCTCCGAATAGAATTGGACTACGTGGTCCGAGTGACTGTGCTCGTGAGTGAGGGTGGCGGGCATAGCGGCAGCTTAAGTTTCCTTCATTCCCTGAAGATTACATATACCGCAAATCCTGTAGGGGCCGGATTTCGGCAGAGCCCGCCCAGAATTTCTCAAAAAAATCTGCGCCAGAATGACCCCGCGGTCGCTGAACTCGATCTCACGCGCAGTCTGATACAGCCCATCGCCGAAGCCGAAACCCTCTTCGTTCGTTGAGATAACTCTGTAAGGCTCACCCTGATTTTGACTGGATTGGAGGCGTAGGACAAACGTCGGCGGAGAATACCCCTTCTCCCGCACAAACCCCTGTGGGGTCGCGCCATCCCATTCCCCATGAAACCAGACGAACGCGAACGCATGTATCAGCTGTGTGAGCTGATCGAGAACGAGAAAGACCACTCCAGGTTTTTGGAACTGATCCGGGAACTCAACGACTTGCTGCAGCGCAAGGAACAACGGCTGGAAGACGAGACCTAGACCTGGACCAGCCGAGCGCCCCATCCAGGACCCGTGTTGCCTGGGTGGGGATTTTCTTTGTCAACCTCGGCAAGCAGTAGCAGACTCATCCTGTCATGCTGGTCGGCAAATCCAGAAGACTAACGTAGGTTTACTCCTTACCCACAGTTTCCCGCGGGCCGACTCGGGATAACCAGTCCTGTGGACTTCAAACTGCACCACTACCCTGTTTCGCAATTGGGCCTGCAGGGTGATCACCGGTTAAGATAATTGTTTCTCCGATTGCGCGTGACGCAGCCTGGTTCGAGGTGCGATTGTGATCCGAGCAAATCCGGGAAGAAAAGAGAACCATGGCAGAATCCCCAATTACTCCGCGTGAGAAAGACTTTGCGGCGTGGTATCAGGACGTCGTGTTGCAGGGCGACATGGCCGAACCGGCAGAGATTGTCAAAGGCTGCATGGTCATCAAGCCGAACGGCTACGCTATCTGGGAAGTGCTGCAGCGTGAACTCGACGACCGCTTCAAGGCCACCGGCCACCAGAACATTTATCTTCCGCTGCTCATTCCGCAGAGTTTTTTCAAGAAAGAGGCCGAGCATGTGGAAGGTTTCGCGCCCGAGCTGGCAATTGTCACGATTGCCGGCGGAAAAGTGTTGGAGGAACCTTACGTCATTCGTCCGACATCGGAAACCATCGTCGGACATTTTTTCGCCAAGTGGATCAAAAGCTATCGCGACCTGCCCGTGCTGATCAATCAATGGGCCAATGTGCTGCGTTGGGAGCTGCGTACGCGAATGTTCCTGCGGACGACGGAGTTCCTGTGGCAGGAGGGGCATACCGCGCACTCCTCACACGACGAAGCGCTCCAGGAGACGTTACGCATCCTGGACATTTACGCCGAAGTGGCGGAAGACGTAATGGCAATGCCGGTGATCAAAGGGGCCAAAACGCAGGCGGAGAAGTTTGCCGGTGCTCTCCGGTCGTACTCGATCGAGGCCATGATGCAGAACGGCCTGGCGCTGCAGGCGGGCACGAGCCATGACCTGGGGCAGAATTTCGGCAAGGCGTTCGGCGTGCAATTCCAGAGCAACGAAGGCAAGCTGGATTATGTCTGGCAAACCAGCTGGGGCGTGAGCACGCGGCTGATCGGGGGGCTAATCATGACCCACTCGGACGATCGAGGGCTGGTGCTACCGCCGAAGGTCGCGCCGCAAAAGGGCGTCCTGGTGCCGATCTTCCGCAAGGATGAGGAACGCGCCCAAGTGATGGAGCGGGCCACCAAGCTGGCAAAAGATCTGGGAGCGCACATCGACACGCGAGACGGGCTGACGCCGGGTGCAAAGTTCTTTCACTGGGAGCGTCGCGGAGTGCCGGTTGTATTTGAGTTGGGCCCGCGAGACGTGGCCAGCGGCAACATTGTGATGAAGCGCCGCGACACGGGAACGAAGGAAGTGGTCCCGCAAGCGGAAGTGGTGGAAAAATTCGCGGCGTTGCTGGAGACGATACAGAAGGACCTCTACGCTCGGGCCAGGCAGCGGCTGAAGGACAACACCGTGCTGGCCAATTCTCTCGACGAGGTCAAGGCGATCCTCAACGACGTGACCGCCGAGAAGGGCGGCGGAAAGTTTGTCATGGTGCACCTGAAAGACAGTCCGCAGAACGATGCGAAGATCAAGGAATTCAGGGCCAGCGTGAGGAACATCCCCTCGGTGGATGAGTACGACGGAGCCGGCAAGTGCATTTTGACGGGGGAGACTGTGGACCGGCGCGTCGTGATCGCAAAGGCGTACTAGAAGCAGAACAGGGACCGCTGCTCTGTCCTCGTTCACTGCGGTGACGAACCCCAGCAATCGTAAAGCCGTTCCGCACTGAAACGCGTCAGGATGACATAGAGACAGCCGTTACAACTATCTGGAAATTGCTCAGGTCTCGGCGTACGCTGTCCTACTTCAGCACAGACTGGATTTTGCGAACCGGTGTGTTGGTCAGACGCTTACCTTCTATCTATATTCTCGTCCAGACGGTCTCCAGGGGAGGCCTTGTCGTAAGCAGTTGACCGTGAGCGTCATCACTGCCGAAAGACGGCCGAACGGGTACCATTTTCTCGTATGCCGGAATCCGCTTCCTTCGCACAAAACTCTCCTCGACTGCCACTGGCCGATCTGCTGCAAGCCGGCCTTCTAAGCGGAGACCTGCCGGATCGAATCCGTGCCGTCGAGACCATGCTGCGCGGCCGTTCTGGCCGAGCGCTGCGCAGCCAGTTGGCAAAATGGATTCTCCAGTTGCTGCCCGTGGAAGAATTGGTCCCTGAAGTTTATGTGCAGTGGCGTCCGCTGGTTCGGGATGCGATGCAGTTCATGGTGTCGCGGCTGGCAAGCGCTCGCCTGGCGCCAAAGTTGGTAGAACAAATGACCCTGGCGCCGAGCACGCCGCCGGCGATTCGTCTGCTGCGCCTGATCGCGAAGGTCCCCGGTCTGCAGAAACTTGGGCAAGTGCTGGCGCGAAACCGGCACCTGGCCCCTGCCCTGCGCAACGCGCTCTCTGAACTGGAAAACGGAATCCGCGACGTGACCGCGCCTGAGATCGGCGCGATCATCCAGGATGAATTGGGCTCCCGTCTGCAAAGCTGCGGAGTGGAAGTGGAATCGGCGATCTTCTCCGAAGCCAGCGTCAGTGCCGTAATGCGGTTCACCTGGTGGAACCCCGAAAGGCAGCAGCGCGAAGCCGGCGTTTTCAAAGTGCTGAAGCCGCATGTTCCGGAGTATTTCGCTGAGGACATGGAGCTATTAGCGCAACTCGCCGGGTTTTTGGGATCAGGACATCGGGAATACGGGTTTGCTGCGCGCGGGTTGTCCGATACTTTCCGCGAAGTCCGCGAGTTGCTCGAGCACGAAGTGGAGTTTTCGTGCGAACAGGCGAATCTGCTGAAGGCATCCCGCCTCTACCGCGGCATCTCCGGGATTCGTGTACCACGATTGATCCAGCCGTTGTGCACTTCCAGAATCACCGCCATCACCGAAGAGCGCGGGGAGAAGATCACCGAAGCGGTCAGACCCATGACCGCGTGGCGCCGGCGCCGCGTCGCCGCACAGTTGATCGGAAAACTGATCGCTGTGCCGCTCCTTGCCCCGGAGGCAGACGCAATCTTCCACGCTGATCCTCATGCTGGGAACCTGCTATATGACGCGGCACGCGGAGAGCTAGTCGCTCTTGATTGGGCCCTCACCGAACGGCTGAGCCGCCATCAGCAACGGCATCTGGCCCTGCTGTTTTTGATGGTGGCTTTGCGAGACCCGGCGGGCATCCGCCATCAAATCCAGGCGCTCAGCCGCGCAGGAGCAAAGCACAGTAAACGGGAGAGTGAGACTATCCGCGACGGCGTAAACGACTTTGTGAATCAATTGCCGCTGGTTCGCTTGCCCGGAGCCGTGGATGCTATGAGTCTGGTGGACCGCCTCGCCCTGGAGGGAGTTCGCTTTCCCGCGCCGCTGATTATGTTGCGCAAGGTGCTGTTCACTCTGGATGGCATCCTGCACGAGATCGCCGGCCCAGAGGTTGAGATGGATTCCGTGATCGCGCGGCATGTGGTGCAGAACTGGATGGCGGACTTCACGGCGATTCCCTCGCCACTGTCCGTGGCCGACTGCATTGCGGTCCAATCCAGCGCGTGGTTTTACGGCGGGCGTTTGTGGCTGCAGTGGGCGCAGGACAGCGGAAGGCACACCGCGGTGTAGGAACCCGAGACTCTAGCGGGACCCCGCGACCTTCTGCAGGCCAGCACGAACCGGTGCGCCGTGACTAACTAAGTGAACACCCGCGCTCTCATATCCAATGGCTCCGAAGTAAGCCGCCCGATCAAAGAAGCGCTGCAAAGAGTTGAGCAAATCAATCTCGCCCCATAGTTCGACCGGTTCTTCCATCAGGCCTTCTCGTTCCAGGTATTCCCAGAGATGCTCCTTGATCGCACTTACGACCCAGAGGAAATCGCTGAATGGTACGCCTTGTCGCGCACGTCGAACGCCCAGGCCGATGTAACGCTCCTCAATCTCGGACTCGGTCTTGTTCGACAGCCATTCTGCCAGGTGCTGGTAAATCTCGTGAATTCGGCTGCGCAATTCGTGCGAAGGCACAAGCTGTACGAGGACCTCGCAGCGCGGAGACTCTTTGAGTTTGTGCATCAGGCTATCCGTCAGCCTGTCGGCGTGAGTTTCTATCATCTCAACCAGTTTTGCTGCAAACATGGCAGCCTCCTCAGGGTGCATGTCTGGACCGCAAACACACACCGTCTCTCTTATTGTCGCTCTTGTTTGTCCTGCTGACAGTGACGACTCACACAGGTTTGCGTGATTGGCTTGGCAAAAACCAGCCCCAGTGCACCTCTATAGGGCGGCCGCTTATTCGGCGCCCGCCCACACTCGCGTTTGTTTTCACCGGCCAGACATTAAGGCTTCACGATGACCTGTGGGTCGACCAGCACTTTGCCGGCAACGTCTGTGATCATGTATTTGTAGTGTCCAGGGTGCGTGCCTGCAGGCGCGGTGCATCCCGTAATTTTGCAGGGGTTGGTACCCTTCACCACCGGTCCGGACCAAACACTGCCATGCGCCGGAACATGAAACTCTGTTTCCTTGAAAGGGCTGCCGGCCGGAAATTTGACCAGACATTCAGTGTCTGAATACCACTCCACCTCTTCCCCGCGTGTCAAGCCGATGTTCGCTAGATCAGGGTTGGCAATGGTTCCTGTTATCGTGACTCTAACCGCTGTCGCTGTTGCCATAATTCACCTCGTGAACAAAATTGGTGAGTCGTCCCCTGACGACTCGGACCAGGTTCCTACTGCGGTTGTTTGTCTGGGACCGCAGGGCTCTTCTCCTGCAGCAGTTGTTGAAATGGTTTACGGAAGCGCAGGTTGTCGAAGCTGGGATGGTTACGAATCAGGTTGGGCGACAGTCCCGAGTCGAGCGCTGCGCGCAGTGAAGCGATGGCTTGCCTCTCATCTCCAAGCTGGTTGGCAACCAGTGCGGCGTTGAGGCGAATTTCAGCCGTGTGGGCGTCCAGAATGAGGGCGTGTCGCAGCTTGGCCCACGCCGACTCCTTCTCCCCGAGCATGGCGTGATACAGCGCAAGATAACTCAGTAAAATTGCGTCCCGCGGGTTGACGCGCAGAGATTCCTCCGCCAACTCAACCGCCTTTTTGTAAGCAGCGACGGCTTCCGCCCGGTGGCCCACATCCCAGTAGTAAGCGTCGCCCAAATTCGCCCAACAGGAACTCTGGCGGTCGTCGAGCTTGACCGCCTGTTCGTACGCGCGCGCAGCTTCCGGGAAACGGCGCTGATAAAAATAAGTCGTACCCAGATTCAAGTACGCATCCTGCGTGGGCGTGATGCTGACCGAACGCTCACAAGCGGGCAGCGCTTCCGCGTACCTCCCAGCCATGATGTAGGTGCCGCACAGATTGCTGTAACCGCGGACATTGTCGGGAGCAAGATGGGTCACTTCGGTGAACATTTGCGCGGCCTCGTCATAGCGAGCGCCCAGATACAAGAAAACTCCCAGCCAGTTGTAACCACCCCAATACTCGGGACGCAGCTTGATCGCGTTGCGGTAGGCCTGTTCTGCCTCGGCCATCTTGCCCAGGTGCTCATAGGCGGAAGCCAGCCCTCGATATGCATTCTGATCAGACTTGTCGGCCTCCAGGGCGTGCTGGAACTCGACCGACGCTTCTTCGTATTTGCCAGTTCCGTTGTACACGGTGCCCAGACAAGTTCGCCCCTCATCAGTACTGGTGGCCCGCTGGCAAGCGTCCAGCGCCTTGGCCACCCACTCCGGCTGATGAGTGAGTTCATACTTGTGCCAATAGCCTTCACCCAAACCGGCATAGGCGAGGGCAAAGTTCGGGTCGCGATCCAGAGCGCGGCGGAACACTTCGATGGCACTCTCGATGCTTTCTGCCTTCTGATACTCCTGCAGATAGCCGCGGCCACGCAGATAAAAGTCGTAGGCGACCGGCTGGGTCGTACCCTTGGACGTCAGAATGGCTTTTTCTTGCCGGTCAAGTTCCAGGTTCAGGGCCCGGACTCCGCTGCCGACCACGCGGTCTTCCAGGGCAAACGGGTCAGCAGCATTCGCAGTGATCGTGTCGGCGCGAAGCACCCGCAGATTTTCTGCATCCACCAACTGGTAGACGACCCGCACCTGCGATCCAGACTGACGAATGCTGCCTTCGAGCACAAGGTTTGCACCCAACTCAGCGCGCGCCTGTCCGGCGGACGCCACGGGCACTTCCGGGGGTTCACGCGGCGACACCACCTGCAACGGATAGCGATCGCCGAGCTGAGACAACTTGGCGGTTAAGGCCTCGGTCAGACCTCGAGCGAAGGCGCGAGCGTCCGCATCGGTGCTGGCTGCTCCGAACGGCAACACCGCCAGATATTTCTTTTGGGGCAATTCGGGCGCGGCCACCCACGGCTTCCAACGATACAAAAGTCCCGCCACGACCAAAATCAGCAGGGCTAACACCGCGGCTGCGGCGGCGAAGCGAACCTGGGTCTTCCACCTCCGCCTAACCGCTTGGAGCGCCGGGACCAAGGCCACCCGGCCCACTTCCCGCGGCACAGCATGCAGATCAACCAGCAAATCCGCCGCGGTCGCATAACGCTGTTCCGGGGATTTCGCCAGCATCTTGAAGACGATCCGCTCCAACTCCGCCGGCACTCCACCGACCAGACTTCCCATGGCCTGAGGCTGCAGGTGCAAAATGCGGTCGGCGGTAGCGACGAGCGTCGGCCCTTCGAAGGGATGCCGTCCGGTCAGCATCTCGTAGAACACCACGCCCATAGAAAAAATGTCCGCACGGCTGTCCAGGTTCTGCTGCAGCAAGACTTCAGGGGCCATGTAACCTGGAGTGCCGGCGCAGCTCAAGCTCTGGGTCTCGATGCTGGCGGTCAACGCGTCAGCATCAGCAGCCGGCAAATGACGAGCCAGACCGAAATCCAGGACTTTGACGCGGCCCGAACCAGTGAGCATGATGTTGCTGGGCTTGATATCGCGATGCACGATGCCTTTGCGCTGCGCCTCCGCCAGCGCCTCCGCGCACTGCACTGCGATGTCGAGAAAGGAGTCCAGCCCCATGCGGCCCAAGTTTCGTAATCGCCGGCTCAGCGTGGTGCCATCCACGTACTCCATCACGAGGAAAACTTCGTCGAGGTCTTCGAAGACGTCGTATACGCTGGCAATGTGCTCCGAACTTAGGGCTGACGCTCGCTGGGCTTCTGTGAGGATGCGGCGCCTGACTTCCGCGTAGGTGTGGAGTTCGTGGGCTATGCGTTTGAGGGCGACAGGACGGTGCAGGGTGGTGTCCTCGGCAAAGTAAACTTCTCCCATCCCTCCGGCGCCCAGCTTATGGCGGACGACGAATCTGCCGAGCTTTGTGCCGGATAAATCTGCAGGCAGGGAAGACTCTGCCGATGCTAAGCGGGCAGTGGCCATTCGGGACCCCCGCAACCGCTGGTTCGTGCGTTACAGGTTCCCGTCTCGGACTGGCGGGTCGCGCGCCCAGCCAGCCGAGACGGGCTTCTATTTTCCCAGGGTAAGCTGTTTCAGGCTTACCCGCGCTCTTCTCGGAGCACAGTTCGTAGAGAATTGTGCTTCCAGGAGGTGATCGCTGTTCTGATTAGCGCAGATCGCAGTGACAGAAGTCAGTGATAAGAGTCACGCGCTTCAGTGAGGCATACGCTCTGCCTCGCACGCGGTGGATGACGCGCAGCGGTGCGCTGCAACCGTCACATCAGTTTCCCAACCACCGCCTCTGCTGCTTCCAGAATCTTGCCTGTCTTTGTCATTTCCGTCAGGTGGTTGATGTCGTCAAACAACGGCCGATCTTCTTCCAGCGTCTTAACGCGGCTGCGGATGGTGTCGTACACCGCCTGAGTCGCTGGTGACGGCTTGGTCGGACGGCGGAGGTCAAAAGCCTGTGCCGCAGCCATGAGTTCAATGGCCACTACGTACCAGGCGTTCTCGATGATTTGCCGCGTCTTGATGGCGGTGGTCATGCCCATCGAGACAAAATCTTCCTGGTCAGCGGCTGCTGGGATCGAACCCGTCGCTGCCGGATGGCTCAGCACCCGGTCCTCGCACACCAAAGCGCCAGCCGTGTACTGCGAGAGCATCAGCCCGGAGAACATGCCCGCGCCTTTGGTCAGGAATGCCGGCAGCCCCATCGAAAGATGAGGATTCATCAGCCGGTTCAGCCGTCGCTCCGAGAGCGCTGCGACCGTGGTGACTGACATTCCCGCCAATTCCAGAGCAAACGCCATGGGCGTGCCCTGGAAGTTCGCGCCGGTCAGCACCAGCTCTTCATCGGGGAAGAAAGTGGGATTATCGGCTGCGTGGTTGAGTTCGATCTCCAGCATCTGCCGTGACCATTTGAATGCGTCTTTGGCCGCGCCAATGACCTGCGGGCTGGAGCGCAACGAGTAGGCATCCTGGACTTTCTTGCCTGGCCGCTCCAGCAGCTGCGATCCCGCCGTCAACTTGCGAATATTTTCGGCGCACACCTGTGCTCCGGGAAAACCTCGCACCGCATGAATGCGCGCATCGTAGGCATTCATGTTGGCGTTGAGCGCCTCAAGTGTCATTGCCAGCGCCACTTCCTGCGTGCGCAGCCATCGTTCTGCGTCGTACAGTTCAAGACATCCCATTCCGGTGATGAAGCAGGAGCCGTTGATGGCCGCCAGACCGTCTCGTTCACGAAACACAATCGTCGGAATCCCTGCCCTCGCCATGCCTTCGGTCGCCGGGAGCTTTTTGCCCTCAAAAAATACCTCGCCCTCGCCCATTAACGTGATGGCTGCCTGCGCCATCGGCGAAAGATCACCGCAGGCGCCGACCGATCCCTTCTGGCAGACCAGCGGCGTTACACCACGATTGAGCATCTCCACCTGCGTCTCGACCACCTGAAGCCGGATTCCGGAATGGCCCCAGCAATGGGTGTTGAGCCGGGCGAGCATCGCCGCCCGCACGTCTTCTTCGCGGCAGGGTTCGCCGCAGCCGGCAGCATGGGAGTACAGAAGAAATTTCTGATACTTCTCCACCTGCTCAGGCGTCAGAATCACCTCGGAAAGTTCGCCGATGCCGGTGTTCACGCCGTACATGATCTCGCGCGCCTTGATTTTGCGCTCCAGGAGACCACGGCATTTCTTGATGCGCGCGACTGCGTCCTCGTGCAGGCCAATCGGCTCGCGGTCTCTGGCGATTTTGACTACGTCCTCAATCTTGAGAGAGTGGCCATCCAGCGTAACAGCGTTGCCGGCCGGTGCGAGAGGCCGTTCTTCCAATGCTACCGTCATATTTATCTCCTGGCTCCTTATAACATTGTTTCGTTTTCCTGCCTCTTTCCGCTGTGACCCCGCTCACCCGACCTTATGAGGTCCGGCGCACTAAAGATACTCCGGACCCAAGATGCTTGAACCCACAGCACGTGATTCCTGTCACTGCGGCAGCATGAGCATCGGCTGGACAATTAGGAGTGCAACGCTAGCCGTCAGGATGGTTGCCATGGTCATCGCATCGGAACTGAAAGAAGGAATGGTCATCCGCATCGAGGGCGAGATTTACAAGGTCCTCGAAACGGAATCGAAGGCGGGTGCTGCCAAGCTGGGCGGCGTGGTGAAAACCAAGCTGGCGAATGTGCGCAGCGGCCGCCTTTGGGAACCGCACTTCCGGCCGCTGGAGCGGTTGGAAGAACTGGAACTCGAACGGCATTTGATGGAGTTCCTGTTTGCCGAGGATGACAGTTGCACGTTCATGCGACCCGACACTTACGAGCAGGTTGAAGTTCCGGTCGCCATCCTCGGTCTTGGGGCGCGGTTCTTGCAGCCCGGAATGGAAGTGCCGGTGGAGTTCTTTGAGGACGAACCGATCAGCGTCGTCTTCCCCGGCGTGGCCGAGGCAGCTGTGGCCAACACCGCACCTCCGGCGCACTCCCAGCAGGACAGCGCCTGGAAAGAAGCGAAACTGCAGAACGGCGTCACTATCCGCGTACCTTTGTTCATTGCCGACGGCGATGTGGTTCGCGTAGAAATAAAGAGTGGCCGTTATGTGGAGCGGGCGCGAGCGGACCACAAGAAAAGCGCTTAGCCGGGGCAACCGAACGAATCCCCGCCTTAACGGCAAGCCATCACGTGCAGCAAAAACTGCCTGCAAGATTTCCCATGACAACTGTTTCGGCTCTTTCGGCGGTCAAACTCAAGTTGCGGCTGACAAGGGCATTAGCCGGCTAGAGTCCTAAGTCTCCATTGCTCCGAGCCGGAGTTTTTCGATAGACTTCTCCGACGGAGTTGCTACCTGCTGCCCCCGGCAAGTGACCGGCTCTGAGTTTCCCTCGCGGCTCGCGTGAGAGAAACCAACTCCAACGGAGGAACCCACTTTCATGAATCTCCCAGATCTCCGGAACCAGGTTGCCTATCGCGGCATGGTTTGCGTTTGTGCGCTCCTGTTGATAGGCTTCGTCACCCTCGCCAATGCGCAGTACAACCTGATTTCGACCGTCGCCGGGGGAGGGTCCGTCAATGGACCTGCCAACGGGTCCAATGCCGATCTTCCGGGTCCGGAGTCCGTGGTGCAGGACAGCAAGGGAAATACCTACATTGCCGTGCCTAACGCGGCGCAGGTTTACATGGTGGATCCTCTCGGGAAAACCATATCTGTGTTTGCCGGACTTGGTTGGCCGACCGAAGAGCCGACAAATTATGACGGTAAGGCCGCGGTGAATGCGAGCCTCAAGGAGCCAAACGGCCTCGCCGTGGACAACAACGGCAACGTTTATATCGTCGACACCAATGACTACGACATTCGCGTCGTCAACTCGTCCGGCATTATCAATACTGTGGCGGGCAACAGCCATCTGTGCCCAAGTCCCGGAATGAGTTGTGGTGATGGGGGGAATCCCCGGCAAGCGAGGTTGAACTTTCCTCAAGGCGTGGCCACCGACAGCGCCGGCAACATATACATCGCCGATACCCTCGACAATCGAATCCGGGCTGTGAACATGCAAGGCAGCAGCATCGTCATCGCCGGTGTGACCATCGGAGCGGGTGACATCGCTACCATTGCCGGCAAGGTTGGAGTGTCCAACAATGCGTGCCAGACTCCGACATCGCCGTGTGGCGATGGCGGCCCCGCGACAAAGGCTTTCCTCAACGGCCCCCTGGGTGTGGCCGTGGACAGCGCTGGCAACATCTACATCTCCGATTCCGGTGACCACCGTGTCCGCGTGGTTAACGCAATTAGCGGCAAGATCACCGGCTGGGCCGGCAACGGAACTCCATGCAATCTCTCGCAGGGCAACTGCGGCGACCCCGGCCCCGCCACGAGCGCCAATCTCACCAGTCCGTGGCAGCTCTCGATTGATAACTCCGGCAACCTCTATATTGCAGATGCTCCGGAGAACAGAATCCTCATGGTGAACAGCGCGGACATGATCTCCGTCGTGGCCGGAACTGGCGTCGCCGGGTTCAACGGGAACAATCAGTCCGCCCTAACCGCCGAACTGAACTCGCCGCGTGGAGTGTTCATCAACAGCACGACCGGCAATTTGTATATCGGTGATACCGGCAACCAGTGTGTGCGTCAGGTGAGTCCGGCGAACCCGCCGGGCACGATTAACGCGTGGGCAGGCCGGGGCAACGGCAATGATGGGCAAAGCCCCGCTACCGTAGGAATTCTGGGGGCCGACTCCGACGTGGCACTGGACTCAGCGGGCAACCTTTATATAGCGGACACGGCAAACAATCGCATTCGAATAGTCAGCGCCGTTAGCGGTGTGGCAAACGGTGAGATCAACACGGTGGCCGGCAACGGCACAGCCGGTTCGTACGGAAACGGCGTATCTGCGACGACGGCCAACCTGAGCGCTCCCAATGGCATAGCGGTCGACTCCATCGGGGATATCTATTTTTCCGATTCGAACAACCTGATCATACGCAAGGTGAGCGCCGGTACCATCAGCACCGTTGCCGGCACGGGCAAGCTGTGCACTCCTTCAACCGCCGCCTGCGGCGACGGCGGGCCGGCTACCAGCGCAACTTTTGGTTTCACCGTCCAGGTGGCCGTGGACAGTGCGGGCAACTTGTACATTGCGGACGCCGGCACCAACCGAATCCGCGCGGTGAACATGCAAACGTCTCCGATCGTCATTGCCGGCATCCCCATCGCCCCGAACAACATCGCCACGATTGCTGGCAATGGCTATGCGTGCAACAACCCGGTGTTGGGCTCTTGTGGCGACGGGGGACCCGCTATTGGACCGATCCAGGGGCAGCCCTCAGTGGGACAGTTGGATCTGCCATTCGGCGTCGCGGTGGATAACAACGGCAACGTCTATATCGCCGACACCTACGACAACCGTATCCGCATCGTGAACAGCCAGGGCATCATCAATGGCTACGCTTTCACCGGCGTACAGGGCTTCGGGCCGGACCAGGTGCAGGCGCTCGATTCCCAGTACAACACGCCAATGTATGTGAACGTCGACCCGCATGGGAACCTGTACATCAGCGGCAGCGATTTTTATTACGTGATTCAGCGCGTCGACGTGTACGACACCACCATCTGGAGCGTGTCGGGCAGACAAGGCGACCCAAAATATTACGGTTTCTGCGACGATGGCCAGACCGCCCGCGGGGCCTGCACGAACAATTACGGAGCCACGATCGATGGCCAGGGACACTTGTACATCGCGGATGGTGGAAACAACCGGGTTCGCTACATACCCCTGGTTCCGACCGCGGCGCTTTCCGCTACCCAACTGCAGTTTCCGCCGACGCCGCTCGGACAGACCAGTCAGGGAATGTCCTTTAATGACACGAACAACGGCTCCGACGATATGTACATGTCGGGTAAGCCGGCGGTTACTGGTCCCTTCAACTTGACCAACGTCGTGGGCAGCAGTCCGGCCAACACCTGTAATAACGAGATTGCGCCGGGACAATATTGCACCTACACCCTCACCTTCACGCCCACGGGATACGGATTGCAGAAGGGCTCGATCAGCATCAGCGATAATGCGGCCAATAGCGCAGTCCAGAAGGTATCGCTGTTCGGGTACGGGCCGGATTATTCAATGACGGCCAATCCCACGCAGTTAACCATCTCTCCGGGGAACCAGGGCAGTTCAACGATTACCCTGACCCCGAGCGCAGGTTTCAATCAACTGGTGAGTCTCACGTGTACGGGCGCGCCGAGCGGCACCACCTGCGGGCTAAACCCCACTCAGATACAAATGGACGGAGTGAACGCGATGCCCTCCACCATGACCGTCATCGTGGGTTCATCGACGGCGCCCGGAAATTACACGCTGACAGTGAATGGCACGAGTGCGACGAACCACAGTGTGTCGGTCAGCTTGACGGTACCGTAGAGCGTTTTGCGAGGGCGCGGCACTGCACGTTTTTAGAAGTTGGTCGTGAGCCGCGCGGCAACGCTCCGCGATGGTCCAATCGCGTTGACCGAAAAAAGACCGTTAAAGTCGATGACATCGAGGACATTGGTAAGATTCTGTCCGTCGATCTGAAACCGCATCGTCATACGCTCTGACTTATAAACATCCACGCCCGCCGAAGCGTTGACCTGAAAGGCCGGATAAATCCGCCCGCGGCCAAAATTAATCCGATTCAACACCTGCAGGCCGTATTCGGAAAGAACGGTGACCGGATTGCCATCAAACTCGAACGGCAATCCGCTGTCATATTGAATTCCGCCCGCAATCCAGAAACGCGGCGCGACCTGATAACGCAGGCGGCCGCGAACCGTGTTGCGCTGGTCTTGCGAATCAGGAAAATGTCCGGTTAGCTGTGATTCCGCTTGTGTGGCACGGTCACCCAAAAAGAGGCCGCCGGTCACCGGAAGCCACACATTGCCGACCGCGTAGGAGTAGCTCAAGAATCCCGAAAAGTGGCGCCAGTCGGGCAGATCAAGTTTTGCTTCTGCGCCATAAATGATGGATTTGCGGAAGGCAATCGGATAACTGATGGATGTGTTCTCGAGCTGGTTGTCGTCCGCGTAATTGGCTACGAGGCGGCGGAAATAATTGGCGTCCAGCCTGATTTTCCCCGCAAAGCCCTTGGTCAGCCCGGCCTCGTAGTAGTTCCCTTCTGAGGGTTCGACCGGCAGCCGAAGAAAACTTGCACTGAGGGATTCTACCGCCGTGGAACTCGAAAGCAGAATGTTCTCGAACGACGGCGTCTGGAACACCCGGTCATAGGAAAAATGCAAGATGAGATCGGCGGACGAAAAGTAGCGGGAAACTGCAACCCGTGGATATACCGCCTGGCGGTTCAGCAAGAGTTGATAGTGGTCCCAGCGCAATCCGAGGTTGATCGTCCAATCTTTCAAGCGAATCTGGTCCTGCACGAACGTGGATTGCTCCAGGTCTGGGCGATTAGAGAGGAAGCTAAAGACTAAAGGAGTGTCGCTGCCGAATTGAGTGGGGTCGGTGATGCTGTAATTGAAATTTTCGTTTAAGAAAGTGTTATCCGACTCTACGCCAAACTTCCATTCATTCCGGCCATGATCGATGACTGCGGTACTTTTGAAATAGGCTTCGCGAAAGCGATTGTGCTGAAATACCTCGATGGGAGTTGACTGCGGGTTTGAATTGAAATCATTTGCATTGTCACGGGCCATTACACGAAAATCGGCCATCGCACTGGACGAAAATGTGTGCTGGTAGGACGCGGTTCCCATGGTCTCAAGGTTATCGGCGGTTTGGTGCTGGCCGGCAGTCTGCTGGACCTGCTCGTTGGGAATATCGTAGCGCGAGAGTTCATGGCGAACGGTGAATCGCAAGCGATCTTTCGAGGTCAGATCGAGCTCGTAGTTGGCCGAAAAATCGCCGAGTGTGCCGGTATTCGAATAGTTCTGCGGAACGACCGGATTCAGATAGTGGTCGGTCAGGCTGCCGCTGGCGCTGGCGCCGAGCGTATTCCTGCCCCAAACGTACTGCCCCTGCGCGGAAGCCCCGCCCGAATCAAAGCTACCGCCCGAAAGCACTACTTGGCCATGGAAGCCTCGCTGCGCAACCGGCAGCGTGTTTACCTCAACCACTCCTCCCATTTTTCTGCCATATTCAGCCGGAATGCCGGCGGTGTAGATGCTCAGCGATTGGACATCGTCGGCGTCAATCGCAGGGCCAGAACCGGGCGAACGATTGTCGGTGAGCGGGATGCCATCCACTACAAACTGGGCTTGATACTCCGAGCCGCGCGGATGCAGGACGCCGTTGCCTTCGTATAACCAGCCCGGCTGCGAATTCACCAAATCCTGCAAAGAGCGGCCTGGAATCGAGCTCAGCCGGTTCTGGATGAGATCGGAGCCAATTTGATTCACCGAGCCGGCTTGATCGGGATCGATCAAGGTATTGGCCGCGCTCACGGTCACCGACTCGTTCACCGTAGGCAGCTTGAGTTGGATCGTACGTTCGATGGGAAGAGAAGAGTGGATCTCGACAGACTCAGAGACCGGGGCAAATCCTGCCTGCTGAATTTCCAGCTGATAAATGCCATAAGGCAGGCGTTGCACATCCAGGCGTCCCTGATCGCTGGTCGCCAGCGCATTTCGATACTGATTCGCCCGGCTGGTGAGCTGAATGGTGGTTTGGACGGCACGACCGTCGGGACCGATGACTTTAAGGCGCAACTCGCCGCTGTTGCTTTGGCCGAAGAGCGGGCAGGCGCAAAAGAAGAAGAGGATGGCTACCGATCTCTTCATAAAGAATCGGCCAGCGCCGGAGGCTCGGCTCGCAACTGCGTGCCGCTGGATTTGACGTTCATCATTTGCGCGGCTAAATCCAAAATACGAACCGCAGCGTCCGCCGGACTCACACCGCGAGCGTGAATGTTGGAGATCAGATTTCGGTCGGCATCTCTGTGCCCACGTTGGGGCCGGTACGCCATGTAAGCTGACAGGCTCTCGGCGGTCGCGAGGCCCGGACGCTCTCCGATCAGAAGGACTGCTACGGCTGGCGAAAGCAGTTCGCCAATCTCATTCAGGATGCCCACCCGGCAATGGCGGATGACGAAGCTCTGGCCGAGGGTCCAACCATGAGATTTGGCTCCGTCATACAGAACGGGCAAAAGTTTCGGAACCTGGGCGAAGACCGCAGTGACCGAAAGGCCATCGCCGACGGCGATCTGCAAATCGTTCCCAGGTGTACAGCGTCTCAGCAATTCAGATCGCGCTGGCTCGGAGAAGGTACGCCCGAGATTCGGCTGCAGAAGATATTCATCTTTGGAATTCGCCTCGGTACAAACTTCGAACAGTCCCCACTGTTTTACGAAGGCCGTTCCCAATTGCTTTTCCAGATCCAGTTCGGCGCGAACGGCGTCGCGCGCCGCGGCATGGGCCTGGCGAAGATCCATTTGCGTAGCCGTTCGATAGGCAGCGCCAACACGACCGACTAGCACGCGGGCGGGAGTGCGTGCGCGAATCTTGCGCACAATTCCTGACCAATCGCCGGGCAGAAGAGAGTCGTCCGTCATTTCAGCTTCTCCAATGACGACTCCAGCCCTTGCATCAGCCTTCGCCTTGCCGGCGGATCGAGCAACTTCGGTTCCTCGTCGCGGTAAATTTCCATGCGCTGCAGCCAGGCGAGAAACTCCGGAGCGGGCCGGAGTTTGTACATTCGTCTCATGGCCAACGCATCGTGATAGCTGGTGGACTGGTAGTTCAGCATCACATCGTCGCTGCAGGGGACGCCCATAAAATAGTTGCAGCCGGCCGCGGTCAACAAGAAGAGAAGATTGTCGGCCGAGTTCTGATCGGCCGCAGCGTGGTTCGTGTAACAAACATCGCATCCCATCGGCAGACCGAGCAGCTTGCCCATGAAGTGATCTTCCAGGCCGGCGCGGATGATCTGCCGCTCGTCATATAGATATTCCGGCCCAATAAATCCGACCACGCTGTTCACCAGAAACGGATCCAACGCCCGCGCTACGCCGTAGGCCCGCGCTTCCAGAGTCAGCTGATCCACTCCGTGATGCGCCTCAGCTGAAAGAGCGCTGCCCTGGCCAGTTTCAAAGTACATCACGTTCGCGCCCTTCCAAACGACATCGCGTTTGCGGTGATGCTCGAGCACATCCTCGCGGCCTTCTCGCAACATCTGCAGCGTGATCCCAAAGCTGCGGTTCGCGGCTTCGGTTCCGGCTACGGATTGGAAAAGCAAATCAACCGGCGCTCCACTCCTCATTGCAGCCAGTTGAGTCGTGATATGCGCCAGGCAGCAACTTTGCGTGGGAACTTCGTAGGTCTCAATCAGGCAGGCGAGAGCCTCAAGAATCGAACGAACCGTAGAGACCGAATCGGTGGCGGGATTGACGCCGATCACTGCGTCTCCGCATCCGTAAAGCAAGCCTTCCAACGTCGAAAGCAAAATTCCGGGCACATCGTCTGCCGGATGGTTCGGCTGCACGCGAATGCCAAGCACTCCCGGCTCGCCCATCGTGTTGCGGCAGCGCGTGACGTTGCGAATCTTGGCTGCGGCCAGAATCAGATCTTTGTTGCTCATGATTTTGGCTACAGCAGCGGCCATTTCCGGAGTGATGGCGCGCTGCAGGCCCTTCAAATCAGCTCCGGCAGTGGCATCGTCCAGAATGAATTCGCGGAATTCACCGACCGTCAGGCTCTTGATCGGGCGAAAAGCCTCTACATCGAATGTCGCGGCGATCAGACGACTCACGTCGTCTTCGTCGGGATCGATTAGCGGCTGTTGAATGATTTCTGCCAGTGGGAGATCGGCAAGCTTGCGCTTCGCTGCGACCCGCTCACGCTCCGAGCGCGCCGCCAATCTTGCAAGCTGGTCACCAGATTTTTCCTCGTTGGCCTTGGCAAACAGCTCGCGCAGATCGCAGAAGGAGAACTCTTCCGACATACAGGTCTTAGGGTAGCATTTGGAAGCTACATCCCCAGGAGGTTGTTCTGCAGCTTGGCGTAGCCCTGACCGCGTGCCCAGAGATCGAGGGGAGCGGAGACCAGTTCATCGACCATGGGCTCAGCGTGTCCATTTTTGGTGAGGTCGACAGTCTTGACGTAGGTTTTGCAGGCGTCGCAACATTCCACGCGGATGTAGTCGAATTCACTGGCGGTGAAGACGGGGAGCTTCCGGTCGTTTTCTTCGCCGCATGCGGGGCAAACGAGCCGGCGGAACTCCCACTCGGCCAGACAGAAATAGCAGACTAAAGAGCGGGCGGCGCCGTCGCCCATCTGACGCAATACGCCGAAACCCGGCTTGCGATTGCAGAAAGGACAGAGAGCGTATGTGTGTTCCTTCGGCGTCAGCTTGCCGTGGGAACGTAACAGCTCGGCGTAGGGTTGAAGAAAAGCCATCGCCAGGAAGCCCTGCGCATCGGACGGGGAGTGGTTGGTCCAGCTGTTATTCAGCAACTCAGACCAGAAAGTTTGGCCGCGAGCCCGCAGGGCGCGGCTCATCTCGGACAATTGCTGTGGGCCGTGCGTTTCGGCCAAGGTCAGGAACGATTCAAATCTTGCGCTGAGCTGCGACAATTCGGCTGCGCTGAGTTCGCCGCCGATGGATGCAGACGGTGGTTTCGGGAAAGCTGCGCTCAGCCGACGATGCAAGTCCTCCTGAAAGCGCGCGACGTGGATGTAGAAGCCGAGGATTTCTGCGGCGAAAGAATGTTGCACAGCCAGTTCTTGCGCGCGCTGAATACGCCGCTGCCAGGGGGAGACCGTCATCGTGCAATTATCAGCTCAGTTGACCTTATCGGTCGACCGGGGACAATCGTCATTGCCGAACTTTCCTGGCCTCGGCCAGCCCCCCAGCGGGCTTTTCAGACCGTCACTGCCGGTCGTGAAGCCCGATAAAGCTGCCCGGCAAACGCTCCTAAACCCAGGCAAACCACACCCAAGTGGACTAGCCCGCCAAGATACGGGATGAACCCGACGATGGTGAGGATCAACAGGCCTACCAAGAGTCCCACCAACCAATCGCCCTTCGTGGCTCCGGAGGGCTTCAGAAGGATCCGCCCCAGGAAGGCTCCAACCCAAATTTTCGCCAGGTAGATCGCAGTCAGGTACACCGCGAGCAACATTAGCGAGACCGGGAAGCCAACCAGCGTAATGGCTATGACGACCATGGCCACCGGCACGCCCGCCAGAACCCCAACCCCCAGTCCCAGACTGCGCCAGCCTGAGCCCACCAGCCGAGTGGTTGCCTGGAAGAAGCCGGGAAATAGAAGTAGGCCCAACCATCCCACCAGCATGGCGCCAGCAAGCCAGACAGCTTGGTGGAAGTAGAATCTGGGGCGCGTGAAATGGCTCTGCCTTACGCGTACCTGGATGTCGCGCTTGCCCGTAATGGTAGCCCCATCGGCGATGTGCACGTCTTTAAGCTGGCGCACGCGAGCACTCAGGTTGCCGCCAACCTGGGCGGTGTTCGTCAGCGTAAGGCTGCCTCCGGTCATGGTCAGATCGCGGCCGATACTGCCGCTTACATCGCCACTCTCACTAATGACCATGTTCACGCTGCGCTTCACCTCGCCTTCGAGGTTGGCGTCGCCGGCGGCCATCACGACACCTTGGCCCACATGGCCCCGGTCATCCACATGCAAGGATTGCACTGCGCCGTAGATGCTGTGGCCCAATTGGCCGTACAGCTCGAGCGTGTGCGAGAGGGTATAGATGTTGCCTTCCACGGTTCCGCTGACTTCTGTCCGCGAAGCAGCAGTAATCAGGTCACCCTTAATGGTGCCGCGCACTTCCACGGTCCGGGCAATGGCTATCAAGTCTCCATTGACCACTCCATCCACGCGCACGATGCTAGCGGCCGCCACAAGAGTGTCGTCCACAGTTTCGTTCGCGGCCACGGTGACGAAGTCAGCGTGACGCCGATCGAGGGCAAAGCTGGGCAACGACAATGTAAGCAACACGATCAGCAGGCGCAGGTGAGGGTAGCGTAGCCTCGCCCGGCGTCCCAGCAGCAGCGCGCCTCCGCCCAATAGTAAAGAGAGCCCCCCAACCACAGCAGCATAATCAGTCAGCATGGCAGTACCTCCGTGTGCGAAGTAGTAGGAAAGATTGAGAATCAGGTTCGTAAGGCCGGTTAGACTCAAGGGATTGAACCATTCCAGCGCTGCCGGAATACTCAGCTCATTGAACCAACCGGAAATGATCGAACCTAGCGCCAGCACCGCGGCCAGGATCGCCAGGTCGCCCCACCCCCAGGACCAGCGCAGAGGGGAGAAGCTCGCCGGGCTGGCTTTTTCTTCCGGAAGCTCGTTGAGACTTTCGCTCAGAACGCGATTCTCAGCGCGCAACGCGTCCACTAGCGCCCGGCAGCGCTGGCACGTGGCCAGGTGGTCTCGCAGGCGTTGCGCCTCATCCGCCGCCAGTTCGCCGTCCACGGCGAGGGCGCAGGTCTGTTCCGAATAACATTCCATGATCACTTGCTCCTGTGAGGCAGCCGTCGGCGCAGCTCCTGTTTGGCCCGAAATATCAGCGCCGCCACGTAGTTCCTTTTCAGGTCCAACTGCTGCGCGATTTCGTCATAGCTCAGTTCGCTGTAGTAGCGCAGGACCAGCGGCACGCGATAATTGTCCGGCAGGCGGGCGATGGTGTCCCGCACCTTCGCCCTCTCTTCCTTGCTGATGACCGCACCCAGCGGCGACGGTTCCGAACTGGCCGCCTCGATGACCGCGGCTCCGTCTTCAACTTCCGTAATCACCTTCCGTCCACGCCGCCGGCGCCGCAAAGCGTCAATGCATTGGTTGCCAGCGACCCGTAGCAGCCACCTGGGGAACGGTATCGAACCGTCGTAGCTCTCGATGGAGCGCTGCAGCTTGAGGAAGACTTCGCTGGTGGCATCTTCTGCGTTCTCCCGCGAGTCCAGCATGTAACGGCACAATCCGAATACGCGCCGGACATAGCGGCGATAGATCTCCGCCAGGGCCTCGGCATCGTGACCGCGCGCGCTCTCTATTACGCTCTCCAAGTCCAGCCCCTCCATCTGCCCGGTTCCGCCCTCGCGGGGCTGCGGTCCTTTCGCCATGTTCCTCTTGGCGTCCATAAAGCAGTACGCTGCAGATCGAAGGATGTTACACACATTTTAGGGGAGGTGGGAACCCAAGGTTGGCACCTAGCTCTGGTTGCGCGTAACTGTTGTACACAGGCGATTTTACTCTGGGTTGGCTCCCCTCGATTCTGGTCGGAACCGTTGCACCGAGACTACCTGGGCAGCGTGAGAAGGCGGCAACTTCTTACCGCCCTCTGTGCCCTGCGGCGGTTTGGTGTCACAACCGTTTGTGACGCCCCTCACAGCGCCGGTGCGCAGCCAGAGTACACGCTAGTGGATGGTGAAGTAGTAGTAAGGATGTGGCTTCTTGCTTTTCGCACTACGGACTCTTTTGCCTTCTAAACCTTTTCGCTAGGAGAACTTTCGATGCTGCATCTCGATACTGGTAATACGGGCTTCATGATTTTATGCACCAGCCTGGTCATGCTGATGACACCCGGCCTTGCGTTCTTCTATGGCGGCCTGGTCGGGCGCAAGAACGTGCTCGCCATCATGATTCAGAGTTTTGTCTCCATGGGCTGGACGACGGTGATCTGGTACATCTACGGCTATTCTCTGTGCTTCAGCGGGGACTGGCACGGGGTCATCGGCAATTTCCACAACGCATTTCTGCGCGGGATTGATCTCAATACTCCATCGCCGAATATCACGATCCCGGCATTTGTCTTCATTGCGTACCAGATGATGTTCGCCATCATCACTCCCGCGCTCATTTCAGGCGCATTCACCAATCGGGTCACCTTCAAGGCATACATGCTGTTCCTGACCGGTTGGCTGACCTTTGTTTATTTCCCGTTTGTGCACATGGTGTGG
>Ga0116217_10000729_pt1 | contig 33062 bp, 31 predicted proteins | sample Sb_taG_6_FD_89697 | JGI IMG/M metagenome (GOLD analysis project Ga0116217, IMG submission 89697) | Peat soil microbial communities from Weissenstadt, Germany - Sb_50d_4_PS metaG | ecosystem: Environmental > Terrestrial > Soil > Wetlands > Peat | place: Germany: Weissenstadt | collected 2010-09-21 | reverse complement strand
GGTTCAGGAACTCCGGCCGGAAGTGGGCCTTCAGGGCGTCGTTGACCTTGGCCTTCATCCGCTCGTAGGTGACCGCCTCGGAGTTCTTGGCGAACCCGAGCGACGCCTTGCGCAGGTCGGCCGTGCCGAGGTTGGACGTCATGATCAGCACGGTGTTCTTGAAGTCGACCGTCCGGCCCTGGGCGTCGGTCAACCGGCCGTCCTCCAGGATCTGGAGCAGCGTGTTGAACACGTCGGGGTGGGCCTTCTCGATCTCGTCGAACAGCACCACCGAGAACGGGCGCCGCCGCACTGCCTCGGTGAGCTGGCCGCCCTCCTCGTAGCCGACGTAGCCGGGGGGCGAGCCGACGAGGCGGGAGACCGTGTGCTTCTCCATGTACTCGCTCATGTCGAGCTGGATCAGCGCGTCCTCGTCGTCGAACAGGAACTCGGCCAGCGTCTTGGCCAGCTCGGTCTTGCCGACCCCGGTCGGCCCGAGGAAGATGAACGACCCGCTCGGCCGCTTCGGGTCCTTGAGGCCGGCCCGGGTGCGCCGGATGGCCCGGGACAGCGCCTTCAGCGCCTCCTCCTGGCCGATGACCCGCTTGTGCAGCTCGTCTTCCATCCGGAGCAGCTTGGCGGTCTCCTCCTCGGTGAGCCGGTAGACCGGGATCCCGGTCCAGTTGGCCAGCACCTCGGCGATGACGTCCTCGTCCACCACGTCGAAGAGGTCCACGCCCTCGCGGCGCCACTCGGACTCCATCGCGTCCTTGCGGTCGAGGCGCTCCTTCTCCTGGTCCGAGAGCTTCTTCGCCTGCTCGAAGGCGCCCTTCTCGATGGCCGACTCCTTGTCGGCCCGGATGCGGGAGATCTCCTCGTCGAGCGTCTTGTAGTTGGGCGGCGTGGTCATGCGGCGGATGCGCAGCCGGCTGCCCGCCTCGTCGATCAGGTCGATGGCCTTGTCCGGCAGGTACCGGTCGGCCAGGTACCGGTCGGCCAGGTTGGCCGCGGCCACGAGCGCCTGGTCGGTGATCGTCACCGCGTGGTGCGACTCGTAGCGGTCGCGCAGGCCCTTCAAGATGTCGATCGTGAGCGACACCGAGGGCTGCTCCACCTTCACCGGCTGGAACCGGCGCTCGAGGGCGGCGTCCTTCTCCAGGTGCTTGCGGTACTCGTCGAGCGTGGTCGCGCCGACGGTCTGCAGCTCGCCACGGGCGAGCATCGGCTTCAGGATGGAGGCCGCGTCGATCGCGCCCTCGGCCGCGCCGGCGCCGACGAGCGTGTGGATCTCGTCGATGAACAAGATGATGTCGCCCCGGGTGCGGATCTCCTTCAGGACCTTCTTCAGCCGCTCCTCGAAGTCGCCGCGGTAGCGGCTGCCCGCGACCAGCGCGCCGAGGTCGAGCGTGTAGAGCTGCTTGCCGGTGAGCGTCTCGGGCACGTCGTTGGCCACGATCCGCTGGGCGAGGCCCTCGACGATGGCGGTCTTGCCGACGCCGGGCTCGCCGATGAGCACGGGGTTGTTCTTGGTGCGCCGCGACAGCACCTGCATGACCCGCTCGATCTCGCGCTCGCGTCCGATCACCGGGTCGAGCTTCGAGTCGCGGGCCAGCTGGGTGAGGTTCCGGCCGAACTGGTCGAGCACCGGGGAGCCGGTCGGGGCGTCCGACGAGGCCGGGCCGGTGCCGGCGCCCACCGCCTCCTTGCCCTGGTACCCGGACATGAGCTGGATGACCTGCTGGCGCACCCGGCCGAGGTCGGCGCCCAGGCTCACGAGGACCTGGGCGGCGACGCCCTCGCCCTCGCGGACCAGGCCGAGCAGCATGTGCTCGGTCCCGATGTAGCTGTGGCCGAGCTGGAGCGCCTCACGCAGGGAGAGCTCGAGGACCTTCTTCGCCCGCGGGGTGAAGGGCGGCGAGCCCGACGGGGCCGAGCCGGCCATGCCGATCGTCTCTTCGACCTTCTCCCGGACCGCTTCGAGGGTGATCCCGAGCGACTCGAGGGCCTTGGCGGCGACGCCCTCACCCTCGTGGATCAGACCGAGGAGGATGTGCTCAGTCCCGATGAAGCTGTGGTTGAGCATGCGCGCCTCTTCCTGCGCGAGCACAAGCACCCTTCGGGCCCGGTCTGTGAAGCGTTCGAACACGGACCGCCTCCATCTCGGCTCTGATCCTGGGTCCCTCGGACGGTCCGAGAGCCATGGTCGAGTTACGTGCGAAGTCTACAGGTGGAGCCCCGCCAGACCCGACGCACCATTCGTGCGTGGTGCCGCTCCGTGCAGGGCCCGAGTGTCACCGTTCTCGGGGTGTCGCCTAACGTGCTCGTGGTGAACGCGGTCGAGATCCTGGGCCTTTCTGGGCTTGACCAGGAGTTGCGCCGGGTCGAGCCGATGCTCGTCTCGGCGGTGTCGGCCGGCGACCCCTTCTTGGACCAGGTCGCCACGCACCTCATCAGGGCCGGTGGCAAGCGCCTGCGCCCGATGCTGGCGCTCGCGTCGGCCACCCGCGGTGAGCGCACGGCCACCGAGGAGGACCTGCTCGGGTCGGTCGCAGTCGAGCTCGTGCACCTCGCCTCGCTCTACCACGACGACGTGATTGACGAGGCCACCATGCGGCGGGGGGTGGAGAGCGTCAACAGCCGGTTCGGCAACCTCATGGCCATCGTCGGCGGCGACTACCTCCTCGCCCGGTCCGCCGAGATCGCGGCGAGCCTCGGCACCGAGATCGCGGGCCTCCTCGCCACCACGCTCGGCCTCCTGTGCCGCGGCCAGGTCTCCGAGGTGAAGACCGCGTTCTCGACCGAGCGGACCGCCGAGGAGTACTTCGACGCCATCGCCGGGAAGACCGCCGCGCTGATGGCGACGTCGTGCCGGATCGGGGCGCTCACCGGCGGCGCCACCAGGACCGAGGTGGAGGCTCTGACCGAGTTCGGGCGCAGCTTCGGGATCGTCTTCCAGCTGCGCGACGACATCCTGGACGTGGTCGCGACCAACGGCGAGCTCGGCAAGCCGCCCGGCCAGGACCTGGCCGAGGGCGTCTACACGCTGCCGGTGCTGCATGCACTGGCCGACCCCGAGATCGGGCCGGAGCTGCGCACGCTCCTCGGCCAGCCCCTCGCCCAGCCCGAGCGGGAGAAGGCCCGGGCGATGGTGGCGGCCTCCGGCGGCATCGCGGCCACCCTGGCGGCCGGCCGCGACTTCGCGGCGCGCGCCGACGAGGCGCTCGGTGGGGTGTCGGGGCCGCTCGCCGGCGCGCTCGGCGCGCTCAACGACACCCTCTTCGACGACCTCCCGGCCTAGCCGCCCGGCCGCTCCGGCCGCAGCGTCGGGAAGGCGATCACCTCGCGGATGTTCGCCGCGTCGGTGAGGAGCATCGCCAGCCGGTCGATCCCGAGGCCCATCCCGGCGGTGGGCGGCAGCCCGTACTCCATCGCCCGCAGGTATTCCTCGTCGAGCTGCATCGCCTCGTCGTCGCCGGCGGCGTGCAGCGCGGCCTGCTCGGTGAACCGGCGGCGCTGGTCGTCGGGGTCGATGAGCTCGCTGAAGGCGTTGCCGAGCTCGCGCCCGGCCAGCACCGGCTCGAAGCGTTCGACCAGCCCCGGCCCGTCGCGGTGGCGGCGGGCGAGCGGGGACACCTCCTCGGGGAAGTCGGTCACGAACACCGGGCCCCACAGCTCGGTCTCGGTCGTCTTCTCGTAGTACTCGGCCATCAGCTTGCCCGGACCCCAGGACTCCTCCACCTTGGCCCCGGTCGACGCGACCAGCGCGGCCAGCTCGTCGCGGGCCATCCGCGCGTGCACGGTCGTGCCGGTGTGCTCGTGGACCAGCTCGGCCATGGTGGCCCGCCGCCACGGCGGGGTGAGGTCGAGCTCACGGCCCTGGTACTGCAGGACGTGGGTGCCGAGCACGTCGTCGGCCACCCCGGCCACCAGCTCCTCGACCAGCACCATCATGTCGAGGTAGTCGGCGTAGGCCCAGTAGAGCTCGATCGTCGTGAACTCGGGGTTGTGCCGTGGCGAGATGCCCTCGTTCCGGAAGAGCCGGCCGATCTCGAACACCTTCTCGAACCCGCCCACCACCAGCCGCTTCAAGAAGAGCTCCGGCGCGATCCGCAGGTACAGGTCGGCGTCCAGCGCGTTGTGGTGGGTGACGAAGGGCCGCGCCACCGCGCCGCCCGGGATCGCGTGCAGGATCGGCGTCTCCACCTCGACGAAGCCCTGCGCCCACAGCCGCTCGCGCATGCGCCGCACGATCTCGGAGCGCACGAGCAGGCGCCGCCGACTCTCCTCGTTCGCCCACAGGTCCACCTCGCGCTGGCGGTACCGGGTCTCGGTGTCGGTCACCCCGCGCCACTTGTCGCCGAAGGAGCGGCGCGCCTCGGCGAGCAGCACCCAGTCGTGCACCTTGACCGACAGCTCGCCGCGCCGGGTCCGGACCACCTCGCCCCTCGCCCCCACCCAGTCGCCGAGGTTCAGGCGCACGAACGCGTCGAGCTCGTCGGTCGTCCCGGTCTGGGCGAACAGCTGCACCGCCCCGCTCGAGTCGCGCAGCTCGGCGAAGGCCACCTTGCCCTGGGTGCGCAGGAGCATGACCCGGCCGGACACCGAGACGGTGTCGCCGGACTCCTCGCCGGCCGAGAGCCCGTCCCACAGCGCCGCCACCTCGGCGGCGCGGTGGGACACCTCGTAGCGGTACGGGGGGTCGTTCACGCGCCCGCCCCGACGTTGCGCTCGTAGACGACCCGGAGGCCCTCCAGGGTGAGCCACGGCTCCACGTGGTCGACGGTCTCGGTGTACGGCGCGATCAGCTCGGCCAGGCCCCCGGTCGCGACCACGGTGGCCTGTTGGCCGAGCTCGCCCTTGATCCGCCGGCAGAGCCCGTCGACCTGCGCGGCGAACCCGTAGAGCACCCCCGACTGGATGGACTCGGCGGTCGAGCGGCCGATGACGTTGCGGGGCTCGACCAGCTCGACCCGGCGCAGCGCGGCGGCGTGCTGGAAGAGGGACTCGAGGCTGATGGACACCCCCGGGGTGATGGCGCCGCCCAGGTACTCGCCGGCCGCCGAGATGGCTTCGAAGGTGGTGGCGGTGCCCATGTCGACCACGAGCGAGGGGCCGCCGTAGAGGCGGAACGCGCCGACCGCGTTGGCGATGCGGTCGGGCCCGACCTCGCGGGGGTCGTCGTAGAGGATGGGCATCCCGCTCTTCACCCCGGGCCCGACCACGACGCAGGGGACCTTGGCGAACCAGCGCTGGGCCGTCTGACGCAGCCCGGTGGTCATGGAGGGCACCGACGAGCAGATGGCGATCCCGCTCACGGTGCTCGCGATGTCGAGGCCCTCGAGGTCGAGCAGCTGGGTCAGCAACATGGCGTGCTCGTCGGGGGTGCGGTCGGGGACCGAGGACAGCCGCCAGTGGTAGCGCAGACCGCGCAGCGGGTGGTTCTCGACGCCGATGCCGACCCCGGCCGGCTCCGCCTCGTCGGCATCGTCGTGGTCCTCGTCGCTCAGCGCGTACAGGCCGACCACCGACTCGGTGTTGCCGACGTCGATCGCGAGCAGCATCAGCCCGTCTGCTCCGGCTCCCCCGACAGGTCGAGGCCGAGGTCGAGGGCGGGCGCCGAGTGGGTGAGCGCGCCGACCGAGATGAGGTCGACCCCGGCCGCCGCGTACCGCGGCGCGCTCTCGAGGGTGATGCCACCGGACACCTCGACCAGCGTGGATCCGTCCGGCCGCAGGCCGGCCACGAGCTCCACGCAGGCCGCGGCCTGCTCGGGGCTCATGTTGTCGAGCAGCACCGACGACGCGCCCGCCCGGCACGCCTCGTCGACCTGTTCGATCCGCTCGCACTCGATCTCCACGTTGCGGCCCGGCCACATCGCCCGTGCCGAGCGCACCGCCTCGGTGATGCCGATGCCGGCCAGGTGGTTGTCCTTCACGAGGACGGCGTCGAAGAGGCCGAAGCGGTGGTTGTGGCCCCCGCCGGCACGCACGGCTGCCTTCTCCAGCGCGCGCAAGCCGGGCGTGGTCTTGCGGGTGTCGAGGACGCGGGTGGCCGGGTTGGCGGCGTGCACCGCGTCGACGAATCGCCGGGTGAGCGTGGCGATCCCCGACAGCCGCCCGAGGAAGTTGAGCGCGGTGCGCTCGGCGGTGAGGATCGAGCGGAGCGGCCCGCTCACCTCGGCGACCGCGGCGCCGGCCGGTGCCGACGACCCGTCGGGCAGGTGCCAGACGACCTTGACGGTCGGGTCGACCAGGGCGAACGCCTCCCGCGCGCACAGCTCGCCGGCGATCACGCCGGCCCGGCGCGGGACGATCACGAGGGTGGCGTGCCGAGCCGCCGGGACGAGGGCGGCGCTCAGGTCCCCGAGCTCGCCGAGGTCCTCGTCGAGCGCGGCCTGCACAGCGCGGCGCACCGCGTCGAGCGGCGGGTAGGGGTCGAGTGTCACGCTGCGACGGTCTAGCCGCGGGCGGGGGCGGAGGCGTGCACCAGCCGGCATCGCCAGGCGGGGTCGGGCGCGGGGAAGTCGGCCCGCGTGTGCGCGCCGCGGCTCTCCGTCCGAGTGGTGGCCGAGGCGAGGAGCGCCGCCGCGACGGTGAGAAGGTTGCGGAGCTCGTCGCCCGGGTCGCTCGAGTTGTCGGCGGAGCGACGCCAGACCTCGACCACCTCGCCGAGGGCGACGCCCGCCGCCGCGAGCGACGACGCACTGCGGACCACCCCGGCGCCGGCGGTCATGGCGAACTGCAGCCGGCTGCGGGCCTTGGCCATTTCGCCGCGCTCGGTTCCCTCCTGGGCGCCCAGATCAAGGCCGAGCGCGACCGGCTCGGCGACCGGCCGGCCGGGGATCTCGACGTGGTCCCCGCCCAGGACCGCCCGCATGGCCCCGGTCGCCTCGGGGCCCGGGACGCCCGCCAGCACCGCCTCGGCCATCCGGGCGCCGAAAACCATGCCCTCGAGCAGGGAGTTGGAGGCGAGGCGGTTCGCCCCGTGCACCCCGGTGCACGCGGTCTCGCCGGCCGCCCACAGCCCGGACAGCGCGGTGGCGCCCCGGAGGTCGGTGACCACCCCTCCCGACAGGTGGTGGGCGGCCGGGGCGATCGGCAGCCAGTCCACCGCCGGGTCCAGCCCGACCTGGGCAAGCGAGGCGGCGATAGTCGGGAACCGCACGTCGAAGTGCTCGAGCCCAGTGGCGTCGAGCCACAGGTGGTCAGTGCCCTCGGCGGCCATCCGCTCGGCCATCGCCCGGCTGACCACGTCGCGCGGGGCCAGCTCGTCGACGAAATGCTCGCCACGGCCGTCGCGGAGCAGCGCCCCGTGGCCGCGCAGCGCCTCGGAGAGGAGCGGCCGGGGCATGGCCGGGTGGTGCAGCGCGGTCGGATGGAACTGCACGAACTCGATGTCGGCCACCGGGACGCCGGCCCGCAGGGCCATCGCGACACCGTCGCCGGTGGCCTCGGGGGGGTTGGTGGTGACGGCGAACAGCTGGCCCACCCCACCGGTGGCCAGGAGGACGTGGGTCGCCTCGATCTCGACCGGCCCCCCTCTCGGCGGCCGGGCCAGCACGCCGCGGCACCGACCGCCCTCGACCAGGAGGTCGAGGGCGAACCATCGCTCGAGGACCGCCCCGGCCGACGAGCGGGTCGCGTCCACGAGCGCCCGCTCGACCTCGGCACCGGTGGCCGCCCCGCCCGCGTGGACCACCCGGGGCCGCGAGTGGCCGCCCTCGCGGGACAGCGACAGGTCGCCCGTGGCCTCCCGGTCGAACGCTGCGCCCATGGCGATGAGCTCGTTCACCCGGGCCGGCCCCTCGTCGACGAGAACGCGGACCGCGTCGACGTCGCACAGACCGGCGCCGGCGGCGAGCGTGTCGGCCAGGTGGAGATCGGTCGAGTCCTCGTCGCCGCCGAGCACCGCCGCCACCCCACCCTGCGCCCAGCGGGTCGCGGTTTGGGACAGCTCGCCCTTCGTGAGCACCCCCACGTGTGGCGCCCTCGGGTCGTCGGCGAGTCGCACCGCCGCCGACAGTCCGGCCACACCGCTGCCCACGACGAGGACGTCGAAGGGGCCGGGGGGGCGCACCGAGACGGGCACCACCTACTTCGGAGCCGACGCGGCGCCCACGAGGACCGGCTCCCGGACCACCGTGGCCCGCGCCGTCTCCACCGGTGCGTTGTCGATCAGACGGACGGCACCGACGCGGGCGGCCACCAGCAGGCGCAGCGCCCGCCGGCCGTCGAGCACCGGCGGGGTGCGCAGGGTGTGTGCGTCGACCACCGCGCCGTAGTCGAGCGCCACCAGGGGCTCGGTCGCGACCACCGACGCCAGGAGGTCGGCCACCGCGCCCGGGCGCCGCTCGCCCGACGCGATCGCCGAGCGGGCGGCCGAGAGCGCCCGCCAGAGCACCGTGGCGGCCCGCCGCTCCTCGGGACCGAGCAGGGTGTTCCGGCTGGAGAGGGCGAGGCCATCGGCCTCGCGCACGGTCGGGCCCCCGACCACCTCTACGGCGAAGCTGAGGTCCCGGGCCAGTCGGCTGACCACGGCCAGCTGCTGGAAGTCCTTCTCACCGAAGTAGGCCCGGCACCGGCCGGCGAGGGAGAACAGCTTCGCGACCACGGTGGCCACCCCGTCGAAGTGCCCCGGCCTCGCCTCGCCCTCCCACCCCTCGGCCTCGGCGGCGACCGACACCACCGTGGCGGGCGGCTCGGGCCAGTCCGGGTACATCTCGGTGACCCCGGGCGCGAACACCACGGCGACACCGAGGGCGCGGCACCGCTCGAGGTCGGGGGCGAGGGTGCGGGGGTAGCGCTCGAGGTCGGTCGGATCCCCGAACTGCAGCGGATTGACGAAGATGGTCACGGCCACCAGGTCGCACTCGCCGGCTGCCCGCGCGATGAGCGACTCGTGGCCGGCGTGCAGGGCGCCCATCGTCGGGACCAACCCGACCGAGCGGCCCTCGCACCGGGCCGCCTCGAGCGTCGAGCGGAAGGTGGACGCGGAGTGGAGGACCTCCATCTCAGACCCCGGCCCGCACCCGGTCGGCCGGCTGGTCGGCCTCCGGTCCGTCCATCTCCTCGCTCCCGACGCGCCGGGCCGGTCCGGGCTTGCCGACGAGGCGGTTGGCCAGGGCGACGCCGGCGTGGTAGCCGGGCCGCTCGTCCTCGGGGAGGGCGCGGGTGTGGCGCTCGAGGGTCGCCCAGTCGCCGCGGGCCGCCGGGCCGGTGAGCGCGGCGGCGGGGCCCAGTCGGGCGACGTCGTCGATGGCGGCGCGCGACAGGTCCAAGAACGCGTCGACCCCGAGCCCGGCCGACGCGGCGATGCGCTCGACCTGGCCGAGCAACGCCACCACGTGGTTCGCGGCGACGCAGGCCGCCGCGTGGTACGCGGGTCGGTCGGCGTCGGCCACCGCGAAGGGCCGGCCGCCGAGCGCCCGCGCCATCTCCTCGGCGTCGGGGTCCCCGGCCACCGCGAAGGTGGCCCCCCGCAGGCGGGCGGCGCCGATCGCCGGGGTGGGCAACGGCACGAGCGGGTGCAGCGAGGCGCGCCGCAGGTGGGGCCCGAGCGCGTCCAGCCCGAGTGACGCGGCCAGGTGCACGACCACGCAGGCGGGATTCGGGCGGACCGATCCCGCGACGGCGGCGACCGTGTCGTCGGGTGTCGCGATGACCAGCACGTCGACGCCGCGTGCGGCGTCCGCGGGGTCGTCGCGCCGGCCGAGGACCGGCTCGACGCGGTACCCGGCGTCGGCGAGGGCACGCGCGAGGGACAGCCCGGCCCGGCCGGGACCGATGATTCGGACGGACTTCACGAAGACCTCCTTGGCGTTCCAACCCCGTAGGTGTCGGTCGCCTTCAGCGATCAGGGTGCGTCGTAAACGCGCTCAGTGTACCCACACGCCTCACCGCGCCGACAGCCGACTCCAGCGCGCCGTCAGGGACGAGCTCGGGGGCCAGGTCGGCGAGCGGGGCGAGCACGAACCGCCGCTCGAACATCCGGGGATGGGGCACCACCAGCTCCTCGTCGGACACCGCCTCCTCCCCGACCAGGAGGACGTCGGCGTCGAGGGTCCGGGGCCCAAAACGCACGGTCCGCTCCCGCCCGGCGTCAGCCTCGACGGCCCGGCACCGCTCGAGCAGCTGGTGGGCCGAGTCGGTGGTCCGGAGCTCCACGACCACGTTGAGGTACCGGTCCTGGGCGGGCCCACCGACCGGCTCGGTCTCGTAGACGGGCGACACGCCCACCACGTCCCCGGCGGCGGCGAGCAGGGCGGCGGCCCGTTCGAGCTGGGCCGTGCGGTCGCCGAGGTTCGAGCCGAGCCCGACGAACGCGCGGCGGGCCGTCGTCACCCTGCCTCGGCGTCCCCTCCGGCCGGGCCCCGCACGACCCGGACCCCGACGGTGGCCACGTCCTCACCGATGGGGGGCCTGAGCTTCCGCACCGTGACCCCCACTCGGCCGATCCGCGGGTCGAGGTCGGACACCGCGTCGGCGACCTTGCCCGCAACCGCCTCGAGCAGCCGGAACGAGTGCCCGCGCACCACCTCGGCGGCCCGCTCGACGACCGCGCCGTAGTCGACCGTGTCCTCGAGCCGGTCGCTCCCGGCCGGACCCTGCGCGTCGAACCAGACGTCGAGGTCGAGCTCGAAGGGCTGCGGGCGGTCGCGCTCCTCGGGCAGCGCGCCGTGGGTCGCGACGACCCGCAGCCCGCGGACCTCGATCCGGTCCCGCCTCACCCCGCGAACCGGGGCGACGGGCCGTGCACCGCCACCACGAGCTCCCGGCCGGCCGGCCCCATCTGGCGGCCGATCATGTGCTCGACCATCGCGACAGCCTGCGGGGTGGTCGGGATGCGTCCCGACCAGACGAGGAACCCCGCGACGACCCCCATGACCCGGTCGCCGAGCTCCTCTTGGTGCATGAGGACCCGCTTGCCGGCGCCGAGGGAGTCGGCCAGGTCGGTGTAGCACTCCTCGAGGACCGCCCTCGGGTCGACCCCGTGGACGAGCGGGTAGTGCGCCCAGACCAGCTCGCCCTCGTCGTACGCGTGCAGGTTGTGCGGCGAGGGGAGGAGCGAGATGACCCGGTCGAACCCCTGGACCCGCAGCCAGATGATCTCCTCCTGGCGCCGCACCCGGCGGTGGTTGGGCGCGAAGCCCCCGGGGCGCTCGCTCACCGCGAATCGGTCCTTCAGCACCCAGGTGAAGTTGCGGGGCACGATGCCGGCCGCCCACTTGCCCTTCACCATGTCGAATCGTCCCCACGCATCACGCCGGTACCCCTTCCCGCTCGCCCGCCCGTCCGACGAGACGGGCCGCCTGGACCGCCGCCGCCACGTCGTGGACGCGGACCATGTGGACGCCCTCCGCCATGGCCCAGGTGCTCGAGGCGAGGGTCCCGTCGGCGCGCTCGGCGGGGGGCAGCGGGTCCTCCCCCGGCGAACCGATCACTCCCAGGAACCACTTGTGGGACGTGCCGACGAGCACGCGCGCGCCGCGCGCTTCCGCCGCGCCGACCAGCTCGCCGATGTGCGCGAGGAGCGAGAGGTTGTGCCCGACCGTCTTGCCGAAGCCGATCCCCGGGTCGAGCCACACCTCGTCGACCCCGGCGGAGCGCGCCCGGTCCAGAAGGGCGAGAAGGTGGGTGCGCACCTCGGCCACCACGTCGCCATAGCGGGGGTCGCGCTGCATGTCGGACGCGGTCCCCTGGCGGTGCATCGCCACCCAGCCCACGCCGCACTCGGCCGCCAACGGCCACAGTTCACCCGACACGTCGTTGACGAGGACGGCACCGGCTTCGACGGCCGCCCGGGCCACGCCCGGCTTGACCGTATCGATCGAGACCCGGCCGAGGGGGGCGAGCGCCTCGACCACCGGGAGGACCCGGCGGAGCTCCTCGGCCTCGACGACGGCGATCGCCCCCGGCCGGGACGACTCTCCGCCGACGTCCACCACGTCCGCACCGTCGTCGAACATCGACCGCCCCCGGGCGACTGCAGTGTCAGTGTCGAGGTAACGGCCGCCGTCGAAGAAGGAGTCGGGGGTCACGTTGACCACGCCCATGACCGAAGGACGGCCGTCAGTTGCACCCTCCACGGTCGCAGCGTAGGCGACCGGCTCGATGGCCCGGCCGGGATCGGAGCGGAAATTTCGGGCCGGACGGTGCCTCAGCAGCCTCAGCGACCGTGGACGAACTGCATCGCCTCGGCGCGCGTGGCCGGGTCCATCCGGAATAGGCCGCGGACCGCCGAGGTGACCGTCTGGGTCCCGGGCTTCTTCACCCCGCGCATCGACATGCACAGGTGCTCGGCCTCCACGACCACGAGGACCCCCCGGGGGTCGAGCGCGGACTCGATGGCGTCGGCGATCTCGGTGGTCATCCGCTCCTGGACCTGGAGGCGCCGCGCATAGCCCTCGACCAGACGGGCCAGCTTCGAGATCCCGGTGATGCGGCCGTCGGAGTTGGGGATGTAGGCGACGTGGGCCCGGCCGATGAACGGGACGAGGTGGTGCTCGCACAGCGACGCGAACGGGATATCGCGGACCATCACCATCTCGTCGTGCTCGGCCGCGAAGGTCACGGTCACGTGACGGCCGGGGTCGTCGCCCAGGCCCGAGAACAACTCCTCATACATCGCCGCCACCCGGGCGGGGGTCTCGACCAGCCCGTCGCGCGAGGGGTCTTCGCCGATCGCCTCCAGGATTTCCGCGATCGCCTTCTCCACCCGGGCGGTGTCGACCCCCACCGGCTCAGACCCCCGAGGCCTTGTAGACGTGCACGGCCCGCAGATTCCGGTAGCGCTCGTCGACGTCGAGCCCGTAACCCACGACGAACGCCGACGGGATGGTGAAGCCGACGTAGCGGAGGTCGAGCGGGACCCGCTGCTCGCCCTCCTTCACCAAGAGGGCGCACACCTCGAGGCTCGCCGGCTGGCGCGCCGCCAGGTACCGGCGCAGGTAGTTGAGCGTGAGGCCGCTGTCGATGATGTCCTCCACCACCAGCACGTGGCGGCCGGCCAGGTCGGCGTCGAGGTCCTTCACGATCCGCACCACCCCGGAGGTCCTGGTCGCGCTCCCGTAGGAGGAGACGGCCATGAAGTCGACGTCGACGGGCAGGTCGATGGCGCGGGCCAGGTCGCTCATGAAGATCATGGCGCCTTTCAACACACCCACCAGCAGCGGCGCCTCGTCGGCGTAGTCGGCGGTGATGGCGGCACCGAGCTCGAGCACCCGTTCGGCCAGGGCCTCGGCGGTGACCACCGGCTCGCCCACCTCGGTCAGGCCCCAGCTCGGCACCGACGAAACGGCACGCTCCGTCTTCACCGGCCGAACCCTACCGGACCCCTCCCCGACGGCCAGGCGGGAGGCCGAGCGTCGGACGGTACGGCCGCCCTCCACCTGCGTCGCCACCCGTCGCCCGGCCGCGACGTCGAGGACGCGTGCGACCGCGGCCGAGCTCGGGGGATGGGCGTCGGCTGTGGAGGGCGCGAGCCATCCGCGCACCGCCCGGCGCGCCAGTGCGACCGGCGCGTCGCGCAGCGCCCGGGTGTCCGCCGGGTCCGGCACCACATCGGCGGTCAGGGCGGTCAGCAGCGCCGCGTCGTCGCGCAGCAGCGCCGCCTGGCGGGCGAGGATCGGCACCGGGTCGCGACGGGCGATCGCCGCGCACAGCGGCAGCAGCTCGTGGCGCACCCGGTTGCGGAGATGGCGGGGGTCCTCGTTCGACGGATCGCGCACCGGGTTCAGCCCGATCGATCGGCACAGCCCCTCGGCCTCGTGGCGACGCAGGGCGAGCATCGGGTGGCGGGGGCCCGGGACCATGGCGGCCAGCCCGTCCAGCCCGGCCCCCCGCAGGAGATTGCAGAGCATGGTCTCGGCCTGGTCGTCCATCGTGTGGCCGGTGGCCACCTCGGGCGGGAGGACTCCGAAGCGGGCGGCCCGGGCCCGGGCCTCGAGGTTCGGCCCCTCGGCAACGAGCACCCGCTCGGCCCGGAAAGAGGCACCGAGCCGCCGGGCGGCGTCCGCCACGACCGCCGCCTCGTCGGACGACCCCGGACGGAGCCCGTGGTCGACGTGCACCGCGGTGACCCGGCAGCCGGCGGCGACGGCCAGCGCCAGCAGGGCGAGCGAGTCGGGTCCGCCGGACACCGCGCAGACGAGCTCGGCGCCGGCGGGAGGGAAGGTGCAGCGCCCGAGGAGCGAGGCCACCTCCTCGGGCCACCCGGTCGGGGCGGTCCCGAGGACGGTCGAGCTCACCCGGCCAGGGCTGCGGGCGAGACCCGTCGGACCCAGGTCGTCGGGTCGCGGATCTCGGCCAACGAGGGCAGCCACTCGGGGCCCTGCCACACCCGGTCGAAGAGCCGACGGCCGCCCGCCTTCTCCACGGAGCGCACGAACTTCTCACCCTCGGCGTACTGGCGGAACTTCGCCTCGAGCCCGAGGATCTGTTGGAGGAGCCGCGCGGGCCCGCGCACCGACTCGCGGCGCTGTCGGAGCACCTCACTGAAGTGGGCGGCACCCGGCACCGCCTCGGCACCAGCGCGGTCCATGGTGACGTCGCCGTGCCCCTCGAGCAGGCTCATGAGGGCCTGGATGCGCTGGAGCGCCTCCAGCTGGTCGTCGGTCGCGACCAGCCCGATCATCCCGGCGTCCCGCAGCGGGCTGCGGCCCGCCCGGATCTCGGTGGCGGCGCGGCGCACGGCTTCGGCCAGCCGCCGCGGGTCGGAGCCGAGCGGCTCGAGGCCCGCTTCGACGAGCGACAGGAAGTACGAGCGCAGCCACGGCACGGCCATGAACTGGGCCCGGTGGGTGAGCTCGTGCAGCGCCAGCCACAGCCGGAACTCGGCCGGGTCGAAGCCCTGGCGCGCCTCGAGCGCGGCGACGTTCGGGCCGACGAAGTACACGATGTCCTGCTGCTCCTCGTCGACGCCGTCGGTCAACAAGAGGTCGTACTGGCCGAGCACCCGGGTGGACATCCACGCCAGCACGAGGCCCAGCTGGGTCCCGGTCATCGATCGCGACACGCCGCTCAGCTGGCGGGCCAGGCCGGGGGCGGCCGAGGCGAGTGGCCAAGGCGGTTTGTTGGCCGCCACCTTGGCGAGCGTGGGGCCGAGGAGGCGCTGGAACGACCCGATGTTGGCGGTGACCCAGTTGGGACGGTCGATCACCTTGCCCCGGGCCGGGCTCCCAGGCGCCAGCCCCGTCGCCTCGGCCACCAGGCGCTCGGCCCGCACCGTCATCTCGTCGAAGTCGCGCTGCATGGCGGCGCGCCGGTAGGCGGTCGGCGTCGTCGCACGGCCGGACCCCCAGCGGGCGACCCGGTCGGCGAGGGCCCAGTCGATGAGCGACGGCTGCTCCGAACGGCCGCTCTCGTCGCTCATGGGTTCACCGGCGGCTACCGGACTCCGGCCTGGCGCTGGCCGCCTCGGCCTCGATCAGGCGCGCGATGCGCTCGCGCAGCGCGTCGGGGACGTGGTCCTTGCAGCGGTTGGCGATCACCTGTCGCAGCTCGGTCTCGAATCCCGCCGCGTCGGCACACGGGGCGCAGTAGTCGAGGTGCTCGGCGATCTGGGTGCGACGATCCTCGGTGAGCTCGCCGTCGAGGTAGTGGTAGAGCTGGTGGATCGCCGAACCGCAGTCCGTGCCGGTTCCCCACTCCTCAGCCATCTCGCCACCCATCGCGGGCCCCTCGCTCACTCGTTCCGCCCCGGCGCCGAACCGACCAGGCCCCTCGACTCCGCAAAGTCGTGCAACGCCTTCTGCAGCGCCCTTCTTCCCCGGTGGATGCGGCTCATGACCGTCCCGATGGGTACGTCGGTGATCTCGGCGATCTCCTTGTAGGAGAAGCCCTCGACGTCGGCCAGGAGGACCGCCATCCGGAACGCCTCGGGGAGCGACTCGATCGCCGACTTCACCTCGTCGTCGGTGAAGCTGGCCAGTGCCTCCTCCTCGGCGCTGCGACTGGACGCAGCTTCGGAGTTCGGCGAAAGCCGGTGGTACAGGTAGAGGTCCTCGACGTCCTCCACATCGGCCACCTCGGGGCGCCGCTTCGCCGCCCGGTACGAGTTGATGTAGGTGTTGGTGAGGATCCGGTACAGCCAGGCCCGCAGGTTGGTGCCCTCGGTGAAGCCACCGAAGCCCCGGTAGGCCCGCAGATAGGTCTCCTGGACCAGGTCCTCGGCGTCGGCGGGGTTGCGCGTCATCCGGAGCGCCGCGCTGTACAGGGCCGGCATGTGCTCCATGGCGAGCTCGGTGAAATGGGCCTGGTCGGCCATGTGGGCACCCTAGTCATCCGGCCGTCCGGCCCGGCACCGGGGTGCCCAGGGGACGGCCCACTAACCTGATTCGGCGCATGTCCCCCTCCGACGCACGGGTCCACCTCGACACCGCGAGCCCGTCCCGTGTGGCTGGTCGCGACGGCCTCGACCTCCTGACCTGGGACGGGCTCGACGACCTGGGGATCGAAGCGGCGGTGACCACCCGCCACGGAGGGGTCTCGATCGATCCCTTCGCCTCGCTCAACCTCGCCCTGCACGTCGGCGACGACCCCGCGGCGGTGCTCGAGAACCGGCGGCGGGCCGCGGCAACTCTCGGCGCGTCGGTTGACGACCTGGTCGTGGCGAACCAGGTCCACGGCACCCGTGCCGCGGCGGTCGGCGACGCCGATCGCGGTCGTGGGGCCCGCTCCACCGACACCGCCCTCGTCGAGGTCGACGCGATGGTCACCGCGGCGCCCGGCGTGGTCCTCACGGTCCTCGTCGCCGACTGCGCGCCGGTCGTCCTCTTCGACCCCGAGGCCCGGGTGCTCGGGTGCGCGCACGCGGGCTGGAGAGGGGCGCTGCATGGCGTCCTCGAGTCGACGCTGGACTCGATGGCGGCGCTCGGGGCGACACCCCGGCGGACGGTCGTCGCGGTCGGGCCGACGATCGCCGCCGACGAGTACGAGGTCGGCCCCGACGTCGTCGACGCCGCGCTGGCCCACCTCGGAGCGGGGTCCCCGACCTGGCGGCCCGGCCGGGCCGGCCACTTCTTCTTCGATCTCGCCTCCACCGTGCGGGCGGTCCTCGTCCGGGCCGGGGTGCCCGCCGCCCAGATCGTCGACACGGGGGTCCGGACCGGGCCGCCCGGCCCGTTCTTCAGCGCCCGTCAGGAAGGGACATGCGGGCGCTTCGGGCTGCTCGCCCGGATCCGCTCGTGAGCGCCGAGCCCTTCTCCTACCGGGGCCACGAGCTCGACACGGCCACCGGGACCCTCACCTGCCGCTACTCGCTCGGGCCCCGGTCGTTCGTCGAGCGCGTGGAGCTCGGCAAGGGTGACTGGGACACGCCGGCGGCGGCCGAGGCGGCCCGCCTCGCCTACCTCCTGACCGGGGTCTCGTACTACAAGACCGCGGCGCCGCCGGTGGTCGACGTCGACGTCGCCCTCCGGAGCGCCGAGCGCGCGCTCCTCGAGGACTTCTATCGCAAGGGTCTCGGCGAGTTCGCCTTCCGCAATCGGCTCGACCTCGCGGCCCTCGAGATCAGGGCGGCGGTCTCGGCGGCGCCGCCGGTGGCCCCGACGCGACCGACCGGCCGCCCGCTCGTCCCCTTCGGCGGCGGGATCGACTCGATCGTGGCCGTCGAGGAGGTGCGGCGGGGCCATCCCGGCGCCTCCCTCTTCGTGGTCTCCCCCCCGGACGCGCCGTTCGCGGCGATCGAGCGGGTGGTGCCGGTGACCGGCCTGCCGGTCGTGCGGGCGACCCGGCATCTCGACCCCCAGCTGCTCGAGCCCGAGTCGGTCACCGGGTTCCTCCAGGGGCACGTCCCGATCACCGGTGTGATCACCGCCCTGGCGGTGTTGGCGGCGGCCGGGACCGGGCATGACACCGTCGTGATGTCCAACGAGTGGTCGGCCTCCGCGGGCAACCTGGTCGTCGACGGCACAACCGTGAACCACCAGTACTCGAAGAGCCGGGAGTTCGAGACCGCGTTCGCGCACGCCCTCGGTGCCGCGTTGGGCGAACGGCCCCGGGCGTTCTCGCTGCTGCGTCCGTACACCGAGCTGTGGGTGGCCGAACGGTTCGCCCGATTCCCCGAGTACCACCCGCACTTCCACAGCTGCAACCGGGCCTTCACGACCGATCCGGCCCGGCGGCTCGAACGTTGGTGCGGCGAATGTGACAAGTGTTGCTTCATCGACCTCGTGCTGGCCCCGTTCCTCGCCCGCACCGAGCTCGAGTCGATCTTCGACGGGCGCGAGCCGCTGGCCCGTCCACAGCTGGCCGAGCGGTTCGCGGTCCTCGTGGGCCTCACCCCGGACCCGAAGCCCTTCGAGTGCGTGGGCGAGGTGGGCGAGTGCGCGGCGGCCGCCGTGCTCGCGGCGGCCCGGACCGACCGCGCCGGCACCGAGATCCTGCAGCGACTGTCCTCCCAGCTGCCGGCGGTCGGGCCCGCCGACACCGCCGGCCTGCTCGCCCCGCACCGCCCCCACGACATCCCCCAGGACTTTGCCCCCCAAGATCTGCTGGTCTGACCTGGCCGGGGCGGCCGTCGGCGTCTGGGGCCTCGGGGTCGAGGGCGGCGCCAACCTGCGCAAGCTGCTCGCCCTGGGCGCCGCGCCGGTGATCGTCGACGACCACCCCGCGGCCGCCTCCGCCGAGGGGATCCCGATCCGGTCGACCGCCGGCGGCGGATGGGAGGCCCTCTCGCGCTGCGAGGTGGTGGTGAAGACACCGGGGATCAGCCGCTACCGCCCGGACGTGTCGGCACTGGAGGATCAGGGCGTCGCGGTGGTGGGCGGCCTCGGACTGTGGCTCGAGGAGGCGGACCGCGAGCGGGTGGTCTGCATCACGGGCACGAAGGGCAAGAGCACGACCACCTCGATCGTCGGACACCTGCTCGCCGGGCTCGGCCACCCCTGCCTCGTCGGAGGGAACATCGGGCGGGTCCCCTACGACCCCGAAGTCGACCAGGGCAGCGAGTTCACCGCGGTCGAGGTGTCCAGCTTCCAGGCGACCGACCTCACCTGCGCCCCGCCGGTCGTCGCGGTCACCTCGCTGCACCCCGACCACCTCGACTGGCACGGCAGCGTCGAGCGTTACTACGCGGACAAGCTGTCGCTGTGCACGCGTCCCGGCGCGTCGCTCACGATCGCCAACGGCACGAGCCCGGAGCTGCGGCGCGAGGCGGCCCAGCTCGGGCCCCAGGTCGAGTGGGTGAATGACGCACCGGACCGCTGGGTCGGGGCGCTCGGGCTCCTCGGGTCGCACAATCGGATCAACGCGCGGATCGCCCGCGCCTGTCTCGCGGCGCTCGGCGTGCCCGGGCTCGACGACGACGCGCTCCTTCGGGCGGCCCGCGGTTTTGTCCCGCTCGACAGCCGGCTCCGGGAGATCGGGACGGTGGGCGGGGTCAGCTTTGTCGACGACAGCCTGTCGACGAACGCGCTCGCGTCGATGGCCGCCCTGGACGCGTTCCAAGGGCGGCCGGTCGCCCTCGTGGTCGGCGGGGCCGACCGGGGCATCGACTACGCGCCGCTGGCCGAGCGCATCGCCGCGCGTCCCGACCCGACCTATGTCGTCACCCTTCCGGCCAACGGCCCGCGGATCCGGGTCGCCATCGAGGAGGCGGTGGAGCGGGTCGGGTCGGACGCCACCGAAATCCACGACACCGGCGACCTCGACACCGCGGTGGCCAAGGCGTACGCATGGGCGACGCCCGGCGCGGTCATCCTCCTCTCGCCGGGCGCGGCGAGCTTCGGCCAGTTCCGCAACTACAAGGAGCGGGCCGAGGCCTTCCGCCGGGCGATGGAGCGGCTGGCCGCGTCCTGAGGGTCGGCCCGATCAGCCGAACAGCACGCTCGGATTGAGAATGCCGTCGGGGTCGAGCGCCCGCTTGATCGCGCCGAACGCTTCGATCTCGGCGTCGGAGCGGTTCAGCCGGAGCCATCGCCGCTTGGCCGTGCCGATCCCGTGCTCGGCGCTCACCGACCCTCCGAACGACGCGGCCAGCTGGAAGACCGCCTCGTCGACGTCGTCGTCGTCGGGATCCACGCCGGTCAGGTTCACGTGGATGTTGCCGTCGGCGGCGTGCCCGAACAGCCAGACCTCGGCGGCCGGCCGGAGCGCCGCCACGACCGGCGGGACGCGCTCGACGAACTCCCGCAGCGAGGAGACGGGCACCGAGATGTCGAGCTTGTGCGGTGTCCCCCGGCGATTGATCGCCTCGGTGTGGCCCTCGCGGTAGCGCCACAGCTCGACGGCCCGGGCCCCGTCGGGAGCGACGACCGCGTCGGCGACGCCCGGCACCGACGCGACCGCCTCCGAGAGTGCCGGGGTCGGGTCGCGGTCGTCGGCCGCCTCCACCAGGAGGTAGGCGGCATGGGCGCGGTCGAAGGGGTCGGGCAGCCCGAGCTCCGTCCGGACGAGCGTCATCCCGGCCGCGAAGAAGAGCTCGGCCGCCGAGAGCGAGGTGAGCGCCCGGCGCAGCGTCGACGCGGCCTCGACGGCCGCCCCCGCGTCCCCGAAGGCGAGGAGCGCGACCACCCGCTCGGGACTCCGCGGCACGAGCCGCACCCGCGCCTCGGTCACGACGCCGAGAGTCCCCTCGCTGCCGCACAGGAGCCCGGCCAGGTGGTACCCGGTGTTGTCCTTGAGCAGCCCCTGCATGTGGGAGACCACGAGGCCGCTGCCGAGCACCGAGCTGACCCCGAGCAGCTGGGCGCGGGTGTCGCCGTAGCGGAGCACCCGGACCCCACCGGCATTGGTGGCGACCGTCCCGCCGACCGTCGCGCTGTCCCGGCTGGCGATGTCGACCCCGTAGTCCCAACCGGCGGCTCGCGCCGCGGCCTGCAGGTCGCCCAGGGTCGTCCCGGCACCGACCGTCGCCTGCCCGTCCGTCGCGTCGACCTCGATCCCGGTCAACCGGCGGAGGCTGCAGATCACCTCGCCGGCGAGCGGCACCGCGCCCCCCGAGAGCCCGGTGTTGCCGCCCTGCAGCGCGAGGCCGACCCCGTGGCGACGGCACAGCCCGACGACCGCCTGCACCTCGTCAGTCGATCCGGGCCGCACCACCGCCGGCGTCGAACCGACGAACCGGCCGGTCCAGTCCGTCGCGTAGCCCGAGGTCACGTCCGGATCGGTCAGCACGTGGCCGGAACCGACGATCTCGGTGAGGGCGCGGACCACCGACGGCTCGAGTTTCGTCATGCCGGCGAAGCGGGCCACACGGCCGCTGGTGGCCGCCGAGACATGGTCGCGATCGTCAGGCCAGCACCCGGCGCCGGAAGTTCTTGAGCCCGATGGTGAGGAAGAGGACTCCGAAGCCGACGACGACCGGGTAGATCACGTACAGGTGGATGTGGGGACTGCTCGTGAAGACCGCTCGCATCCCCTCGTTCACGTAGATGAGCGGGTTGACGAGCACGAGCGTCTGGAGCCAGTGCCAACCTCCCACGGTGACCGGGGCGAGGCGCGTCCAGCCGTAGTAGGTCCCGCCGAGGAACGTGATCGGCAGGATGATGAACCCGAACATGAGACCGATGTTCCGTGGCTCGAAGCTCGTGCCCAGCACGAGACCGAGCCCCGCCATCGCGATGCACGCCAGCGGGACGAGGGTGAGGATCAGCAGCCAGTGCAGGTGGAGGTGGGCCTCGACACCCGGCGCGTGCACAACCGCTGCGATCGGCAGGACGATGACCGCCGACAGGACCGCTTGGGCCGCCCCTGACAGGACCTTGGCGATCGCCACCAGCCAGATCGGGCACGGAGCCTGGACACGGTCCTCGATCTCCCTGGTGAACCCGAACTCCTGGGACATCGCCAGGGCGATCGACTGGACCCCCTGGAACATGATCGAGATCCCGACGACGCCCGGGACGAGAATGGTCGCGAACGCAGACTCCTCGGTGGTGCCCCGACCCCCGATCCCCTGCCCGATCTTCGGGAAGACGTAGAGGAAGACGAAGCAGAGCAAGAACGGCTGGATCAGCGTCCGCAGCACGAACTCCCAGATGTGCTTGCGCAGGACGACGAGGTCGCGGAGGAGGAGGGCCCCGAGCGCGGTCCAGCTGGCGGCGCTCACCGAACGGAGCGGGCGATCCCCGATCCGACCCGGAGTCGTAGCTTTCACGACCGAGGTCCCGGTCACTCCCGGAGCTCCCTTCCGGTCAGGTTGATGAACACCGTCTCGAGCGTCGTCTCCGAAATTGAGAGGTCGACGATTTCGAAGCCGTCGCGCTCGGCCAGAGAGACGATCCCCGGCACCACCCGGGGGCCGCCCTTCACGTGGAGCTCAACGCTGCTGCCGTGGACGCGGTGCCGGGTCACCCCTTCGATCCCGTCGTTCAGGAGCTGCTCCAAGCGAACTGGATCGCCGCTCGTCCGCATCGTGACCACGGTGTCAGCGGCGAGGCTCAGCTTGAGCTGCTCAGGGGTGTCGAGGGCGAGGATCCGGCCGTGGTCCATGATCGCCACCCGTCCGCACAGCCGATCGGCCTCCTCCATGTAGTGGGTGGTGAGCATGATCGTCTGGCCCTCCGAGTTGAGCTCACCGAGCAGGTCCCAGAGGACGAGCCGGCTCTGCGGGTCGAGGCCGGCGGTCGGCTCGTCGAGAAACAGGACCGTGGGCCGGTGGAAGATGGCCCGGGCCACCATCAGCCGCTGGGCCATCCCGCCTGACAGCGCGTAGATCGAGGCCTTCGCCCACCTCGACAGCTGGAATTGCTCGAGCAGCTCGTCGGCGGTCTGACGGGACGCGCGTGCGCCCATCCCGAACAGCCGACCGTGGAAGTAGAGGTTCTCCCACACGTTCAGCTGGCGGTCGAGGGTGTTCTCCTGCGAGACGATCCCGCACACCTGCTTGACCAGGGCCGGGTGTCGCGCCACGTCGATCCCGGCGACGAACCCGCGTCCCGACGTCGGGACGACCCGCGTCGTCAGGATCCCCGCGGTGGTGGTCTTTCCCGCTCCGTTCGGACCGAGGAGGCCGAAGATCTCACCGGCGGTTACGTCGAGATTGAGGTGATCGACGGCGGCGAAGTCCGTGCCGGCGTACACCTTGGTCAGGTCCTCGGTGTGGATGACGGCCTGTGCGCCGTCCCCTTTCGCACCGCTCCTCGCGTCGGGGGCCTGCACCGCGGTCACGGCTCGATCGTAGGGGCACCGGCGCACACGGTCCGGCCGGTGCAGCCTTCGCCGCCCCGATCGGGACGCCTGTGTCAGCATCGACACCATGGCGGCGCAACTCCCCGGCCGGATGCCCGCGCCACGGCTCACCGAACGCCGGGTTCTGGTGGTCGCCGTCCTCGTCTGGACCTTCATCGTCTTCTACCTGGTGCACTGGGGGGCGACCTGGGCGATCGACCTGCGCGTCTATCGCGACGCCGCGGCGTTCCTCCGCGGCCACGGCTCGCCGTACCTCGGCCGCTTCACGCCGAGCCAGCTCCCCTTCACCTACCCGCCCTTCGCGCTGCTGGTCCTGAGCCCGCTCTCATTCGGGCCGCTCGGTGTCGTGAAGGCGGTGTGGTGGGTGCTGAACGAGGCAGCGCTGTGCGGCGTGTTGTACCTCGCTCTACTCGAATGCCTTGGTCTCTCTCGGCGCCGAGCGCTCGCCTTCGCGGTGCTCGGCGGCGCCGTTGCCTCGATTGCGCTCGAGCCCGTCCGGAGCAACCTCGACTACGGGCAGATCAACGCGCTGCTGATGGTGATGATCGCGGTCGACATCCTGCGAATCCGGGGCCGTGGTCGGGGTGTGCTGGTCGGAGTGGCGGCGGCGATCAAGCTGACCCCTCTCCTTTACCTGGCCTACTTCCTCGTGGAACGGGACCGTCGTGCCGCCCTCCGGGGCGCCGTCACGTTCGTCGCCGCCACCGGGCTCTCCTGGGCGATCCTCCCTACTGCCTCCACCAAGTATTGGGTTGACGACGCCTTCCACCCGAGCCGGACGGGCCGACCGGGCTTCGTCAGCAACCAGTCCTGGAACGGCCTCCTGCACCGGGTCCCCTTCCACTCCGGGACGGGCATCGCCGTCCTGTGGGTGCTCGCGTCCCTGCTCACCGTGGCAACGGCCGTGGTGGCGGCCCAACGTCTCGTGGCGCGGGGCCGGAGGGTCGACGCCCTGCTCGTGCTCGCTCTGGCCGAACTGCTCGCCAGCCCGATCTCCTGGTCACACCACTGGTCGTGGCTGGTCCTGACGCCGGTCGTGCTGATCGAACGGCGCGGAACCGACCGGGCCGTGGTCGTCGCCCTCGCCGTCGCGACCCTGATCGCCTTCGCTGAGCCCTACTGGTGGCCGCTCTCCGGCTGGTTCGGGGCGGTGCTCGCCGACTCGCTGACGCTGGCCGGCGCGGCCTTGCTCGGAGTCATGACCTGGCGCGCCATCGCCGAGTCAAGAGCCGAGGAGGCGCTCCAGCCATCGTCCGGCTGAACCTCGCTTAGGCGACCTCGGCCAGGAACCCCGACGCCGCCGCGTTGTACTCGTCGGCGGCCTCCCAGTACACGTTGTGGGGCGCGCCCTCGATGACCTTCAGCCGGCTGTCGGGCACCAGCTCGTGCAGGTGCTCGGCGGCGGGCACCGCCCGGTCGATCCCGCCGACGATGACCAGCATCGGCGAGCTCACCTTTGAGATGAGGTCCGGCAGCTCCTCGCGCGAGGGGTTGACGGCAGTCCGCTGACGGGGATGGCGGAGCGCCTCGATGCGGGTGGCGGTCGAGCGGATCCGGTAGTAGCGGTCGTACAGAACCGGCCTCTCCTCCTTGAGACGCTCGGTCAGCGAGTCACCGAAGGGGAGGAAGATCGTCTCGACGTCGATGGGCCCGCCCCGTGGGGGCATCGCCGCCGCCGACGCATCACGCGGGATCCCCGAACCCGACGGGATCAGGGCGATCGCGTCGTCCGGGTGACGCGCCGCCCACCGGAGGAGCGTCGCGCCGCCCATCGAGTTACCGGCCAGGATGGGTCGGTCGATGCCGAGGGCGGCGAGGAAGCCCTCGAGCTCGTCGGCGCGGTCGGGCTCGGGCTCGTCGCGGGGCGAGTTGGACGAGTGACCGTGGTTGACGCTGTCGTACGCGATCACCCGGAACCGGTCCCGGAAGGCCGCGAACTGCTGGAACCACGCCTCACCGCACGACGTCATCCCGTGGAGGAAGACGAACGGCTGACCCTCTCCCTCCTCGTGGTAGTAGACATCCGTGCCGTTCACGTCGACCCAGGGCATGACACTCTCCTTCCCTTCGTTTCCTCGAAACGTCTCCTGAGCGACCGACCCCCAGGGCGGCGGTGCCCCAAGGCTGGCACCGTCACTCCACGCGCTGGACCCCCTGGAGGATGTCCGGCTCGGACACGCTCCCGGGCGGCCACTTCTCGCGCGCCGCCTGGTTCGCGAGCCGACGCACGTACTCGTTGACCGGCGTGGGGACACCGTGCAGCCGCCCCAGCAGGACGATCTCGCCGTTCAGGTAGTCGGTCTCGATCGAACCGGCCGACCTCGCGAGGCTCTGCCAGGACGAGCTTCCGCCTCGGGCGCGCCCCGGCACGTCCTCGCTCTGGACCCGGCGGGTGTCCTCGTCGGGGCTGGCGACGTCGATGCCGGCGGCGCGGGTCACCGCCATCCCCTCCTCGCGGATCAGCGCCGTCACCGCCCCCTGCCGCGCGTGGCCGCCGCACAGGGCGTCCACGGCGTTCGAGAGGTTCATGTGCACGAGCTTGGCGTACTTCCACCGCATGATGTCGGGCCGGACGATCGAAGCCATCGACGAGGCGTTGAAGGCGTCGCCGAGCGCATCGGCCACCTCGTCCCGGCCCGACGGGTAGCGGCCGACGTCGAAGATCCCGGCGATCGGGAAGCCGTGCGCGATCACCTCTCCCGGCTCGAGGTGCGTTGCCGGACAGACCACCTTGACCCCGTAGACATTGGCGAAGAACCGAAGCGCCATCCGTTCGTTGGCCACCCCGTTCTGGAGGCAGGCGATCGCCACGGTGGGCGGGGCGCACCCCGCAAGGTCCGTCATCGCACCTGGGGTGTCCTGACTCTTCACGGCGAGGAGCACGACGTCGTCGTCCCGCCACTCGATCTCCTGGGGCCGTTCGGCGACGACCGCCGGGTTCAAGGTGGCCGATCCGGTCGGGGACTCGAGCCTCAGCCCGTGCTCGGCGATCATCCGACCGTGCGCACCTCGGGCGATCAGTCCGACCTCGTAGCCCTGCTCGATCAGGCGGGCACCGACGACCCCACCGATCGCGCCGGCGCCGTAGACGACGAATCTCACCCGACCCCTTCCCCCGGCCGCTCGACCGGCGCACTGCGTCGCGCCTCCGTCATGAGACGCTTCCGGCTCGACTGCCGACTGAGGGCAGACAGAAGAGCGAGACCCTCATCGGCACCCATTGTGCAGGACCCTCCCGACCCCGTCGACCGGGCCGTCCCGGGCGCGAGCGACGACCGGCGGCGCCTAGAGATCGAGGCCCCTCGGCACCCGCGGGGTCACCAGGTCCTGGAGTCGGTGTCGCAGCGCCTCGGCGCGCTCGCGTTCCTCGTCGGACCCACCCGGGATCGCGACACTGATCCGTGACGCGTACTCGCGGTGGTTCGCGACGAACTCGGGCAGGTCGTCGTACTTGCAGGTCTGCGAGAGCTCAGCGACGGCGTCCAGCGGGACCGCCTCGCGCATGTCCTCCCACCGCCCCTGCAGCGACAGCGAATGAAGTTTCTGGCCGAGCTCCTCGAGCCCGTGGAGCTCCAGGACCTTGTGGTAGGTGCGCGTCGACCCGTAGAAGGAGAGCGCCTGGCGCATCGCCAGCATCTTCTGCTCGATCTCGCGCTCGTCGTCGTACAGGACCAGGTAGCCGCTGGCGGCGATCTCGATGTCCGACCAGGTTCGGCCCTTCGACGCGAGCCCGGTGCGGACGGCGGGAAGGAGCACCTCGCGCATGTACTTGTCCGACATGATCCCGCCGTGCGGCATGATCACGTCCGCGCGCTCGCCCCCGACCCGGGCCATCCCGGGGCCGACCATCGCGAGGCCGATCTTCGGGCTCGGCACCTCGAGCGGGCCGGGATCGAAGTTCGGGCTCATCAGCGTGTAGCGGTACTGCTCGCCGTGGAAGTTGGGAGCGGACCGGTTCTGCCAGGAGTCCCAGACGGCCCGCATCATGTCGAGGTACTCGCGCATCCGGGGCACCGGAGCCGACCAGGTCCCGCCGAACCGCCGCTCGTTGTGTCCCTTGACCTGCGTGCCCAGCCCGATGCTGAAGCGGCCGCCGGAGAGGTGCTGGATGTCCCATGCCTCCATCGCGAGCACCATGGGGCTGCGGGGGAACGCGATCGTCACCGAGGTCTGGAGCTCGATCCGCTCGGTGGTCGTCGCGGCGAGCGCCATCGTCAACATCGAGTCGTGGGCGAGCTCGCCGCACGTGATGACGTCGAAGCCCAGCTCCTCGGCCCTCCGCGCCGCCTCCGGCGCCTGCTTCGGCCATCCCCCGACGCCGGTCACGAGTTTCATGCTCCGGACCGTACAGCACCGACTCGCGCTGGCCCATGGCCTCACCGCCTCGCGAGACAAGGCCCCTGCCGGACTCCCGTGTTGGCACTCCGGACGCTGCGGCGCTCGTCGCGACTGGACCGAGGGCCGTTGACTCCCTGCTGGCGGCGATCACGCCGAGCCCGCCGCGGGGGTTGGGTCAGGGTTGCTTCTCGAACCTCGCTAGTGCTGCGTCTGGTTCGAGGCCGAGCCGGCTCGAGATGATCTCCCACGAGCTACCAGTTGCACGAAGCCTGCCCACCAACCGCCGCAGATCGGACTCGACCGAGTCCGCGTTCCGAGCGATCGCGGGGAGCACCTGAAGGATCTCAGCGGTCTGCCAATTCTCGATCGTCGGTCGCGCTGCGGCTCCCTCGTCATCCACGACCGTGGTGGCCAGGATGTCGTCACACAGCCCGACGCACTCGTCACAGATGTAGACGCCGGGTCCCGCGATCAGTTTCTTGACCTCGGTGTTGTCCTTCCCACAGAACGAACAGACGGCGAGCACTTTGGAACTCGCCGACATATCACCGGACATTTGGCCCTCCCGTTGCGAACGAATGTGGCGGAGGGCGGTGGTGTAGGACTCCCCCGTGTGGGCGGCTCGCTGACGAGCCAGCCGCTTGCCGTGCTTGCCCGATGTCATCCGACCTCCGTGTGCCCGAATCGGGCCCCCAGCGGCCCCATCGGGCACAACTGACCGGACGGCGACCTGAGGACAAGGATCCCCTCTGCCTCCATGGACGGCCCCGCTGGGAGGGCACGGGAGGTTGGGCGCAGGACTCGCCTGGAAAAAATTCTATGCCATCCGGAGCGTTGGGGTAGTGGTCCGTTCGACCATCGCGGGGAAACTTCCCCGAGCCGGCGTGGGAGATGGCCGTCGAGTCATCTGCCACCCTGATCCGGCTGATTGGTCTCGATCGAGCCGAGACACACATACTCAAGGTCGTCGAGCCTGACCCGCAGCTGGAAGGGGGTCCGGAGATGACCGCAGATACCGACGGTCCCGCTGCCGTCGCTCCCGCTTACGAGAGTCGATACTCCTTGGCCGGCATTCGTGGTGCCACGACGGCACCACAGGAGGCCCTGATCGCCCGGGCCAGTGAGGTCTTCCAGGGCGATGATCGGGTCCTGGCCGCGTACCTCGTCGGAGGGTTTGCCGTCGGGACCGGTGACGCTTGGAGCGACGTGGATCTCCAGTGCATCATCGCCGACGACGCCAGGGAAGATCTCACTGCGAGCTGGCAGGAGTTGGCCAACTCCATCGCCCCAACTGCCCATATCCAGCCCTTCGGATCCGTCATCGGCGGCCTCTGCATCACGCCCGATTGGCTGCACTTCGACCTCGTATGCAATCCACGATCGGCGGTCGACCCCGAGACCCTTCAGGGCATGGTGCCCCTGGTCGACAAAGAAGGCCTCCTGTCGCCGGACCGGGTGCCGCGGCCAGATCGGCAGGGCCAGCCGTTCTTCCCCCTGCATGCGGTCCTGCACTTCTTGTACATGCTCGGAAACATGGTGTCGGTCATCGCTCGCAATGAACCCATCCCGGCCAGCAACGGGGTGATCATGGTCAGAGACATCGACCTGGTCGGTTTGCTGTTGGCCGAACGGGGCTGGGCGACCACCCGAGAGCACTCCTTCGGAAACCCCTTTCCCTTCACCAAGCGCCTTCGGAGCTACCTGAACGACGAGCAGAACCAGCTCCTCACCTCGCTTCCGCCGCTCGTGGCCACGCTCGACTCAGTGATCGACTGCTACACGGCCCTCGCACGCGCCTTCCTGCCTCGGGCCAAGGCGCTCGCAGAACGCACCGGCGCCTCCTGGCCGGAGGCGTATGAGACGGCATCGGTCGGCTACTTCGAGAAGAGCCTGGGGGTGAGGATCTTCTGAGGCGCCCCGGGGCGAACTCGATGCCCCAGTGAATCCGCAGCCGGCAGAGCGGAGCCGGGCGGACCGAACCGGAAGGGTGAAGACCGCCTACCGAAACCGACTACAGCGCCGCCGCGCTCGCGACGAGGTCGGACCATTGCTGGGCAGGGATCTGATCGGTGTTGATGACCAGGTCGTAGTGGGTCGGCAACTCGTCCGCGACTCCGTAGAACCTCTTGAGGTAGTCCGCCCGGCCCGCGTCGTTTGCGCCGATCGACTTCTTCGCCTGCTTCTCGTCAAGACCGTACGCGTCGATGAGTCGACGGGTTCGGATCGCCGGAGAGGCGGTGACCAACACTCGAAGGACGTCGTCGCGGTCGGCCAGCGCGTATGAAGCCGCATGCGAGACAATCACGACGTTGCCTTCATCGGCTGTCTCACTGATCGCCTGACGGATGAGCGCACGCAGCGAGTTCTTGTCGGGTTGGAGATCGGGTGGGTAGATCATCACGACCCCGGGGGTTCCCGTGGCGGCGCCCACGGCCGCCTCACTCAGGATCCGGCTGAGCAGCGACTTGCGTCGCTCGACGTCGGCCAGCTCCTCGACACGCACGTCCTGGTGCTCCGCTGCCCGGGTGACGATTTCCTCGTCAATAAGGCGGAACCCCAACTTGTCAGCGACGAGACGACCGAGGTCGGTGCCTCCGGCGCCAGTCGCGTGAGAAATGCAGATCACCGTTCGGGCCATGGGGAGGAACAGTACACACACAACGGGCAGTGACCGGCGGCCGCGCCTGGAGGACACCGACGCCGGCTTGGCCCATCACTCGAGCCACGGCGCGAACGCCACGTCGGCCTATCCGAGGGCCTGGCGCACCCTGATGGTCACCAGCTTTCTGACGAGTGCCTTGGGCAACGGCGCATCGACGGCGAACTGAAGTGCCCCCGACGACGTCTTGTACTCCCTGAGCTCGTCCCCGAGTTCGGGGAAGACCGAGCCGCTGTGAGGGAGGTAGCTGAGGTGGTTCTTGAACGCCGCAAACCCGGCGACGACCTTGCCTTGCACTCGAAAAGCCGGGTGCCCGTAGGAGATGCACTGCTCCGCCTCGGGAACGACAGCCAGGATCGTTTGGCGAAGGGCGGTCAACGTGCTCCGCTTTGGCTCGGCCAGCGAACCGAGGTAGTCGTCAATCTCCCTTTTGGACACCGCCACTCCTCTCATTCGACTGTGTTGACTGCCGATGTCGCCCAGAATCATCGTTCAATGAGTAGTCCGCGAGATGCTCCCGGGTCGAACGCTCTAGCGGCCCCCGCTCCGTTTCGCGTCGATCGCGGCCGCGTGTGACCGCCAGCGGGAGGCGTCACTAGGGGCGGGGTAAGAAGATTCTGAGGGGGAGGGGGTACTGGGCCGGTGGTTTCGCGGCAACGACGCCGGCGAAAGGGGCTCTTCGAACTTAAGCGAGGTGCGAATCACCCGGCCACGCTCGCGCTCCGGCGATTCAGGCAGTGTTCATCTTTGCCAGCGCAACGGGACGACCGTCCGGGTCAGCGAGAACGACAAATCTTCCCCACGTTGCATCCTGAGCAGGCCAAAGAACCGGCACTCCTCGTCGGGTCGCCTCTTCCTCCCATGCGTCGGGGTCCGAAACCTTGTAACGCACTGAAGCTGCCCCAGCCGTAAGGCCAGCAGGGAAAATGCCCCGCTCATCGTGACCACGGTCATTTCGGTGCAAGACCAGTCGACCCGAAGGACCTCCGACCACCACAATGATCTCATCCTCGAACAGAACCGGAAGGCCGAGAATACCGGCGTAGAAGTGCTTGGCCTCGCTGAGGTTACCGACATAGAGGATCAGGCTGTCGTAATCATCGACCTTCACGGTTCGACTCTAGGGAGAGTCGCTGGACCCCGTTAATTTCCGAAATGCGCTAACCGAACCGCGCGGGGGGCGCGGGGGAGCCCCCGTACCGCGCGCCCGGCTCCCCCGAGCCGCTCAGGCACCGGCTTCCGGAGAGCGAGCGGACACCGCTGTCACGACCGGCAGGCCTCGAGCATGCGCATCATCTGCCTCACCCCCTTGTGCGTGGGGTTGGCCCTATAGGCGTCTTGCGCCTCTTTGACCACCCGCCGGTTCCACGACTCCTTCACCGGGTTGCGGGCAAAGGCCCGGTGGGGATTGCTTGGGATGCTTTTTGGGCGATAGCGCCCTGAACTGGAGCCTGGGAGGAGAATCGAACTCCTGACCTGCGCATTACGAGTGCGCTGCTCTACCGGCTGAGCTACCCAGGCGTGATCGACGCGATGGGCGTCGGCCGAACGCCAAATCCTAGGCCGACGACCTCACGGGGCCGGCGAGAGGCGCAGCATCAGAGACTCCAGCATGAGCGACTCGTTGGGATTGCGCTCGAGGGAGGCGGCGGCCGCGGTGATGGCGTCGGTCGCCCGCCGGCACCGCTCGATCTCGTCACCGGGGTCGCCGGACGCGAGCACGTGCGACAACCGGTCCCGGTAGGCCCGGGACAGCACCCCGAGCCCGGCGCGGATCTCGTCGGTGCGCCACCGGCGTTCCTCGCGGTGCTGGCGGTCGACGATGTCTCGACGACCAGGGACGGTCCGCTCCCGCAGGCTCTCGGACTCCGCCTCGCGCTCCGCCATCTCCAGGGCGTGCTGGTCCCGGAGCGGGGACACCGCGGACTCGGCCGCATCCAGGAGCTCCCGGACCACCGAAGCCGCCGTCGACCCGTCGCCGGTCAGCCGGCCCGGCACCGAACGCCACAGCTCGTGCCGGGCGACGAACCCCTCGTCTTCGGCGAGGAGACGGGCCCGGTCGAGGTCGCCGCCGCAGCCGTCCGCCACCATGTGGGCTCGGTCGGGGTGCACCCCCCGCTCGACCAGCCAGCCCTCGATGACGGTGGCGGCGATCGGGGGGAAGCGGACCTCGACGCAGCGGCTCGCGATGGTCACGAGCTCGGCCGGCACCGTCTCGCACAGGAGCACGAACACGGTGGCCGGGGGCGGCTCCTCGATCGTCTTGAGCAGCGCCGGCGCCGATCGAATGGCCAGATGGACGTCGGTCACCACGAGGACCTGGCGGTTTGCCTCGAACGGGCGCCGCTGCGCCAGCAACGCGAGTCGGCGGGCGTCGTCGATCCCGAGGGCAGCACCGGTCCGCTCCACCACCACGAGGTCGGGATGGGAGCCGCCGAGAGCCCGTCGGCACGTCGCGCATTGGCCGCATCCCCCCGTCGGGCAGAGCAGGGCGGCCCCGAAGGCCTGCGCGGCCGGGCGGGCCCCGGCGCCGTCGGTGCCGAGGAACAGGTAGGCGTGCACGGGGTGGCGCGCCGCCGCCCGCAGGGTGGCGACCGCGGGAGCCTGCCCCACCACCCCGGCGAAGAGTTCGGGGACCGGCGGCCGCTCCGGCGCGGTCACGCTGACCACCCGAGTCGCGACTCCACCGCCGCGGCCACCGCGTGGGCCACCTCGTCGGCACCGCGGTCGCCGTCGACCACCACCCAGTGGCCGGGGTCCCGGCCGGCCAGCTCCTTGTAGCCGACGGCGACCCGCTCGTGGAAGGCGGCGTCCTGGCGTTCGAGGCGGTCGGGGACCCCATCAAGACGGGCCCGCGCCACCGCCAGCGGCACCTCGAGGAGGATCGACAGGTCCGGGTGCAGCCCCTCGGTGGCGAACTCGAGCACCGGCGCGAGGGCGTCGGTGCCGAGCCCGCG